>ERZ857998.2391-NODE-2391-length-17642-cov-6.765850_pt1 | contig 17642 bp, 14 predicted proteins | sample MGYA00519954_ERZ857998 | MGnify/ENA primary metagenome ERZ857998 (study PRJEB31778, sample SAMEA3449424) | human gut metagenome | biome: human gut; feature: human-associated habitat; material: faeces | place: United Kingdom | collected 2010/2012 ...
GCCAGGGCCACGCCCAGCGCTCCGCCGCAGAAGGCGGCCGCGCGGATGCCCGCCGGGCCGGGCCAGATGTGGGCGATGCCCCGATAGCAATACCAGGCCAGCACGCTGGAAAAGCCCATGGTAAAGGTGTTCACGCCCAGCACCGTGAGGCCGCCGAATTGGAAGAGCAAAGCCTGCAGGAGCAGCGCCACCAGAATAGCGGGAAAGGCCGCCCAGCCCAGTAGTACGCCCACCAGGCCGTTGAGGATCAGATGGACGCTGGAAAAACCCACGGGCACGTGGATCAGTGAGCCCACAAAAAAAGCCGCTGAAAGAATGCCCACAGTCATCAGCCGGTCATAGTCCAGCCTGCGCAGGCCGATGGCCGTGCCGACCGCCGCCAGGACCGCACCCGCGCCGAGCACGGCGGGGGAAAGAACGCCTTCCGCGATATGCATGCTGTTTCCTTGAAGCAATCCCGCGCCGGACCGGGGAGGGAGCGTTCAGCCCGGCGCGGGATTGCGGCACGTCTTTAGAGCAGTTAACGCCTGAAATGTTCGTCCGCGACAGGCAAAGCCCGCCTGCTCGCATTTCGCGGCAAGGATTTGCAGACCAAATCCTTCTGGCGAAAAACGCGGTTATCGTTGCTGTCGATCCCTGTATGGCTCCGTTGTCGCCAACGGGGACAGCCCCTCGGTCGCTTTTCCGGAATCCACGCCGCGTTGCTCTCGATGCCTGTAGGCCCTTTGGGCTACAGGCACGGCCCTGCGGGCCGCCCGGCGGGTCGGTCTTCGCGGCGCGCCGCACCGTGTGCGGCGTTAGAGCAATTTCAAAGTGAAATTGCTCTAAAAGCCGAGTCTGGAATTATTTGGTCTTGGGAGCCACGAATTCCAGCCAGAGCACCGCGCCCAGCTCAATGGGCTTGGGCTCGCCCTTGTAATCCAGCTTTTCCTTGGCCGTGTTCAGGGCCGCGAAGCCCCACCAGCCAGCCCAAGGCACGCCGTAGGAAAACACGCCGTTTTCATCGGCTTTGACCACCTGGGTGACGAAATATTCATTGGGCGCCGTATGTCCCTTGGCCTTGTTGTAGCTTTCCACTTCCACTTCAGCGCCGGGCACGGGCTTGCCGTCCAGCAGCACGCGGCCCTGGAAGACGTTGCCCGCATAATTGCCGAAAGGCCGGGTCAGGGGCACGATTTCCGTCTTCAGGCCCAGGGGCTCATCCCAACCTTCCTCGCCGCCGAAAGCCGCCACGGCGGTTTTGGTATAGTGGATGATGTAGGTATCTTCGGCGGGCTCGAAATAGGGCTCTGGTTCCACGGCAAACTGGTAGACGCCGGGCTTCTTGATCTTATAGGCGGCCTGCCAGGCCTTATGGCCCATGACGGTGGCGGGCTTGAGGCTTGCCTTGAGGTCTTCGCTCTTGCCGTCCAGGGTGACGGTAAAGGCCTTGGGCGCGGCCATATCCATGCCCTGCATTTCCATGGGATGGGAGAAGGAAATATCCAGTTTCAGATCAGCGTCTTTTTTCTCCGTCACCGTGGCGGTGGAGGGAATGACCATGCCGAAATGCGCCTCGGCCTGCGCGGCGACGCAGAACAAGAGGGCCAGGCTTGCGCAACAGATTTTCCACATAGTTTTGTCCTTTATGGCTTGTGATGACGGCGGATACCGACTCAGACCCGCCCACATGCATATGCGAATCTATAGGTAACACAAATTTTGAAAAAGTAGCAATAGATATTTGAAGCGAGCCCGCACGCGCGGAGGCTACGGCGGACCGGCGGGACGCCGCACTGGTGGTCATTCCGGGCGGTCCCAATCGGCGTGGGGCGGGAGGATAGCTATCCTTTTTTGCGTTGGGAGCCGGTCCTGGCTGAAACCCGGCCGGCCTCGGGCTCCTTTTTCCGGCGTCGGCCGGTAGGAGAGCGCGTAAAAAAAGCGCCCCTTGCGGGGCGCTTTTCACTACTGCGGCTGCTTCGCCTATTGCGGAAGCAGTTTGGGGAAGTCGGCGCTTTTGACGTTCTTTTTGATGAAGTCCAGCGCTTCCTTGTGGTTGCCGGCCAAAGAGGTGACCATGAACACGTCGCCCTGGGTGGCGACCCAGGCCTGGCAGGGCACGCCCTGCTGGGTGAAGTTGAAGGTGTACTGGCCGTTCTTTTCCACCGGGGGCTTTTCCGCCTTGAACTGGGTGGCGAACATGCCGGCAATGGTTTTGGCGTCGGAGCCGCTGCTGGGGCCCACCACCATGGTTACGGAAACGCCGCTCGTGGCTTTGGCAAAGATGGCGCTGGTCATGCCCTGATTTTCCGTGGGCGGCATGACGGCCTTCCAGCCGTCAGGCACATTGACCGTGAAATATTTCGTGCTCAGCTCCTCGGCCATGGCGGGCAGGGCCAGCAGCATGACGAACACAAAGGCCACACATTTTTTCAACATGAAGATTTCTCCTGCGAATGATGCGCCTGCAAATCGGCTGGCAGTCTGTGCTGCGCGGCAGCGGACAAAACATTTTGTTCCGCGCCAAGGCCCCGGACGCCGGGCCTTGCATAAGTTTATCCAATGCCTGTTCAAATGACAAGATAAGCTCTCGCGTATCTGATTGCAAAAAAACGTGCTCCTTTGCTGCCTCATGGCGGTTACGCCGCCGAAAAATTCTATGGGTTAACCTCTGAGGGCCTGGCCCAGATCGGCCAGGATGTCGTCGATATGCTCGATGCCGATGGACAGGCGCACGGTGTTGGGCCTGATGCCGGTTTCGGCCAGTTCCGACGGGCTGAGCTGGGCATGGGTGGTGGATGCCGGATGGATGACCAGAGATTTGACGTCCGCCACATTGGCCAGCAGGGAAAAGATGCGCAGCCGGTCGATGAAGGCCCTTGCCTCGGCCGCGCCGCCCATGACTTCAAAGGAGAAAATGGAACCGCCCCCCCTGGGAAAGTACTTTTGGTACAGGGCGTGGCTGGGACTTTCCGACAGACTGGGATGATTGACCCGCTCCACGCACGGATGCGCACGCAGAAAATCCACCACGGCCAAGGCGTTATGCACATGGCGTTCCACGCGCAGGGAAAGGGTTTCCAGCCCCTGCAAAAAGAGAAAGGCGTGCAGGGGAGCGATTGTCGCGCCCATGTCCCGCAACAGCACGGCCCGTGCCCGCGCGGCAAAGGCCGCCGCTCCGGCGGCCTGTACGAAGCTCAGGCCGTGGTAGCCGGGGTCCGGCTCGCTGAACTGGGGGAATTTGCCCGAAGCCGTCCAGTCGAAGCGCCCGCCGTCCACAATCACCCCGCCCAGAGCCGCGCCGTGGCCGCCCATGAACTTGGTGCCGAATGGACCACGATGTCCGCGCCGTATTCCAGCGGGCGCAGCAGCCAGGGCGTGGCAAAGGTATTGTCCACGACCAGGGGGATGCCGTGGCTGTGGGCCAGAGAGGCCAGAGCTTCGATGTCCACGATGTTGCTGTGGGGATTGCCCAGGCTTTCGATGTAAATGGCCCTGGTTTCGGGCCGGATGGCTTCGGCAAAGGAGCCGGACTCTTCCGGGTCCGCGAAGGTGGTCGCAATGCCCCAGGTTTTCAAGGTATGGGCCAGCAGGTTGTAGGTGCCGCCGTAGAGGGTTTTTTCCGCCACGATATGCTGACCCGCTCCGACCAGATTGAGCAGGGCGCAACTGACCGCCGCCGCGCCGCAGGACGTGGCCAGAGCCGCAACGCCGCCTTCCAGGGCGGCCACGCGTTTTTCGAAAGCCTCCTGGGTGGGGTTGGTCAGGCGGCCGTAGATGTTGCCGGGCTCGCTCAGATTAAAGCGGGCCTCGGCGTGGTCACAGTTGCCGAACACATAGGACGTGGTCTGATAGATGGGCACGGCCCTGGCGCCGCTGGCCGGATCAGCCTGTTCCTGACCGGCGTGAACTTGCAGGGTTTCAAAGTGCAGGGGACGGGTGGCGCTCATGGGCTTGCTCCGAAAAAGGCGGGTTTGGGACGGAAATCAAATGCCTATATCTTATTAAATAAGTAAGGATTATTTTCTCCGGAACCCGGCGTCCTGTCAAGAAAAAAGCGCGATACTCCCGGCTTCCGGGCGTTGCGGCCAGGAGGCCTGAGGCGTAGACTGCGCTTGGTGGATCATTCAGAAGCAAGCGAGGTCATATGAAGGCGGAAATCATCTCCGTGGGCACCGAGCTTTTGCTCGGCCATACCATCAATACCGACGCGGCCCATGTGGCGCGCGAACTTTCGGCCCTGGGCGTGGATCTGCTGCACGTTCATGTGGTGGGCGACAATGCCGGGCGTCTGGAAGCCGTGCTGCGCGAGGCGCTCACGCGCAGCGATCTGGTCATCACCACCGGCGGTCTGGGACCCACGGACGACGATCTGACCAAGGAAACCGTGGCCCGCGTGACCGGCGCGCCGCTGGAGGAAGATGCGGACAGCCTGGAGCGGCTCAAAGAGTATTTCGGCAGCCGCCCCATGGGCGCCAATCAGCGCAAGCAGGCTTTTTTGCCGCGCGGGGCCGTGGCCTTTCCCAATGCCGTGGGCACCGCGCCGGGCTGCGCCGTGCCTGCCGGGGACGGCAAGTTCGTACTTTTGCTGCCCGGCCCGCCGTCAGAGTTGCTGCCCATGCTGCGGACGGGCGTGACGCCCTTTTTGCAGCGCTACGCCCACGGGGCCATTGCTTCCTTCATGGTGCGCACCTTCGGCATCGGCGAAGGCGCGGCGGCCATGCGCATCAAGGACCTGACGGACGGGGCCAATCCCACGGCCGCCACCTACGCCACCGAGGGGGAAATGTTCGTGCGGGTCACGGCCAAGGCTGACGACCCCGCAGCCGCCGAGGCGCTGGCCGCGCCTCTGGTGGCGGCTGTGCGCGAACGTCTGGGGGACGTGGTTTACGGCGTGAATGTCGCCGGCCTGGAAAGCGTGGTGCTGCCGGAGCTGATCCGGCGCGGGCTGACCCTGACCACGGCGGAATCTTGCACCGGCGGCCTGCTTGCCAAGCGGATCACGGACCAGCCCGGAGCGTCGGCGGTGTTCGGCACGGGTCTGGTGACCTATGCCAATGAGGCCAAAATCCGTCTGCTGGGCGTGCCCGAAGACATGCTGCGCGCGCACGGGGCCGTGAGCCCGGAAGTGGCCCGCTGCATGGCTGAAAACGCGCGCACGCGCTACAACAGTGATTTCGGCCTGGGCATTACGGGCATTGCCGGACCGGACGGCGGCACGCCCGAAAAGCCCGTGGGCCTGGTTTATATCGCCCTCAGCGCCGAAGACGGCGTGCGGCTGCGCGTCATGCGCCCCCAGGGCCGCTATCTCGGCCGGGACTGGACCCGCAACCGGGCCGCCAGCCACGCTCTGGACCTTTTGCGGCGTTATCTTTTCGGCCTGCCCCCGGATCTGGAACAATAGGGTCACGCTCCCTGAACTGAGCGGCTTTTTTCAGTGCGGCGCGGTCTCCGAAGTATGGAAACCGCGCCGCACTTGTTCATATCCGTTCAAAAGCCAGATTGCGCGACACCACCATGAGCACGCCAAGCATGACCAGCACCAGGGCCGTGCCCATGAGCAGGGCATAGTCCTCCATTTGCAGGATGGCGTACAACAGGCTGTACAGGGCCGTGAGCAGCAGCCCCACGCTGAAGCCCTGCCGTACGCTGCGCAGGGCCGCACCGGCGTACAGCGCGATCATCAACACCGTGCAGGCCGAGGCCGCCGCATAGGACGGCAGAAAGGTGAAATGCTCGGAAAGCGAAAGCAGCACCAGATAAAAAACCACCATGGCCAGACCCACCAGGCCGTATTGCACCGGATGCAGGCGGGCATTCAGGCTCAGTTCGAAAATGATGAAGGCCAGGAAGGTAAGTCCGATGAACAGGATGCCGTATTTCACCGAGCGCTCTATCAGGTGGTAATGGCTGGCGGATTCGTACAGGGCCACTCCGGCGGCGAAGGAGGTGAAACGGTCCGGCCAGGTTTTGAGCGTGCCCAGATTGGGGTAGGAACGGGCCAGGGAGGGAATATCCCAAACCGCCGTGAAGCCTGTGGCGGAAACCTCGCGCGTCACGGGCAGGATGTCGCCCCTGAAGCTGGGGTGCGGCCAGGGCGAGCTCAGGCTGACAGCCGTGACGCCGCCCACGGGCGTGAAGGAAATGCCGCTGCTGCCGTTGAAAACCAGCTCCTGGGAGAAATCATACTGTTTGACGTCCGGCGACAGCGGCACGGGAATGCGAAAGCCCTCCTTCACGGCGGTAAAGGGCTGAGTGCCGGGTTCGGCGGCCAGTTCGGCTCGATTCCAGACAAAGGGGCCCACCGTGCGCAGGGCGCTGGGCCAGGAGAGCCCCACGACGGCAAAAGCCCGTTGAAAGTCCACGCTTTCCAGGTCCGGGGCAATGCGTTTCAGGCTTTCGAGAGGCGGCAGCCTGAAATGCCCGGCCATGCGCAGCCTGGCGGTGTAGACCAGGGAGCGGTAAATGCCGCGCTGTCGCTCCTGCGGATCAAGATTGCAGGTAAAATCCGCTCTGGCGGGCAGCAGCACGAAATAGCCCGGCACCAGGCGGCTCTCCTTGATGACGCGGTATTCTTCGCCGCCAACGGCTTTGGGATCCTCATTGCGCACGGTCCGGGAGGTGATCTGGCGTTCGCTGTAGGGGATCAGCAGGATGGGACCGGTGATCTGCTGCTCCCCGCCCCACGCCTTGCTGATGTCCCGCACCACGCTGCGGTACAGGCTCGCGCGCTCGTCCGTGAGATCCTTGACCAGCATCAGGGGCAACAGCAACACCACGGCGATAAAGGCCACAATGCTGAAACGGGCCAGAGGCGTGCGCAGCAGGGCGCGGGTTTCCTGATCCGGGCAGGCTTCGCGCCGGGACGGGATCGCTGCCGGGACGGTTGTTTCCATTGTCGGGCGGTTTTCTGTTTCAGGGGCGGGCTGCCCGACTTCCGGCCGGGCCGCGTCGGCGGCGGGATGCGCCGGACGCCGGGGCGCGGCATAGAGCCGGGCCAGCCAGCGCAGAAAAACAAAGCCGCCCAGCAGCGCCAGGCCAAGGCCCAGCAAGGCCACCACGGCCAGGAATATCCATTCCATAATCGCCTCCTGAAACCAAAGTAACGGAAAAATCCGTACAGCCGAGCTCAGCGGGCCGGAGCCGGAGTCCGGCTGCAATAGCGGTAATAAAACAGCAGGATGTACAGCGGCACCAAGTAAGCCGCGCCCATCAGGGCCTCGTTGACAGTGAAGAATTCGTTGCTGACGATCATCAGCAGAATGTTGTTGATGACCCCGAAGGAGATCAGAAAGGCAAGCCGCACCTGGCGGGGCATGCCGCGCGTGGCCGGAAGGGCCGCCACAGTCATGACCACGCAGAGCAGGCAGGACGCCAGCAGGGCGTGCAGGATCAGGGCCGGGGATTGTCGCAGCACCCCGGCGTAATTGCTGAAAATGCCCAGATTGGAAATGACGATGGCCGTGGTGAGCAGGGGGAATTGGCGGCGCAGAATGCCCCCGGCCAGCCTGGGCAGGACGCGGGTGACCATGGCGGCGGCAAAGGGAAGCAGAATCGTGATGCAGAGCGAGATGGTCATGCCGCCCAGGGAAAAGTTTTCCGGCAGGTCCAGGCCGCCCCTGCCCAGGGCGCGCAGGACGCCGTCCGTGCAGGAAAGCAGAAGCGGCAGGCTGAGCGGCAGCAGCAGGGAGGTGAGGATGTTGCCCACCAGAATCAGGGCGGTATTGGCCCCGAGCATGAGCGAAAACACGGCGGCCATGACCCCTACCGGGGCCGCGCCCAGCAGCAGGGCCCCCAGGGAAAATTCGGGCATGATCAGACGGAAGACGGCAAAGACGAAGAGCGGCAGCGCCAGCAGACGCAAAACCGTGAGTCGGCAGACGATGCCGGGCATGGCGCGCAGTTCGTCCCAGAGGGCTCCGGCCCCCACGGCCAGAAAGCTGAGATAGAGCATGACCATCAGCATCAGGCGGGGCATGGCTTCAAGCGGACCGGCCAGTCCGGGCAGGAACACCCCGGCTGCCATGGAAGCGAAGGAGGAGAATACCATGGTCAGGTCGCGAAGCTGCATGAAATCCTCCAGCGTATTCCAGGCAGCTTGCCCGCTTATGCGTCAAAAAACAAGGCCGGATGCCGGGAAAAACACATTGGCTTTTCCACGCCGCCATACCACGGGACTGTATACCTAGCTCGCCGGGGCGGACTTCAGCAAAGCCTTTTCATGGGCGGCGCCGACTTCGGGCAGCCGGGCTCTGGCCCTGGTGTACAGCTTGTTTCTGTGTTGCAGCCTCTCGGAGGAACGGGCTTTCCAGCTTTCATAGAGCTGTTTGCTTTCGGCCAGGCCGGAGGCAACGGCATCGGACTTCTGACATTCGGGATTGGACTTGATATGCCTGATCAACCGGCCGAGACGTTCAATGCTCGGCTCGCTGTTGTAGCGGAGCCTGTCCGCCAGCAACATGTAATTGTAGTAGCCTTCGCACTGCGGATGTTGTTTGAATGTTCCATCGGCATAACCGGCACCCAGAGTCAGGGCGTTTTCCACGGAACCGTTTTCAGCGGAGATGGCCGCGTAATGCTCCGCCCGTGCATAATCCGCCGCTCCTTTCTGGGGATTGGCGTAATATGTCGCCAGAAGCCCGGCGGCCTTCCAATAGCCGGAGTCCGCGGCCCTGGTCAGCCAGTAGCGGGCTTCGCCGTTGCGATCTTCCATAAAGCGGGCCTGAATGGGCGTGACGGGCGGCGTGGCCGGGGGAGAAAAGGGGATGTCCTCCCGCTCCCCGGCGGTGGCGAAGGTTCCGTACATACCGGCCCAATGTCCGGTCAGGGCGCTTTGCAGAAAAAAGTCCCTGCTCCTGGAACCCGCTTCGTACTGGTCTGCCAGCATGGCGTACTGCACGCCCAGCACATAGCCGCCTTCGCCCTTGCCCAGCAGGGTAAGCAGCCAGCCCTCCCAGAATTCCGGCGGCACCGGCCATGTCTGGTCGGCGTGCACGCGGCTGACCACGGACAGCGAGGCCATGGCGAACATATCCCCCTGCCAGGCCAGTTGCAGCCATTCCGCGTAGGCTTCGCGGATTTTTCCGGACTTGTAGAGTCGCTCCACCCGCTTGAAAGCCGGAGTAATGAACCGGGCGTCGTCATACAGGCTCTCATACAGGTCATCAGGGCGGACAAAAGCCAGGCCCGCGGGCGGTGCGGCTTTCGGCAGGTGGGCGTTGTCCGATTCAGTGTCGGTCGTCAGAAAATTTTCGTCGGCGGAGAAGCCGTCCGCCCTGCTTGGATTGGCGGCCGCGGCTGTCATACAGGCGGCCAGGAGCAGGAGCCAAAGCGATTTTCTCATATGTTTTCATCCCTTCAATTGTATGGATCAAAAAACGGCGCATTTCCCGCCGGGAATGTGACGGGCGTTAATTGTCCTCTTCGGCTCAATTCTCGGGCTCAAAACATTTCACCAGGCCTTTCGCCTGGATAGGATCTCCTCCGCCGGAAGCGGGAGATAAAAAGTATATTGTAGTTTAGCTTATATTTATTTTTAATTTTAGGCCAGGGCTCATTTTCGGGAGACATCAACCGTTTTGGAAAACGGCACAATGGAGCAAAGCGCTCCGCACGGCAGGCACGGAGCACCCGTGCGGACGCGGGGACAGCCCGTGGCTATGCCAACTCAAGGTATGCCACGCTTTGGTTCCGTGTTTCCAGGCCGTCCTCTTCGGGGTAAGGAGCTATGAAAATGGCCTCCGGTTCACCCTCCACGCGCAGAAAGCAGGCATTGTCAGCCCCGATGAGGTTGCGGGTCGCGCATGCGCTGAATTCCCGCCCGCCCCAATCTCCCCGGATGCCGCGCAGCGGGCGCTCAAGCGTGCATTTCCGCGGCAGTATGCCGCGAGGCCCCACGCCGAAGGCCGTTACCTCGGCTCCCAGGGTCCCGGCCATGAAGCCCGGCCATTGCGCGCCTTCTGTCGGTCCCGCTTCCAGCCATTGGCCGATGAGCGGGTCCAAATGGGCTGTCAGATGAAAGGGGCGCGGCGGCAGCGGACGGGATTTCAGACGCGCGGCCATGAGCCTGGCGGCAAAATTCTTGTCCCGGCGGAAGACGCGTACATCCCCCAGCCAGTGGGGCAGTTCCGGTTCCGGGCCGTCGCCAGTGAGCAGGCAGGCCGTGAGGGGCGGGCTGGGACGGTGCAGGGCCAGGGTCAGCATGGCCATGCGATTCAGCACGGCGGGGGTGAAATCCGTTGACGCGCCGCAAAAGACCCAGGCCTGCACGGCCGGGTCGTCCAGAATGGGCAGAAGCTGCATCCAGCCCCGTTGCGCGGACGTCTGCCGCCAAGGCACGGTGGCTGCGGCAAAGCCCACGGCGCGCAGAGCGGCTTCCTCGGGAGGCTGGGCGGACGGATGTTCGTCAAGAACGCAGAGCAGGGCTTTGGGCAGCGTCACGGCAATCCTCCGGTCGGTCAGGGGGTGAAAAAATTACGGACCTGGCCTGTGCAGTTGCAGAGCGCGCTCCAGGCCGCAAAGGCGCGGCGCAGGCTTGCGGCGTCGGGCCGGGCTTGGGCCTGGAAGGCAAGACCCCGGCGCAGCAGGGGCCACAGAAAGGGCGGGATGCCGGGCGGCCTGGCCGGAACCATGTCCTGCTGCCGGGCTTCGGACGAGGAAAGTCGTTTGAAGGGATGCGCGCCGCTGAACACTTCATGTACCGTGCAGCAGGCCGAAAAAATATCGTCTTCCATTGAGGGCGGGCCGCCTTCCAGGCGTTCGGGGCTGGAGTAGAGCAGGCTGTGGGCCGGAACGCGCAGGCTTTCGCGCAGCCCCACGGCTGCCGGTGTGCCGCCCTTGCGCACGCTGGCGGCGGCCACGTTGAAGTCGATGAGCACCGGGCGCTCCCCGCTTTTTAACAGCAGGTTGGCTGGCTTGATGTCGCCGTGGGCGATGCCCTGGGCGTGCAGAAAGGCCAGGGCGTCGAAAAAGCGTGCGGTCATGGTCGCCAGGGCCGCGCCGGGCAGATCGCCGGGCCGGATCTCGCCCGCGTTGCGCCCCTGCAGCAGCTCCATGCTGTAGCAGAGGCCGAAGGGCTCGTTGTGCAAGTCAAAAACGCGGACCACGCCGGGATGGACCAGATGGCGCAGAATGCAAAATTCCTGCGCCAGGGCCAGTTGAGCCTGATAGTTCCGGGTCAGTTCCGGCAAAAGGCGTTTCACCGCCACCTGGGGAGAGGCATCGCTCCACTCCACACGGCGCAGATCCAGAGCGGCGTAAACTTCGCAAACGCCGCCGCAGCCCAGCAGCTGTTGCAAAAGAAAGCGTCCGTTGTGTTCCGTGCCCGGCATGCCCTTGCGGAGGTTGTGCGGCGCGGGAAAACGCCGGGGCCCGCGGAAGGGCCTTGCCGCCGGAACAGGCCGGAGATGCTTGTGAAGCGCCATGGCTCACCTCAACGAGGAAACGAAAACCGCCACCAGAGTGATGTTGTCCGGCTGGGGCACGCCGTCCACGGCACGGGCCATGTCTTCCGCCGCCTCCCTGGCGGAAGTTCTTGCCAGGCGCGCCGCCAGAGCGTCCGGGCCCAAAAGGTTGGACAAACCGTCGGAACAGAGCAGAAATTTATCGCCGCCCCGCAGGGAAAAGCGGACTTCGTCCAGGCGCAGGGCGTCGCGCGCGCCCACGGCGTTGGTAATGATGTTGCCTCGTACCATGCGCCGGGCCTCGGGCGCGGTCAGTTCGCCGTTGTCGATTTTTTCCTGCCGCAGGGTGTGCTCGCGGGTACACTGGTACAGCACGCCGTCCCGCAGAAGATAGCAACGGCTGTCGCCCGCCCAGAGGCAGGCCGCCTCGCCGCCGTGCATCAGCAGGGCCACCACTGTGCTGGCGGCCTGGGTCGCGCCGCCGTGCGCGCGCAAAATGTCGTTGCCCTGGCGCAGAATGCCGCCCACATTGTTCACATGCTCGTCCAGCGAGGCGGCATGGGGCGTTGTGAGCAGCATGCGGGTAACCAGCCTGCCCGCCTCGCCGCCGTGCGCGCTGCTGCCCACGCCGTCAGCCACGGCCCAGAGCAGGCGTTCGTTCCAACTCAGAAAAGAATCCTGGTTTTCCGGGCGGATATCGCCCTTTTGGCTCCATCCCCAGGATTCAAGAGTCACGGGAAAGCCGCGCGCACTGCCCGCCATAGGACCTCCGGCCATCATTTATATGTAATATCATATATAAAATTTTAATTTATGCCAGGGCGGTTTGAGGGGGGAAGCGGCAAGAGCAGCCCAAACGCTCGCGGAGAGAGCGTACACGGACCAGAATAAAAGCCGGGGCCTGTGTTCCGTTGGCCGCTGCCTGGCAATTTTGCTGAGGTCTTGCGAAATGCCGCCGCGATGGAACATTGCCTTGCCGTGCTGTTTCTCTGCCTTCATCCTCTGCCGCCCCAAACGCCCGAGGCATGCCGCAGGAAAGTACCTTCAGGTTCGCAACAACTAACCAAACGCCATGGGACTGTGCATCAGGAGCGTCTGGCCGGCGTAATAACTTCCTCCAGGCGCATGCCGACGGTGTTCGTTATTTTTAAAGCGGATATAGTCCGGAGTGACCGTGCTATCTGATGTTTTCGCTGGTAACCGGACAGAACCCGGAGCAGTGCGGCGACAAGCAGAAGCATGTACAGATTCATTTTGCAACGCCTCGAACTCCGGGAGAAAACGGGCGTCTTCCCCGCAGGGCCCGTTTTCAGGCAGGACCGCCTTCCACGCTTTTGCAAGATGCTCTGATAACGCCCTTGTGCGCCTCCGGCGCAAGATACGGCCGACTGCAAACGCGTGCCGAAACCGTTCAAAAGTCATTGCCCTGACTCTGAGCCGTGCCGGTCGCGAACCGCCTGGAAAGCAAGTAAAAAGCCAATTGATCGCTGTAATTGTTTACAACTATTTGTATTGACTTTAAAATAACGCTTTTTATTTTTAGTTGCAAGTCTATTTTTGAAATTTTATAAGATTATCTATTATATTGAACTGAAAGCCCGCCTGCCGGGCCTTTGTGGGGAAGGGAGGAGAACTGTGTCTCAAGGAGAATTCGCGAGGAATGTTTTTCCGTTCGGTTTGGCTAGCGGCGATGACGCAGATCCCCAGCCTGTCTGAATGGGGGGCCGGGTCAAATCGGGTTATGGAGCATTATCGTATTACACATCTTACGGAAGAAGGGAGTGCAACTTCTACCGGATGTGGGGGTGCGGAGCCATAGAGCAACTGATTGATATGCTCTGGATTGTCTTGGAAAAGATCTCATCCATTTCTCCGACATGCTTCAGTTGTGGAAGATACAATTATCAAGCTAAATTGAAAGTGACTCAGATATCACGATCATGGTTCTTTCGTTGGACATAGAGTCAAGGTCCATTCGCCACGTCCTCGTTTCCCCATCTGCTCTTCAGCTTTCATCACAAATTCCGGAACGGTAAATATTTCTTTGTACTCATCAGAGTATTGAATAATTATTTTATCTTTTGCTGCTATTCTTAGCATTTGTTTTTCATGGTCATCATATGAATTTATACCTTTTTCCCTTCTAGAAGCACCTCCTTCTCTAATTACAGAATTTGAAGAAATTTTTTGAGAGTATAATTGTCCTGAATTATATATAAATTTAACTACTAATGTATCATTGCAGCAGTTTTTAATGTTAAGGTAGAAAGGATCCCATTTTTCACTATTATTGTAATGGCATCCAAAAATTGTAATTAATATTATAATATAAATTTTTTTCATTGCTATACTACTTAAATTTAATTTGTGATAAATATATGAGTCCACGCATATCCTCTTTGCCAGCTATTGCTAATTCCCATGATTTATAAGGCCGAACATCTAAATAATACCACATTAAGTCAGTGGGATTCCCTATACGATATTGCGGTGAATCCTTCAAATAACTTTGGAATAATGAAGTTGTTCCTTTGTGTGTCCACGAAAATGTATTGGTAAGGCTTGGGTATGCTAATTTTAAAACTATATGGCCACATTCATGGGCAGCAAGATAATGGAATTCAGCGTTGCTGCTTTTTTCATTTAAACGAGTTGGATCATAATATATAACAGCGTTACCTGCACTTATTGACGATTTTTTACCAGTCTTATCTACTTCAAGATTAAAATGCTTTGGCATTTTTGGATCAGCATTATTTATAGCTGTGGATGTGACAATATATTCCTCATCCTGGATCAAATAACGCTTAATATGTCGAGAAAAATGCATTGCAATTCCTTTAATTGCAAGCGCTATAAGATTTTGGTTAACGGCATTGTTTGACATATCAGTCAAGTTCAATCTCCATAGAGCTGAGATAGTTTTATTTATTCTGTCAATCTTAATATCAATCCAGCTCCAATCACTGTCCTTAGGTTCGCACGTAAAGTTTTTTTCACATATTGCTTGAATTCCATTATAGGTTATCTTTAATAAAATTTTATTCTTACCTTTCTTAAGACGTGCAGTATCTAAAATATCGTTGTCGTCGTAGCCGTCCCATTGCCAGCGGTGTTTACCCTTTGTCAAATAGTCGGGCTTGCCGTTTCGTTCGTGGAACGGCCGTTTTTTGGGGGTACTGAGATCTTCATGGTAGATGGATTTATTCTCGGAATCCCTGATTTCTATTTCCGCTGCATCAATGGCGGGCTCTCCGATTTTTTTCTCACTGCAATCAATCGACACCATAAAATCCACCAATTCGCCTTCCGGATCATCATAAACTCCAGGTTGGGCAATGAGGCTTTGTGACGTAGGGCTTATACCCGGGCACCATTCGTTCTGGGGATTGGGCCCCAAGTTTATCTTGCCATTTGCGTAAAGCACAATGCCGAGAGGAATAAGTAACTTCTTGTTACTGAGCTCTATGGCGCAATCACAAGATGCACAGTTTTTCGTGGGGTCGCCTCTTTTGCCGCTACCGGACGGAGGTTGGTCTGGGAAGGGAATTTTATTTTTTGGCATCATGACTGTTCTCCTCGGAGAGTGTCAGACAACGCAGATTGGCGGCAACAAGCTCTTGCGCGCGGGCAAATAAAGCTTGTTCTTTCTGCATGCCCGGCAGCGCGTTATCAGTAAGTTTTTTGTTGAGAGTATAGCATAGCGGATCGGTATCAAAAGATATTCCGCAGGTAAAAATCAATACGGTCAGTATGGAGGTTCCGATTTTGGAATCCAGTTGATATAAGGAGGATTTTTGTTTTGCTGCCGGGATAATATCGTTATAGAAAATATATTCACGCAGATAGGTCCGTTTTTCAGGATATATTTTTGAGAGTAAGGTCAATACATCACTGTCATCATGAAAACTAATAAAATCATAAAATTTTAAATTTGTGATATTTTTATATGCATGTATAACGTATGAAAAATTTTTACCAACTATTTTTTTATAAACACGATAAAATTCATGATAGATAGTTGTAAGAGCGCGTAAGGATTCTGATTCTGTACAGCGTGGCGCGGGCTTTGTATCCACAAAGCGTTTAAGTCTTGCCCACGGATATTGTGGATCAATATCAAAGTCGCAACCCCAAAAACACATCAGCATTACTAGTATATTAAATTCTTTATCAGATGGAAGATTGTAGTACTCAGCCTTTTCCCATACCTTATACATAAATTCTTCAATTTTTTCATAACCGATGCAGGATTGACGATCCGGATACTTTTCTGCGAATTCAGACGATTTATTTTTAATATATTGATCTCTTCCGATATCCAGTAAGGCATTATACATTTTTTCATTTATTTCAAACATATGCTTATCACCTTATAACTTATTTGTTATTCCACAGTAGTAGGAGCAATATTTCCAATACATTGCTGAGCATAATGAAATAAATTTTTTTACCTGATGGTGATCATGAAATTTTAAAATTGTATTAAGGACATTTGGTTCATAAAATCTAAATAACACAATATTAAGATTTGGTAATTTTGCCTCAAGAAAATTTTTAAAATGATCAGCAAGTTCAGCAAGATCTTTTCCAGAAGTAATAACAATGGCTTGATGTGCATCAGATCCTTTTGAGATATACCAAGATAAAAATTTATCATGTAAGGATTTCATTTGAACAAGACATGGACTTATCTCAAGAATTGACTCATAATACGTATCTTTGTATAACGAACTATATTGTGGAAATTCATCAGTTTTATAAATAAATGCATGAATATTTGTAAATTTTGCACCATCTAATAAAAGATATATATTATGCTCTGTTTTTGAAAGAGTTTGTAACAGGTCAGGTATCTGGTTAAGAAAATATGTTTGCATGACTATTTCTCCGCACACCCTTCGCAGATAGCGCAAAATGGCAGCCCTACTGCAGCCCGTAATGTAGTAATTTGGCAAGGCGGTGCCTGTCCTTCTTCCGGCGCTACGCTCCCCTCCGGCAGCAGGGGGTCTGCGGGCGTGCCGTCGCCAGGGCCGCCGCCGGAGTTGAGGCAGACGGCCGCGCCGTCCGCGCTGACGCCCGCGCCGTTGATGGTCAGCCAGCTTCCTCCGGCCTTGAGGGTCAGCTCGGCCCCGGCCTCCAGGACGATCTTGAGGCCGCCCTCCAGATGGATTTCCGTACCGGCCTTGCCCAGCCATTTGCCGTCCACTTGAGTATGGCTGTCCGCATGCACGGTGCGGTTGTCGTTGGCAAACAGCTCGGTTTTGCGCTGCTGTTTGAGCGTTTCGTGGGTTTCGCCCCTGGTCAGGGCGTAGGTGAAGTTGTCCACGGTGCGGTGCCGGTCGTGCAGGATGTGCTCTTTCCAGTCGTTCTTGACGTGGGCGTTCACGTCCTTTTCCGCATGCACGTAGATTTCTTCCCGGCCTTTTTTGTCCTCCACCCGAAATTCGTTGAAGCCGCGCGCCTCGCCTTCGGCTCCCGGCGTGCTCATGGATTTGAACACCGTGCGCGTCTTGTGCGCGGGCAGCTCGTAGGGCGGCATGTTCAGCTCATGGTAGACGCGGCCCGTGATCAAGGGGCGGTCCGGGTCGCCTTCCAGAAAAGAGACCACGACCTCGTGGCCGATGCGCGGGATAGCCATGGCGCCGTATTTGCCGCCCGCCCATTCCTGAGAAGCGCGGACCCAACAGGAGGTCTTTTCATTGTACTGGCCTTCGCGGTCCCAGTGAAACTGCACCTTCACGCGGCCGTACTTGTCCGGATAGATTTCCTCGCCCTTGGGGCCGGTGACATGGGCCGTCTGCTTGTCGAGAATCAGGTTTTTGGGATGTTCCAGGGCCGGGATAAAACGGGTCATCTCCGGAATGGCCGTGACCCGCGAGGCATAGTGCAGGCCGCGCCCGTCCGGGGCCTCGTGCTCCAGCACGCCGGGCTGCCGCCCTTCGTGGCGCACGGCCACCACCCACCAGCGCGCGTTAAGGGCGGTGCGGGGGTGATCGTCAATGCTGAAAACATAGCTGGGCAGAAAACGGGCCACGTCCGAAGTGCAGTCGATCCACTGCCGGAAGGTCAACTGGCGCGCCAATCGGAGCTTGGCGTAACGCTCGCCGGGTTTGCGCAACTGGTAGAGATGCGGGTAGGCATACTGTTCCAGCAACATGCCGGGCGGAGCCGGAGCCTTATCCCGTTCGCTTTCGTGGTCGCTGACTTCCAGGTCCAGGCGGGGCTTCCGGAAGTTCCATTCGCGGTAGGCGGCGGCAT
>ERZ857998.2394-NODE-2394-length-17618-cov-8.236406_pt1 | contig 17618 bp, 19 predicted proteins | sample MGYA00519954_ERZ857998 | MGnify/ENA primary metagenome ERZ857998 (study PRJEB31778, sample SAMEA3449424) | human gut metagenome | biome: human gut; feature: human-associated habitat; material: faeces | place: United Kingdom | collected 2010/2012 ...
GCAGCAGGTTCAGTATCACGAACGCGCCGAACACCATCCATACGATCTTCAGTCCTTCCTTCAGTCCCTTCCAGACCAGCGCGTCGTATACCGCAACCGTCTCCTTGAATGTCGCGCCGGTCACATTGAAAAACGTAAAGCCCAGCAGCATCGTCCAAACCAGCGCCACCGGCGCAACCTTCTTTGCCGACTGCTTGAACACGAGGATTCCGACCAGTACCACGATGATCGGACTGAGCGCCATCAAAAAATTCAAAACCTGCATTTGCGTTCTCCCTTTCAGAATGCTTTTTTCGTTTCCGCCTTCCCGGAAAAGGCGAAAAATCTATGAAAAAAGCGATCCCGCCGAAACCGGCGGAATCGCTCAATGAACCTCGCTTGCTCGAATCAGACGAGCTTCAGCGCTTCATGGAACCAATTCAACGGGTTTCGGTCATTTGCCTGCGCCAGCAGCAGCGCAAGCATAATCAGGCAAATAAAAATGGACAGCGCAATCGCGTTGTCCAGAATGAGGGTGTTATTCATTTCCGCGCAGAAAGGATTCGCGCAAACAGAGTCAGCGCGAGAAGACATTGCAAACGTCGATGCATAGCGATTCAACATTCTCAGCGCCCCCTCGTTCTGAATATGTCAGAGATTATAGCACGCTCCTTTTTTCCTGTCAATAGCCCGTCAAAAACCTTAACATTTTGATTTTCGCAGAAAAAACCGACAGATCCCGCGGATTGCGGATAAAATGTTCGTAATTCGCGCGTACCCTTCCCCACCGAAAGGCGGCGGAAGACTTGCCCCCGCCGCCGGCGCTTACATTCTTTTGAGCGCTAAAATATCGCCCGCCTTAATCGTGGGAATGGCGCGGCGAACACACGCTTTCTCCCACCCCCACCAGCGAATCGCTTCCAGCGCAGCGATCATCGAATCGTCAAATCGCCTGCGAATCATCTTCGCCGGCACGCCGCCGACGATCGTATACGGTGGAACGTCCTTCTTTACCACCGCACGCGCGCCGATAATCGCACCGTCGCCAATTGTAACGCCCAAAAGAATCACGGCTTCAAGCCCGATCCATACATCGTTTCCAACCGCAATGCCACCGCGATTGTCCCATGCGGACGCAGCCTCGCCCCTCGGCAAATCCCATCCCTCAAAGAAGATCGAGAACATGTACGTTGAAAGCGCGCCCAGTGGCGGACGTGAACAGAAACTTCGCGCCGCAGGCGATGGAGCAGAATTTTCCGATCACCAGCCGGTCGCCGTTGACGGGGTAGTGGTACAGGACGTTGTTCTTTTCGAATTGCGTCGGGTCGTTCACGAAATCGTTGTAGATCGTGTAGTCCCCGACCTCGATCATCGGGTTGCCGATGACCGTGTTCAGGTAGACCGTCTGCCGGTCGTTCGTGCGGGGATAGGTCTTGCTATTCATGGTTGGTCGTTTCAGTCTGCTTTTACGGTGATGATCTGTTTCCAGTCGGTCGTATATTCCTGCGAGAGGTGCTGGCGGTTCATCTTCAGCGGGGCGAACCCCTGTGCCGCCACCACGACCCTGTTGCGGCCGTAGGTGCGGTTGGTCGCGTCCATGGCGTCCATCAGCCGGGCGTGCCTGGCACGATCCACGGGGTCGAACAGGTCGGTTTGCAGCCCCGTGCGCGACGAAATGTCCGAAAGCGTAATCCCGGCTTTCTTGTAGCCGTAGCCTTTGCGGAATATGCGTTGCAGGGCCTTTGCCGCCAGCGGCACCAGCTCCAGCGTGTCGTCGGTCGGCACCACGGGGCGCACGGTCTGGCTTTCGAAATACTGGGGCAGCTCCTCGCGGTGGCGGTTGGTGAGGATGTAGACCGTCACCTCGCCGCAGAGGCTTTGCTGGCGGCGCAGTTTCTCGGCGGCCATCGAGACGAACGCCGCCACCGAGGTGTGTATCTCCTCGTATTGGGTCAGCTCGTGCGCGAAGCTGCGCGAGACGGTGATCTGCTGTTTGGCCGGCGGGGCGCTCTCGAAGTCGATGCACGCCTCGCCCTGAAGCTCTTTCCATGTGCGCAGCCCCGTGACCCCCATGCGGCCGCGTATCCATGCCTCGGGACGCTGCACGAAGTCCCATGCCGTACGTACGTTGGCGGCCTGCAACATGCGCCGGTGCTTGCGCCCGATGCCCCAGACATCCTCTATCGGGAATTTGCGCAGTACCTTTTCGATGTCCTGCGGACGGTACATCAGGCAGGCGCCCTGCAACTTGGGGTACTCCTTGCAGAGTTTCGACGCGATCTTGGCCAGCGTTTTGGTCGGGGCGATGCCGATGCTCACGGGGATGCCCGTATTGCGGCGTACCGTGCGGCTGATGTGCCGTCCCAACTCCTCCAGTCGTCCGGTTTCGATGCCCCGCAAGTCGAGGAACGCCTCGTCGATGGAGTATACCTCGGCGGCAGGAACCATGCGGCGGAGCGTCCAGATCACGCGCCGCGACATGTCGCCGTAGAGGTTGAAATTACTCGAAAAGACGGCTACATTATGCCGTTTTTCGAGGTCGCGGATCTGGAAATAGGGGTGTCCCATGCGGATGCCGAGCGCCTTGGCCTCGTTCGAGCGCGCGATCACGCAGCCGTCGTTGTTCGACAGCACGACCACGGGCAGCCCTTCCAGTTCGGGGCGGAAGACCCGCTCGCACGAGGCGAAGAAATTATTGCAGTCGCAAAGTCCGTACATCGTTTTTTCGTGTTGCATGTCGTCCGTCGCCCTCTCCCTGGGCGTTGCCGCTCCCTCGCTGGGATATTGCTAGGGGTGAGGTAGTTGCGGCGTTTCGGCGGCCGCTTCAGACCTTTTTGATGGCGTACGTCACCACGCCCCATACCGTGAAATCGCTCTCCTGGCCGATCTCGATCGGTTTGTAGCGCTTGTTCGCGGGCACGAGGACGATCTTGCCCTGTCCCATCCGCAGGCGTTTGAGGGTGAATTCCCCGTCGAGGAAACATACGGCGACACAGCCGTCGTAGGCCTCCAGCGACTTGTCCACGACCAGCAGGTCGCCGTCGGCGATGCCGTCGTCCTGCATGCTGTCGCCCGCGACCCGAGCGAAGAATGTCGCACCCGGATTGCGGACCAGCTCCCGGTTCAGGTCGAGGGGCGGGTCGAGGTGGTCGTCGGCCGGCGAGGGAAAACCCGCCGAGACGCCGCTCGTCGCCACGGGAAGTTCCGTGCGGGTCGAGGTGTCGGGGCGGACGAGCCGGAGCCGTATTTCTTCCTGGTTGTCCATCTTGTTATCCATAGTCGCTGCAAAATTGCAAAAAATTTCGTGTAAACCGGCAATATTTCCTACATTTGCCTCCTGAAATCCCGGTTTTATGGAACGTGCCAAAGGTATTCTCTACGCGGCCCTGTCGTCGTCGACCTTCGGGCTGGCGCCGCTCTTCACACTGTTACTGCTCGGCCTGGGCTACTCTTCGTTCGAGGTGCTGTCCTACCGTTGGGGTGTCGCGTCGCTGTTTCTCGGTGCCCTGGCGCTGCTCGCCGGGCGCAGTTTCCGCCTCTCATGGCCGGAATTGCGGACGGTATTCTTCCTGAGCCTTTTCCGCGCCGCCACGTCGCTGAGCCTGGTCATCGCCTACCAGCATATCGCCAGCGGCGTCGCGTCGACCATTCATTTCATGTATCCGCTGGCCGTCGCCCTGGCCATGATGTGCTTCTTCCGCGAAAAAGGCTCCGTATGGGTCTTTGCGGCCATCGGCATGTCCATCGTCGGCGCCGTGCTCCTTTCGCTGGGCAACGTCGATTTCACCCGGGGGAATACCACGCTGGGCATGGTCTCGGCCGCCGTTTCGGTCGTCTCTTACGGCGGTTATATCGTCGGCGTGCGCAAGAGCCGTGCCGTGGGGATCGACTCCACGGTGCTGACCTGTTACGTGATGGGGCTGGGGGCTTTGTATTTCATTGCCGGCGGCCTCGTTACGGGCGGTATCCGCATCGAGACGGACGGCACGGCGTGGCTCTGCATCCTCGGGGTGGCGCTTCCGGCCACGGCCGTGTCGAACATGACGCTGGTGCAGGCCATCAAACGCATCGGGCCGACGCTGACCTCGGTTTTCGGGGCCTTGGAACCGCTTACGGCCGTGGTCATCGGCGTCGCGGTCTTCGGCGAACCCTTTACGGTGCAGGGCGCTGCGGGCATCCTGCTGATCGTCGCAGCCGTCACGATCGTCATCCTGCACAGCGGCCGCCGGAAAGCCTGACCAGGCCGCACTGCGGCGTGCTGCCGCCCGGGGAGCGCAGCTTCCGGATAAAGGCGGCGCGCATCCGGCCGCGGGGGACGGCTTCCCGGATATGGATAACGTACTCCCGGACAAAATAGAACCGACGGAAAACCCGTTTTACCGATATGATCATCAGTGCCAGCCGCCGGACGGATATTCCGGCTTTCTATGCGCCGTGGTTTTTCAACCGCCTGCAGGAGGGTTACCTCCTTGTACCCAATCCCTTCGACCCGAGGACGCTCAGCCGCATCAGCCTCGGGCGCGACGTCGTGGACTGCATCGTATTCTGGACGAAGAACCCGGCGCCGATGCTGCCGCGGCTCGGGGAGTTGTCGGGTTACAACTATTATTTCCAGTATACGCTCAATCCCTACGGTGCCGACCTGGAAAAGCACCTGCCGCCGCTCGAAAAGCGGATCGAGACCTTCAAACGCCTCTCGGATAAGGTAGGGCGCGACAGGGTGGTGTGGCGCTATGACCCGATCCTCACCAATGCGGCCTGCGACGTGGATTTCCACTGCGAGGCCTTCGCCCGGATCGCCCATGCCCTGCGGGATCATACGACGACCTGCATGCTGGGCTTCATCGACCATTACCGCCATGTCCGCGGCGTTCTCGGGGCGCTCGGCATCGGGCCCTTGCAGCGGGACGAAATCCAGCGGATGGCCGTGTCGTTCCGCCGGACAGTGGCGTCGACGCCTATCGCATTGAAGACCTGCACCGCAAAGGTCGACCTTCGGCACCTGGGCATCCCGGCCGGCATGTGCATCGACCGCGGGCTGGTCGAACGCATTGCGGGCTATCCGATCGCGGCGAAGAAGGATGCGAACCAGCGCCATATCTGCAATTGCGTCGAGAGCATCGACATCGGCACCTATGAAAGCTGTCTGAACGGCTGTGTCTATTGCTATGCCATCCGGGGCAATTACGGTACGGCGGAGTATAACCGCCGCAGGCACGATCCCCGCTCGCCGCTGATGATCGGGCATCTTTGCGACGACGATGTGGTGAAAGAGCGGCCGGTAAAAAGCCTCCGCAGCACGCAGCATACGCTGTTTTAACAGGACGGCGTCTCTTCGGGGGCGTGTTTCTTCGATATTTTCCCGGATAGCTCCCGGTATGTGCAGTTCATTATTTCATAGCGTTTTACTTCATGCGTCCTGCGGTCTTCCTGCACCAGATAGGCGCGTTTTGCCCACGCCTCGATCGTGAAATCGCATGCCGGCCCTTCCAATTTCAGCACGTGCGAGTCCATCAGGTTCCAGAAAATGAAGCGCAGCTTGTTGGCATAGCTTCCGTTTGCAAACGACATTTGTGCGCCTGTTTCGTCCTTAAAATAGACGCTGTTGAAATTTTCTCTTGCCCGTCCCATAGCAGTTGTGTTTAGTCGGTGCAAAGGTCGGAAGGTGTAATGACAAGTTTTGACACCGTTGCGTATTTTTTTGAATGCACGATGCCGGAATGGAGTTCTCAAACTATCGTTTCAGCACCTTTCGCAACCTGTCGAGCCCCTCGGCCAGCAATTTCCGCGGGCAGGCGATGTTCAGGCGGATGAAATCCCGGCCGGCCTCGCCGTATATCGCCCCGGGGTTTATGCGCAGTTTCGCCTCTTCGAGCAGCTTCGTCTCCAGCTCGTCGGACGTAAGCCCCGATGCCCGGCAGTCGACCCACACCAGATATGTCCCCTCCAGCGGCAGCACCGGGTACTGCGGCAGGTTGCGGTCGAAATACTCCCGCGAGAAGCGGTAGTTGCCATGCAGGTATTCGTTGAGCGCATCGAGCCATTCGGCGCCTTCGTCGTAGGCTGCGATCAGCGCTTCGATGGCGAAGGGGCCGATCTCCCCGGTTTCGTTGATCTGGAGCGAGTGCCCGATCCTTGCCCTCAGGGCCGCATCCGCCGCAAAGATGTTGGCGACCTGCAACCCCGCGAGGTTGAATGCCTTGCTCGGCGAGGTGCAGGTTACCGAGCGGCGTTCGAACTCCTCGCAGAGCGAGGCGAACGGCGTATAGCGGAATCCCGGCATCACCAGCTCGCAGTGTATCTCGTCGGCTACGACCACGACGTCGTGGCGCAGGCACAGCTCCCCGATGCGGTGCAGCTCCGCGGGCGTCCAGACCCGTCCGGCAGGGTTGTGCGGGTTGCATAGCAGCATCAGCTTCACGGCAGGGTCGGCGGCTTTACGCTCCAGGTCGTCGAAGTCGATCGTGTAGGTGTTGTCGCGGTATACCAGCGGGCTTTCGGCCGCCTGGCATCCGCTGTTGTGGATCGAGGTGAAGAAATGGTTGTAGACCGGCGTCTGGATCAGGACTTTGTCGCCCGGTTGCGTCAGGGCCTTGATGACGGCCGACAGGGCGGGGATGACGCCTGTCGTATGGAGCACCCATTCCGGCCGTATCTGTCAGCCGTGGCGGCGGCGGAACCACCCCGTAATCGCGTCGTAGTAGGCTTTCGGAGCCGTCGCATACCCGAAAATGTCGTGTTGCACCCGCCGCTGCAAGGCGGCTGCGACAGCGGGTGCCGTGCGGAAGTCCATGTCGGCCACCCACATGGGCAGCACCTCGGGATCGGTATCCATATCCCATTTGATCGCGTTCGTCCCGCGGCGCGGGACTATTTCATCGAAATCGTATTTCATGCGGAATTGTATTTGCTCGTTTATAAATACGTCGGAGCCTCCCCGAAAGTTTCATTCCGGGTTCCGGTTTTGCACGGCAGGCAGGCTGCCGGCTTGCCCTCGCGTTCCGGCAGCGTACCCTTATGCTCGCCGATGTACCCTTATCTGCTTCTCCTTTCCCCATCCGTACCGCCATGCGATGCGGGGAAACGAAAAACGAGGCAGTCGTAAACTGCCTCGTTTCCTGTTTTTTATCTCCAAAGATTTCCTCTCCGGTTTGCTGGCGGTGCGTAGGGGACTCGAACCCCTGACCCCGTGCGTGACAGGCACGTATTCTAACCAGCTGAACTAACGCACCGTTTGGTCTATTGCGAGTGCAAAGATAGTGTAATTTTTCAAAACGGCAAACGCTTTTACGGCTTTTTGAAGAAAGAAAATTGCACGCTTCCGTAACTCCTTAATTGCCAGAACTCCTCGCAGGCCGAGAAATCCATTTTTTTCGAGTGTTCGAAGATGAAAATCCCCTCCGGGCGCAGCAGGTTGCCCTCCAGCACCAGTTTCACCACCTGTTCGCTGCCTTCCAGGTCGTAGGGGGCGTCCGAAAAAATCACGTCGAACTGCTTGGTGCAGCTCTTCAGGTAGAGAAACGCATTGGCCTTCACGGGATAGAGGTTGCCGATGCCGAGCTGTGCCGCCGTCTGCCGGATAAAGTTGTAATGCACCGGGTTGATCTCCACCGATGTGACGCTCCGTGCTCCGCGCGAGGCGAACTCGTAGCTTATCGACCCCGTCCCGGCAAAGAGGTCGAGCACGTCGCACTGCTCGAAATCCACCAGGTTGCCCAGTACGTTGAACAGGTTTTCCTTGGCGAAATCGGTCGTCGGGCGTGCCCGCAGGTTGCGCGGCGGGTTGATGGCCCGCCCCTTGTATTTTCCGCTGACTATTCGCATACGATCCGTTTGAAATAACCTTTCAGCAGCTTGCCGCACGCCTTGGCGTCGTCGCCGGAAATCCTGAGTTCGCAGCTTTTGAGCGCGAACTCCTTTTCGAGCCGTTCCGTGAAGTAGCATACGTCCGCCGTGTCCGGTGCGGGGATCACCCCCGCGAAGCGGAGGCTGCCGTCGTACACCTTAATATATAGGAGTCCCGCCGTGCGGTATGCCCATACGGTCGGTGTTCCGGCCTGCACCTCCCGGAGCAGCGGGGTGGTGTAGAGGATGCGGTCTCCCAGCTTCTCCTCCGCCTGCCGCAACGCCTCCCGGTGCGCAGCCATCACGGCGACGATGCCCTGCACGGGGAGGCTGCATACGGCGCGCTCTTCCGCGGCGGGAGCCATGCCGTTTGCCGCGAGCAGCGTCCCGGCGTCCCCGGTGCCGAGCACCTCCTCCGGGACGAGCATCGTCCGTGCCGTCAGCAGCTCCGCCTCCACGGGCTCCTCCCCCGGAAATTCCCCGTCGAGGCCGTGCGCCGAAAAAGAGTGTCCATCCAACGTAAGCTGAATGGACACCTTATTTGTAGCTTGCGGAGTGTTACTCCCAGTTACCTGCTTCATTGTTACCAGCTTCCATTGAACCGAACTTGACGCCGGGGTAGCGGTTGAAGTTGTTCTCCTCGTCGTCGATCAGGTTGATGATCTCCTGGCGGTAAGCCACCGTGTCGAGGAACATCTTGTAGGGTGCGCGGCACTCCACGATCGGGATCACGACCTTCGACTCGGTGGTGATGATGCCTGCCTCCATGATGTACTGGGCCTTGTCATCGGTGCCGGGGATGTAACGCAGCTGCTCAACGTCCTGTTTCGAAAGGCGCTTGGGCGAGAAGATCGTATCGATCACGGCGATCTTGAACTTCTCGACGTTCTTTTTGCCCATCTTCTTCAGCTGTGCCATGGCTACGGAGTCATCCTCGTCGACGATCTTGCGCTCGAGTTCGAGCGTATCCTGCAGGATGAAATTCGTCAGCGTGTCGAAACTGCCCGTGAAACGCTGGTACTTCGACTTGAATGCGCGCTGTGCCGTACGGATGTCCTTGATGCGGTCGATGACCTGGGCTTTCTTGGCCTTCAACTCGTCATCGAACTTGATCGGGGTCGAGATCTGGTCGTAGATAACGTAGACCAGCGCCACGATAGCTACAGCAAGAATGATTTGAGCGATTTTTTTCATTTTTTAAGCTAATCTAATATTTGTTTGTAATTTTGTACAAAATATAACACACGCATGTTCAGCACACGTATTGCGACCCAAATTTACGCTAAAATTTGTTTTGAAACAACTCTTGGGCAAAAAAAAATCATAGAAAAATTGTCCGAATACCTTGCAGGTGACGATTTTTCGCGGATTTTCGTGCTGAACGGGTATGCCGGCACGGGCAAAACGACGCTGATAGCGGCACTCGTGGGGGCGCTTAAGGATTTGAATATCAAACCCATCCTGCTCGCCCCGACGGGCCGTGCGGCCAAAGTCCTCGCCCAATACGCTCAGGAAAAGGCTTTTACCATCCACAAGCGGATATACCGACAGCGCACCAATGCCGATTACGAATCGAAATATTCGCTCAACTTCAATGCCGAGAAGGGGGCGGTATTCATCGTCGACGAGGCCTCGATGCTCTCCGACAGCCCGGGCGGCGGGGCGCTTTTCGGCTCCGGGTCGCTGCTCGAAGATCTCGTGCAATACGTCCGCAGCGGCCGTGACTGCCGCCTGGTGCTCGTCGGCGACAGCGCCCAGCTGCCGCCCGTCGGGGCCGATTGCAGCCCGGCGCTCGACGCCGCGTCGCTCGCCCGTTTCGGCGATGTCGAGTACGCCACGATGGACGATGTGGTGCGCCAGGAGGCCGAGTCGGGGATCCTTTTCAATGCCACGCTCGTGCGGTGCATGCTCGAGAACGGCATCCATGAAATCCCCCATTTCGAAATGGGCTTCCCCGACATCGAGGCGGTCGAAGGCGGGGAGTTCCTCGATAAGCTGCAGGATTGTTACGCCAGGTACGGCCGCGACGAAACCATCGTCATCACCCGTTCGAACAAGCGTGCCAACCGTTACAACGAGGGCATCCGCCGCAACGTGCTCTATGCCGAGGAGGAGATCGAGAGCAACGACATGCTGATGGTCGTGAAGAACAACTATTATTATACCGGGCACACCGAAAACTGCCCGATGCACTTTATCGCCAACGGCGACATCGCGCGGCTCAAACGGCTGCGGCGCTACGAGGATTTCTACGGTTTCCGTTTCGCCGACGTCGTGCTCGAATTCCCCGACTACGAGGATACGGAGATCGAATGCAGGATCCTGCTCGACACGATCGCCTCGGAATCCCCGTCGCTGACCCGCGAGGAGTCCTCGCGCCTTTTCTACGAGGTCGAGAAGGACTACCTCGACGTCAAAAGTAAAATCAAGCGCTTCAAGGAGATCCGCGAGAACCCGCATTTCAACGCGCTCCAGGTGAAATTCTCCTATGCCGTGACGTGCCATAAGGCCCAGGGCGGGCAGTGGAAGGCCGTTTTCGTCGACCGCTGCCTGTTCGGCGACGAGCCCATGACGCGCGACATGCTCCGCTGGCTTTACACGGCGCTGACGCGCGCCACCGATAAACTGTACCTCGTAAATTTCGACAAGAAGTTCTATGAATAGCGAACTGCATCCCCTCGAACCTTTCCTGCCGGCCAACGCCCGGGTGCTGATGCTGGGCAGCTTCCCGCCCAAGCGCATCCGCTGGTCGATGGATTTCTTCTACCCGAACCTGCAAAACGACATGTGGCGGATCGTAGGCTACCTGGCCACGGGCGACAAGTCGCATTTCCTGATGCCCGGCGGCCGGAAATTCGACAAGGAGCGCATCGAGGCCTTCTGCCGCTGCCGCGGGATCGCACTCTACGACACGGCGGTCGAAGTCATCCGGCTGAAAGACAATGCGTCGGATAATTTTCTTCAAGTCGTGCGCGAGGTGGATCTCGCCTCCCTGCTGGCGCGTATCCCGGCCTGCCGCACCCTCGTCACTACCGGCCAGAAAGCCACCGATACGCTGCGTGCGATCACGGGGTGCGACGAACCGGCCGTAGGCCAGAGCATCGGGTTCGAATATGCCGGGCGGAACATGCGGCTGTGGCGTATGCCCTCCTCGTCGCGGGCCTATCCGCGGCCTGTGGAGTGGAAGGCCGAATTTTACCGAAAAGTATTCGAAATGAATGAAATTCTGTAAAATAGAGTATCTTTGCGTAGCAAAAAAAACAAAAATAATTTCCATTCCCGGCTTGGTTTGAGAACCAAATTCTGTTATCTTTGTATGGAAATTACATACAATTTTTTATTGTGAACGCAGAGAAAAAAATAGACAAAAAATATGTCGAGACACCGCTGATGAAGCAATATTATTCGATCAAGGCGGTGCATCCCGATGCCATCCTGCTCTTCCGGGTAGGGGACTTTTACGAGACATTCGGCGAGGACGCGATCAAGGCCAGCGGCATCCTCGGCATTACGCTCACGCGGCGGGCCAACGGATCGGCAACCTACGTCGAACTGGCCGGGTTTCCCTACCATGCCATCGACACCTACCTGCCCAAGCTGGTACGGGCGGGCGAGCGCGTAGCCATTTGCGAACAACTCGAAGACCCGAAGCTCGTCAGGGGGCTGGTCAAGCGCGGCGTGATCGAGCTGGTCACCCCGGGCATCGTGCTGGGTGACAATATCCTGGCCAACAAGGAAAACGCCTTCCTCGCTTCGGTCTACTTCGGCCGGCAGACGACCGGTGTGGCGTTCCTCGACATTTCGACGGGCGAGTTCTACGTGGCCGAAGGCTCCGACAACTACGTTGACAAGCTCATTTCGAACCTCGCACCCAAGGAGATCATCTACCAGCGCGGTTACGAAGACCGCTTCTCTGCCGCTTTCGGGTCGAAACATTACACCTACCGGCTCGACGAATGGGTCTTCTCGGAGGAGGTCAACCGTGAAAAACTCTGCAAGCAGTTCATGACCACGTCGCTCAAGGGCTTCGGCGTCGACCATTTCACCAGCGGCATATCCGCCGCCGGCGCCATCCTCTACTACCTCGAATTCACCGAGCACCGCGACATCGCCCATATCCGTTCGATTTCGCGTATCGACCAGGACGACTACGTGTGGGTCGACAAATTCACGATCCGCAACCTCGAGCTGTTCTCGTCGAACGGGGGGTGCGAGAAGTGCAGCTTCGCCGATGTCATCGATCGCACGCTCACCCCCATGGGCGGCCGCCTGCTCAAACGTTGGATCGCCATGCCCGTCAAGGATACCGTGCAGATCAACGAACGGCTGGACGTAGTCGGACATTTCGTCGAGGATGCCGACCTGGCCGACACCGTGCGCGAGCAGGTGGCGCTGGTGGGCGACATGGAGCGTATCGCGTCGCGTATCGCCGCGGCGCGGGTGACGCCCCGGGAACTGGTGCAGCTCAAGAATTCGCTTTTTGCGGTCGAATTGCTCAAGGCGGCGCTCGAATCCACGGACGACGACCGATTGCATGCGCTGGCGGCGCAGATCGACCTGATGACCGACGTGCGCGACCGCATCGCGCGGGAGATATACCCCGATCCGCTCAACAACCAGATTCAGAAGGGCGGCGTCATCGCCGACGGCGTGGATCCCGAGCTGGACGACCTGCGCCGCATTGCGCTCCACGGCAAGGATTACCTGGCACGCATCCAGCAGCGCGAGAGCGAGACGACGGGCATCCCGTCGCTCAAGATCAGCTACAACAACGTCTTCGGCTACTATATCGAAGTGCGCAACGCCCATAAGGACAAGGTTCCCCAGAGCTGGATCCGCAAGCAAACCCTTGCCAATGCCGAACGCTACATCACCGAGGAGCTGAAGGAATACGAAGAGAAGATCCTCGGGGCCGAGGAGAAGATGCTGGTGATCGAACAGCGCATCTATGCCGACATCATCGCCCACATAAGCCGTTCGCTCGCCGTGCTGCTGCGCGACGCCGCTGTCGTGGCGCGTGTCGACTGCCTGCAATCCTTCGCCCGCATCGCCTGCGAACGCCGCTATGTCCGCCCCGTGCTCGACGACGGCAAGCGCATCGACATCCGCCAGGGACGCCATCCCGTCATCGAGACGCTCATGCCCGTAGGGGAGGAGTATATTCCCAACGACGTGTTGCTCGACGACAAGGAACAGCAGATCATGATGATCACCGGCCCCAACATGTCGGGTAAGTCGGCCCTGCTGCGGCAGACGGCGCTCATCATCCTGATGGCGCAGATGGGATCCTTCGTTCCCGCCAAGTCTGCGCATATCGGTGTGGTGGACAAGATATTCACGCGCGTCGGGGCGTCGGACAACATCTCGCAGGGCGAATCGACCTTCATGGTCGAGATGCTCGAATCGGCCAGCATCCTCAATAACATCTCCGACCGCAGCATCGTCCTGCTGGACGAAATCGGCCGCGGCACGAGTACCTACGACGGTATTTCCATCGCCTGGGCGATGGTCGAGTACCTGCACAACCACCCGACGGCGCACGCCAAAACGCTCTTCGCCACACACTACCACGAGCTGAACGAAATGGAGCAGATGTGCCCCCGCGTGAAGAACTACCACGTGAGCGTCAAGGAGATGGGCAACCAGATCGTCTTCCTGCGCAAGCTCGAACGCGGCGGCACGGAACACTCGTTCGGTATCCACGTGGCGCGCATGGCCGGCATGCCGATGTCGGTGGTGTCGCGTGCCGACGAGATCCTGCGCAACCTCGAATTGGTCTATGGCAACAACGAAATCGTACCGAGCCGCAGCCTCAAAAGCCGCGGCAAGAAACCCTCGCCGTCGGTCAGGGAGGCTGCCGAAGCCGGTGCCCCGCAGAACATGCAACTGTCGATGTTCCAGCTGGACGATCCGGTGCTGGTGCAGATCCGCGACCAGATCAAGGGGCTGGACATCAATTCGCTGACACCCATCGAGGCGCTTAATAAACTCAACGAAATCAAAAAGATAACAGGCATATGATCAAGCATCGCATCATGTCCGTGGCGACTTTGCTGGGCGGAGTGATTTTTACCGGACATGTCGTGGCGCAAAGCCCGGAGGTGGCGCGGCGGCTCGATGCGAAATACGATGTGGTGTGGCCTGCGGTCGACGGACTTATAAGGGTCAATAAGGGCGGGTACCGTATTCCCGATTCGCGTATGAAATCCAACGGGAAATACGGGTATGCCGATACCCTCGGGCAGGTGGTGGTGCCGCCGGCCTACGACGATGCCGCGGATTTCGGCAACGGCCATGCCGTGGTCGGGCGGAAAGCCGGGGATGGCAGGATGCTCTACGGCCTGATCGACCGCTCGGGGCGTGTGGTCGTGCCGCTGGAGTGGGAGCGCTTGGGCGGTGTCCGTAACGGGGTCTGTGTGGCCCGCACCGGCACGGCCGCCAAACGGGAATTCTCGCTCGCCGATACGCTGGGCAATGTCCGCAGCCTTGGTTACGACTATTGCAGCGATTTTTCCAACGGGCTCGCCCGCGTGGGTGTCGGTGCCTATGTCGAGAAGGAAAACGTGGCGGGGATTACGCTCCGGGATGCGTACGAATTCTGCGGGAAGTTCGGGTATATCGCCCCGGATGGCGGAATCGTTATTCCTGTGCAGTTCGACGACGCCCGGGATTTCGCGCAGGACGGGCTGGCCCCGGTCGGCATTCAGGGAAAATACTATGTCAAATGGGGGTTCATCGACAAGTCGGGGCGACAGGTCGTGCCGTGCAACTTTTACAGTGCCGAGGAGTTCCTGGGCGACCGGGCCGTAGTGAGCAAGGTCGTTGCGGGCGGGAAATTGGCCTACGGCTATATCGACCGCAGCGGGAAGGAGGTAATCCCCTGTCAGTTCGACATGGCTTCGGGCTTCCGCTTTGCCAACACATGGGTCGGCATGGAGCAGGACGGCGAATATACCTATACGCTGATCGGCCCCAACGGGGAAACTGTGCTGCCGTTCCGTGTGGGCGATTTGCAGGACGGAGGAAAATACGGGCACGCGGCGGCCTCCATCTCCGATGCCACGGGGCGTAAACGCTTCGGGATCGTCGCCAATAACGGGAAGGTGATCCTGCCGTTCGAGTACGACCATATAGCTATTTTTTCGGAGTGGGATGCGGCGAACAACCGCTGGCAGGAGAGCGCCATGGGAACAAAGGACGGGCAAAATTTCAGCTTCGACATCTCCCGGCGGGGCGAGTAGCCTTTTCCGCTCCGGCGTGTTCCTTCCTTCCTTCCTTCCTTCCTTCCTTCCTTCCGGCATTCGGTTCCGCGGCAGGCGGGTGCTTTCTGTTTTGTTTGGCCCCGGGTACCCATGTGCAGTGCCGGTTGGCTGCCGCAGCCGGCAAGTCGCAGGCTGATCGTAGCCTTAGGGTGCAAAGCGGCTGCGGCTTGGATTCCGATTCCGAAATAAAACCCCGGCGCAATTTCTTTGCGCCGAGGTTTTCGTTGCAGGATATCCGTAAATTCCTCGGACTCCCGTCCTGTTATCTCCTTTCCCGTAATGCCGTTCTCGGGCCTTTCGGTCACCCGGTTGTCCGGTTACTCGTTACGCGCGATCAGCGAACTGATGTTCTGGATCAGCATCGCCACGGCCACCGAGTTGAAACCGCCCTCGGGGATGATGACATCGGCGTAGCGCTTCGAGGGTTCGACGAACTCGTCGTGCATCGGCTTCACGGTCGAGGTGTATTGCGTGATGACCGACTGCATCGTACGCCCGCGCTCGCAGACGTCGCGCAGGATACGGCGCGCCAGGCGTATGTCGGCGTCCGTGTCCACATAGACCTTGATGTCCATCATGTCGCGCAGCTCCTTGTTTTCGAAGATCAGGATGCCGTCGACGATGATTACCTTCGAAGGCTTCACGCACACGGTTTCCGCCGTACGGTCGTGGTCGACGAACGAGTAGACCGGGTGCTCGATGGGGACGTTGTCCTTCAGCGCCTTGATGTGGTCGACCAGCATCTGCGTGTCGAACGCCTGCGGATGGTCGTAATTGAGTTTCGTGCGTTCCTCGTAGGTCAGCTCGGGGTGCGCCTTGTAATAGTAGTCGTGGCAGAGCGTCACGACGTCGTCGCCTACGAAGGCCTCTTGCAGGCGTTTGACGAGCGTGGACTTTCCCGAGCCGGTTCCTCCGGCGACTCCGATTACGGTAACTTTCATAGTGTCAGTCTGTAATATCGGTTATATAAAGAAAAGGATCGCACCTTTCGCAAGGGCAATCCTTTTCCTTTTCATTATGCGTCGATATTTGCGTAATGCGCGTTTTTCTCGATGAATTCGCGTCGGGGCGGCACTTCGTCACCCATCAGCATCGAGAAGATGCGGTCTGCCTCGGCAGCGTTTTCGATGTTCACCTGGCGCAGGATGCGCGTGTCGGGGTTCATCGTCGTTTCCCACAGCTGGTGGGCGTTCATCTCACCGAGACCTTTGTAACGCTGCACGTGCGCCCCCTTGCCGAATTCGGCGGTGATGGTGTCGCGTTCCTTCTCCGTCCAGCAATAGCGCTCCTGCTTGCCTTTCTTCACGAGGTAGAGGGGCGGGGTGGCGATGTAGACGTGGCCGTTCTCGATCAGCTCCTTCATCTTGCGGAAGAAGAACGTCAGCATCAGCGTCGCGATGTGGCTGCCGTCGACGTCGGCATCGGTCATGATGATGATGCGGTGGTAACGCGCCTGGTCGGCGTCGAAGTCGGTCTTCTTCAGCTCAAGCGGCTCTCCGCACTGCTCGCACGTTTTTGCGATGGGCTTGTTGAGCTTGCCGCACGCGGGGCATTTGTTCATGGAAACCTCTGCTGGTCTGAAGCACATGGTTCGCAACCTCTTTCTCGATCGATTGGTCGACCGCATCGAGAACGGCTCCTGCCGCCCGCAGCGTCCGTTTCCCGGCGAAGCGGCAGGAGCCGATGCAGTCGGGGGTTTACGCCAAGGCGATGTCGCCCAGGCCCTGGTCCTTCTCCTTGGTCGAGGTCTCGACCACCTTTCTCTTGCCGCCGGCCTCGATGGTCACTTCCCCGCCCGCGGCCAATCCACGGTCGTGCAGGTACTTGGCCACCAGCAGAAGACAGCCGCCCGCCATGCCGCCGGGACTGCCGTCGCGGTTGAACATGCGCATCTTCGCGTCGGCGATGTCGCTTTGTTCAATGAGGGCAATGCCGTCGCCGCCGACGCCAAAGTGCCGGTCGCACGCGCCCACGCACAGCGATTCGGCGCAGGATACCTGAGAATCGCGGTTGTCGATGACGATGTAGTCCGTGCCGGCGCACTGCATCTTGGCAAAGCGCAGTTCGCTGCGCGCTTCGCGCATGTGGCAGAGATCGACCAGCTCGGTGTTGCGTTCATTGTACCGGCTCTTTAAGATGTCCGCCAGCGCGTTGGCCGTGTCCAGCGAGGTCAGACAGGCGATGGACTTGGCCAGCGCCCGCCGGTGCAGGGCGATGTATTCGCGCATGGTGTCGTCGCGCAGTGCGCCGGTGTAGACCACATAGCTGACCTTGCCGCTCTCGATCAGTTCATAGGCCTCGCCGCTCGTGCCGATGTCGGGAATTTCGGTGACGTCGATGCCCAACTGGCGGATGGCCCGCGCCGTGGTGCGCGTGGCGTACATCTTCGCCTTGAGGTCGTAAAGCTTCTTGGCCAGCGTCACCAGATCGTAGTGGTCGTGATCGTCCACGGAGAGAAGCACGGAAAGCGGCTGCCCCGCCTGCGGCACGCGGATGCCCGCCGCCGTCAGGCCCTTGAACAGGGCTTCCTCC
>ERZ857998.2396-NODE-2396-length-17600-cov-12.567170_pt1 | contig 17600 bp, 12 predicted proteins | sample MGYA00519954_ERZ857998 | MGnify/ENA primary metagenome ERZ857998 (study PRJEB31778, sample SAMEA3449424) | human gut metagenome | biome: human gut; feature: human-associated habitat; material: faeces | place: United Kingdom | collected 2010/2012 ...
CTTGCATGTGTTAGGCGCGCCGCCAGCGTTCGTCCTGAGCCAGGATCAAACTCTTCATTAAATGGTATTTAAACCAGCTAATGCTGAATTCAAATCTCTGTAATCTCATTACGCAATCGCTTGCGTCCTGCATTACTGCTTTTTAAAAGGAATTTTTATAGTGTTTTCCACACTCTAAAAGGGTTCCGTTAAGCTTCTTGATATTGTTTAATTTTCAAGGTCCTGTGCGTCCCTCTCGCGAGGCAGCTTATTTATTATATCAGGTCCAGCCCTTTTTGTCAAGAACTTTTTTCTGATTTTTTCGAGCCGCTTCGCTCTCTTTTTTTCGAGACAGCCTATTTATTATATCAGCTTCCGTCCTTCTTGTCAAGAACTTTTTTCTGACCTTTCTTTCGGCTTCTTCTCTTCTCTCAGGTCCGCTCTGTCCCCTCGGGACAGCTTAGTTATATTATCATACTTATTTGCGAATGTCAACAAGTTTTTCCAAAAAACTTTTATTTTTCCTTTCCTCTTTTCTAATCTGTCAATTGTTCCCGCATGGCGGCAAGGATCTTCCGTTCCTTACGGGATATCTGTACCTGCGTGGTATGCAGCACCCGCGCTGTTTCACTTTGGGTTTTGTTCTTGAAAAAGCGCAGGTAGATGAGCGTGCGCTCCTCCTTTGTCAGCGTGCCCAACACACTTTTCAGGCTCAGCAAGTCGGATACGGTTTCTTCGCAGCTCTCCTCCGGGATATCGAACTCCCGGCTGCCGTCTTCGTCGCTCACCGGCGTAAGAGACAGTGCGGGCATCGCGGCGCTCATTGCGTCCGCCACTTGTTCAGGCGTTACATCGAGGCGTTCGGCCAGCTGTGAAACAGTCGGTTCCTGCCCTGTTTCCTTTACGCAGCGCTCCCGTACCGCGCTGATCTTCAAGCTCAGTTCCTTCAACGAGCGGCTCACCTTCACGGTCCCGCCGTCCCGGAACAGTTTTTTGATCTCGCCTAAAATCACAGGCACTGCGTAAGTGGAAAAACAAAGGCCGCGGGAACCGTCAAAGCCGTCGTATGCTTTGACGAGCCCCATGCAGCCGGCGGAGAACAAATCGTCGTATTCAATCCCCCGCCCTTTGAAACGGCCGGCACAGGAATGAACAAGCCCCAGATTCTTTTCAATGAATTCGGCGCGCGGGCCGAGCACGACCGGTGTTGGCGGCATAACTTCCCTACTCTCTATATAATATGTATAAAGAGCGGCTCAACGAGTGCCCAGGCGCTTGCTCAGCGTAACGCGCGTGCCTTTGCCCGGGGCAGAGCGCACCTTGACGGAGTCCATAAAGCTTTCCATCACCGCAAAGCCCAGGCCCGCGCGTTCGGCGCCGCCCGTAGTGAACAGCGGCTCCATTGCCTTGGAGACGTCCGGGATACCGCACCCCTTGTCCGCCACCGCCACGCGCAGCGTGCCGTCCTCATACAATGCGGCCGTCAGCGTGATCGGACCAATGGTGTTTGCATAGGCGTGCACGATGCAGTTCGTTACAGCCTCGGATACAGCCGTCTTAACGTCGGCCAGCTCGTCCAGCGTAGGGTCCGCCTGCGCGGCAAATGCCGAGAGCGCGCTGCGGGCAAAGCCCTCGTTCACGCTGCGGCTGGGGAATGTGATCTTTACCGTATTCAGTGCTTTCATTTGTTATAACTCCTTTTGGCGCGCGGCCTTAGTCTTTGGATTCGATGCCCGCGATGGACAGCATGCGCTTGATATCCTTCGGCGCTTTCTGTACCACCACCACGCCGCCCATGGCGCTGATGAGCTTGTGGCGGCCCAGGATCAGCCCGATGCCCGAGGAATCCATAAAAGTGACCGCCGAAAAATCAAGGATGAGGATGGCAGGCGCGGCCGCCGCGGCCCGCTCGTCGATTTTTTCGCGCAGGATGGCCGCCCAGTGATGGTCGATCTCGCCCGAAAGCAGCGCCGTAAGTGTTTTTCCGTCTTGCTTGAGTGTTACTTGTGTCATACCCGTTTTGTCTCCCGTTTTCTGAATATTGAAGCCGCGTGCCGCAATGGCACGCAAAAAAGAAAGGCATACAGTCTATGCATCTATCATAGACCGTATGCCTTGTATTTTTTGTTGATTTGCGTCGCCCTGTTTTACTTTGTGAGCAGCCCCCGCGCCTGTGCGGCAAGATACAGGCTGCCGCACACCACAAGCCCCTCCGGCGCGTCCCCCCGCGCCAGGCGCAGCGCCTGTTCCACGCTGTCACAGGCCGTCACCTGCGGGAAATGCCGCTTTGCCAGCGCCGCCAGCGCCTCGGCGGACAGTGCGCGCGGGCTGTCGGGCCGGACGGTATACACGCGGGCGAAACACGGGGCGAGCGCGGAGAGCATCTCCTCCGGCTGTTTGCCGTCCAGAATGCCGATCACCGCCGTCAGCCCCGAAAGCCCTGCGCCGCGCAGCGTCGCCGCCAGCGCCCGCGCACCGTCCGGGTTATGCGCGCCGTCCAGCACCACCAGAGGCCTGCGGGACAATACTTCGATACGCGCCGGAAAACGCGCGCCCGCAATTCCGCCCAAAATCGCCTCGTCCGAAATGTCAAAGCCTTTTTCGCACAGCGCCAACGCAGCCTCTACCACCACGGCGGCGTTATAGGCCTGATGAACGCCCGGGAACGGTACGACAAGGTCGTAGCCGCCGTAGTTGACCCGGTTCTCGAAAGCCGGGGCTTTATAGATATGAAGATCCTGCAGGTCGGGCGCCACAAGAGGGCAATGCGCTTTTGCCGCCCGCAGCGTGATCTCATCCATGGCCTCCTGCGGCTGCGCGGGGTAGCTTATCACCGTGCAGTTGTTTTTCAGGATACCGCACTTTTCCCCGGCAATGGCCGCATAAGTGTCGCCCAGCAGTTCGGTGTGGTCCCTTCCGATGCACATGATACAGGCCACCAACGTGTTTTCCACCGCATTGGTGGAATCCAGCCGCCCGCCAAGGCCCACTTCCAGACAGACGATGTCACAGCGCTCCCGTGCAAACCACAGCAGCGTGGCCGCCGTCACCGCGTCGAACTCCACCAGGCTGTCCCAGCCCTCCGCGCGCAGCCCTTCAGCGGCCGCGCGCACCTCTGTCAGGATCTGCGCCAGCGTTTCCCGGGAAATCATTTCTCCGTCCAGCAGAAAACGTTCGCGAAATTCCAGCACATAGGGGCTGACGCTGGCGCCCACGCGGTATCCCGCCCTGTGCAGCACAGAAGCCAGCATTACCGTTGCGCTGCCCTTGCCGTTGGTTCCCGCAACATGCACGAACCGGAGGCTTTTTTCCGGATTCCCCAGCTTTTCCAGCAGCCGCCGCGTATTTTCCACGCCCGGATGCGCGGCCAGCCGCGGCAGGCTGTGTACCCATTCCAGCGCCTGTTCATAATCCATAGCATCCACCCTCCTTCAAAGCCCACAGCAGAGGGCGGGCAACGGCAACCGCCGCCGCCCGCCCTGTATCTTTACATTATACCGGGGCCTATGCGTCCAGTTCCATCAACAAGGCGGCGTGGTATTGGCCGTTGATGCGAAAGAATCGTTCCAGCCGCCCCACCGTGCGAAAGCCCAGCTTTTCATACACATGAACGGCCGCCGCGTTATCCGCGCGCACCTCCAGCGTGAACGCTGTTACGCCGGCGCGCACGCCCGTCTCCAACAGCTCCGTAAGCATGCGCGTGGCTATCCCATGGTTCCAGTGGCTTTTGCGCACGCTGGCGTCAATCTGCGCGCGATGGCTCATGCGCGGCCGCCGTGGCCTCGAAAGCCCGCACAGCGCCACGATCTCGTCCGCCTCTTGCGCCACGAGCATCAGCGCGTCGGGGTCGTTCTCCACCTGCCGGAGATATTGCCGTTCTTGCTCCTCCGTGATGGGCAGTCCCTCGGGGCCAAACGTCAGATTGTCGCTTTCTGCGCCGATTTGCCGCAGATACGCCAGTATCGCGGCCGCATCCTCACTGTGGGCAGGGCGAATCGTTAACTCTCCGCTCATTTTTCTTTCCCCTCTCCAAACAGCCAATGCAGCTCAGCCCAGGTTTCGGATGGATTCCTCGATCTTCGCCAGCTTCTCCGCCGCCGCGGCGTGCTTTTGACGCATGTCCTCGACGATGTGCGCGGGCGCCTTGTTCACAAAGCCCTCGTTTGACAGCTTCGCGGCCATAGACGCGATTTCCTTCTCGCACTGGGCCTTTTCCTTGGCCAGCCGTGCCTGCTCCTTTTCCCGGTCGATCAGCTCCATCATCGGGATAAACGCGCGGGCCGCGTGCGTCACCACCTGCGCCACACCCTTGGTGTCGCCGGTGTATTTTTCCGTAAAGGATACCTCGTTTGCAAAAGCGAATTTGGCAAGATACGCAGCCCCGTCCTCAAAAGGCGTTTTGTCCGCCGTCTCGATGATGAGCGACGTCCGTTTTGCCGGATGCACGCCCATGTCCGCGCGCAGCGTGCGCACGGCCTTGATGAGGTCCATCACCTTTTCAAAGCCCGCTTCTTCTTGCGCATAGTCCATCTGCGGTTCATACCCGGGCCATTTTTCCAGCATCAGCGTCTCGGACGCGCCGGGCAGCGCCGTGTAAATTTCCTCTGTGATGAACGGCATGAACGGGTGAAGCAGTTTCAGCGCCTGCACCAGCACGCTCACCAAAATCTGGCGCGCGCTGTCCGCCTCGGCCGCGTCCTCGCTGTTCAGGCGCAGCTTTGCAATCTCGATATACCAGTCGCAGTACACGTCCCAGATGAAGTCCTGCACTTTCTGCGCCGCAAGGCCCAGTTCGAACTTGTCGAGGTTTTCCGTGACGTTCTTCACCAGCGTGTTCAGCTGCGAAAGCACCCATTTGTCCGCCATCGTCAGCGAGGCGGGCAGGCCGGGCCGGAAGTCCTCCGGCAGGTTCATCATCACAAAGCGCGCGGCGTTCCACAGCTTGTTGGCAAAGTTGCGGCTGGCCTTTACCTTTTCGTCCGAGAAGCGCATGTCGTTGCCCGGCGTGGAGCCCACCACCAGCGTCAGGCGCAGCGCGTCCGCGCCGTACTGGTCGATGATCTCCAGCGGGTCGATGCCGTTGCCCAAAGATTTGGACATCTTGCGGCCCTGCGCGTCGCGCACCAGGCCGTGGATGAGCACGGTATCGAAAGGGGCTTTGTCCGTATACGTCAGCCCGGAGAAGATCATGCGGCTGACCCAGAACGTGATGATGTCATATCCCGTGACCAGCGTATTGGTTGGGTAAAAATATTTAAGGTCCTCGGTCTCTTCCGGCCATCCCAGCGTGGAGAACGGCCACAGGGCGCTGGAAAACCAGGTGTCCAGCGTGTCCTCGTCCTGGCGCACGGGCTTGCCGCACTTGGGGCACACGGTGAGCGGCGTGGCCGAAACGCTGATCTCGCCGCAGTCATCGCAGTAATAGGCCGGGATGCGGTGGCCCCACCAGAGCTGGCGGCTGATGCACCAGTCGCGCGTGTTCTCCATCCAGTTGTAATAGGGCTTGTCGAAACGCTCGGGCACGAACCGGATACGCCCGTCGCGCACGGCCTCGATGGCCGGGCCCGCCAGAGGCACCATCTTCACGAACCACTGCTTGCTCACCATGGGCTCCACGGTGGTGCCGCAGCGGTAACAGGTGCCCACATTGTGCTTGTGCGGCTCGATGGAAGCCAGATATCCGCCGGCTTCCAGGTCTGCCACAATGGCCTTGCGCGCCTCGTAACGGTCCATGCCCGCATATTTTCCGCAGTCCTGCGTCATGTGCGCGTCGTCCGTCAGCACCTTGACGACGGGCAGGCCGTGGCGCACGCCCACCTCGAAGTCGTTGGGGTCATGCGCGGGAGTGATCTTCACCACGCCCGTGCCGAATTCCCGGTCCACATACGTGTCGCAGACAACGGGGATCTCCTTCCCCACCAGCGGCAAAATAACCTTTTTGCCGTGCAGATGGGTGTAGCGTTCGTCGTCCGGGTGCACGGCGATGGCCGTATCTCCCAGCATGGTCTCGGGGCGGGTAGTGGCAAGCTCCACGAATTCATCACCGCCCGCCACCGGATATTTCAGATGCCAGAAAAAGCCGTCCTGCTCCTCGTACTCCACCTCCGCGTCAGAGATGGACGTTTTGCAGTGGGGGCACCAGTTGATGATGCGCTCCCCCCGGTAGATGAGGCCGTCGTCGTACAGCTTTTTGAAAACCTTCAAAACAGCCTTGCTGCAGCCCTCGTCCATGGTGAAACGCTCACGCTGCCAGTCGCAGGAACAGCCCAGCTTTTTCAGCTGCTCCACGATGCGCCCGCCGTACTGCTTTTTCCAGTCCCAAGCGCGCTCCAAAAACTTGTCGCGGCCGAGGTCCTGCTTCGTGAGGCCCTCTTCCTTCATCTTCGCCACGATCTTCGCCTCTGTGGCAATGGACGCATGGTCCGTGCCCGGCACCCACAGAGCGGCATAGCCCTGCATGCGCTTGTAGCGGATGAGGATATCCTGCCAGGTCTCGTCCATGGCGTGGCCCATGTGCAGCTGCCCCGTGATATTGGGCGGCGGCATCACAATGGTATAGGGCCTTTTGTCCGGGTCGCGCTCCGCGTGGAAATAGCCTGCATCCACCCATTTTTTGTAATGCTTGTCCTCCACGGACGAAGGGTCGTAAATTTTCTCCAGTTCTTTCATCCTTGTACTCCTTTCGGGGCGGAATGCAAACAAAAATGCCGCCCCACACAAATGTGCATGGGACGGCATCAAGATACCGCGGTACCACCCAAATTGCCCGCCGCCTGCGCGGCAAGCCACTTGAACGCCCTTAACGCGGGCCAACGAGAGCGGCTACTGCTGTTCCCCGCCCCTGCTCCAAAGCGACAGCGCTCCGCCCGCCCGCACCGGCTCCCACCTGCCCCGGCTCTCTTTCACGGACGTCCCGGCCCGGCCTGTGCCCGCGGCACAGCGGCCCGTTCTGCGGAACGCACTCTTTTTCACAGCATTTACTTATGATGGATTATAGCCGCTTTTGCGCGGTTTGTCAACGGGCGGCGCCTTTCACCCGAGGCTCACGCCCATGCGGCGCGCCACCGTGAGCATGTCGCAGGTCTCGGGCACCAGCTTCGTCTTGCCCGCAATGTCCTTGAGCGCGTTCTCCGTCACGATATTGTTCTTCATGGCGACGGCCACGCCGTAGTGGTCGGCCTCCACCAGCTTTGCCGCATAGGTGCCGAACTCGGTGGCCAGAACACGGTCGTATGCCGAAGGGCTGCCGCCGCGCTGCATGTGTCCGGGCACGCACACCCGGGTCTCAAAGCCCGTCGCTTCCTCGATCTGCCTTGCAATGCGGTTCGTGGCCGTGCGCTCGCCCGCAGCGGCCCGCGCCGCCGCCCGCTCCTTTTTCTTCATGGCCGCTTCGCCCACATCGTATACGCCCTCCGCCACAGCCAGGATGGAAAACGTCTTGCCCTGCTCGCTGCGCTTCTGGATGGCGGCGCAAACATTCTCGATATTGTAAGGCAGCTCGGGGATGAGGATGATATCCGCGCCGCCGGCGATGCCGGAATACAGCGTCAGCCATCCCGCTTTGTTGCCCATGATCTCGATGACCATGCAGCGGCGGTGGCTGGAGGCCGTTGTATGGATGCGGTCGATGACTTCCGTGGCAATATCCACAGCCGTGTGGAAGCCGAAGGTCACGTCGGTGCCGTAAATATCGTTGTCGATGGTCTTGGGCAGGCCGATGATGTTCAGGCCCTCCTCGCTGAGCAGGTTGGCCGTTTTATGCGTGCCGTTTCCGCCCAGGCACAGAAGGCAGTCCAGCTTCGCATCCTTATACGTTTTTTTCATGGCGGCAACTTTGTCGACCTTGTCGTCCTCCACGACGGTCATCATTTTAAACGGCGTGCGCTTGGTGCCAAGGATCGTGCCGCCCACCGTCAAAATGCCGGAAAATTCATACTGCTGCATTTCGCGCCATTCGCCCTTGATGAGGCCGTCGTAGCCGTTCTGAATGCCGACGATCTCCACCTCATCGCCGAAACGCTGGTACAGCGCCTTGGCCGCGCCGCGGATGGTGGCGTTCAGGCCGGGACAGTCCCCGCCGGAGGTAAGGATACCCACACGTTTTTTCATCGAAAAACCTTCTTTCTCTCAACCGTTCACGCCCGCCGCCGGGCGGCGCGTTATTTTGTCAGCCTGCGCGCCACGAACAGGAACACGCACGCCCCCACCACCGAAACAATGATGTTCGCAAACAGGCTGTGCGCCGAAAAGCCCAGCAGGCCGAACAGCAGCCCGCCCACACACGAACCGATGACGCCGACGGCGATGTTCCGCACAAGGCTCCCGCCGCCGCCCATTATTTTGCTTGCCAGCCAGCCGGCCACCGCGCCGACGAGCAGCGTTGAAAGAATTGCCCACAGCATTTTTATCTTCCCCTTCCAAAGGCGCATCCATGCGGCGCCCCTGCCGATTTTGTTTCTGTTTTCAGTATAGGATTTTCCCACCCGGTTGTCAAACCGGCAGCACCGCCAGCAGCAGCGTCATGATGGTGATGCTCAGCACCATGCTGATGGAATTGATGACGGCAGCCACCGTGCCGTCGCAGCCGTTTTCAATGGTGATCATCGGGGCGCAGCTCGCCACCGGCGCAAACAGCATCACCACCAGCGTGCGTGCCACTTCCCGCGGAACCGGCAGCCAAAGCCACAAAACCACAGCCGCCAGTGCGCACACCGTGTACCGCCCGGCCAGGACCCGGGCCACCGTGTCGCGGCCTTCCCGCGGGAACCGCACCTCAAACAGAATGCCGATGCACAGCATGGCAAGAAAGGAGTTTGCATTGCCCGCCATCACGGCCACGTTCATCGCAAAACCCGGCAGCTCCCAGTGCAGCAGGCTCAGGGCGACCATCGCCACATACACAAGAAAAGTGGGCGTGGTGAAAAGCTTTTTCAACACTGAACCGAGCCCCGCGCCCCTGCCCTTCCCGCCGCCCATGGCGCGCTGGGCCACGGCCGCGTTGGGCCCATACGTAAAAATCGCAGCGCCCACGTCAAACATGCACATAGCGGCAAAGGATTCCGAGCTCACCACGCCCGATAAAAACGGGATGGCAAAATTTCCGCAGTTGAATGTGTTGGTGTTCAGGATCGTCGTTCCCCGTTCCACTGCCGGACGCCCGCGGGAAAGCACCGCACCCGTGCAAACCAGCGTCAGGCTCACCAAAAAGGAAAACACGAACGTGAGCAACAGCACGCCGCTCAGCTCCACGCCTGCAAAGCCCTTGACGATAGCGGCCGGCAGCGTGATGTTCATAATGACCGCAGAGAGGAACCGCGCGTCCTGCACGCGGAACAGCCCCGCTCTTTTTAACAAATATCCTCCCGCCAACACAGCCAGATAGACCCCGCTGTTGGAAAAGCTGGCCCACAGGTCCATATACCGATGCCCCAATCCCGTTCAGGCGCCTGCGCGCAGGCGCCTTTGCTGTTTTTTCAGTATACCATGACGCCGCGAAGCGGCCCCAACAAAACCGCATTTGCTGCGGTTTTGCATGGTTCAATGTTCTCAAGCCCGTGCGCGAAAGCGCATCAGCGCACGAAGAGCGCGCGGCCGCGCAAGCGGCGGGCTTGAGGTTATTATACCACGCGCCCAAAGCCGGGTACACGGCAAATCTTGCGCAAGGGGATTTTATTTCGTGTGGATTTTCTTAAAAAAAGGTGTTGACATCGGGCGAATTTCTTCGTATAATAATAAAGCACTTCGGCGATACGCCGTGAATGCAATGCGGAATTGTGTAATGGTAGCACCTGCGACTCTGACTCGCATTGTGAGGGTTCGAATCCTTCTTCCGCAACCAAACGGCAGCATCTGCTGCCGTTTTCTTTCGGGGTATAGCGCAGTTGGTAGCGCGCTGCGTTCGGGACGCAGAGGCCTTGAGTTCAAATCTCAATACTCCGACCATTCGGAAAACCGCATTGTAGAGCCGAAAACGGCTTGACAATGCGGTTTTTTCGTATCATGAGCATTTCCGTTCTTTTCTCGCTTTTTCATGTTTTTGCACTTTATTGTGGACTAACTGTGGACTAAAATGTAGATTTAAGAGGGCAAAATTATGAGTACAGGGAAATAGACGATTGTTGCAAAGGATTTCTATAATATACCTTATTATATAGTGCTGTCTTACGCTGAAGAAACAGCGCGAAAAATGTTTGATAAGGCTAATACCGGAAAGATAATTGAGTATTGCTATCCAATGCTGAACGATATCACATATAGCGCGGCAAAACAAATTATACCCGATGTGTTTGAAGTAAAATGAAAGCGCCCCCGGCCAGGAGAGATCCTGAACCGGGGGCTTTGTTCATCCGTTCAACAGGTCATACAACTGCATCGCCTGATACTGGCTGTATCCGGCATCTACGAGGGCGGCAATTTTATTTTTCTTCGCGCTGCCGCTTATAGTCCTGTCCGTACCGGGGACTTTATCCCCGGTCACATCCTTGATAATTGCATGCGCAAACAGGATTTCTGCCCAGTTTGCATACTGGGTTCCATCCAGCGCGCTTGCCTCTTCCATACGTTTTTCCGTGGTCCTGCTTAAATCCGCGCCGAACAACTCATTTTCAGCAACATCCTTTGCCATAGAATACGCATTATCCAGTACCGATACTTTTTGCTCATCCGTCAAGTTATCAAACTTGGGCACCAGATATTCAGCAATATTATAGGACATCTGCCCCATTTCCCGTTGATAGTCGCTGTATTCCCTGTTGGTAAGGCTTTTGCTTTCGCCGTCTACCGTAACACTCCATCCGGCTTTGCGGGGAAATACCTTGTTATTCCCGGTATCCTGAAACAGCTCCAGAATCACATTGTCGATAGGAGATTCGTTTGCATTCCCCAACGTTCCGGGGCTTACGAATTGTGCAAACGCCGCTTCACCTGTGCTGTTCTGCCGCGTGATCGGTCTGCCCCAAGTGTCATATGCCGCAGGTAGAGATTTTGATGCGCCGGGAATTTTTGCCTGCATTCCTCCAAACAGAGTGCCGAGCCAGTCTCCTTTGCTGTATGTTTGGCGCTGTACGGGGTCCACAGTGCGCGCCGTTGCCCCAACTGTAGATGGAATAAAACTTCCTGGAATTTCCTGCACCAATTCCGCAACACCGCCGGGCAGGCCCTCATAGCTTGAAAACAAATCTTCGATGGATTTAACAGGCGATGCTTCTATCCAGGTGTTCAACGCAGTTTTTCCAGCTGCAACCGAAGCGTCGGCAAAGCTGGCGTCAGGGTTCTTCTCCAGTTCGGCCATGATCGCCGCCCCCATCATCAGGCCGCTGGCTGCGGGCTGTGCCCAATCCACCGTGTAGTATTTGTCTCCAACATGCACAGCATTCGGCTTAAATCCCTGCGTCCGCATAAATGCGGCCTCGTCCTTATCGTCGCTTTCAGGCCCTGTAAGAATCCCGGCTTTGAAAAGCTGTGCGCCTAACACCATCAGCCCTGTTCCGGTAAGACCCTTTGAAATGTCGTCAATGAACTGCGCGGCATCCGTCTGGCCTTTCACGTGTTTTGCGGCGGAGGAAACCAATCCCGCCGGGCTGTAATCCGCGATGCGCATCGCAATGTTGGCCGGGGTTTTTGTAAACGTAAGCAGAAAGTTCCCCATCCCGCCCACGCGGTTTGTTGCACGTTTTATAGATGAAAGCATTTCGGTCAGCGCATTGTCGTCTTTAAACGTTGCCTTCATCGCTTCGTCCAGCGCTGTTGTAATGGCCTCCGGGGGGACGTCGTTCACGCTTTTTATCCCACGTGCTTCAATGTAGCTTGCAAGGCGGTCTCTGAAAAACTTGTCCACAAAACCCGCGTCGCCAAGCTCAAGCAAACCATAAGTAAGCTGACGTGTATTTTCCAGTATTCCCTTTTCGCTCGTCATGCCGGAAAACAAGTCCTGTTGCGCCGTTTTTTGAGATACTTTGTTCAGCTCATATGCTGTTTTGTCTACGAGCTGCGAAAGCCAATCGCTTTTAATTTCCCCCTTGAATATTGTTTTGTCCCGAGCATATTGGTTCAGGTCGTTCAATGCGTTTTGCCCTTTTGCGCCCGCACCCTGTCCCTGAAATTCATAATATTTTGTATCACCCGAAAGCACACTCCGCATATTGTCGGCAACCTGAGATGCCAGCGTTTTGCTTTCCTTGGATACATGCAGCGCCTGCGTGGGTGTAAAATCAGGGTTTATCCGATGAGTGATGTCCTGAATCAGCGCGGATACTTTCCCGGAGGCTCCCTGTACAGGCATCATCGCAGCGTTTGCCAATGTGTTCCGTATCATTGTACGCGGATTCAACAGCATCCCAATACGGCGCAGTTCCAGCAACTTTTCATATACCGTAGCGGGATATTCCTTACTGATACGCTTGCCGACATTCTCCATTGCGGTTTCCACCGCCTGCGTGTCGCCGGGGTCAATGTTCTTGAATGCGTCTATCTCCGCATCCGTCAGTTCAAAATCGTTCCACTTCCTGCCAAACTTCTTTGCACCAGCGGCGTTCATCGTGTCTACCTGCCGCTGGATATACTGCAACGCGGTCATGGGGTCCGCCTTTGTCAGCGCGATCACCGCCGCCTGCGAAAACTGGCCGCTACGGGTAAGCGCAGCAGACATATCCCGCAGAACATTCACCGCTCCGGCCCGGTCTCCCTTGGCGATAAGGTCATCAGCAATCATCTTGCCAAGCGGAACCGCCGCCGGATCTGCGGTTTTCAGCATATCGCTGAAAGCGTTCCTTGCTTCTGTTTCACCGCGTGCGAATATTTCTTCTGCGCGCGCCACAGTCGTTTCATTGGAGAGCGACTTGTACAATTCCGGGTTGTCTATGAACTCCTGCTTCACTTCGGTGGGCAGGTCGCTTTTGGTCCGCAGGCTCTCGGCAAAACCGCGCTCTTTCATGCCAGACGGGATTTCAGGTGCATTCTGCGTTTGTGCCCTAGCATTGGGTTGAACCCTTGCGCTTACAGAGGATGCCGCACCGTCTACGCGTTCAGCCACAGGTTTTGCACTTTGTTCCAACAGGCTGTCACGGTAGGCCAGCGCCTCATCATAGTCCATCTCAGGCAATGCGTCAAGCTCGGGTTGCGTCCATGCGTGAAAACCTCCTTCCGATTCTTTCAAACCAAGGCGGGCTTTTACAGCGGCAGCGTCTACGCCGTCAGAAAGCTTCATTACATATACGTCCTTCGGGCCGTATGTCCAGCCATCCGGCGCATATTCGGGATTCCATGCAACACGTGCCACGGGTTCAAAACCAAATTTATTGTAATTCTGTACCAAATCAATGCCATAGCAATCCAGTTTTCTTCCGCCATTTTCGATTGCATTCAACATCAGCGGAGCGCTAGCCCTTTTTATCTGGCTTGCTGGATTTTTAAAAACAGCCTCTATATCGCCGTCGGCAGTCACAGCCGCCCCCGCAAGCCCGTCGTTCGTCATAAAGGTAACGGCCCCACTGTCAGCCAATGCCTGCGGGGTTTTGGAGCTGACCATGAGGCCGTGTTTATTTGCTTTTATGGCATCATCAAGCGCCGCAGTAAACACCTGCGGTTGTGCGGTCGTATCATGCAAATCTGTATACGCGCTGCCAACGCGCGTCAGTGCGTCAGAAGTTGTTCGGTCGTTGTTTAGAACTCGATATAGTACTTGATTTCCTCCAGCGAGTTCCCCCGGCTGGCCATGTCCAGAGCCCATTCCCGGTCCCACGGGCATAGTGTTTTCAAATACTCCTGAAACTCTTTCTGCTCCTGTTGGCTCATTCTGGACACCTCCATTAACGTTATTATTTAGAACAGATACTGTTCCTCGATTTCCTCCAGTGTACTGCCTTCCCGAAGCAACATTGGAATCACTTCCAAATCCCTGTCGCTCAAGCGGTATCCCTTCTCCTGAAGCAACTGAAGCGCTTGCTGGATTTGCTGTTCCATTTTGTACACCTCCACTAACCCCATTATATTCTGTTTTCAAAGTACCGTCAATGCTTTCTTCTGCGCCAAGTTTCAGCAACGCCCGTGTCTTGCTTGCCGTCTCGGGCAAGGGCAATCCTGTCGCCGCCTCAAAGGCCGCTCTGTTTTTGCCGCCGGGCTTCAAAGTCTCGATCTGTGCGTTGGTAAGTGTATTATTGTAGAACGCATTCACCAGCGCGTCCGTTTCGCTCTGTACGGGCGTTTTGTTGCTCAAAGGAAACATGTCTGCCATGGACGGAACGGACGCTTCTGTGCCTGTTGCAATCGGCTGTGCGGCGTTCTTCACGGGCATCTCATCCGCATATTTTGCCATATTAACGTTCAGCCAATCTTCCGAACCAATTTCACCAACTTTTGCCGCCAGCCTGTTGTATTCGGAAATTTGTTCCGCTGTTAGCTTCGCCCCATCATCTAACGCATCGGCAATCCGGTTCATTTGGCCGCGTGTAATAAGGTTTGACGTTCCCTTGATTGTGGCCGGAACAACTTCGCCCGCAACATTGAACAAAGCGTTTTGCGCCATATTGCCCGCTGCATCTTTTGCAATTTGGGCGGCGCCTTCACCTTCTTCAAACCCTGTTACAACTTCATTCGGAATTGTATCAAGAGCCAAGTCCAGTGCACTGTCACCTAAAAAGCCAGCAACCCGGTCGGCCGTAAGTACACGTCCAAGAGTGGAACCAACCACCGGAACTTTGGAAGCCGCGTTGCTGATTGCTCCACCTGCCGCTTTTAAGCCTTTCCCTATACCCGGCAACCCAAGCATGATATCTTTTCCGCCCTTATACAAACCAATGTTTGTACCCATATACCCGCCAAGATATGCAACAGGGTTCTGCGTTTGTGCATTGGAAGATGCGCTTCTTGTCCCTTCCATTGTATTGTGGAGCGTATCATAGGCACTTTGGTCTGCACCTACTGCATCATAAAGTTTTTCCACCGCATTTTCATATGTTTTTCCAAATGGGTCGATAGGCAATGCGTTCTTGGCGCCATATACAAGACTGGCGACAGGGTTCAATTTATTTTCAAGTATTACGATCTTTTGCATATCAGGGTCATTGTACATTGCCTTGCGAGTGTTTGGGCTATAATCGCCATTATACCACTTTCCGTCCTTGGGATATTTTTCGTAGAATGCGTCGATTATCTCTTGTGCGCGTGTTTTATCAAAATCATTCAAACGATAAGACGGGTCAATGTAGTCATCCAGCGTCATGTTCTTGGCGTTTTCTTCCATCAGACGCTGATATTCCTGATTTTGCAATTCGGCTTGTTTGCGCCGCTGCAATTCTGCTGCCACATCTTCGTCCGACGCATTTGCCCAACGATATCGCATCGCAATATCCGGCGAATTGGAAAGTTCTGTGCGAAACGCGATCAATTCATCATTCGTTGGCGCACTTGCTCCTGCAATTGAACCCGCCGCGAATCCTGTTCGATTGGGCGGATTATCATATTGCATTTTTATCAAATCCACAAGATTTGCCGGTGCATTTTTCCCCCATTCACTCCAATCACCTTTGCTTGGGTCATTCACGCCAAAACCTTTCCAGGCGTCTCGCGCCGTGTTCTGATGTTGCTGTCCATACTGCACGGTTGAGAATATTGGCGTTTGCGTTTTTTTATTTTGGAGCCATTGGGGTTGCGCTTCTGGAGCCTTATCTATTGCTTGTTGTACGCGCGATACATATTCTTTAAAAGAGTTATCACTTTCTCCGTATTTCTCACGCATGTATCTTGATTGATAGGCCATTTATGTGCCTCCTGTCGTTTAAAGTCCAAGAGCTGCTAAAATCTGGTCAATTGTCGTTTGGCTTGCACCGCCAGCAATCAAATCATCATATACCGCTTGTGGGGTCACTCCTGCGGTCTGATAAAGCGAAAGTGCTCTTTTATATGCGGGCGTTTTCGTAATGTCTGTACCACCTTGCGACGTGCTTACGCTGCTATTCCCGCCACCGGACGAATATCTGCGGCTTGCCGCCTTTGCTGCGGCCTCGGCCTGTGCCTGCTGTAAAGCAAGCATCTGCTGCGTGTAGGTATTGTCCAAATTTTGCAATGTGTCATATTTATTTTGCAGAATTTCCGCACTTTGGTTTGCAAGCGCCTGCTCCAACTGCAATTGATACGCCATCTTCTGCTGGTCATCCGCAGAAAGCTGGTTGTTATAGTTTTGCAGCGCGGTGGATTTATTGCTGTTCAATGTGTCCAGCAGCGTTGCCAAACTGTCGTTCCGGCCACGGTCAATCGTGTTTCGGTTGTTTCCGTATGAATTGTACATGCCCGCCAGCGCACTTTCCGACATGCCCCCCGTCAGCCCCTGCGCCACCAGCGCCTGGGGAAGGTCGCGCTTGCTCATCATATAGTTGATATACGCCTGCTGCTGGGCGCTGTCGGCGTTCTGGTTCACCCCGCGCGCTCCGCCGTCATAGCTGGCCTGCAGCTGTGCCAAAGCATCGTTGTAGTTCTGCTGAAGCAAATTGCTGCGGTTTGCATATGCCTCGTTCAGGTATCCCATGTTTTTGTCATATGCAGCTTGTGCGGCCTCCTGCTTTTGCCGGGCCAGCTCTTCGGCCCGGCGGGCGGCTGCGTCCTGCTGTGCCTGCACCTGGGCCAGCAGGGCGGCGTAATGATTTGCCGTAGAAGAGGCTGAACCACCTCCACCGCCACCGGGATCAGTATTTTGTTTATTTTCCGTTTTTTGACCGTAGCTGTAGGCAAAAGCGCCTTCTGGCGTCCATGAAGAAAAATCTCCGCCGTACTTATCAGAAAGTTGCGCTCTCTGAAAATCCAATATATCGTTTTTTGTTGGAGTGAGTTCCCATGCTGGTTTTCGATTCCAAGGGTTAGTAGGAAACAGCTTTTCTTTTTGTTTTTCCCACCAATTCGTAACATTTGGCCCAACCGTTGAATTTCCCATAAGTGTCTTTTAACTCCTTTCCCAAATGACCAGCCCGGGCTTTCTCCGGGCGGGCTTTTTCGTTTCATCGCTCCGCCTGCGCCGCGCCCAGCGCCTGCAGCTTCTTCACAAGGTCGCTCACATAATTCGCGCCGCGGCTGGCAAAGACGCCGGTAAGCGCAACGCCCAGCCACGCCGCGTTGAAGCTCACGCCCAGCGCGGCGTAAAAATCCGCCCCGGCGCTGAAGCACAACGATACGCCCAGCGCCACGGCTCCCGCCTGCGTGGCGGCGGTTTTCCACTGCTTTTCAAGAATCGCTTTGCCGAAGGTCTTAGCGTATTCCACCAGCGCCTCCACCGTTACGGCCATCATAAGTACAAGTACGGTCCTGTTCATTGCCGTTTTCCCTCCATCCATTTTTCCAGATCGCTGATGCGGTGGTTCGCCACCTTGATCTGTTCCTCCACAACGGGCATGCGCCGGGCAAAGCCGTTGTGCTCCCGCACCTCCCGCGTCAGCTCGTCCAGCTTTGTGTCCGTCACGGCCTGCGCTGTGGTGATCTTGTTCTCTGTTCGCCGGGCGGCCGCCGTATTGGTAATTACCACGCCAACCAGGGACAGCACGCCCGTGATGAGCGCGACGATGATGCTCTCCATCGCTCCTACACCCCCGGCGCGGTGCCGGATGCCTCCGTGCGCTGCGCGTACGCGCCCGCCTGCC
>ERZ857998.2398-NODE-2398-length-17590-cov-3.866553_pt1 | contig 17590 bp, 8 predicted proteins | sample MGYA00519954_ERZ857998 | MGnify/ENA primary metagenome ERZ857998 (study PRJEB31778, sample SAMEA3449424) | human gut metagenome | biome: human gut; feature: human-associated habitat; material: faeces | place: United Kingdom | collected 2010/2012 ...
CGAAATGATGCGGGCCAGCAGCTTGTGGCCGTGGGTGTAGCACCAGTGCGCGCGCTTGTGGCTCTGGGTGGCCTTGATGCCGGGGTAGAGCAGCCAGACCTCGAAGGAGCTTCTGGCAGCGGGGTCGCGGGCCTTGTAGGCCTCAATGGTTTCGCGCAGGTCTTTGAACATTTTTACCTCCTGTCGATAAGGAGAGACGTTGAACAAAAAAATAAGCCCCCATGCCTGACGGCATGAGAGGCGCAGTTCATACGCGGTTCCACTCTCGCTTATCACTCTCCGGCTGATACCGGGCAGCGCCTTAACGCGGCGCAGACGGGACGGCATTTCCTCCGTCCGAGGCTCCGGGGCGCATTTCGGTTCTCTCCTGGACAGCGCCGCTTGCAGCCGGCGGCGGCGCCTCTCTGAAGACCGGTGTGAGAGCTTACTTCTCCCCATCGCAGCCAATTACCACTACATAATACTACCACAGCCCCCGGAGTGTGTCAAACATTTTCGCGGGGAAAATGTCGATTCTTAAATATTCCTTAAATCGGGGCGGCTGTATCTTGAAATTAATACAGTTTACTGGTATACTTTTGATAAACCGGAGGATTTTGCGCAACAGGGACGCGGAGAACGGAAAACAGAATCAGGAAACCGCCGGCGCCCCTGCTCATATAAATCTGGCTGGACTTTTTGATTATAAAATGAATGGAGGTAGATGAAAATGAAGTCCAAATTCAAAAAACTGATGGCAGCCGCGCTGGTACTCTGCCTTATGCTAGCGCTGTTGCCCGCTGGCGTACTGGCGGAGGGGCCGGACCCGAACGGTGAGGGCGGAGAGCAGCCTCAAATTCAACCGCTTTCAACCGCCTACGTAAAAGTAGTAAATAATGTAGGTAGGCTTCCGGCGAATGGTACAATTAAAATCAATGGCACAGAGGTTACCGCAGAGAATTTTGAGACAGGTGTTAGTGTAACGCCTGGCCAAGAAGTGACGGTAACCATTGAACCCAACCCGGGAAGTGGCCTGTATTCTATTAAAGGCGATAGTGTAGTTCCGGCTTCCAATGGAAATGGAACATATACTTTTACAATGCCAGCGGATACCGAAACCGTTACCCTGACGGTGGTATTTCAGATGTACCGCAACTTAACGATTGAAAGTTCTGCAAATGGAACGATCAAGATAAACGGCTCCACTGCCTCCCCGATACAGGTTATGGAGACGGATAACGTTATGGTAGAGGTCACTGCCAACGAGGGCTTTGAAGTAGGCAGCGTCTATTACAAGGACGCTGAAGGCAATGTGACACTGATTGAGAGTGGCAACTTTGCAATGCCTCGTAAAGATATCACAGTATGCGCCACATTTACGGAAAAGCAGCCCGAGCCCGAGCCCGATCCCGAGCCCCCCGTGCCCACGACCTACACCGTGACGACCAACATCCCGACCGGCGGCAGCGTTACTGCTACTCCGTCCACCGGCCTCAACTACGGCGATACGGTCACCGTCACCGTCCAGCCCTATGACGGCTACTATCTCAAGTCCCTGACCGTCGGCGGCGAGGACGTGACGAACCTGGTCACCTGGGACTGGTACTGGAACTGGTACTACAGCCGCACCGGTACTTACAGCTTCGCCGTCACCGGCAACACCAGCGTCGTCGCCACCTTCGACACCTGGGATGACGGCGACATCGCGTGCATCTACGACGGGCGCTTCGGCAATGTCTCCCTCAACGTCTGGAGCAAGGCCCTCGACAGGTTCGTGCCCTACACCAGCGCGAGCAAGGGCGACCTTGTCCAGGTCATCGTCGAGCCCTACAACGGCTACGCGATGAACAGCCTCAGCATCAGCGAGCGCGACTACTGGGGCAGCAGCGTCGACTACTGGCAGAGCTGGAAGCACGACAACGTCTACTACTTCTACATGCCTGACAGCGACGTAAACCTCTACGTCGACTTCACCGAGGCCGTGTCCGAGCACATCGTCTACGTCGACAAGGCCGCGAACGGCTCGCTCAAGGCGGACACCACCTGGGCGGCCGACGGGCAGATAGTCTACGTCACCGCCACCCCCGACACGGGCTATGTGCTGAGCAGCCTCTTCGTCAAGACCGCCAAGGGCGACCAGCTCAAGGTCTACGAGGCGAAGAAGACCGGCACCTACTACTTCTACATGCCCGACCAGTACGTCACCGTCAGCGCGTACTTCGCCCCCGCGGCCTCCGCGCTGCCCTTCAATGACGTCGCCCACACGAGCTGGTACTACGACGCGGTGAAGTTCGTGTACGACAAGGGCATCATGGACGGCGTGAGCTATTACAAGTTCGCCCCGGACGCGACGATCACCCGCGGCATGGTGGTCACCATGCTCTGGCGCATGGCGGGCGAGCCCTATGAGGCCGCCGCGGGCTTCACCGACGTGGCCACGGGCCGCTACTACTCCACCGCCGTGGCCTGGGCGGCCAGGAACGGCATAGTGGAGGGCATGACCGCCACCACTTTCGCCCCCGATCAGGCGATAACCCGTGAGCAGCTGGCCTCCATCCTGTACCGCTACGCGAAGCAGAAGGGCTACGACGTGAGTAAATCCGCCGCCCTGACCGCCTTCTCCGATGCGGACAAGGTCAGCGGATACGCATCCGAGGCCATGCAGTGGGCAGTCGCCGAAGGACTCCTTCAGGGCTCGAACGGCAAGCTGAACCCGCAGGGCTCCGCCACCCGCGCACAGGTCGCGACCATCCTCATGCGCTTCATGGAAAAAATCGCAAAATGAAACACGCAGTCCAACGTTCTGAATTGAATATTGGATAACCACCCCAAGCTGGGCGGTTCCCCACGCTTTCGCGTGGGGAACCGTGCGGCTTATTCGTGCGTTTAAGGGTACTTCTTAAAAGTACGAATAAGCTGCACAAAATGCAGACTTTTTTAAGGGGGAAGCCCTTTTCCCGGAGGGCGAACACACATGAAAAAATTCTTTGAAAGGTTCCCATGGGCGCAGCAGGCCGGCTGCGGCGTGCTCATCTGCGCGCTGCTGCTGAGTATCTGTCTGCCGCTCATGGGCATGCGGTCGGCCGAGCCGGAAAATCCCATCCTGCAAGCCGCGCCGCAGGAGATCACCGTCCTGCAAGCAGGACAGGCGCCCGGCCACGCCGGAAACGGCGAAGCCGAGAGCACCGGCGCAGCCGGTTCCGGCGGCAGCGCCGACAGCGAGCTGACCGGCGAGCAGGAGCAGCCTGACCCGGAGGAAACGGAAAATCAGGCAGAGCAGGGGCAGGACACCCAGCCGGAGCAGCAGCCGCAAGGCAAGCCCCAGCAGGAAGTCCTTGCTGACGCCGCCATCGGTACAAACACGGATTCCAATAAAGGCGACGAGGGCGAGGAAGCCGGAGACACCGGCGAGACAGACGAAGATCTGCCGGAAACGGAACTCGACCTCGGCGCGCTGCTGACATGGTACAAATACGGCTCACAGGCAAGCTCCATGGTCTGCGCACCCGGAGACTCTGTCGGCAAGCGTGTCTTACTGGCCCAGCTCGACCGCGGCAGACTGCGCTATGAACTGAACCTCACCGGCCTCGACGCGGAAGATGCCAAGATCACCGATGTGCAGGTCGCCGTGGGCAACGGCGTATCACAGAAAGCGGATACGCGCGGCGTGCTGGACATGACGCTGCCGGACGGCGCAGAGTTCCAGAACTATATCCTGACCGTACAAGCTCATGCGACGCAAAAGAACCAGAAGGGCGAAACCGTGGAGACAGACGTGAATTTCGCGTTCGTTCTGCGGCTGGAAAGCGGCATTGACCTCGATTTGCAGCTCACATGGCAGCCCAACGGTCAGGCCACCTGCCCGGCCAACGGCTCCGTCAATCGCACAGTCAAGAGCGACACGCTGACAGACGGAAATTTCGCATACGCGCTGCAATTCCTCGGCGAAAACGCGGATGATGCAACGATCCGCACGGCGGAATACTGGGCGACGGACGGCGAACGCGGAACGCTCTCGGAATCCGGCGAGATCCAGATGGCCGCCGCAGACGGCAAGGACACGGAAACCTATTATCTCGCCGTGACCGCCGAGGTGCTGGGGCAGACCATCAGCTATACGTTCGTCGTAACGTATGAGGATGGTCTCGATCTCCGGCTGCAATTTACATGGTACGAAAAGTCCGTCACGGCGCAGAACGTTCTCTGCGATGCGGACAAGCGCGCGGCGCTGACCATCAAGCATAACCAGATCAATAACAGTGAGCTTTTGTATAAGCTCGGTCTGACTGGTCGGAGCGCACAGGACGCGCAGATCACAAGCGCCAACTTCAACGGGGCGGCTATGAGCACGGACAGCGGCTCCGTGCGGCTGGAAGCCACGGACAGCGGCGCGACCTATACGGCCCTCGTGACCGCGAAGGTCAAGGAGCGCACAGTGAATTTCGCGGTCACGATCCGTTACCAGAGCGACGTTTCGCTTGAAATGGCGTATACCGTTATGGAAGATGGTGCGGCGAAGCCGTGTGTTCTGAAATGCGAAAACAGGAAGACCGTCCATGCGGAAGATGTCTATGACAATCAGCTGACGGACGGGAGTCTTGGCTACGAGCTGCGGCTCACAGGCGAGGACACGTCTGGCATTGAGATCACCTCCGTCACCTGCTATCAGTCGGGCGATTTCAGCACAAAGACGCTCACAGCGCCCACTGGCAGCGTGACGCTGCTTCTGGCCGAGGATGGCAAAACGGGTGAAAACACGTTTACCATCAGAGCTTCCGGCGCGGGCGAGGAATACACGTTTATCATCAGCATCCCGTATAAGCACCGCGGCGATCAGGAGGTAAAGATCGAGTGTGATCTGGAGGGTGTCGAAAGCGTCGCAAACGGACAGATGCTGACCTTTAAGCTCCGCGCTTGGAGCGAGGATGCCGAGCAGAACAAAACGTATATCCTGTATACCGGCACGGACACCAAGCTGAGTGTAAAGATGGATGATGAAGCGTGCATCTTTACCGGCGTTGCGGGCGGAAGCTGGCAGCAGTTCAAGGTGACGCCGAGTAATCCGGAAAAGGGAGACACAAACGAGCATACGCTTGTGATCAGTGCCGAGGACGCCTTCGGCAATAAAGGCGAGAAAACGATCCTGCTCCGCGGCGAACGCGCAAGCAGCGGTGAAAAGCTCGGCGAGGCGACGATCGTGATCGACATGGGCGTCGTCGGACTCGGTTCTTCGTCCATCACCTGTGATGTCCTTGCCGGTGAACCGGCGTCCTGCGCAGTTGCAAAAGCGGTCTGGGGCTATACGGCGCCGGAGCCATTCGGAACGGCTGAACGAAGCCTCGGCTGGCGCGCGGAGTGCAACGATCCGTTCGGCCCTGATTTCTACCTGAGAAGTTTGGACGATACAAGCGGCCTTGGTATGCGCGCCAATGCGATCAGCGGCTCATGGAGCGGTACGGAGGAGGAGAACTTTGCCAGAATTGACGCGCAGTTTGGCGAAGGTACGAATCTGGACATCCTCTGGCGCTGCATCTACCGCAACAGCCTGAGCCTGAATGACGCAAGCAGCAGTCTCGGTGAATTGGATTTCACGGAAGGTTCCGGCTGGGAATATGAAATTAACGGAACTTATCCGTCCTACGGCATGGATAAGGCCGACCTAAAGCCGGGAGATACACTGACGCTGCGCTATACGCTGGCCTATGGCTGGGATATCGGAAATGGACAGGGGCGCGGAAACTCTGTCGGCTACTGCGTGACCTACTACGGCGGCGGGCGCTGGTCCGAAGAACCGCACCACGATCTGCAAGCTGTTACAACGGACGGTATAACAAAACAGATCTGCAAGCGCTGCGGCTTGGAGAATCCCTGTACGCACCCGAAGAATCACCAGAAGTATGTCGATCAGGAGAACGGAACCTGCGCGCTGGTCTGCGGGGACTGCGGAAAGAATGTTGGCGATCCCGCGCCGCATGTGCTTCAATACACGAGCGAAGAAAATTCCGAGGTACACATCATCACATGCCAGCACGACTGCGGATACAAAAAGGAAGAACCGCATATCTGGAAGGAAATCAGCAACACAGCAAGCTGTGAACACGGCGGTATCCGAACGGATGAATGCCAGGATTGCCATGCAAAGCGGGAGACAGAAGAACCTGAACCGCTGGAGCATGAAATTGGGGACGTTTGGTATTCTGACGGTGCAAAACATTATCAGAAGTGCAAAAACTGCGGTACGCATATCAATGAAGCGGAGCACCACTACGTAGAAGGCGAATACGACTGGGTATGCGATAAGTGCAAGATGCTGCATATGAGCGCCTGCAATGGTATCGGTGAATTCCGCTGGGATGGCTCCGAAGTAGATGCGGACGGACATACGCTCTATTGCAAAGATTGCAGATTGTCTGTCAAACAGGTGCACGACCAGAACGGCGAAAACGGCGCCTGCTCGGTCTGCGGGTACGGCAGTCACGTCTGCGAGGATCATAAGCAATATGTGAACAACAACGATGGCACGACACATAAAGTGATATGCAGTGTCTGCCAGAAAGAACTGGTCGAATCCGAGGCACACACCTATGTTGAGGGCATCTGCGCCTGCGGCGCAATAGACCAGACCTACACGCCGCCGACTGACCCTGACCCCACCCCGGACCCGAATCCGGGCGGGGATGAAGACGGCGGCGGAAGCGGCGGCAATCCCGGCGGAGACGGCGACGGCGGAGATGATTCCGGCGGCGGGGATGCTGGCGGAGACGATTCCAGCGCCGGAGACACCGGCGGAGAAGGATAACGACATAAAAAATAACGAACAAGGAGCAGCTTGCTATGAATACAAAAATCAACGAGATTTTACAGGAGATCGAGTCCGTTATCGTCGGCAAGAATGAGATTGTCGAGAAAATTCTAATGGCCATTCTGGCGCAGGGCCACGTTCTCATGGAGGACGTGCCGGGCGTCGGCAAGACCACGACAGCCATGGCCTTTGCAAAGGTTCTGGGCTTGGAGACGCGCCGTGTGCAGTTCACGTCGGATACCGTGCCATCGGACATCATCGGCTTCTCGGTCTATGACAAAAAGGCAGACGAGTTCGTCTACAAGCCCGGCGCAATCATGACAAACCTCCTGCTGGCGGATGAAATTAACCGTACCTCCAGCAAGACGCAGTCCGCGCTGCTGGAAGCGATGGAAGAACATAAGGTCACAGTGGACGGCAAAACGTATGATCTGCCTGAGCCGTTTATCGTCCTTGCCACGCAGAACCCGGTTGGTTCTGCCGGTACGACGATGCTGCCGAACTCCCAGCTTGACCGTTTTCTGATTCGTGTCAGCATGGGCTACCCCGACCACAAGAGCAGCGTCAATATTCTCCGCGACCGCCATGTAGATAACCCCCTTGACCGGGCCTATGCCGTGGTCAACAAGGAAGAGCTGCTGGGCTTGGTGCAGGACGTGCGCAAAGTGGATATGCGGGATCCTGTTCTGGACTATGTGACCACGCTCGTGGAAAAGACCCGCACCCATCCGCAGGTTGCGCTCGGCGTCAGCCCGCGCGGTGCGCTGGCCGTGTGCCGGATGGCAAAGGCATACGCGTACCTCAACGGCCGTGACTTCGTCATGCCGGAGGATGTGGCGGCAATCTTCCCGGATGTCTGTGCCCATAGACTGATGCTCAACAGCAAGGCCCGCATGATGGAGGAAAAGCCGGAATCCGTTCTGGCCGAGATCCTCAAGACAACGGATATGCCGGTGCTGAAAAAATGAAAATAGTACGAAAATTCGTCTGGCTGCTGCTGACGCTGGGGCTTCTTGCTCTCACCGTCCAGACAGCCAGCCCCATCGCGCTTGGCCTTGCCGCCTGCATGGTGCTGCTGCCGCTTTTGTGTCTGCCGGTCAACCTGTACGCGGCGAAAAAGCTGAAGCTGGCGGTCGGGCTGCCTGTGAATCTCCGCAAGGGCGAGGGCGGCACGGCAGAGCTGACCGTGCAGAACCCGACTGTTTTCCCAATTTGCCAGATTTCCTGCCGTGTGCGCTTGGAGAACCAGCTGAACGGTGAGCCGCAGACCGTAAATGTGAGCAGCGGCATCTGGCCGAAGGGCAGGCGGACAATGAAGATTTCTCTGCAAAGCCCGTGGTGCGGACGCATTCGCCTGGCCGTGGAATCCGCCCGTCTGTATGACTGCTTCGGCCTCATCGGCGTGAAAATGCAGCCTGACGCGCACGGCGCGTGCGTCGTGCAGCCGGATACGTTTTTGCAGACGCTGGTGCTGTCCCCCGCAGCCGCGCACATCGACGACACCGAGGATTATTCCAACGAGCGGCCCGGCTATGACCTGTCCGAGATGTTCCAGATCCGTGACTACGTTCCCGGCGACAGCCAGCGGCAGATCCACTGGAAGCTCAGCCACAAGTATGGCAAGCTGATCGTCAAAGACCCGTCGCTGCCCATCACGCGCTCCGCCGCGGTATTCTGGGAGCGCACGGAAGAAGCCCCGACGGCAGACAGAACAGATGCGGAAGCCGAGATCGTCGTCTCTATCTGCCGGAACCTTCTCTCCCAGTCCGTCCAGTTCACAGTCGGCTGGAACGAGGGCGATACGGGCCGGTGCGTGTTCCAGCAGATTCGCGACATGGACGACCTCATCGGTCTGCTTCCGCGTCTGTTCACGGCAAAAGCGGCAACAGGCGTCAGCGGCGCGTCGCTGCTTCTCCAAGAGGTCCCCGCCGGAAGCTGGTCTCACCTGATTTACGTTTCCGGCGAACAGCAGGCGGAAACGGAGCAGCTTTCGTCCATCGGGCGGCTGACCGCGCTTATCTGCGGCGAGCGGTTCAATGAGAAGGATTACGCTGCGCAGCTCTCCGAGCTGGAACTGTAAGGAGGGCAGGCTATGAAGAACAAAAGAAATACCGGCCTGCGTGCCGGCGTTTACCAGGAAAGTAGCGATCAAAAAAGTACGCTCTTTGATCTGCTTGCTAGCATCCTGATTTTCCTCGCGTTTGCCGCAGTTTGTTACACGGTAAGCGGCTTCTCTGCAATGCTCTGGCTGCTTGGGGCAGGTATTCTGACCTGCATCGCTGCTGCAATCATCCGGCATTTCCAGAAGACAAAGCTACTGTTCCCCATTCTGCTGGCGGCACTGCTGCTCGTTGTTTTGTTCGCGCGGAACCCGCTGCTGAACGGCTTCGGTGCGGCGTGGAACACGCTGCGTGACCTCTGGGCAGCGGAAAAAGGCATCCTCCTGCCGCTTGCCGAAACAGACGGCACCGGCCTCTGGCTGGCCGGGATCGTGACAGGCGTTTTGCTGGTGCTGCTGGCTGTGGTGCTTTCTCATGTGCCGACGCTGGCGGCAGCAGCTTTGACAGCGCTCTGCGTGGCAGCAGCATTCGTGCAGCCGGGGGTCATGCTCCTTGCTGCGGCAGCCATTGCCTTACTGATGCTGACATGGCAGAAAAGCAAAAACACCGTCTCGGCGGCGAGCTTCCTACTCGTGGGCGTGATCGTGGCGGGCGTAGCCGCAATTTCTCTGCAAACAGGCACGATGCAGGCCCTTTCGGAAAATGCGAAAGACACTCTGCATCACTGGCGCTACGAAAAAGTGGAAGAACTTCTGCCGGAGGGCGATCTGTCCGAGCCGGTTACAAAGACAGAAAGCACAGATACGATTCTGTCTGTCACGGCGGATACGGCGCAGGCGCTCTATCTGCGCGGCTTCGTCGGCGACAGCTACGAAAACGGCGTATGGTCTGCGCTGGACGCGGAAACCGCCGCAGAGGAAAAAGACCTCTTTTACTGGCTGCATCAGTCCGGCTTCTATCCGCAGAGCCAGTTGGCAACGGCTGCGCGGCTGATGGGCAATTACCAGTCCGGCAGCGTCAGTGTGCAGAATCTTACCGGGTGCAGTCTGTACCGCTACGAGCCGTGCACGATTCTTCCGGAACGCGCAGGTCTGGCAAAAAACAGAATCCAGCCGTCCGCAGTCGAAACGAGCGGTCTGCGCGGTGAACGCAGGTATTCCTATGAGACGGTTTCGGATGCGCAGACGCTGCTGCCGGAGCTGCTGGACTTTTTGCAAAACGACACATCGGACAGCGTGAAATCGTACTTACAGATGGAAAGCGCGTACCGGGAGTTCGTGTATTCCTATGCGCTGACCGTGCCTGCGGAGTTCCGCGCGCAGCTCGGCGCGGTGCTGGATAGCTGCTGCGAAAGCTACGGCCCGGCAGACAGCCTGACGAAAGAGCAGGCGCAGACGGCTGCGCTGGCCTTTTTGGAGAGCTGCTTCGACGGAAGCGGTGATATCGCGCTGCCGCTGGCGGATACCGCGGACGGCACGACGTACCAATACGCGACCGTCGCGGCCCTGGCCCTCCGCTATTACGGCATCCCTGCCCGCTATGTCGAGGGGTATACAGTAAAAACCACTGAGAATGAACCGACAAGCGTAGATGCAAGCGCCGCGGGCGCATGGGTGGAGGTGTATCAGGACGGCATTGGCTGGCTGCCGCTGGCGCTGACGCCTGGCCTCGAAGACCTCTCTGCCGAGCAGACCGAGAGCGGCATCAAGCCGGTCGGCGCAGGCAAGGAAGGAAACGGCGACGGCCCGCGCGTAACAGAGGGTCAGGAGCTGGAGCAGGACGATGCAGAGCCAGACAACTCGGAGGACAACGCCCCGGACGGCGGCCAGCGCACCGGGCTTCTCCACAAGCCTGCGTTTTGGATCATCCTTGTTGCCGCGCTGCTGCTTCTGCTGCTTGCGGCTATCATCATCCGTCACGAGGTCATCCTCAAAAAGCGAAACGAAGCATTCACGCAGGAAGACCAGTCCGCCGCAGCCGCCTGCCTGTTTACAGACTGCGCGGCATTGCTGGCAGCAATGGGCTTCAAGCGCGGCACGGGTTCCATGCTGGAGCTTTGTGAAACGGCAAAGGAGCAGCTTGGAGAGGAGTACGCCGCGAAGCTGCACGATATGACCATGTATAACGCACAAGCGCTGTTCTCCAGCCGTGCGATCATGCCGGAACAGCTTGCCGAAATGCGTGTGTTCCACGACGCAACGCTGGAAAACCTGAAAACCCACACAAACTGGCCGAAAAAACTGCGGCTGAAATGGCTGGATTGCCTGTACTGATGGGAGGAATCTTGATGAAACTGAAACGAATGACCGCAGCATTGCTCCTGCTGGCGATGCTCCTGTCCTGCCTGCCGCTCAGCGTGCTGGCAGCGGACGCAGAGCCGGTCGAAGCGGAGAATACCGTGGACGCCGCGCCTGCGGAAGACGCAGAGGTGGAAGACGCCGCGGCGGAAGCTCTTCCTGCCGCGCAGTCCGCAGACGGAGAGAACTTCTTTTATTTCTCTGCCGAGGCGGAAGGAAAGCTGCTGATTGCGCCCGTGAAGATCTCCTATCAGGACGGGCAGACAATATGGCAGGCGCTGAACGCCAGCCAATATCGCTTTGGGATGGACGGCGGCGATGGCTTTGTTACCACCATCGAGAATGTAACCGGTAACTATCGGTATAGCAGTGTGCCGTCCGGTGTGACGCTTGACCATGCGGCAGCCTCCGTGACGTACTTCCGTTTCACCGAATCGGAGCAGAGCGCAATAACGGCAGGGCTGCAAACGCTGATGCAGGTCATGGCCGGGTATCTGGATAAGCCCGCCGACGTGCGAAGCGCTGCGTCGGCGGCTTACCAGAAAGCGTATGACAATTACCTCGGTATTGACAGCGACACAGCAAAAAGCTATGCCGAAGAAATCACAAAGGCAATCACGGACTATGAAGCGGGGCAGCAGACGACATACGAGGTCTCGTTTTCACAGTTTACCGGCACCGATTATACCATTTCGGCGGCAAACTCATTTGGAAAGCAGTTTTATGCCGAGACAAGCGGAAAACTGCGCCTGCCGAACGGCAATTATACGTTTTGCATTCGCAGGGATAACAAGTCGGTCACGGGCGAACTGACAGTCAATAGAACGGCGCTGACGATCAGCGGCCTTCCGTCGATCCCAACTGCAGAATGGATCAACGAAGAAGCCTTCGCGATTTCGGAGGTCAGCGGCTATAAGGAAACAAATTATAAACCGCTTGTGCTGGCGGACGATGGTGCGCACGCTTTTGCAGCCGCTATCCTCGACACCTTCACCGGCCCGTTATATCCGTATGTGACGCTGACCGATTCTGTTCCAGACGGCGCTGCCATTTCTGCGATTTATACAAATACGGCAGGTACCGAGATCAGCAGCCGCGTTACAGATGGATCGAAGCGGGAGCCGCTATATGGTGTGCTGACGCGCGGCGCAAACGGAAATGAGATCTTGTTCCGGGTGAGCGCCGAGTCCGGCAGCTATATGCTGCATGAGGAGCTCACGCTGCGGCTGGGCCGAAAGCCGACGCTGTCTGCGCTGCGGATGGAGGGCGCGTCCGGAAATAAACCGGCGGCAAACGAGCGCTTTTCCAATCAGACGTTTACCTATACCTATAAGGTACTCAACACGGAAGAAAGCCTCAAGATCTATCCGACACCGACGGTGCAGTCCTATTCCGTGTATGTGAACGGGACGCAGCTGACAGACGCATATGTTTCTGTGCCGGTCGATCAGACGAAGGAAACGCAAAATATCCCTGTTCTCGTGACAAGCGGGCGCTATCAGACGGAATATACGCTCATCGTCCAGCGCGGCGAAGGGAAAAAGGTGACGGTGACGCTGGCGGATGGGAACATGGACATCGTCATGAAAAACGGAAACGGAGAGATCCTACAGTCGCGCCGAGAAGCTGGGAACAAATACATCTATACGCTGGTAAACGGTGAAGAATATACCTACTATGCGACGAAGGACACCTATTATCATGCGGAAGAAACGTTTACGCTGAATGATGAGAATGCAGAATTCACCGTCTCCATTCCGCAGGCGCAGATTCCGAGCCTGAGTGCGCTCTATGTCGGCCTGAGATCGTCGCTTCCGATCGAAGCGCTTGATTTTGGACAGAAGTTTACGCCAGAAACGCACAGCTATACGGCAGTCGTTCCGGACAATCAGGGACGGCTTGCGGTCTGGGCAGATCCCGCAGACGGCGCAGCATGTACGCTTCGCTACTGCTCTATCACAGATACGAACACGGACGGCACATGGCAAACTGTGCAGGACGTTGCGAGAACAAGCGCAGAGGGAAAAGAGCTTACCGATGCGATCCTGTTTGGAAACGTCTATGGAAATACGCTGACGTTCACAGCATCCAAAGCAGGTACTGCCAGCGGCACAAAAAACATTACCTATTCTGCGGACTATGTTGTGACGCTGAAGCGCGGGCTGTCCTTGAACAGTATGACGATCACCTACGGCGGCAGTCCGGTGATCCTCCATTATGGAGAAAACGGAACCGGCTTCCTTTCCTCGCAGAAGGCATATATCATTACGGTTCCGGAGATGGCGACAGCGCTGGAGCTGACGCTTGGAACAAGAAACGGCCCCCGGTACGGCGAAACGGACAGCGGCTACGCGCTGCTGGTCAACAATGAAAGTGTGCAGGCGGGCGAAGCGGTTTCCGTCGCACTCAGCGGAGCGGCTGATACGCAGAGTATCACGATCACAGTAAAGGATCAGGCGAACCTTAACGACGCGACCGACTATACCGTTACCGTCAACAAGGCGGCAGGTACCGCGGTGAAGTTTTCTCTTGCGCCGGAGGGGGCGATGCTTTACATCTATGAAAAAGCCAGCGGTGTGCGTCTCTGGCCGGACAGCGAAGGCAGATATGCGTTCTCGACGGGGTTCACCTATCTCTATAGTCTGACAAAATACGGCTTTGCCGGGCGAAGCGGAGCGATCCAGCTGGAAGCCGGCGACAACGGGAGCATGACCCTGCATTTTGGCACGATGCAGCAGACAGATAAGACGGAACGCTTTGAGCCGGAACAGTCATATCCTGTTGCCGACAATACCGTCATTTCTCTGCAGCTGAAAACCGCAGACACGAATCCGGACATTGATCCGAATATTCCGTCCGGATGGGCGGATTTCCGCGGCACGGCGTATGACGCAAACGGCAATATGACTGGCACAGCCAACACAAATAATGGCGTAACGAGGGCAAAAATCCCGTTTGCGGCGGAGAGCGGCACACTCTATTGGGCAAGCAAAGTCGGCGATGGCTACAGTGAAGGTGCAGTCGGCAATCCGATTCTGGTCGGTGGTAATCTGATCGCTTATGCCGGAACGAGAATTCTAAAGATCGACAAGGACACCGGCGCAGTTCTATGCGAGGGTACAATGGCAGGTACGTCCAGCTTTGCGATCAATAATTCGACGTATGCCGAGGGCATGATCCTTGTCGGGCTTTCCAATGGACGGATTCAGGCATTCAACGCAGATACGTTGAAATCTCTCTGGCTCTACACAGATCCGCTCGGCGGACAGCCAAATTGCCCGATCACCGTATCAGACGGTTATGCCTATACAGGCTTCTGGAACAGCGAGATAAAGAACGCCAGCTTTGTCTGCATCTCTCTGACCGACGAAGACCCCGGCGAAGCAAAGGAAGCGAAGGCCCCGACGTGGCGGTATGTGCAGAAGGGCGGCTTCTATTGGGCCGGTGCATATGTATGCAGGGACTATGTGCTTGTTGGTACAGATGATGGCAAAAGCGGCTATACAAGCAAGACAGCCAATGTCCTGCTGCTGGACCCGATGAGCGGCAAGCTGCTGGATTCCATGACAGGCTTTGCGGGCGACATCCGAAGCACCATCTGCTACGATGAAGCCACAAACGCCTTCTACTTTGATTCCAAGGGCAGCTATTTCTACCGTGTGCGGGTACAGAAGGATACGGACGGCGCATGGAGGCTGACAGACCGCGCGGAGCTGCCTATCGGCGGTATGAGTACGTCTACGCCCGTCATTGCAAATGGCCGCGCCTATATCGGTGTCTGCGGCAGCGGACAGTTCACGGAATACTCCGGCCATAGCATTACAGTAATTGACCTCAGCGGCGCGATGTCCATTGCGTACCGTGCGGACACGCAGGGCTATCCGCAGACGAGCGGCCTTCTCACCACAGGCTACGACAATTACAACTACATTTACTTTCTGGATAACTACACGCCCGGCACACTCCGCGTCCTGCGCGATAAAGAGGGACAGACAAAAGCAGACTATACGACGCTCGAACGTGTCGGGGAGGGTAAAACCGAGCGAACCTACACGACTGCCTATGCGCTCTTTACACCGGCAGGCGAACAGGCACAGTATTGTATTTGCAGCCCGATCGTCGACGAAAACGGCACGCTCTACTTTAAAAACGACTCCGGGTATCTCATGGCCTACGGCAGCGCGGTCGAGACGCTGACGGTAGAATCGCCCCCGACAAAGACGCACTATGAGGCGGGCGATAAATTTGATACCACAGGACTCAAGGTGACCGCAACGTATGCAAACGGCGTGACGCGCGACGTGACAAAGCTGATGAAGATGAAGGATGCGGATAAATCTCTGACAGCGGAAGACAAATCCGTCACGCTGGTCTACTGCAAGGGTCAGACGATGTACCACAATCAGCAAAATACGCAGGACAACACGATGAAACCCGGTGTGGGTACCACAACCAAAGAAATTTCGTTTGATATTACCGTGGGAAGCAGCACATCGACCGGAAAGATCGGAGAGAGCCTGAACTGGAGCTTCAGCGCACAGAGCGGTAAGCTGGCTATCTCCGGAACCTTCCCCACGGGCGCAAAGCTGATCGCGGCAGTGTATACCGCAGACGGCAAGCTGGTGGGTACAGGGATTCTGACGGAAACGGGCGAAATGGCACTGCCCGATGGCGCGGCGATCAAGCTGTTTTTGCTGAACGGTATGACAAATGCGCCGCTTTGCCAATCCGAGACGGTCAAGAACCCGTGAGGCGGCGCGTATGAAAGGAACCCACATCAAACGATTATCGGCGCTGCTTCTGCTGCTTGCGATGCTCGTTTCGCTTGCGGCCTGCGGCAAGGAAGAAACCCCGATTGAAAAAACGGCCCGGTATCTGCAAGCGCAGATACCGGAGCCAACGTGCGCTGCGGTTGGCGGAGACTGGCTCGTGTTTGGACTGGCACGATCCGGCCTCAAGGCACCGCAAAAATACTTTGACACCTATTACAAAAACGTCGAGGATTACATTGTATCCGTCGATGGCATTCTGAGCCGGAAGAAAAACACGGAGTATTCCCGCGTGATCCTTGCGATGTCGGCTATTGGGAAGAATCCCACCAATGTTGCCGGATTCAACCTGCTGCTGCCGCTGGGCGACTTCGACGAAACGGTGCGTCAGGGCGTCAACGGCGCGATCTTCGCACTGCTGGCGCTGGACAGCGGCGGCTATGAGATCCCGGAAGCGCCGGAGGCGGAAACGCAGGCGACGCGGGAGCTTTACGTCGGCGAGCTCCTGCGGCGGGAGATTCCGGACGGCGGCTGGACGCTGACGGGCGGCGAACCGGACGTGGACATCACGGCGATGACGCTGCAGGCGCTTGCCAAATACCGCGACTGGCAGGACGTGGAGGACGCTGTTCAGCGTGGTATTGCGGCGCTGTCAGCCTTGCAGGAGCCGAACGGCGCATATCTCTCGTGGGACGAGGAAAACAGCGAGTCAGTCTGTCAGGTGATCGTCGCACTCACGGAGCTTGGCATTTCGCTGGATGATGAGCGCTTTGTCAAGAACGGGCAGACGCTGCCGCAGGTGCTGGAGCGCTTCGCCTGCGAGGACGGAAGCTACCGCCACAGCTTAAACGGCGGCAGTGACGAAATGGCGACCGAGCAGGCGTTCTATGCGCTGGCTGCGATCCATCGTGCCGAAACAGGCGAAACCACACTCTATGACATGACGGATGTGATGCAATGAAGCAGTTTTACAGACTGACCGCGCTTCTTCTGGCGCTCCTGCTCCTTTGCGGCTGCGCGGCAGGAAACGGCTATGGGAAACCTGAACGGAAAGAGGGACAGGATGAATACCTGACCGCCCCCGTTCCCGAGGGCAAGCCGCAGCCGGTCGAACCGCAGGACGTGACGGTCAGCGACACGGAGTATACCTGCACGATCTCTATTTCCTGCGCGTCGATCCTGGAGCACATGGATTTGTGCGACAAGGAAAAGACAGAGTTGGTGCCGGAGGACGGCTGGCTGCTAAAGCCCGTGGAGGTCAGCTTCAAGCAGGGCCAAAGCGTCTTTGACGTGCTCCAGCAGGTCTGCCGCGAGAACAAGATCCATATGGAGTTTTCCATGACGCCGATCTATAACTCTGCCTACATCGAGGGCATTGGAAACCTCTATGAGTTTGACTGCGGCGAAGTATCCGGCTGGATGTATAAGGTCAACGACTGGTTTCCCAACTATGGATGCAGCCGCTACCAGCTTCAAAACGGCGATATCGTGGAATGGGAATACACCTGCGAGCTGGGCAAGGACATCGGCGGCGGCTATGCGACAGGCGGTGACGCATGAGAAACAGAGACACCTTTTCTGGCTACCATCCGACGATCAATTTTCTGTATTTCGCGCTGGTACTGCTCTTTTCCATGTGCCTGATGCACCCGGTCTATCTGGCGGTTTCGCTGACGGGGGCGC
>ERZ857998.2402-NODE-2402-length-17575-cov-2.728082_pt1 | contig 17575 bp, 19 predicted proteins | sample MGYA00519954_ERZ857998 | MGnify/ENA primary metagenome ERZ857998 (study PRJEB31778, sample SAMEA3449424) | human gut metagenome | biome: human gut; feature: human-associated habitat; material: faeces | place: United Kingdom | collected 2010/2012 ...
GGTGGACTTCCCGGCGCCGTTGCGGCCCACGATGCCGATGCGGTCACCGCGCAGCAGGTTGTAGGAGAAGCGGCTGACGATGGGACGGCCGTCAAAGGCCTTGGACACATCCCGCAGCTCGATGATCTTCTTCCCCAGGCGGCTGGAGGCCGCCGCCATCTGCACGGCCTCGTCCGTCAGCGGGCGGCCACATACCGGGCAAAACCGTATGCCGCCTCTTGAAGGCATTGTGAACCGATTGGTAATTGGATTACAAGTTCCCCATTCCTCGTCGCAATACTTGCATCCCCTCCACGCCTTCTCCACCTGCTCCCTGGTGATGGGACGGAGGGCGGAAACAGCCATTCCGAGCGCCATTGCTTCATCAGCATTAAACGCATACCCCGCAATCATTGTTTCGAGTTCCAAAATTGCTTCTTCCCGCGTCATTGGTTAGCCTTCTTTTCATAGCAATCTACAACATTCAGAAATGCTGCACGCGTAGTATCTGGAACTTCAAATGTGATTTTCATTTTATCCCCCTTTTTTCATATCCTCTGCACGAAAAGCTTTTTGCTTTTCACTCACCATGATCTCTCTAGCGCACTCCCGCAAAAGGTCAACAACGGAATCGTCGCTTATTGCGCATGTGAGCTTTGCGTGTGCTCTATCTGCCAACTGGCGGATGCGTTCGCGCGTCACTCCAAACTCTCTGCCGACTGCACCCATGGACTGCGGTGTTCCATCCAGACCGTCCAGCATGATCAAGACCTTCTTTTCACGCTCGCTTAGCATATCAAAGGCGTCCATCAACCTGATCCGCTTTGCCGCCGAAGATTTCTCTTTTTCCCCGCCCGGAACCCACGCAAAGATTTCCATCGCGGCTTCCAGCCTTTCCAGCGCCTCAGCCGCTATCATCAGCACTTCCATGTCGCGCGCGAAAATGCCATTCTCGCCGTCATCCAGGCTTTCCTTGTCCCTGGCCTGATCTCGCAGATACGCTATAATTTCACGCAAATTCATCGTTTTATCCATGCTCACACCTCCCACGGAAACTCCTGCCGAAAATCATCGCCCATCAGGGTGCGTAGGCTTTCCTTCATGAAGACTGCCGCGCCCGCCTCGCGGGACTTTCGGGCGATAGCCTCTACCCATTCTCGCTGCGGCCGGTGCTTCCTACTTCTGGGCCCCGTCATGGCCCCGATGATTACCCATCCGACATCCTCGAAGGGGTTTTCATCGCCGGTGGCGTCGATGTTGAAGGGTTCCAAAAGGGGCTCGACGCTCACGAAGGTGTTTGCCTTATCCCAGAAGAAGAACGGCATATCCGGGCCGGTGATGGTGGTTCCGTACCAGAAATTCGGCTCTGTCGGGAGCTTTCCGGCGCTGGCGAGGTTGCAATACCTCTGTGGGTTCTTCGTGAGAAACAGGTAGGTGTGCCTCGGAGCCCGGCGGCAGGCCGCAAAGACCTGTTCTATCCAGTCGTCCGGCACCCACTCGCCGAAAAGGTCAGCCATGGAGCATACAAAAATCGTGCGCGGCTTTTCCCATTTTTTCGGTTCATCAAGCCTATATCTGTGAAGTGTCGGAGAAAAACCAAACGGATAAGGCTCTTTCTTTCCTTTGTATTCAGCAGGTTGCTCAAGCTCATAAGGGCTTAAGAATTTTGTATCTCCTACGAATGTCAAACACTTCTCTTCTGCGCTGAATCTTTCTGCAATCCTTCTTGCATAGCAGTATTCGCATCCGTGCAAACAGCCCGTAACCGGATTCCATGTGCTGTCGCACCAATCAATTTTTGTTTTTTTACCCATTTTATCTTATCCGCCTTTTCTCGTAGCCCTTGCACGCATAACTTTTCACCTTCCACGCTGCCAGATCTATGCGCTGTATGCTCTCTGCGCACTGCGAGCACCGGCTCGAATCCTGCCCATACGCGTTGTAGTAGCAGTTGCTGCCCGCTGCACGCCAGCGGCAGGTTTCGCACCGGCAGCCGTGGCATTGTTTATCCATCTTGGCTTCACCTCGCACTTATGCTCCATCCCGATGTATCCGGTTCTTTTTGGCACTGCTTCAACGGTACACCCGTCCTGTAGCCTTGTCGCGCACTACGATCCGCTCGGTAAGCTCAAATCCCGCCAGTTCGATTGCGCCCTTAAGCACGCGGATCAGCAGCATGCACCGCTGATCCGCCGCTTCTTCGGCCTGTACGATGCTGGCGAGGGCGTCGTGCGCGGTAGGATCCGCGTACCCCTCGGGATTGCGATGAGGAATCTTATCCGCGCCCATGCACCGCGCCCCCTTTTTCATCCTGCATTGCCTGATACATAATACGGTATTGCCGCACCATGGCCCGTTCCGCCGGCGTGATCTCCTGCCCGTCTTCGGCCACCAGCGTGTGCACTGTGCGCTCCAATGCCTGCAGATGGATGTCGTGCAGGCGCGCCCGCCGCTTTTCCGCAGCCTCATCCGCGCGCAAATAGCGCAGGTTGGATACCGCCGCCAATATGGCCCCTGCCGCAAGCCCTGCGGCGAATGCAAGTACGTATAGCATGGTTTTGCCCCCTATGGTGTTTATGGTATCTCACTTTCCCCCATGTTTTTCACTCCGGATTGCGGTTGCGGAAATCCACATCCAAAAGGTAGGATGGTCCTTTTTCCCGGGCCTGGCGCAACGCCTCGCCCGTGTCTATCAGCATGCGCACAAAGGCATTTGCCTCCTCTTCGGATACCTCGCCGTAAAACGGCGTTATTTTGCCAGTCTTGCGGTCAATGCTGGCGCCAATCGGCATGATGGCCATATACGTTCCTCCTCCATTTTCGTGTCATTTTTCTATTCATTGAGTGTGCAAGAATACAATCCAGGGCACGCACTATGCTTGTCCAAAACCCACATGCTGCTAAGGCATATCTATAACGAATCTTGCGAAGAAGAAAATGTTTCATAAGTGATCCTAAATTGGCCAAACCTCCCCCGCGTAAGCCCAATCAATTCCTGTGAAGAATCTCCTTGACAATCTGGCGAATCGCTATTGTCTGGAGCTTCTTCATTTTTTCTGCGTCGATGCTGTCGCTGTGCGCGGTTTCCAGATACCAGAGTAGTGCCCGGGTGGATGCGTAGAAAGCCAGCTGGCGAACCGCGCTTACCACCAGTAGCAGCGAAACAATGATCAGAATTATAGCCATTTTTGATTCTCCTCCATCATACATGCCATTCGCATTCGATACCGGCCTTCTCACGCCGCTTTGCCAGGCGCGTTTCAAAGTCAATTTGCTTGGGCCGCTCGATGTATTCGGCGATCGAGCGGACATCTACCATGGTTCCCTCGCAGGCGTATTTCAGCCTGCCATCCTCCAGCATGTGCTTCACCGTCTGCGCGCTGCGCCCGATGATGTGCGCAGCCTTGGTGCAGGTCGCTGCCTCGCCGTAGCGTTCCAGCATATCGTCTAAGCGGGTCATTGCGATTCCTCCTTTACGTCTTGACTATCCACGGAACATTTGCTAAAATATACGTAAATATACGTATTTATCGCTAAGAATGGGGAAGATAAAATGCTGTATTACCATATAGACCGTCGCGGCTCCCTGCAACCGAACACTACGCTAAATGCGGGATTCGGCATGTCGGAACATGGAATTCGATATTGGAACCGGGTATCTGTTGATGACTTTGGGGATTTCCAATCCTTTGTAATAGAGCATCTCTTCGAGGAAGTAAGGCTTGCGGATTTTCCGACGAAACCCTCGCGATTTGTCTCCTTCTTCGCATGCACAAAAGATACCATTCGTCCGTGGATCGATTTTTTCGGCACAACGTTTCCGATTTACGAAGTTTGTTCCCCAGTGTCAGCACTCAAAGCGGATTCGGCTCTTTTGGAGGCGTTTTGGAATGATCCGGATGGCTGCTGGTTTGATCCGGGTCGAGCGCGCATACAGGCGCGTTTGTATTGGTCCGGGAGAAGCATTCGAGATCTTTATGAGGTATATCCTGTTCCGAAGAACATTCCCCCGCGTTGGGAATATCTGCTTGCTTTCCCTGTGAAAATTCTTCGTCGCGCTGATCCATCGGAGTTCCAATAAGCTCTTGGCGCATCTCTTCTGTGCTCATTGGCACATGCCCATTGTGCGAATGATGGTGGATTGTTATGCCGAAGTTATGTCCAAAGCTAGGGCCAAAATCGTAGTCCATTGGCGCCGTGGGCTCCGTGAGTTTCTTGCCGCAGATGCCGCAGAAGTTCTCGCCGATATCGCGGTAGTTCTGGCAGAGCGTGCAGTCCACGCCCGTGTTCCAATCAGGCGCATTCTCTTTTGTACGGCCGTGTCCGATTTTGCAGATTAAATCATGCCAGCTAGGCGCATAGCGGTTCACTAGCACCCTGGTATCATTGAGTCTCTTGCCGCATTTGCAGCAGAAGTCATTGATGCTGTAGCGGTAGTTCTTGCAGACCGGGCAGTCCGCGCCCGTGTTCCGTTCGGGCGCGCTCTTTTTTAGGGTTGTGGTGCTCATACCGTTGCCTCCATTTCGGATACCATGGCGATATATTGGGCGGTCAGGGCGGCGTGACGTTTTGTGTGCCGCCAATACCGCAGATGGGCAAGCTCGTGACAGATCACGTCCGTAAGCGTCGCATTTTCGATAGTCAGCCAGCTTCCGCGTTCGACGCAGAATCGTTCGTGAATGAAATAATTGTCTATGGTTATAAATTGGTCGCCGTCCTCGCTGCGCCAGCAAATGCCCAATGCTTCCTCGCTGCCTGGGATTTCTTCATGATCGCGGGGCGCGATGCGCGCCAGTATGCCCGTGGCGCTTAAAACTGACGTGACGGTTTCGCAGAAGCATTGCATTTCCTCGTCGGTCAGCTTGGAGGGGCGGTTATATTCGTCCGTGTAAGTGGTGTTGCTCTGCATAGTCATATCCGTTACCTACTACCTACCTTTCCATCCGGTATCAATGGGCCCACACGAGATCCCATGAAGCTTAGCCATCGCGGTCAGGTCGCGGCGTAGCGCCTCCAGCTTGTACGGGTCGCCCTCCGCGCGCATGGCCTGGACGGTCAGCGTGGCGATTGCCCCGCGCAGGCTGACCAACTCGGAGTAGGTTTCCTTGGTCTCCGCCGCCATGCGCAGCGCGCTGGCCAAATCATCGGCCTCGCGGCGTGCCTTGTCGTACCGGCTGATGCCGGTAGACTGAAAGTTCATGTAGGCCCGTTCGGCCTTGGCTTCGTACTTGGCAGCCATCGCCCACAGCTCTTCTTTCTTCATCACACATGCTCCGATTCGCTCGTCAAGTCCAGGAGAAGCATCTTGTGATTGATCTCAATGTGAACACTCATCCATAGAAAATCAACAACAGCCGCATACTGTCCGCTGTCACCGGTTTCTTGCCCGTAGGCAAGAACCCGGGCCAGTGCGTTGATATCCTCCATGCAAAGGTTGTGCTTTTCGCCACTTTCGACTAACGCGTTGATGATGCGGCTCTGTGCCGCAAAAAATGCCTCTTGATCACTCTCGTAAAACTTGTCCGTGTCCTTATTCGGACAGTCCGCGCCCGTGTTCCGTTCGGGCGTATTCTCTTTTTGGTTCATGAGTGGGCCTCCTTTTTGTTTATATTTCTAAACTTTTTCGGCAAAAAAATACGCAGGAATTTCTTCGACCGAAATATTTAATAGATTGCATGTGCGTCGGACTTCATCGCATGTAAATTGCAGGTGATTATTCAAACGTTGGCTCAATGAAGTGCGGCCAATTCCGAGAGCATACGCAAAATTCGCTTCTGTTTCGAAGCATTCACGGATTTTTCCACGTAATCGCCGATAATCAAAACTCACTTGTATCACCCTCTCTTGTTCCTGTTTCTAAACATAGTGTAGCACGATTTAGCGTCATTGTCAATAGCCGAGTTTAGGTTCCTAAAAAAATTTTTCTCAATGGTTCTTTGCGTGTTGCATTTTCTGAACAGGCATGCTATAATGGAATCACAACGAAGGGGACGATGATTATGGGATTAGAAATAGCTCAAAGAATCCGTCAGGCAATGAACATTCACGGATTTAAGCAGGCCGATTTGGTAGAGCGTACTGGAATCGGGAAGGCATCTATATCCAATTATCTGGCTGGAGAATATGAGCCTAAGCAAAAGAATCTCTATAAGATTGCGCATGCTTTGAATGTGAATCCTGCATGGCTTATGGGTTACGATGTCCCTATGAGTGATGTCCCTGCTGTGTCCAACATCCTTCCGGTTCATCGGCGCAAGATCCCCATTCTAGGCAATGTGGCGGCAGGCGAGCCGATTTTCGCAGACGAGGAACACGAAGAATACGTCATCGAGGACGACGCCAACGATTGCGATTTTGCCCTGCGCATTGCGGGGGATAGCATGGAACCACTCCTGCATGATGGTGATATCGTTTATGTGCGCCAGCAGGACGACGTGAACGACGGGGAAATTGGAATCCTGCTTCTGGACGACGAGGCGGTAATCAAGCACATTTACCATATCCCCGATGGCGTGCAAGTCGTCTCGCAAAACGCAGCCAAGTATCCGCCGAAAACCTATACTTGGCCCAATTACGATACCATTCGCATTTTGGGCCGTGCAATTGCGTACCGGCGCAATTTATAATACACCAATCAGGAGGGGGATTCGTTGTGGATAATGAAAAAGCGCAAGCTTTAATTCAAGTACTGAAAAAAATTATAGATAAAATAAAAGAAGGTGTGCTCATTCCAAAGGCAGGTGAACAAATGAGCCTGAATTTGGAATCTGTATTTTCAAAAAAAGATTTGTTCACCGTATTTTTTAACAGGAAAGGAAGAATTAATCCAAATAAATATTCTATTTTGCTTCGCTATTTAAAGGATACAGTTCTCCTGCGCCTGGATGTAGAGGGGCCTCCGCATGTAAATCCCGATGGAACCAAGTTACCGTGTCCGCATTTCCATATCTGGACTGATGGATCTAAAAATGGGAATGCCTGGGCATATGAGGTTCCGGCAATATTTGTCGATACAGAAGATCGTTTGAGGACATTTATACAATTTTTGCAGTATTGCAAGGTGAATAATATTGATAGCATTGAAATAAGGGAGCAGAAAGAAATGGGGGAATAGTCAATGCGTGCTGACGATAAACGGTTTATTGATGCATATATTAAATGGCTAAGGGAAAACTCCTCGCAGAAAGTAATCAATGGGTATACGGAGATTACAACCCCTTTTTTGGATTCAAATAACGATTGTATACAGTATTATATCAAAGAAATGGAAGATGGCTGCATATTAACAGATGACGGATATACATTAAATGATTTACTTATGCAAGGGTGTGATATAAAATCAAAAAATCGAAAAGAGCTAATTGAGCAAATTGGCGCGTCGTTGGGTGTAACCATAAGCGGTGAGGAAATCACCGTCAAAACTACAGTATATGACATAGCGCCAAAACAACATATTTTGATTCAAGCTATATTAAGAATTAGCGATATGTTCATGACTACTTCATCGCGGGTGCGAGGGCTGTTTTTTGAAGAGGTTGCAGAGTATTTAGATAAACATGATGTGCGCAGTGCGAAATCTATCATGTTAACAGGACAATCAGGATTGATGCACAATTTTGATTTTATTATTCCCGCATCAAAAAGTATGCCCGAACGCTTGATTACTACGCTGAATACCCCTAGCAAGCAAACGGTTCAGGCAGCACTATTTTCTTTGGAAGATATAAAAAGGGTTCGTAAGGAAGAACACAAGGGATTTATTATATTAAACGATACCAAGAAAATTAAGGATGAAATTGTTATGGCTATAAAAGCGTGTGATGCAACCCCTATACAGTGGAAGCAACGAGATGAGTATATAGATAAATTGATAGCTTAACCCCATGTGCATATATTTGATATGAGGAGGCGCCTATGAACACACAATTGGATACTTCGATATTTTTTCCCTGTGTGCTGCAAGCGGTGGCTACGGACGACTTTCAGGTGTACGCCTATTTCAACGATGGTTCCGTGCGCCTGTTCGACGTAAAACCCCTCATTCAGCCCGGCACGGTGTTCGAGCCGCTGCGCGACATAGAAGTCTTTCGAAGTGCCCTGACCGTGCTCAATGACACCGTGGCATGGGATTTTAGCGGCAAACGGGATGGAAGCGATTGCATTGATCTCGATCCAGAAATGCTTTTCGATTTGCCTGCCGTTTGCGAAAAATAACCCTTCCTCGGGCGCATACGATATCCTCCGGCCAAGGCCGGACAAAAATAAGGAGGAATCCCCATGAAAAAACTGGCTCTTACCCTGGCACTGTTGCTCACCCTCACCCTAGTACCTGCGCATGCAGAAATCGATCTTTCCGGCATGACGCTAGCTGAGCTCATGGAGCTATCCCAGCAAGTGACCATGGCCATGTGGGAAACGGAAGAGTGGGAAGAAGTCGAAGTGCCCATTGGCGTGTACGAAATTGGCGTGGATATCCCTGCGAAGCATTGGAACATCGCTGCCGCTGATGGTTATTTCCCGGAGATCACGTATGCCAGCAAGCTTGACGCGAGCGGCCGTTCTGCGGAATGGGAGGACATTATCCATGATGAGCACCTCCTGGGTTCCGGATACAAATACTATGACAATTATGCTGGCGAATACCCCGCATCTATCGATTTGGATTTGAGCAACGGCGGCTATCTCATTGTGGAAGACGGCGCTGTAGTTTTCACCCCCTACACCGGCAAGGCGAATCTCGGCTTCAAGTGAGATCCGGAGACTGCACAAGATAAGCGCTTTGGACAGTTGAATTGTGCTCCGCGCGAATGGAAATGCCGCGCGGAGCCTCGTCGTTTGCGGCGCGTGGGCAGAAACGGTATACTCTGCAAACAAGGGAAGATGAATCTATGCGAGTAGCAATTTACGCCAGAGTTTCCACCGATGAGCAAGCGCGGGAGGGGTTTTCCATCCCTGCGCAACTGCGCATGCTGGAAGCATGGGCCACAATCAAGGGCGCCACACATATTTCCACGTATGTGGATGATGGATATAGCGGGAAAAACCTGAATCGCCCACAAATGCAGCGCATGTTGGAACAGTGCAAGAATCATGCGCATGACGCCGTGCTAGTATGGCGGCTGGATCGTCTTTCGCGCTCGCTGCGCGATACTGTGATAATGGTGGAGGACATTTTTTCCGCCAACGGAATCACGCTGATCAGCTCCACGGAAAACATCGATACTTCCACGCCCTCGGGGCGGTTGATGCTCAACATCCTCGCCTCATTCGCCCAGTCGGAACGCGAAGCCACGGTGGAACGCGTGCGCTCTGTCACCATGGATATGGCGCGCGGCGGCATTCACATGGGCGGCGTCCCACCCTATGGCTATCGCGTGAATGCGAACCGGCACTATGAGATAGAGGAAAACGAAGCGCCCGCGATCCGGATGCTGTTTACATTGTATGCCACGGGCTATGGATATGGCGCGATCATCGATCGGTTGGCGGAAAATGGCTATTGCACGCGCTCCGGACAGCCATTTACCAAGGCCGCCCTGCACGATATGCTGATCAATGAAAAGTATACCGGCGTGTACATATACAACCGTGCAGCGGCTGCGCAACGAGATGGAAAGCGCAATAACCATCAAAAGAAACCGGAGGATGAAATCATCCGGATCCCCGGCGGAATGCCTGCGATCATCAGCGAAGAAACATTCAAGCAAGTGAAGGAGCGGATGAAAATGAATCAGCGCCACGGGGCAACGCATCGCGCAAAGGTGGATTACATGCTGGCTGGATTGGTGTACTGCGGCAAATGCGGAAAGCATATGTGGATCAAGTACGTGGGGAAAAACCGGAATGGCACTGTGCAGCGCTCCTATGCCTGCAATGATAACTGCGTAAAGCGGATCCGCGTTGAAAAAATCGATGCCGCCGTAAGGGATTACATTTTGCAGATATCCGATGACGAAACCATGCTTCTGCGTGCAGCGGCTATCGCGGACGAATACGCACAGGCGGATCGCGCCGACTGCTCTTCGGAACTACCCGGATTAAAGGCCGAAGTAGAATCCATCAACGCCAAACTGGCCTCTATGGTGGAATTTATTTCCACGGCTGGGGCCGCAGCGCCATCTACGCTGGCGCAGGAAATGCTCGCCCTGGAAGATAAGCGGGCCGATTTGCTTGCGCAAATTGAATTGGCAGAAGCGCCAGCGCCTGCCAAAATTGATACGGATGAAATCCTCGAACGGGTACGCCTGCTGCGTGCCGCATTGGAATCCGGCACGGATAGCGAAAAGAAATGGGCTGCCGCCCAGCTAATCCGCCGCGTCATCGCATACGACGATCGCATCGTGATCCAGCTGAACGTCAGCCCAAAGAGGGCGGACAATTCCGCCAATGGTGGAGCCGAGGGGAGTTGAACCCCTGTCCGAAAACCTGGCGAAACGAGCATCTCCGAGCGCAGTTTGTGTTTTAACGTTCCCTCTGCGCCACGCCCACAAACAGGCTTAGCGCTTTAGTAGCTTCATAAAATCCCATCCGCCGCAAAGCTTAAGCGAACTGGTTCCCTGCTTTTGATGACGCCGGCTGGCCGCGCCGCAGGAGGCTCGGGGCCGACGAGGCGGCATTAAGCAGCCGCCAGAACGAGATTGTCTTCGTTCGCAGTTATTGTTTTTCCCGATTTTATGGCGGTTCGGGGCCGCCGCTCGCTTCTCATCCCTCCACGATCCCCGTCGAAACCATTACGGCCCCATATCAGGGAGTGGCGAATACCCCTAGTATTAGCGCATGCGCTCGCGCATATGCCGTTCCATTTCGCGCTGGGCGCTTTGCTTGGCTATGGTTTCGCGCTTATCATAGAGCTTTTTCCCTTTGCACAATGCCAATTCCACTTTGATCCGGCCATCCTTAAAGTACACGCTCAAAGGGATCAGCGCAAGGCCTTTGAGCATTACCGCCTGCTGCAGTTTGCGAATTTCCGCTTTGTGCAAAAGCAACTTCTTAGGGCGCAGAGGATCGGTATTGAAGATGTTTCCCTTTTCATAAGGGCTGATGTGCATGCCATACACAAACATCTCGCCATCCTTCACCTGCGCGTAGCAATCCTTCAAGTTGCACTTGCCCAGGCGAATGGACTTGACCTCCGTCCCTTTCAGCTCAATGCCAGCTTCCCATGATTCTTCGATAAAATAGTCATGCCGCGCTTTGCGGTTTTGCACCATGACTTTGACGCCCTTTTGCGGCATGCTATTCCACCTCCCTCATGGATTTATTATTATAGCACGATTTTGCGAGGAAGTCAATCCTTTGATTCGGCCCAAATTCTGTAAACGGCAGAGAACCCGTTAAAATAGACTGTAAAGCGCATTCTGGCCGAAAAGCCACCAGTGCGGGCAGCGAAAATGGCTGTCCGCACTGGTGGGCTGGTTTCGCAATTTTCCCAAATTGCACTTACAATCGGAAAACAAAACAGCGTTCGGAAAATCCTTTGGCGCAACGCAATTGCCCAACCTTTGGTGCATTGCGATGCAAAAGCCCGCTCTCATTCCTCGCTGACGAGGGAGAATGTAAGGCGCTGCGCTTCGATTTGCGGGAGCGGAGCGGCGCGCAGCCGCCAGAACGGCGCAGCCGCATCCGCCTCTTCCAAGAGGTCTACCGTTTGCCCGGCGTCCAACGTTTCATAGGCGGTCTCTTCGCAGAAGATGCGCAATGCGGCGCTTTCCGGCGGCGTTGCGGGCAGTTCCCAGACCTCGCCCAGCAGCAGCACAACTTCCTTCAGTTCCACGATCGCGCCGTCGACGCGCACGCAAACGCGATGCAAATCGTCCAGCAGCACAAGGTTCGCGAAGGCTTCTTGCTCCACCGCCGTTTCTTCGCCCAGCAGAATGGGTTCCAGGGTGAAGATGTGGTTGGCGTCTTCCAGTTTGCCGAGCGGGATCAGCAACACGGCGTCTCCCAGGCGGAAGAGCACGTAAGCGTAGCCCTCGTTCTTCAGGCACGCAAGCAACGCAGTGGAGAGGTGCAGGTTGCGCAATTCGTACAGGGGCGTGCCGTCTTCGCGCAGCACCGGATTTCCATCGGCGTCTAGCACCGGCAGGGCGTCGATAACCAGTACGCGCGCGCTTTCCTCCACGCCATCCACGCGCAGCCATAGGGTCTGCCAGCGGTACTCCTCGGGTTGCCAGTTGATGTTGGTGACGATGGAGCACCGGCGCGTCGCGCTTTCTTCCCCATCCTCTCCGGTTTGCGGAGCAGGTGTGAGCGTAGTCTCTGGCGCTGGCGTCGAACCCGGCACCGTTCCGGGCGTGGGCTCCGGCGCTGGTTCGGTTCCGCCTTCAATGATCGCAAAGTGCAGCGTGTGGTTGCCAATATAGTTGCCAATGCCGGTGACGATGGCCGTTGCCGTGCCCAGTTGCACGTTGTTCTCATAGCGCACGGTATAGTCCCTGCCTTCGAGGAGGCCCGCGATGATCACAGGCGGCTCGATGGCACTGCCCGTGTAGGGCTGGTCCGCCAGCGCATCGGGCTGCGGCAGGGCGGCCGGGTCAATGACGAAGGTGTAATCGACGTTCTGCCCCGCCAACGCGCCGGCGCCGCTCACATGGATGGTGGCGGTACCCGCCTCCACGTTGTTCTCATAGCCATCGATGCGGTAATCCACTCCTTCAATCAATCCGCTGAGGTTGATCTCGGGCTCGTGCGCGCTGCCATCGTACGTCTCGTTGGGAATGGGCAGTGTCGCGGGAAGCCCGGGGATATGGCGCACGCGGAAGGTGAAGAGCGCGTCCTCAGGCAGCGCGTAGTTCAGATTGTCAATGTCCAGGCCGTAGAATTCGATGGCCGCGGGCACATCCTGACCCAGATCGTTGTTGAGCAGGTAGGTAAGGTAGCCGCTGTATAGCAGGTTGACGCTATCGCCCTCCAGCACGCCATCGACGGCCAGCGTTCCCTGCACGCCGCCAACGCCCGTGTCGCCGTCCTCCACCTTGGTGATGCCCTCCAGTTCAAGGCCGCTGATATCCCACGTAAGCTGCCGCTGGCGGATGCTGACCGTGACCGGCTGCACGGAGAAGGTTTCGCCCATGGCGTTGACGAGGGCCACGGTAATGGCATGTTCGCCCGCGTCCTTAAAGCGCGGCGGATCGGTGAGCCATGTGCCGGTGTCGTTGTCAAAGTAGCGGACGGTCACGCCGGTGAGATCGCCGGTAAAGGTCACGCCATCGTGGTAAGCGCCGTCGTATTCGCCGCTGTACCCCTGGACAACGATGGTGGGATTGTTGAGCGGCAGGATGTTGATCGTTTCCATGCCGCAATCGGTATGGGAGAACACGCCGTTCAGGTAGCGCTCCACGCGGTAGTAAATGGTGTACTTGCCCACGTCGGTGAATTGCGGCTTGACCGTGGTCTCTTCCCCATTCTCGCCGACGCGGTAGTAAACAACGTCCTCCGCCTCGGGGCCATAGAGTTCAATGGTATGCGCTTTGCCGTCCCAAATGCCCTCGTAGCCCTCGCTGACGATGCCGGAGAGCGCGCGGATGTCGATGAGGCCAAAGCCATAGTAGTCCTCGTAGTTCGGGCCGCGCAACACGAAGTTCACCTCGTAGCTGCCCGCGTCGCGATAAGCGGGATTTTCCTGGGTTTCCACGCCATTTACGATGTAGAAGATTTCCACACCCTGCGGGATTCCTTCCACGGAAATGGCGTAATCCCTGCCGTCTGCATATCCGCGCACGGTTTCAGCGGTGACGCCGGTGATGCGGCGCGGCAGGATGCGCACCCACACGGGAATATCGAGCGTAGCGTTTTCGCGCGTCACGCGCAGCACCACGTCGTAATCGCCCGATTCGGTGAAGGCGGGGAGATCCGCAGCGCTGGCGGCGGACACAAACGCGCCCGAGCCGACGGCGTATTCGACGCGATCGCTGCTCCAGTCGATGTCATTTAATGTGACGCCATGGCTTGCGCCGTCGTATACGCCCGTCCAACCGCTGGCCGCAACCCCGAAGGGACGAATTTCCAGCACGGCGCTGCCAAGATAGGTTTCCAGGTACGAGCCCTGTTCGCCAGTCAATTCGCGCTGCGCTTTAAAGTAGATGGTGTACACGCCTTCCTCGGTGAAGGTGGGCTGCACAGCGGTTGGCGTGCCGTCCACGCTCGTCCACCAGGAGACCACTTGCGCGCCATCGAGGTTGTCCAGACCGATGGTGTGCTCCTTACCATCGTAGAGGACGCTCGTATCCACGCCGATGACGGTGGTGCCCTTGAGAAGGTTCAGGCTGGCCGTGGCAGCGAAGGGCTTGAAGAGCAGGCCACGCTCAACCGTGTACTCGATCTGATACGCGCCCATCTCGGAGAGTAGCGGCACATAGACCGCGCCATCCGCGCCTACGGTGACGCCCGCGAGGGCGTCGAGGGAAATGTCTTCCAGTCCTGTTACGGGATTGCCTTGCGCGTCGCGCACAGTGATGCGCACCGTATCGAGCACCGTATCGTTTTCCACGTTGAGGCCATGGATGGTGAAGCCATGCTTCTGGCCATCCGCCAGGCCCTCGTATCCCTCGGCGGACACGCCGGCGATTTCCTGATGGGCGCTGCCCTTGATGGTGAGTTGCGCTTCATTGTGGAATGGCGTGTAAAGCGGGAATATGGAGAGCAACTGGTTGCGCGGGATATCGCTATCCTCAAAGGCGCTCGTGGAGCGCAGGGACATAGCGGCGAAGGCACCCATGTCGTTGTCTCGCGTGACGGTGTAGGCGATCCGGTAGGCGCTATCGCGCAGCGCGTCGCCGAGGAACGCCGGTAGCACAGCCACCTGCGGAGCCTCAAAATCGGGATACCAGTTCGGATCGTTGGGATCGTAAGCAATGCCAAGGGGCGCGAGCGTATCGGGCGCGAAACCGGCGATGTAATAGAACTCCGTCCGCTCGCTACCGGTGGGATCGCCGGTCTGCGCGTCCACTTCTTGATAGCGCACTTCGAGAATATCGCCCTTTTCCAGGCCGTCCAGCGCGATCGTGTGTTCGCGGCCATCGTAGTAGATCTGCGTATCCCCTTCGGCCGCCAGATTCAGCGAGATGGGCGTGCGGATGGCGAGGTAATCGGTTGCGGCAAACAGTTGCGTGCCCTCGGCATTGTAGCCAGTGTAGGCGATGCCGATGAAGTACGCGCCGACGCGGTCCAAAGCCTCCACGAGCAGCGCCAGGTCCTCGGCGGTGGTGCCTGCCGTGACGTTCATGCTGCCGGAGAGATGGCGTTTTTCGCCAGCGTTCAGCAGCCCCGCGGCGAGGCCATCATAGTCGTAGAATTCCACCAGCAGTTCCCAATCCAGGCGCACAAGGCCCACTTCCTCAAAGGCGCTGCCAAATTGCCTGCCCGAGAAGTCGGATGTGTAGCCATCCAGCAAGTAGGGAATGATGCGCAGCGTATCGTCCAGATCATCCGTGCCGCCGTTGACATACACCCCTGTGCTTCCCTCCCAGAGGTTTGCCGTCTGCCAGTCGTTGTCCAGCACATACTCGGGGCCATAGCCATTCATGATGTAGGATTTGTACCAGTAGGTAAACCACTCAAAGCCGTCGAAGGAAAGCGGTGTGTGGTATTCATCCCACTGAACGAGAACTTCCGTGATCTCCAACCAACTCGAACCATCTTCCATCTGCAAATCCACGACGCCGGTATGGGATGCGCCGTTGCGGTCGATGAAAGTCACAGTCAGGTCCGCCAGGCTGAGCCGGTAGCCGCCCCACGCCTCGATGGCCTGCACGGCGTCAAGAATGAGGATGTCGGAGGTTTGTGGCGCGTCGCCATCGTAGAGGACTTCATAATTGGGATACTGCGGATCCCCCTCCACATCGAGCCGGGCATCAATCACGTCCGCAAGGTCGATGGGCTGGATGACCAGCGTCACCGCTCCGCTGACAGAGAATATCTCGCCTTCGGCGGAACCGCTCATCTGGTAGTAGAGCGCGTACTCGCCTGGCTTGTCTGCGCGGAAGGCTAGCTCCTCAAGCGATACGAAGCTGCCGTCCTCGCCCGTAAGGCTAAAGCGCATATCCGTAAGATCGAAGCTTGCGCCGTCGCCAGTGTTGTCCCGAAGCTCGAAGCCATAGAAGGTGTACTCGCCCAGCGCCGTGCCGTACCAGGCGCTGACGTCGAAAGCGCCAGTGGCGGAATCATAGGTATAATCGGCCACGGGCTCGCCGCGCGTCTCGTCGCGGAGGACGAGTTCGAAGAAGTCAGACTCGTTGTAGAGCGTCAGCGCGTACTCCTTAGGTGCGGACACATGGAAGTTGTCGCTTTCCAGCGCGATCTGCACGGTGTATTTGCCCGGTTCGAGGATCAGTTCTTCCTGCGTCACATTGGTGAGGATCTCCTCGCCCGTTTCCGCATCCGTCACGGTGTAGCGCACCGTGTAGTCGTCCAGCCGCGCGCCGTCATCCACAAAGTCGATGAGGCCGGAAAGGTCGATGGCGCTGTCTTCGCGCACAAGGCGCACGCCCTCGTCTGCGCCGTCTTTGAAATCCCAAGCCTGCTCTTCGCCCTGGACAATTTTCCATTCGCGCCAGGTGGCGCACAGGTAGTTGCCATCCTCGAAGTAGTTTTCATTGATCATAGAATTATCCCAGTCCAGCGCTTTGGCCAGCGCTTCACCCTCCTCGGAGAGCAGCGCGTAGGCCTCCAGCCACAGTTGTGGGTAGGCATTCGCGTTTTTCGGGCTGGCATAGGGCGGATCGAAGGCCTGCGCCTCGTCCGTGATCGTAAAGTCATACTCCCGCAAAATGGTGCTGGTCGAACTGTTATTCCGTTCTTTGACCCAGTAGCGTACGCCCCTGAAGTAGTAGCGCCACATCTCGTCGGTGAAGACGCCCGACCGAACCGTACCGTCCGCATCTTTGTAGGTGTAAGTCACCTCCGGCCGGTCAAGAACGATTTCGTGGGCGTAGGGAATGTTCGCACCGGCGTGGTCGTATTCCGCCCGGAAGCTAAGGGAATCGTCCGCCAGCACCAGCGTGCGGCGCAGCGACTGCATGATCTCTATGCGATCCTTTTCCTCCGGCAGATAACGTACCGAGGGATCGGCGGCCTCGTAGAGCCGCAGGCTGTGACGGCTGATCTTCGTTACAACGGGGAAGCCCAGCTCGTCCATGAAGCTGCCAAGTCCCGCGACCATGGGCGCATCGCCAAAGATCGCGACCTGCGGCTTGTCGGCTTTGAGCATCATACCGTACATACGATACTGCATGGCTTCCGCAGCACGTTTTTTCAGCGCTGCGCGCAGAACGGGGGCTACCTCGCGTCCGAGTTGCCGCCCGATCTTCTCCAGCCAGGCGAGCGTTCCGGCATAGCCGTAGGGCGCGCCCGTCAGGAAGGGCGTGCCGCATTTCTGGTTCAGGATCCGGGCGGCGGCTTCCTCGCACAGCGCTAAATTGATCTCGGCGCATCCCATCCGCTGGATTTTCTCCACGCTGGTATCCAGACACAGGCAGGCGTTCAGCTCCATGCCGAAGGCCTCCCGCATCAGGCGCTCGATCTCCCGCACATCGCTTTCCATCCGGAAGGAGCCGGCGGACGCGCCAAGGATGTTGTATGTTCCGGCATTGCGGGGAAC
>ERZ857998.2406-NODE-2406-length-17545-cov-2.927902_pt1 | contig 17545 bp, 15 predicted proteins | sample MGYA00519954_ERZ857998 | MGnify/ENA primary metagenome ERZ857998 (study PRJEB31778, sample SAMEA3449424) | human gut metagenome | biome: human gut; feature: human-associated habitat; material: faeces | place: United Kingdom | collected 2010/2012 ...
TGAACCGCATCCTGCGCCTTGTTGTCACCGGCGAAACGGAAGACGACAAAGGCGGTCAGCCCACCTCCGGCTGTACCGGCAACTGCGCCTCTTGCGGCGGCTGCCACTAATCTGGGAAAGTAAGATTATTCACGAAATCATGCCTTTATGGGTTAGAAATCAAGCAAGCCAGCCGAAAAGCACCTCCTGCCCGCAAGAAACTTTGATGGCGGGGGGAGTCCAGACTTGCACCCTCTTCAGCCCCCTCTGGGCGCTCTTTGGTTCCTTTCTGGCGCGCCAGAAAGGAACAACTTCGCGTCCGCAGACGCGACGGGAGCAGCGAAAGAAACCAATAAGGCATATTCCATAAAAACAGCAAGTTAAACTGCAACAAGAACGAAAGCGGGGAACAGACATGGCGAGCGTCACACCGATGATGCAGCAGTACCTTGATACCAAGGCGGAATATAAGGACTGCATTCTTTTCTTCCGCCTCGGTGACTTTTATGAGATGTTCTTCGATGACGCGAGGACTGCTTCGCGCGAGCTGGAACTGACGCTGACGGGCAAGGACTGCGGACTCAGTGAACGCGCCCCGATGTGCGGCGTGCCGTACCACGCGGTGGATACCTATGTCGAGAAGCTCATCGAGCGCGGCTATAAGGTTGCTATCTGCGAGCAGATGGAAGACCCCGCGCTGGCGAAGGGGCTGGTCAAGCGCGCCGTCACGCGCATCATCACCCCCGGCACGGTCATTGAACCGGCGATGCTGGACGAGAAGGCGAATAACTTCCTGTTAAGCATCTGCTTTGTTGCCGACCGCGCGGGGCTGGCGTTCGCTGATGTGTCCACGGGTGAATTCTACGTCCACGAAATCACCCAGCCGGAAACGACGCTCTCGGACGAGGTAGCGCGCATTTCCCCGATGGAAATCATCTGCAATGACCAAGTGAAGCTGCGCGCGTGCCTGCAGCGGGAGATGCAGAATGCTTCGGAGCAGCCGAGCGCGTGGTTTCAGCTGGCGAACGCGACGGAAGCGCTCTGCCGCCATTTCGCGCTCAATGACCTGTCGCCGCTGGGACTCAGCGACGAGTACAAGGCGGGCGCGAGTGCCGCGGGCGCGCTGATGCGGTATCTGTCCGAGACGCAGAAGAACGCCTTGGAGCACATGACCAGCCTGCGCATTTATCAGGGCAGCGAAACGATGCTGCTTGACCGCAACACGCGGCGAAATTTGGAATTGACGGAATCCATCCGCGGGAGAAGCCGCAAGGGGAGCCTGCTCTGGCTGCTGGACAAAACCAGCACGGCGATGGGCGGCCGCCTGCTGCGCTCGTGGATTGAGCAGCCGCTGGTAGATGAGGAAAAAATCAACCGCCGTCTGGACGCGGTGGGCGAGTTTGCGCAGGAGCATGTGCTGACGATGACGCTCGCGGAGGAATTGCAGGGCGTGTACGACATTGAGCGCCTGCTGTCGAAGGTCGCCTATAAGTCGATGAACGCGCGGGATTGCCTGTCGCTGTGCGCGTCGCTGCAAAAAGTGCCGAAAATCCGCGAGCTGCTGCGTGAGGCGAAAAGTCAGGCGGTGGAGGAAATCCGCGATTCGCTGGACACCCTGCCGGAACTGACCGACCTGCTGACCCGCGCAATTCACCCCGATGCGCCGATTCTTATCACCGAGGGCGGCATCATCCGCGATGGCTATTCCCAGATGCTGGATGAGTACCGCGCCGCGTCCACGAGCGGCAAGCAGTGGATTCTGGAACTGGAGCAGAAGGAACGCGAGGAGACGGGCATCCGCAACTTGCGCATCCAGTACAACCGCGTGTTTGGCTACTACATCGAGGTCAGCAAGTCGTATTACGAAATGGTGCCGGCGCGCTACACCAGAAAGCAGACGCTGGCGAACTGCGAGCGCTACATGACGCCGGAGCTGCATGAAATTCAGGAGACCGTGCTCGGCGCGCAGGAAAAAGCAATCCGTTTGGAGCAGGGGCTGTTTATCGAAATCCGCGACTTCCTGTCCGCTCAAATTCCCCGGATTCAGCATACGGCGGTCGGCCTGAAAACGCTGGATGCGCTGGTCTCTCTGGCAGTTGCGGCGGTCAAAAACCGCTATGTCCGCCCGGAAATTGCCGATGACGGCGTGATTGATATCGTCGATGGACGTCATCCTGTCGTCGAGGCCGGTATGCACGGTGACGATCAGTTTGTGCCAAACAGCACGCTGCTCGATGACGAGGATAACCGCATGCTTATCATCACCGGCCCGAACATGGCGGGCAAGAGCACCTATATGCGGCAGGTGGCGCTCATCACGCTGATGGCGCACATGGGCAGCTTTGTTCCGGCGGAAAGCGCAAAAATCAGCACTGTCGACCGCATTTTCACGCGCGTCGGCGCGTCGGACGATTTGGCGAGCGGCCAATCCACATTCATGGTGGAAATGAACGAAATGGCGCACATTCTGCGAAGCGCTACCTCAAAGTCGTTGATTGTGCTTGATGAAATCGGTCGAGGCACCAGCACGTTTGACGGCCTGAGCATCGCGTGGGCCGTTGTGGAATATCTGGTGGATAAAAAGAAGATCGGCGCCAAGACACTGTTTGCGACGCATTACCACGAGCTCAGCGAGCTGGAAGGGCGGCTTGGCGGTGTGGTCAACTATCGCATCAGCGTAAAGGAGCACGGCGAGGACATCATCTTCCTGCGCAAAATCGAGCGCGGCGGCGCGGATAAAAGCTTTGGCATTCACGTCGCGCATCTGGCTGGAATGCCGAGACCCGTCATCATGCGCGCGCATGAAATTCTGGCGAGGCTGGAAACGAACGACGTCAGCCAGAGCACCATCGGCCAGAATATTCTGGGTGAGGAAGAAAAAAAACCGAAGCAGGTCAACCTTTTCGAAGCGCCCGCCATGGATCTGGTTGAAGAAATCCGAGCGCTTGACGTGATGAGCATGACGCCGATTGAAGCGCTCAATACGCTGTTTACGCTCAAAGAAAAGGCACGCAAAGCGTAACTCTATTCAAATCAACGCTATAAAAAAGAAAGGAAGGCTGCCGTGGAAGACAGACCGATACTCAAGCTCAATCAGGAGCTGATTGGCAAGATTGCCGCAGGCGAAGTCGTTGAAAGCCCCGCCTCGGCGATCAAGGAGCTGGTGGAAAACAGCTTAGACGCAGGCGCAACATGCGTCACCGTGGAAATCCGCGACGGCGGCATTGCCTATCTGCGCGTCACGGATAACGGACGCGGAATCCGCGCCCGTGACGTCCGTATGGCCTTTGAACGCCACGCGACAAGCAAAATCACAAAATCGGACGATCTGTTCGCCCTGCACACGCTGGGCTTCCGCGGCGAGGCGCTGGCCTCCATCGCGGCGGTATCCAAATTAACGATAACGACGCGCAGCATCCACGAGGAAACGGGAACACGCGCGATCAACGAAGGCGGAGAGATCAAGAGCATCACGGAAGCGGCCAGTCCGCAGGGGACGACCATTGTGGCGCGCGAGCTGTTTTACAACACGCCGGTGCGCCTCAAGTTTCTGAAAAAACCGGCGACTGAAGCCGCGAAGGTCGCTGAGATGATCGCGCGGCTGATTCTCGCGCACCCGGATGTGTCCTTCCGTTTGATTCACAACGGCAAACAAATTTACGCCAGCTCCGGCAACGGAGATCTGCGTAGCGCAGTATTCAGCCTGTACGGCCGGGAAATCGCCGGCGCGATGATCGCGGTAAAATCAGAAGGCGCGGTCGCGGTCAGCGGTCTTGTCGGCGTAGGGCTTCAGGCCAGATCGAATCGCGCGCGCCAGACGTTTATCGTCAACGGGCGCACCATCCGCAGTCAGGTCTTGACGCAGGCGCTGGAGGACGGCTGCCGCGAGCGCGTGACCATCGGACATTATCCCATCTGCGTATTGAACATCGAGATGCCGACGAACATGGTGGACGTCAACGTGCACCCCAACAAGCTGGAAGTGCGTTTCAGCGACGAGCGTTTGCTTTACGAAAATGTTTGCGGCGCTGTAACTGACAGCTTTTCGGTTTCGCCGCTGAAAAGCGCGCCGCATATGACGCTGACCCGCGAAGTGCCGCAGACGACGCTCCGCCCCAGCGTTGTGCAGGTGATTGATACGCAGACCGAGGAAGGCATCGAGCAAGCGCGCGAGCAGCTCAAGGCAGAAGCGCCGCAGCCGACGGTGCGCGCCATCAACATCAAAATCGCCCCGCCGCAGCAAACGACCGTAAGCCCATCGACGGAGGAGACAGAGAGCACGCCCACCCCTCGGCAGCAGGCTGAATTCACGTCGTTTGTGACGCAGTATTTCGGCGGCGCGGCGCTTCGCGAAAACGCCGTGCCCGGCAGAAAAGAACCGCTCGCCTTTGCCAAGCTGAACGATGCGCCGCCGGAGCGCAAAGCACCGGAAAGCACCCGCGAAAACGAGCTGATAGCGCAAAATGCGTCTGCGCCTGCTCCCCGGCAGGAAGCGGTTCAGCAGGAGCTTCTGCCCAAAGCGGAAAGCAATTCCCTAGGCGACGAGCTGAGCGGCTATTCGATGGTGGGTGTGGCGTTTGACACTTATATCATTCTTCAAAATCAGAAACAACTGATCTTGATCGATCAGCATGCCGCGCATGAACGGATTCTTTACGAAAAAATGATGCGGGAAATCGACGCGGGAACGGGTTCTCAGGTGCTGATGGTCGCGCAAGTGGTGCACGTAACGCCGCAGGACGCAGTAAAAATTGAGGCGTATCGAGAAGATATCCGTGCCGCCGGGTTTGACATTGAACCGTTCGGCGACGACGCATATCAGATTCGCGCCGTGCCGAATGTGCTCGGTATCCCTCAAACAAAAAGCGCTTTTCTGGATATGGTAGATCGCCTCGGAGAATTGCGCGTGCTTTCAACGGCGCAGAAGCGGAGAGACGCGATTCTGCAAATGGCCTGCAAAAAAGCGGTGAAGGGCGGCGATAAGCTGACGATGGAGGAAATCAAGCCTCTGTTGGCGGATATGCTTCGCACAAACGCGCCGCCGACCTGTCCGCACGGCCGCCCGCTGGTCGTTGTGCTTGAACGCACGGAAATTGAAAAGCGGTTTCGGCGAATCAACGACTAATCGTTCCATCGGGAGAAAAAAATGAAACCGATTTTATTGGCGCTTGTCGGACCGACGGGCGTTGGCAAGACGCAGGTATCGCTGGATGTGGCAAGCGCGTTAAACGCGGAAATCCTATCCATGGATTCCATGCAGATTTATCGCGGCATGGATATCGGAACGGCGAAATCATCCTTTGAAGAAAGACGAGGGATCGCCCACCACATGATTGACGTTGCCGATCCGAGTGAACGATTCACGGTAGCGGATTATCGCGATCAGGCGATACCGATCATCGACGATATTCTATCCCGCGGAAAGCAGCCGATGTTGGTAGGAGGAACGGGGCTGTATCTGGACGCAATTCGCTACGACATGACCCTCGGAAGAAAAGGCGCAGACGAGGCAATCCGTCTGCGGCTGAGAAAAATCGCGGAGGAACCTGACGGGCAGCTTCGGCTGCACGAAATGCTGAGGGCGGTGGATCCGCAGACGGCGGAAAAGCTGCATCCCAACGACGTGCGACGGGTCATGCGCGCGCTTGAAATCTACGAAACCTCCGGCAAAACCAAGAGCGAGCAGGCGGACAGCGCGCGCGCGGAAGGCAAATACCATGTATTGGTTTACGGGCTGTCGCAGCCGCGCGAAATCATGTATGCGCGAATCAACGCGCGCGTGGATGAAATGATGGAAGCCGGGCTTGTAAACGAGGTCAAAGCGCTGTTGACGCAGGGCGTCAAACCGAACTGCGAGGGCGGCGCGATGCAGGCGATTGGTTATAAGGAAATCGTCAGCGCGCTGCAGGGCGATATTTCCATGGAGCGTGCAGTGGAATTGATTAAGCAAAATTCCAGACGCTACGCCAAACGCCAATGGACGTGGTTCAGGCACGATGTGCAGACAAAATGGTTTGATTACACGGATTTCTCCACACGGGAATCACTTGAAGATACGCTGCTGCAATGCATCCAAGCGGATTGCGCCGCTTATGCACAGCAGGCATGAAGAACAGACCGGGGGACTAAAAAACCTCGGTCTGTTTCTTTAGACGAAGCGAACATGCGGATGGAATCCGCCATAGGCTAATACCGACTCAAACAAGACGAGAGGTGGATGCCATGGACAGAAGCTGCTGTGACGAAGGACGCGGCAAACCAAGCCGAATATGCGGAAGCAGCGAATACATCGTTGAAAAAGTCATCGACCGGTTTCGGCAATCATGCTGTTACAGCGGTCATCTGACCCTTGAACATGGGCAGAACAATTGCCCGCCCCTGTGTTTAAGGCACGTCGAGGTCACCGACATCAAACCCGTCTGCACATCATGCTGCCATCCGTGCGGCATGCAACAGCTTTGCCTGACGCTGACGCTGTTCGGCACAGATGGGCGAGGCTGCCGATATCAAGCCCAAACACAGATTGAGGTTGAAGTCCGAAATGCGCAGAACAGACCGAACGTCGGTCTGGAAAATATAAGAAGAGGTGCGCGCGTCTGCGTAAAATATGCGCATTACTGTCCTTCGGTCGGTTTTGACGTCGAGCTGCTGATTGAGATTGAAACGCTGATCACCTGTCTTTGCGTGATGGGGCAAAAGGGCGTGTGCACGCAGAATTGCCCGCAGCTTCCGCTTTATCCGCCGCCTCCGCAGCATAAAGGTGAATGTTCGTGCGAATGGCCGGGATAAAAAACGAAAAAAGGGTTGAACGAACGCGCAAAGTGATGTAGAATGATAAAATCAATTTTGATATCAAGATGAAGGGGTAAAGATACGTATGCAGATGCTGAAGGATGCGATTCTGGAAAGAGGCAAGGCGCTCAATCAGGATATTCTGTTGGTGGATTCTTTTCTAAATCATCAGGTCGACGTTGCGCTGATGAAGGCCGTCGGCGAAACGTTTGCCGAGCATTTCGCCAACCGGGGCATTACGCGAGTGGTGACGATCGAAAGTTCCGGCATTGCGCCCGCGTCCTTTACTGCGCTGGCGTTAGGGCTTCCGCTTGTAATCATGAAAAAGCAGACTTCCCGCATTTTGAACGGCGATCTGCTTCAAACGACGGTGCGATCCTTTACAAAAGGCACGGAGTATCAACTGTCCGTAAAGCATGAGTTTTTAAATGCGGACGACAACATTCTGCTGATTGATGATTTTCTGGCCAGCGGCGAAGCGGCGTTCGGCGTCATCACGCTGGCTGAGCAGGTCGGCGCAAAAATCAGCGGCGTTGGCATCGTGATTGAAAAAGCCTTCCAGAGCGGCCACAAGCGTCTGGAGGACGCGGGCATCAACGTGTATTCTCTGGCGCGCATCGCCTCCATGTCTGCCGATCGTATCGAATTTGTAGATTGAGTTTCCCAACTCCTTCCGCGGCGGATTTCGGTCTGCCGCGTTTTGTTTTGCCAAAAAATCGAAGGGTTTACCGTTTATTTTTCTGCGTAATTTGCTAAAACGGCGAATTTCTGGTGCAAGCGGCACCAGAATATGATATAATGAAATGAAAATGCATACAGTTTGCAGCCCGCGCCTGTCGCGCGGTTCGTACTTTTCAGCATCGAGAGGATATCGAGGAGGTTTTATATATGATTCAACCTGTGCTTCCGCTGATTCTGGCATCCGGCTCACCCAGACGCCGCGAATTGCTGGATTTGATGGGGCTGACATATACCGTGGAAACGCCGGACGTGGATGAGAGCTTCTCGGGTCGTCCGTCGGAAACCGTTATGGAGATTTCACGCCGCAAGGCTGCCGCAGTCGCGGCTCGTCACAGCGATTCAATCATCATCGCGGCAGATACGCTCGTTTTTGCGGACGGCGCGCTCGGCAAGCCGCATACGCCGGAAAGAGCAAAGGAGATGCTGCGCAGCCTTGCCGGAAACTGGCATCACGTCTACACCGGCATCACGGTCATTAACACGCGCAGTGGCCGTATTCTCCGCAATGTGGATAAAACGCGCGTCCATCTTGTTCCCATGACGGAGCAGGAGATTGACGCCTATGTGGCGACCGGCGAGCCGCTGGACAAAGCCGGCGCATACGGAATCCAAGGCATGGGCGGCATGTTTGTGGATCGAATCGACGGATCCTATTCCAATGTTGTTGGGCTTCCGATGTCGATGCTGCGCATCATGCTGGCGCAGGTCGGCGGCGTGGATGAACGAGGAGTTATTTAATGGCAGGTTTTCAATTTGTTTCGCCGGATATCGCGGTGGATATCGGCACGGATAATACCCGCGTTTACGTCAAGGACAAGGGCATCGTCGTCAACGAGCCTTCCGTGGTCATCACGCGGGGAGAGGGGCCGCGCAATATCGTTGCCGTAGGCGACAGCGCGGAGGAGATGATCGGCCGCGCGGGCGGAAATATCCGCATTATTCACCCCTTGAGGGACGGCGTGATCGTCGATTACGAGATGGCGCAGATCATGATCCACTACTTTGTCAGCAAGGCGATTGGAACGCGGCGCTTTGTGCGTCCGCGCGTGGTGGTGACCATGCCGGGCGACGTCAGCAAGGTCGAGCGGCGCGCGGTGATCAACACGATGGAAAAAATCGGCGCGCGGCAGATTTTCGTAGTTGAGCAGGCGTTTGCCGCCGCGCTGGGAACCGGTCTGCCCGTGTACGAACCGCAAGGCAGCTTTGTTGTGGATATCGGCGGTGGCACGACCGAGGTTGCGCTGGTTTCGATGGGCGGCGTTGTGCTGTCCCACTCGGTTCGCGTCGCAGGCAACAAGATTGACGAAGCCATCGCGGGCTTTTTGAAAAAACAGCATGCGATTCTGGTGACGGATCGCGTAGCGGAGCAGATCAAGTTCGACTTGGCTGACGTTCGCAGCGAAAAGAAGATGGAGCATATCGCTGTCGTTCGCGGCCGCGACATCGCAACCGGCATGCCGCTGACGGTGGATGTGAATATGGCGAACGTCAGCGAGGCCATCCGGGAACCGCTTCAGGAAATCCTTGGCGCCATCAAATGGGTGCTGGGGCGCGTTCCGCCGGAGCTTTGCTCGGATATCCTGCAAAACGGCATCTATCTGACGGGCGGTTCGGCGGCGCTGCCGAATTTGGATACCATGATCGCGACGGAATTTGGCGTACCGGTATCTGTCGCCAGAGACGCGGGCGAATGCACGACGCTCGGCGCAGGCTATATGGCGGATCACTTTGACATGCTGGGCGGCGTGAGCGGCAAAAACGATTAAGGCTCACCTGCAGGGGAAGGCAAGCGATGAAGAAAAAACATCCTTTTTTATACAACGTCATCCGCAGATCCATCGTGGTGATTCTGCTGGCGATGATGGTGCTGACGGCCTACAATCAATCCACCGGATCTCTCGTTTCACCGGAGGGCTTTCTGGCGAAAATCATCACGCCGGTGCAGGGCTTCGTGTCTCAGGCCAGTCAGAATATCTCCAGTTATCTGTATCGCGTGAAGCTGAGAAGCAATATCGAGTACGAATACAATCAGCTCAAGGCGCAAAACGACGAGCTTACGCTGCGCAGCATCCTATACGAGGAGCTTGAGCAGGAAAACGCGCAGCTTCGCGCCCTGCTTGGCGAATATGAGACACGTTCGACGATGAACCCGATGCTCGCGCGCGTCATCGCCAGTGAAACGGGCAACTATTTCTCTACGTTTACCATCAACAAAGGCAAAAAAGACGGCGTAGATACGCAGATGGCCGTCATCACATCCGAAGGTCTGGTGGGCTACACATACGAGGTCTTTGATACCACGTCGAAGGTCATCACGATTATCGACGATCAGGCCAGCCTTGCCGCGCTGATTGAAAGCAGCCGCGACCAAGGCGCTGTCAAGGGCACGCTGGGCAGCACGGGCGAGCCGCTCTGCCGCATGTACTATCTCTCCGCAGACAGCGTACCCCGGCCGGGCGACCGGGTGATTACTTCCGGCGTAGGCGTATCCTTCCCGAAGGGTCTGTTGATCGGATACGTCCGCGAGAGTACCCGTGCCATCGAAGATAACAAGCATTACATTGTCGTGGAGCCTGCCGCGGACTTTGAGCATATCGAAAATGTGCTTGTCCTGCGGTACTATGCCGACGTTGAGGAAATGCCGGACAACTACGACAACACGGAGGTCATCATCGCGCCTGTCGCGACGGCCAGACCGCAGGCTGTGATCGAAGAGGAGCGCCTGACGAATTCCACGCCTGTTCCGCTGCCGGATGCACCGGGGCGCGTAACGCCGACCCCGACGCCCGAAACGCTGGACATTATGATTGACGAGGAGGCCATGGGCGATCTGGCGGAGCGCATCACAACGCCGACGCCTGCGCCGGAAATGACGCCCGAGCCGATTTACGATGATCCCGAGGTTGACGCGCCTTTCCCGGATGATCTGTGAGCCGACGGCATGAGGTGAGAAGATGTCAAGAGCAATACGGATTGTCATAACGGTGATTCTGGCGTGCATATGTCAGACGGATTTGGTCAAGTACATCCGAATCGCGACGATTGCGCCGGACATGCTGACGGTCTTTCTCGTGCTGCTGACAGGCTATACCGGCGCATATGGGGGGTTTTGCGCCGGCAGCCTGCTCGCCATGCTGTACGATGCGAGCGTAGGCTACGTTCTGGCGATCAATCTGGTTTGCTACACGTTCATCGGGTGGGCGTCGCCGATGCTGCGCCGCGCAATGAACGTGAAGCTCAGAAAAGTAAAACACAAAAGCTATCTGGAATTGATGCTCATCTGCTTTTTCCTGACGCTGATGCGGGAGATCGTCTATATCGGCTATCTGTTCCTCATCGGCGCAGAGCAGAGCATGGTGACGATTCTGCGCGCGCTGCTCTGCGCGGCATACAGCTCGGCCATGATTCTGCCCGGCTCGTTTGTCGTGCATAAAATTATGAGCATCCATCCGTTTAAGAGGAAGCATGGCGATGATTTGACGGGAGATTCAGACGTCATGGGAAACAATCGTTAAACACTTTCGGAGGTTTTGTGTTCTGTGAATAAAAAGTATCTGGGGCGATATCGGACGATTGCGTGCGTGGTGGCGCTGCTCTTCGGCGTTTTGATCACGCGGCTGTTCAATCTGCAGATTGCCGGCTATGACGATAACCTTTCCAGCGCGGAAAGCAAGAAGACCAAGACCATCACCAGTCAGGGTTCGCGCGGCACCATCATGGACGTCAACTCGCTGACGCTTGCCTATGATAAGCAGATTTACAACGTGCAGTTCTACCGCGATCCCAATTACACGCCGACCGACATTGACGAGACGACGGGCAAGACGATCAGCCAATACAAGGTTTATACGAACGCGATCATCAACGTCATCGATATCATCGAGAAAAACGGCGGCACGCTGAATACCTCGTTCTCCCTCGTGCAGGATGACGGGGCTCTGGGTCTTCACGTGGAACAACAACAAGTATACGCAGGCGCAGCAGGACGCGCGCGAGAAGATGTGGCGCAGCAACTTTTACGTCAGCAGCACCACGGCTTACCCGCAGCAGCAGCTTTTTGAAAAGCTGTGCAGCAAGTATAGAATTCCCGAGGAACTGAGCACGGAAAAGAAGATTCAGGTGCTCAGCGTCTGGGAAACGATGCAGAATAACGCCTTCCTGTCTCAGCCGATCACAATCGCCTCCAACGTCAGTTGGGAGACTGTCATCGAAATCGAGGCAAAGGCGCTGACGATGGAAGGCATCAGCGTTTCCGTGAGCACGCAGCGCGTGTATCCGAACGGCACGCTGGCCTGCCATGTAGTCGGCTATATCGGCAAGATTCAGAACTACGACACATATTACACATCCTACAAGGACAAGGGCTACGCGCTGTCGGATTTGATCGGCCTCGATGGTGTGGAAAAGACCATGGAGGATTGGCTTTCCGCCTGCACAACGCAGCGCGTAGGCAAGCGCGTGGTGGAAATTGACCGGTATGGCGCGGTCAGCAGGACGCTCTCCTCGACAGAGGCGACGGATGGCAACAACATCAAGCTGACCATCGACTCAAACCTCCAGCGCGTCGCAGAAAATGCGCTGGAAGAAAACATCAACTACATCCGCGATCAGCAGGAGACTTTGCTCAACAGCGATTCCTGGCTGGATAAGAACAAGGCCGACCTTCAGGGCACGACGCGTGATTTTGAAACCAACCCGATTGAGTTGGCGGAAAAGGGCGCGGTCGTCGTCATCGACATGGAAGGCCGTGTTCTGGCGCTGGCGAGCTATCCGCCATATGATCCCAATGCGTTTATCGTCGGCGGCGATGCGGCGGCCAATATCCTGCTGGATTCCCGAAACCCGCTGGTCAATTACGCCATCGGCTCCCGCGATACGCCCGGCTCCATTTTTAAGATGGTGACGGCAACGGCGGGTCTGCTGAACGGTCAGCTTACGCTGGCGGAGCAGATCAGCGACGGCGGCCGGTTTGACAAATACGATCAAACCAACCCGCCGCGCTGCTGGCTGAACCAGAACAGGTTGAGCCTACACGCCAACCAGACCGTCGTGGAAGGCATCACCCATTCCTGCAACTACTTCTTCTACACGGTCGGTTCGCGCCTGTATGAGCATACGGACGATCAGCTCTACAAGACAGCGGCGCTCTATGGGCTTACGACCAAGACGGGAATCGATCTGCCCGGCGAGCTGCAAGGCTATGTCGCCAGCCAGACGACGCTGTATGACAAAAACAAGGCCATCAGCGCCGCGGAGCAATCGACATGGAGACCTTCGATCGTCTTCAACAACATCAAAAAGCACCTCGTTGACGTCGGTGAAAAGTATAACATGACCTTCGACGAGGAAAAACTGAACAAATGCGTGAAGCGGCTGATGGATATGGCCGTTGATTACAACCAGAATGACTGGCTGCCGGAAATCCGAACCATCCTGATGGAAGAATTGGATATGCCGCGCGAGCTCGTCTATTTGCAGATTGTAGCCGGCGATACCTTCATCATGCTGAACGAAATTAAGTGGGGCGGTTCGGAGGCGATCATGGCCGCGGTCGGTCAGTCGATCACCACGGTTACGCCGGTCGAGATGGCGCGCTATGTGGCGGCCGTTGCGAACGGCGGCAAGGTATATGACCTGCGGCTGATCGACTCCATCATCTCCCCGGACGGCGAAGTATTGAGCGAAAGCACCCCGATTCTGGCTTCCGAAATCGAGGGCGAAGGGGTGCAGGAATATCTGGCGGCGCTGCGAAAGGGCATGAGCGGCGTTACCGGCGACGACGGTACTGCTGCGAAATTCTATAAGGGCGAATATGCGGACGTCGGCGCAAAAATGGGTGCAAAAACGGGAACGGCAGAAAAGACGACCATCGACCTTGAAAACAACGCATGGATGGTTGCGTTTGCGCCTTTTGACGATCCGCAAATCGCTGTCTGCGTCTATATTCCGCACGGCTACAGCGGCTCCTACTGCTCCATCACGATTCGTGAAGTGCTGAATTATTATTTGGAACACATGGGATTGGATGGAGAAGATACCATGCCGCCTTCCAATTCGCTCGCGTATTGATATCGGAGAACAACGATGGCAAAAATATATGCTGTGTGCTCAGGCTGCGGCGGCGTCGGAAAGACGATGATCGCGCTTTCGCTGGCGGTCAGCGCCGCGAAACGGGGCAAGCGGACGATTCTGCTCGACGCTTCGGGCGTCAGCCGCGCGTGCGATTTGGCGCTCGGGCTGGAGAACGTGGTCGTTCTGGACATGGCGGACGTCGCGAATCGGCAGGCTGGTCTGGAAGCCGCGTTGTACAAAGCGCCGAAATACGAAAACCTGCGCTTTGCCTGCGCGTCGCTTTACGACGATGTACCGGTCACAGAGCTGACGAGCACGATGCTTGCGCTCCATTCGCTCTGCGACGTGCTGGTGATCGACTGCCAAACGGGTCATTTTGCAATGGGCCGCGAACTGCTGGGGCGCGACGATGTTCGCGTGATCGTGACCCGTCCGGACGATGCCTCCATCCGCGCCAGCGAGCGCATGATGACCAAAGCCGGGATCGGCATGGAGGAAAGGCGGCTCGTTGTCAATCGTGCAACGGCGCAGCGTGTTCGAAAAAAGGCGCAGTATGACGCAAAAACAGTGGAAATGACGCTGGATTGTCCGTTGGCAGGGTGTATTCCCGAGGACGATTCCGTTGCGGCTTGCTCGCAAAAGGGACGAATCGCGCTGGAATGTGACGGCCCTGCGCGCAGGGCGCTTGCGCAGCTAACGGATGCGTTGCTGGACAAGGCCAAATAACAAGGAGATCGAATCATGTTCTTTTCGGAAAACAACAGGCTGTCCAAGCCGCATTTTGACTGGCCACTGCTGGTAACGAGCTATCTGCTTGCGCTGTACGGGGTGTTGGCGATCACCATTGCAAACTTCAACCCGTCCCTCGGCTCAGACCGCTCTTTGCAGGATCTGATTATGGACGCAAACAACGGCCGTCTTCAGCTGATGTGGGTTGTGGTGAGCATGGTGGTTGTGGCGATCATCATGTCGATCAACTATAACATCATCGGGCGGCTGTGGCCGGTGATCTATTTTGTAGATGTGCTTCTGCTCGGTCTGGTGCTGACAACATCCAAGATCAACGGCGTCAGCGGCTGGTTCCAGTTTCTGGATCGCACCTTCCAGCCCTCCGAGCTGGCCAAATTGGCGCTGATTATCACCCTTTCAAAGGCGCTGACGCGCTATCCGGACAGACCCATCCCGAATTTCCGATACTTTGTTTATATCTGTATGCATTTCGGCATTCCGGCGCTCCTGATCGCCGCGCAGCCGGACATTGGTACGCTGATGGTTTTCTGTATCATCTTCATCGCGCTTCTGTTTGTCTCGGGCTTTGAGCTGAAATGGATGTTTCTACTGGGCGGCATTGTCGCGGCGGGAATTACGCCGATTATTTTCTATCTGGCTTCCACCAATAACTTCCGCTGGCTGCGGCTGGTTGCGTTTATAAACCCGGAATCCGACCCGACCGGCAGCAGTTATCAGATTGTAAATTCCAAGATCACCATCGGTTCCGGCGGATTATACGGCAAGGGCGCATGGGCGGAAGGCACGCTGACCCACCTCAACTATGTGCCCGAAAATCACACCGACTTTATTTTCTCGGTTGTCGGCGAAACGCTGGGGTTTTTCGGCTCGCTGGTGCTTCTGGCGCTCTATGCGTTCGTCATCTACCGCATGCTGGTTCTGGCATTTCACACCAACGATAAATTCGGTCAGCTCATCATCATCGGCGTGATGGCCATGCTGGTTTTCCACGTGTATGAAAACATCGGCATGTGCATCGGCGTCATGCCCATCACGGGAATCCCGCTTCCGTTCATCAGCTACGGTGGAACCAACCTGGTAGTGAATATGGCCGGCGTGGGCTTGGTGCTCAACGTAACCCAGCATAAGAGCTCGGTCGATTTGAAGACCAAGCGCTCGTAGTTCTGATAAAAAGTCCCTCCGCATAGGGTTGAGCAGAAATGTGAAGGAGGGCGAAGCGGCATGGACAACGGCAAGCGTAAAGTGGTCATGGCGCAGATGAAGCCGCGTGAGCGGCATGAATGGACAGCGAAAACGCCTCATCGCAGGCGGTTCAAATGGGATAAGCGGCTGCTGAGAAGGTCTGTGCCTTTGGCAGCCGTTTTTCTCTGCATAGGGGCGGCCGCCGTTACAACAGCGCTTTTCGGCGGCGACGTTCAGGCCGTTATGAGCCATGTGACGGCGGGTTTTGAATATGATGAAACACTGGGGCGGCTGCAATTTGTCAGCAATATATTGCCGGAAAGCGCCATGGTTTTTCTCGAAGGCGGCGACGATGCACAAACATGCGCGTCGATTCTGCCGACGGAAACAAAACTGCTTCATGCATGGAGCGCGGATGAACCGTGGATGGAATATGAGGGGAACGGCGAAATGAGCTGCTGCATGGCCGGCGAGGTGATGAATACCGTCCGAAACCGGCAAAACGAGTATACGGTGCGTATTCTGCACCCAAACGGCTTTGAATCGGTTTACAGCGGCCTGAGCGACGTTTGCGTTCAGGAAGGGGAAAGCGTCGCCTCCGGCGCAGCCATCGGCACCATGTCGGGCATGGCCGCCTTTGAACTACGGAAAGACGGGCTATCCGTAATGCCCGTGTTCGCCCCGTGAAGCTCAAAATACAGCCGCTCTGCGTGTTCTATTTCCTGAGCATTGCGGTTTTCAGCTCGATCTGGACATGTGTGGGCGCGTTTCTCGCGCTGCTGATTCACGAGCTGGCGCATCTGCTGGCGGGATACTGGCTGGGCGAAAAAGCGGAATCCATTGAATTTACGCCGTTCGGCGGGGTGATTCGTTATCCCTTCGGCGTAAGCGCCATGAAGGGGCTTCGGGGACTGGCCGTTGCCGGGGCGGGGCCGCTTGCGAATTACGCGATGCTTTGGCTGCTGTCCATGCCCTGGGCCAAGCGCCTGCCGCAACCCTTTTTGCAGCAGACGCTTTTCATGCATGCGGGCATGCTGTTTCTCAACCTTCTGCCCGTTCTGCCGCTGGACGGCGGCCGGATGATCTTTTGTGTGGGATATTACGTGTTCCCGATTGCCGCGCTGACGAAGGCGCTGTCTCTAGGCGGCATGGTCGTCGGCGCGACGCTGATTGTGTTCGGCCTTTACGGCGCGATTCTGTGGGAAAAGCTGAATCTTTCGCTGCTGCTCGTCGGGGGATATCTCATCGTCTACGCGCATCAAAATCGCTCGGCCTTGCAGCTTGAAAATCTGTATGCGCTTTTGCAGGAGCGCCAGCCGGATAAAAAAGCGCCGGTTTCGCTCAAGCTGTATGCGGCTGCGCCGGAGGCTGCGCTGCTGTCGTTCGTCGACGCCATCGCGGACAACCGCGCGGCGCTTTTTCGAATCGGCGAAGAATGGGTGGATGAAGAACAAGTGATTCGCGCCCTGATGCAAAATCCCCGCGCAATCGCCGCGGAAACGCTTGAAAAAGCGGATAACTTTCACGAAAATGATGGGAAGTGCTTGCAACATCAACCGCTGTGAGATACAATAATATGAGAGAATGGATAAGAAGTGAGAGGATAGAATCTTGAACGAGACACAGACAGCAGCAGTCCATCCGCTTGAAGAGATGGGAATCAGCCGGGAGGTTGTTCAGGCCTTTGATTGGATGGGTTTTCAAAACCTGACGGCCATCCAGCAGAAGTGTATTCCGCTCATGATGGACGGGCACGATATCATTGCGATTGCGCCGACGGGGACCGGCAAAACGCTGGGGTTTGGCATCCCGATGCTGGAATACGTCAATCTGGACGACAGCAATATTCAGGAGGTTGTGCTCGCGCCGACCCGCGAATTGGCACAGCAGATCGCCGACGAGCTGACCCATCTGGCGCATTTTATCAAGGGGCTGAAAATTGCCGTCATCTATGGCGGTCAGCCGTTTGGCAAGCAGATGAGCGCGCTGAGCCGAAAGCCGCAGGTGCTTGTCGCCACGCCGGGGCGTT
>ERZ857998.2408-NODE-2408-length-17518-cov-7.650060_pt1 | contig 17518 bp, 11 predicted proteins | sample MGYA00519954_ERZ857998 | MGnify/ENA primary metagenome ERZ857998 (study PRJEB31778, sample SAMEA3449424) | human gut metagenome | biome: human gut; feature: human-associated habitat; material: faeces | place: United Kingdom | collected 2010/2012 ...
CCTGCTGCCGCCCGGCGCGCCGCCGCAGCGCGTGCCCAAGCCCGGCCACCCCTACCCCACGGAAACGCGCTTCGCCCTGCTGGAAAGCGAACGCTACGTGAGCCGGGGGGCCTACAAGCTGCTGACCATCCTCGACCACTTCCATCTGGACGTGAGCGCCCTGGTCTGCCTGGACGCCGGAGCCTCCACCGGCGGCTTCACGGACTGCCTGCTCCAGCGCGGGGCCGCGCGGGTCTACGCCGTGGACGTGGGCCGCAACCAGTTGCATGAAAAACTGCGCGCCGACTCCAGGGTCGTCAGCCTGGAAGGCGTGAACCTGCGCCACGCGCCGCCGGAGCTGATCCCCGAAGCCGTGGACCTGGTGGTGGCGGATGTCTCCTTTATTTCCCTGACGCTGGTGCTGCCGCCGTGCATGACCTGGCTGAAGCCCGGCGGTCTGGCGGCCGTGCTGATCAAGCCCCAGTTCGAGCTGGGGCCCGGCGAAACGGTCAAGGGCGTGGTACGCGACGAAGCCGCCCGCCAGCGCGCGGTGGACAAAATTCTGGCCTTCTGCGCGGCCAGCCTGAGTCTGACCAGCGAGGGCGTGCTGCCCGCCGCCGTCAAGGGGCCCAAGGGAAATCAGGAATACATGGCCCTGTTTCGAAAGAACCGGCGGGACTGAACCTGGAGCAGATTGCCTTTGAAACGCTACACGTTTCAAAGGTTCATTCAGCCGAAGACCGCATTCTTCGGCTGAATCCACGCCGCGTTGCGGCGGGCGGCTCGATTTGCTCACCGCCTCGCATTCCAACTTTTTCAAAGTTGAAATGCCCTAGCGCCCCCGGCGCGTCCGCCAGGCACTCGTCGCGTTGCCGGAACCTCACGTTTTTTTCGTCCTGCCGCCCTTCTTTTCTTTGCCCGGCTTTTCCTCCCCACCAGCCTCGCCCGGCCGGAACAGCCTGCCCCGCTGCACGGCCTCCTTGCCGAAACGCCCGCGCAGCGTGTCCAGGGCCTGGTCCAGCTTGCGCCGTTTGGCCTCCTGTTGCGGATCATGACCGCCCTTGCCCAGCGCCTTGCTCAGGTCCCGGCCCGGCAGAAGAAGCTGGACCGGATTCTCCTCAAAACCGGAAACACCCAGGCCGATGAGCCGCACGGCCTGTGGCAGCTTGAGTTCGCGCAGCAGTTCCCGGCCGGTCTCAAAAATGCTCTCCGTGGCGTTAGTGGCTTCCGTCAGGGTGCGGGACCGGGTGATCTGGCGAAAATCCGCGAACTTGACCTTCAGGGTGATGGTCCGGCCGCTGAGCTTGTGTCGCCGCAGCGAGGCGCCCACCCGCTCGGCGTGGGCCAGAAGCATGCGGATCAGAAACTCCCGGTCGCGGGTGTCCCGCTCAAAGGTGCATTCCGCGCTCTCGCTTTTCATGGGCCGCTCGGGCGTGACCGGGCGCGGATCAATGCCGTAGGCCCGCTCATACAGGGCCCGGCCCCATTTGCCGTAGCGCTTTTCCAGAAATTCCGGGCTGTAGCGGCGCAACTGGGCCACGGTCACAATGCCCAGATCCCGCAGGCTCTCCACCATGCGCCGTCCCACGCCGGGCAGGCGGCCCACTTCCAGGGGCAGGAGGAAATCATCCACATCCTCGGGCCGCAGGATGAACACGCCGTCGGGCTTGTTCACATCCGAGCAGATCTTGGCCAGAAACTTCACGGGCGCGGCCCCCACCGAGCAGGTCAGGCCGCCCGTCACTTCGGCCACCCGACTCTTGATCCGCGCGATGAGCTCTTCCAGCGGGCCGAACAAACGCGTGAGGCCCGTGGCGTCCAGATAGGCCTCGTCGATGCTGGCCGGTTCCACCAAAGGGGAAAAATCGCCCAAGGCCGCCATGATGGCGCGCGAAAGCTCGGAATAACGATGACGGCGGCCGTGGACAAAGATGCCCTGCGGGCAGAGCCGCCGGGCCGTGACAATGGGCATGGCCGAATGCACGCCGAAGACCCGCGCCTCATAGGAGGCCGTGGACACCACCCCGCGCAGGCCGCCGCCGATGATCACCGGTTTGCCGCGCAGTTCCGGGTTGTCCATTTGCTCCACAGCGGCAAAAAAGGCGTCCATATCCAGGTGCAGAATCATGGTGAATCCGGTTTTGCCCCCAGCAAGGCCGTGCCATAGGAATTTTGCCCGCCGACAAGGAAGGCGAGCTTTTTATGACGGGAGTGGACTCTGCCGGTCCTCGACCGGAATACAAAGCTCGCCTGACGCAGCCAGCGGACAAAAGAACATGGCACGGCTATTCCAGTTCCTCGCGCAGGCGCTGCAATTCACTCTGCGCATGGGCGTCCGTGGCCCCCAGGTCGTGCAGCAGGAATTCGGACATGGCCAGGGCCACTTCCCGTTCGCCGCTGAAGACCTCGGCCACGCCCAGCTTGCGCAGGGCACGGGCCTCGCTCAGGAAGGCGGTATTGGCCAGAATACGGATGCCGGAATTGACCGAGCGGGCAATGGGCGTCACTTCACGGGCCGGAATGGACGGCGTGGTCAGCAGCAGGGCCTCGGCCCGTTCCAGTCCGGCTTCGCGCAGCACCTCGGCCTGGGCCGCGTCGCCGTGCACCGCCGGTTTGCCGTCGGCGCGCAGTTTGCGCACCGTGTCGATGTTGTTTTCCACCACCACCGGCGTGATGTCGCTGTCGCGCAGGATGCGGCAGAGGTTGCGGCCCACCGGGCCGTAACCCACCACAACCACGCGGTGGGGCTCGTTTTCCTCGACGGTCCCGCCGGCCCCCACAGCCTCGGCGGACAGACGCGGCAAAGGAGAGCGGGAGAGCCAGGCCGGGCCGTGCCGCTCCAGCCAGCGGACCGCGCCGTCAATGCGCCGGTACAGCAGGGGGTTGAGGGTAATGGAAATCATGGCCGCCGGGATGATGGCGTTGTTCACCTCGGGTCCGAACAGGCCGTGGCTGATGCCCATGGCCGCCAGAATGAAGGAAAATTCGCCGATCTGGCCCAGAGCCACGGCCACGGACAGGCTCAGGCGCAGAGGCTTCCGGAACAGGGTGGTCATGAGCAGAGCCGCCAGCGGCTTGACCACAATAATGATGCCCAGGGTCGCCAGCATCAGGGGCCAGTCGCTGAGCAGGGCCGCCGGGTCGAAAAGCATGCCCACGGAAACGAAAAAGAGCACGGCAAAGGCGTCGCGCAGGGGCAGGGCTTCGGCGGCGGCGCGGGCGCTGAAATCGGACTGGCCCACCACCATGCCCGCCAAAAACGCGCCCAGGGCCATGGAGGCGTCAAAAAAGAGCGCGGCGGCCACGGCAATGCCCAGCGCCAGGGCGATGACCGCCAGGGTGAAGAGATCGCGGGTGCCGGTGCGCGCCACATAGCCCAGGAAAAGCGGGATCAGCTTCTGGCCCACCAGCAGGGTGAACACGGAAAGCGCGGCCAGCTTGAGCAGGGTCAGGCCCAGGGCGGACCAGAAACCGCCGCCGCTGATGCCGCCTTCGGGCGTAAGCACGGCGGGCAGCAGCACCAGAAGCAGAATGGTGAAGAGATCCTCCACCACCAGCCAGCCCAGGGCCACATGGCCGGTGCGGGTGTGCAGGGCGTGGTTGTCGGAAAGCACGCGGGTCAGCACCACGGTGCTGGCCACGGAAACGGACATGCCGAACACGGCCCCGGCCAGGAGCGAAAAACCGAACAGGGACAATATGCCCATGCTGGCCACGGTGGTCAGGCCGATCTGGGCCACAGCCCCGGCCACGGCGATATTGCGCACGGCCAGCAGGTCCTTGAGATGGAAATGCAGGCCCACGCCGAACATCAGCAGGATCACGCCGATCTCCGCGCACTGGGCCGCCGTGGCCGCGTCGGCCACAAAGCCCGGCGAATGCGGGCCCACCAGCACGCCCGCCAGCAGATAGCCCACCAGGGGCGAAAGATGCAGCTTCTGGGTGATGAAACCCAGTACCAGGGCGGCGGAAAGGCCACCGGCCAGAGTCAGGATCAGAGTGACTTCATGCGTGCCGCTCATGGCCGGGCCTCCTCGCATTCTCCGTTTTCGCCGGGCAGCCATTGCAGCCAGAGGGAACGGCGGCGCGGGCCGTCGCCCTCACAGAGATAGACGGACTGCCAGGTGCCCAGGCGGATTTCGCCGTCCTCCACCAGAAGCAGCAGGGAGGGGCCGTGCAGGCTGGCCTTGATGTGGGCGTCGCTGTTGCCTTCGGCATGGCGGTAGTCGCCTTGCTCCGGCGCGAGGCGGCTGAAAAAGGCCAGCATGTCGCGCCGCACGTCCGGGTCCGCGCCTTCGTTGACGGTCAGACCGCAGGTGGTATGCGGGCAGAACAGGGCCAGAGCTCCCTGCCGCCAACCCCGCTCACGGGCCATGCGGCCCGCCAGGGCGCGCAGCTCCGGGGTAATGTCGCGCATTTCGCAACGCGCGTTGGTAGTGAATTCGAGTTTGTACATAAAACATGTCCTTACTGCATATATTCCGTAAGGTCGGAACGGATAATGCGGTCCAGCTCTTCCCGCCGGTCCGCCGGAGTTTCGGTAAACAGAAAGCCGAAATGGGAAAAACGCCTGAAATCGCAGGGCCGCAAATGCAGCACCTTGCCGAAATCCCGGCGCAGGGCGTCGTAGTCAAAGCTCTGCACCGGCGGGCAGTTTTCGGGCTTGTTCAGCACCATCAGGGTATAGAGCTTCCCGGCCTTGCCGGCCAGGGCCCGTTCCCAGTCCGGACGCCTGCCTTCCAGAAAGCAGCCGTAGGAGTGGAAACCCCAGGCAAAAAGACTGACGTCTGTGGAGCACCAGCCCGCGAAACGCAGGGGATTGAATTCAATGGGCGCGATGCGGCCCTTGTCGTCCCGGCGCAGCTCCACATGGACCGGGAAATTGCGCAGGCCCAACAGGCCGTTGACCCGGTTGAACCAGGCCTCGAACTCGGTCAGGCGGCTTTCGATGATCTCCCGGCTCGTATAGTAGAGGCGGTCGCTGACGTCCGCGGCCGAGGAAAATTCGTGCCGCAGAATGTCGCAGACCACGGCCCGGCCCTGCTCGTCAAAGTAGACGTCCACGGCGTATTCCTCGCCCTGGATGTATTCCTCCAGCAGGAAAGTGCCGCCGCCCACAACCTCGGGCGGGTATTGCTCGCTCCAGCGGGCGGCGTCCTCGGCCACGGCGGCCTTGGCCGCCTCCCACTGGGCCGCGTTTTCAATGCTGTACACGCCCAGGCTGAAAAAACCCACCGCGGGTTTGAGCACGCAGGGAACCTTGAGTTCCTCAAAGGGCAGTACCGCCAGCTCCGCCGGAGTGACCCGGCGGAAGAAAAAATCCCCATAGAGCGGGGCCAGCAGATCCCGGCAGGCCGCCTTGTCCTTCAGCCGCCAGATGCGTTCCACCAGCGCGTTGTTGCCGGATTTTTTATACACCCACTCCAGGGCGTTTTCCGAACAGGTGTACAGGCGGGGCGCGCCCCGGCAGAGCGCCGCGAAGGCGTCGTCGGACACCAGATTAAGGGCCGCCCCGTATTCGCGCGCGCAGGCGCGGGCCGTGGCGTTATCCAGTACGGATTCCTGCCGGGCGGCGGCGTAGGCCGCCAGCTCCGGCGAGACATAGGGTTCATCGAGAATGATCATGGCTGGGCCGTGGCTCCGCTGATGCTGTCTGATTGTTGAACATACATGTGCCGCCTTCCGGCCGCCGCGGCGGCGCGCCGGACCGGAGGCAAACCAGCCCCGGCGGGCAGCCGCAAGAATGCCAGACTTGCGGGGCGGGGTCGAGGGGGGAGGGGGGCCTGCGGGCGCGACCGAAACGAGAAGCGGCGGGCCCCTTCCGGAACCCGCCGCCGCATTGCCGCTTTCTACAGCACCCTGAAATACACCGCCGGTTCCTTGAGCAGACCCGCGTCCACCGCGCGCTGGAGCGCGTCGCTCATGGCTCTGGCCGATGTTTCATGGGTCATGAAGACCAGGGGCACGCCCTGGCCCTCATCCGCTTTCTGGATCATCTGGGCCACGCTGATGCCCTCGGCGGCCATGCAGCCGGAAATGTCCCGCAGCACGCCGGGCGCGTCCTGGACCATGACCCGCACGTAGTAGCAGGAGCGCCATTCCTCGGGCGGCACAATGGCGGCCTTGGGCAGTTCCTTGCCCACAAAGCCCGTGTTGTTGGGCCGCTCCTCGCGGGCCACGGCCATCAGGTCGGCCAGCACGGCCCCGGCCGTGGGCAGATCCCCGGCTCCGCGCCCGTGGAAGAAGAGCGCCCCGGCCGCGTTGGCCTCCACCCGCGCGGCATTGTACACGCCGCCCACGCGCGCCAGCAGAAAGGTATGGTGCACCAGGGCCGGAAAGACCCCGGCTTCCAGGCGGACCGGACGGTCAAAACCGTCGCCCGCGCAATCCTTGCCGTCCTTTTTCGCATCGGGGCAACGCACTTCGCGCACCTGGCCGATGAGCTTGATACGATAGCCGAACTCGCGCGCCAGGCGGATGTCCATGGCCGAAAGTCCCCGGATGCCGCGCACGGACAGGGCCGTGTAGGGATAATTGACCCCGTGGGCCAGGCGGATCAGCAGGATCAGCTTGTGGGCCGCGTCGTGCCCGTCGATGTCCAGCGTGGGATCGGCCTCGGCGTAGCCCAGCTCCTGGGCCTGCTTGAGGGCCAGATCAAAATCCAGGCCGTTGGAGGTCATTTCCGACAGGATGTAATTGCTGGTGCCGTTGAGAATGCCCATCAGCGACTCGATGCGGTTGCCGGTCAGGCTTTCCTTGAGGGCCTGGACAATGGGGATGGCCCCGGCCACGCTGGCCTCATAGCGCAGAATGCGCTTTTTGCGCTCGGCCTTCTGGAAGAGGGCCAGGCCCTCCTCGGCCAGCAGGGCCTTGTTGGCCGTGACGATATGCTTGCCCTGGTCCAGGGCGCGGTCGATGAGCGCGCGGGCCTGGTCAATGCCGCCGATGAGCTCCACCAGCACGTCGATATCCGGATCGTCGGTGAGCAACGCCGGGTCGGTGGTCAGTTCCGCGCCCTCGGGCAGCGGCACGTTGCGGGCCTTCTGGGCGTTGCGCACCAGCACGCGCTTGACCACGATGTCGCGGCCCGTGCGGCGGCGGATGATGTCCGCGTTTTCCTTGAGCAGACGCGCCAGGCCGCCGCCCACCGTGCCGAAACCGGCCAGACCGGCCACCAGGGGTTTGCTTTCGTTGGCTTTCGTCATGCTTACTCCGGCGCGCCCGAGAGCAGGCGGCGCATATTGCTGATGGCCTGCCGGGTGCGGTGCTCGTTTTCAATGAGGGCGAAACGCACGTACTCGTCGCCGTAGGAACCGAAGCCCAGCCCCGGCGATACGGCCACCTGCGCCTCGGTCAGCAGCAATTTGGAAAATTCCACGGAACCCATCTTGCGGAAGGGCTCGGGAATGCGCGCCCAGACAAACATGGTGGCCTTGGGCGAGGGCACCTCCCAGCCGATGCGCCCCAGCCCCTCAATGAGGCGGTCGCGGCGCTCGCGGTAGATGTCGCAAATTTCGTGCACGCAGTCCTCCGGCCCGTTGAGGGCCACGGTGGAAGCAATCTGGATAGGCTGGAAGATGCCGTAGTCCAGATAGCTCTTGATCCGGGCCAGAGCGTGCACCAGACGCGGATTGCCCAGACAGAAGCCCACACGCCAGCCGGGCATGGAATAACTCTTGGACAGGGTGTAGAACTCCACGCCCACATCCTTGGCCCCTTCGGCCTGAAGGAAACTGGGGGCCTTGTAGCCGTCGAAAACCAGATCCGCGTAGGCCAGGTCATGGACGACCCAGAGGCCGTTCTCCTTGGCGAAGGCCACCACCTTGCGGAAGAAATCCAGGTCCGTCACCTCGGTGGTGGGATTGTGCGGATAGCAGAGGAAAAGCAGCTTGGGCTTGGGCCAGGCCTGGCGGGTGGCGGCGGTCAGATCCTCGAAAAAGTCGCGTCCCGGGCCGATGGGCACGCTGCGCACGTCCGCGCCCGCGATGATCGGCGCGTATTTATGGATGGGATAGGTGGGGTCCGGGGCCAGCACCACATCGCCGGGCTCCAGCATGGCCAGGGAGAGGTGGGCCAGGCCTTCCTTGGAGCCCATGGTCACGATGGCTTCGCGTTCCGGGTCCAGTTCCACGCCGTAGAGGCGGGCGTAACGGTCACAGACGGCCTTGCGCAGATTGGGGATGCCCTTGGACAGGGAATAGCGGTGGTTGACCGGTTTTTGCGCGGCCTCCACCAGCTTGTCCACCACATGGCCCGGCGTGGGAATGTCGGGATTGCCCATGCTGAAATCCACGATGTCGATATTCTGCCGACGCAACTTCATCTTGAGGTCGCCCACGACGGCAAAGACATAAGGAGGCAGGCGCTGGATACGCGAAAACTCTTCCATTGTACTTCTCGCTTGTTTTGAACCGGACCCCCGGACCCCAACGCGGATTAACTTTGAGAATAGACATTTTCAAAGTTTCCTTGCCCCAGAGGTCGGGCGCGCACGGCGCGCGGCCCGGCTTGGCGTGCAGAATAGCCAGCGGCGCGTCTTTTTGTAAAGGGATTTGCTGGGAAAGCGCGGCGGGAGCGGAGAAAGAACGCCGTCAGTAGTGATAACGGCATTGCAGCACAATGAGCTGTCCGGCGGGCTCATCCACCTGATAGACGAGGCGGTGGGCGAGATCAATCCGGCGTGACCAGCAGCCGTTGAGATCGAATTTCAGCGCTTCCGGTTTGCCCGGCCCGGAACCGGGACCGTTCAGGCCAGAGGCGTTATTCCGGACCTGAAAAGCAGAAAAAACGGCATGTTACACTGCACTTCCGACAGATATCAAAAATGTCCTCACGCATATCCAGCGGATATGTATACAACTCATCGACAGATGTACTGTCAATGAGTTGTTGAATAATGATACTTTCAGCCGCCTAAATTTGCAATAGCATATCTCTAATAAAAAATTCCCAATTTCTACTTTATAAAAATACTCATTATTTCACAAAGATAGCTCTCCCATAAATTCTCGAAGCCCAGCCGGAAACCGACAGTACATCTGTCGGCAAAGGAAGGGAGCATTGGGCTCCGTATGAATTCTTGAGGAGCGGATGCTCCTAGGAGGTATGCTATGCTAACGAAGGGCGCTATCGGCAATCTTGTCAATAAATATCGGGCTGTGCTTAAAAAATGCCGCCTGCTGAACTTGTTCGGCACCCTGGCCCTGACGGGCGCGCTGACCGTGGGCGCGGCGGGCATGGCCGGGGCGGCTCCCGTACCTGCCCCTTGGGATGAGGAGACGGTTACCATAGGCACAAGCAAAACTGAAAATGTCAGCACACTCTTTGACATCGTTCCGGATAAGGATCAGAGCGGCGGCAAAAACGTCGCCACCACAACGCTGACTATTGACGGCGGCGCGTTGTCGCTGAGCAATGGCGCTCGCCTCGTGCATTACAACTATGACGGGCAATCCGGCGTGACGACCGGCATGGACGTGACCATGAAGAGCGGCTCGCTAGCCGTGGACGGGAGCAGCGCGTACACCAGCATGGACGTCAACACCGCGCGCATTGAGGGCGGCACGGTGGAGCTGACCGGCAAAGCGGGCGCGGCCTGGGAAAATGCCGCCTACATCGGCGCATACAAGGGCATGGACATCACCGGCGGCACCGTCAACATGCAGGTCAACAGTGAGCTCTTCGCCGGAAATCACTTCTCCATTACCGGCGGCACCATCAATATGCAGGGCACCGACACCAGCGGCGGTTTCGGCAACAACGCGGCCCATATCATGTTTACCAGTGAGAACACCATCGGCGGCACGGCCGTCATCAATGTGGACGCCGGCAAGTACGGCGTGATGAGCGCCCCGACGCTGGACATGACCGGCGGCAAACTCAACGTAAATGGCAATCTGCTGCTTCAGCCGGACACAGGCGCGAGAGGCGGTAGTGTCGTGTATGACGGCAGCGCCGCCGACGGCAAGAGCGGCGTCTTCAACCTTTCCTCCGGCGACGTGACCGTGGCGAAGAACGGCGCGCTCTATGCTCCCTATACCCAGATCAACCAGGAAGGCGGCACGCTGACCGTCAACGGCACGCTCTGGACGGAAAAGCCTGACGGCAGCGCGGACGGCACGCTGAACAACTTCAGCTATACCAACAGCGGCTACAGCCTTTCCGACGGCAAACTTGTGGTCAAGGGCGACGCCTCCGTTAACAACGGCGGTCACGGTCAGCTCAACGGCGACATGCAGGTGGGCAATCTGGAAATCAGCGGCGGCACGGTTGAAATCGGCCTTGCCGAGGGCGGTTCCGTGACAGCCTGGGACAACGGCCCCCGGTTGGGCGGCTACGGCGTGAACAACGAAAACCAGACCAATATTTCCGGCGGCACGGTGACCCTGGGCACTTCCGGCGTGCTCTTTGCCGGGGTTGATGCGAACTGGGCTGGCGGCCAGATGAATCTTTCCGGCGATGCCAAGATCGTCATGGACGGCACGAATTCCGTGCTCTATGCCTCTTCCACGGATGCTGGCACGGACTTTGTGTCCCTGAATATCAGCGACAACGCCGGCATTACGGTAAACGCGGGCAAGACCGGCTACATCCTGGCCCGCGAAACCAATATGAGCGGCGGCTCCATTGATGTGGCAAGCGCCCTGACCGTGGCCGGGAAATCCAAGAAGGGCGGTGCGGTAGACGCCGGGCTCGCTGGTGTGACCAAGGGCGGCGCGTTCAACCTTTCCGGCGGCGCTATTACCGTGGCCGACAAGGGCAAGCTGAATTTCGCCACAGGCGAGGTGAATGCGACCCTGACCGGCGGTTCTGTCACTTATAACGGCGGTGCGGACGGCCAACTGGCCTTCCATGGCCTGACCCTGGCCGGCGGCGCGCTGAACGGCGTGGACAGCCTGACCGTGGACTCTTCCGCAGCCGCTAAAGGCGTGAGCGCCTCCGGGCTGACCGTGGGCAGCAACGCCGCCAAGGCCGACCTGACCCTGGCGACGTTGACCCAGAAGGCGGGCGCGGTGGCCGTGAACAACGGCAGCCTGACCGTGGACAGCCTGAACCAGAGCGGCGGCACGCTCACGGTGGGCGGCGCGGGCGCTGACGGCAAGTTGACGGTGACCGGCACAACTGCCGGAACGTCACTGAAAACTGTCGCCGTAGCGGTTAACAATCTTGGTACCCTGGACGTCCAGAGCGTCGTTACAGGCACGTTCTCCGGCGATGTCTTCTCCCTAAATGCCTCGGTCGCCCAGGTTGGGGTCAACGCGGGCGGCACCCTGAAAGTGAACGGCTTTGCCGAGATGAGTAAAGCTGCGTTCTCGGATATGAAAGGAAAGTTAGTAACTGGTGACGGTCTGCTGGATCTTGGCAGCACGAAAATCACAGGATTGGTGGCAACGGATACATCAGGCAACAAAACGGTTGCCTTTAATGATGTAAAAGATGGCGGAAGCACCGGCGGCGTCAAAAACGATGAAACCCTGCAGGCTACCATTACCGGGGCGAGCAGTGCAACGTCTCTCACGGGCGGCTACAACAAGGTCGTGACCAGCGATTCGCTCAAGACTGAATCCGGAACCCTGCAACTGGCCGGTAATGCCAACGGTGGAAATATTGTAGACAAGTCCGGCACCGCTGCTGACATTAGTGTGGGTGACAATTCCGTCCCTAAAGACGCGGTCGTTACGCTCGGCACCTCTGACGCTGACAACAGCGGCAAGGTGGGCAATGTGACCCTGGCAGTCAACAGTACCGGCACAGCCACGCTCAATGCGGTGGGCAGCGGCAACGCCTTTTTCTCGACAGGGACGATTGAGGGGAAGGGCGCGGTTAATGCCGCCGGAGCGACCCTCACGGCGGACAGCATCGGCGCGGCCACTGCGGTAGCCGAGGTTAACGGTATCGGCGGCACTGTGGTTTCCAATGGCGTCATTAAGACTGATACGCTGGCCGCCGATAACGGCATAGTCAAAGCCACAGGTAACATCACTGTTACCAATACCGTGACCGGCCTGAACAACGGCACAATCCGTTCCGCCAACGGCGACGTGACCCTGAGTGCTGGCGCGAGCAACGCCAGCGGCGTGATTGTCGCCGACACGGGCGACATCACGGCCAACGGTCAGGATATCCTTGCCGACGCGGGCGAGAGCCTTACCCTTGCCGCCGAGAATGGCACGATTGCCGCCAAGGACGTCACCGCCACCAACGTACAGGCCAAAACCCTGACCGCCAGCGGCGATGTGACCGTGACCGACGGCGTTCTGAACACCAAGGATGCCAGCTCCGTGGGCTCTCTGGCCCTGAATAATGCCAGCGGCGTGGTGGGCGAACTGACGGCGGGAGCCACCACCCTCTCCAACGGTTCTTCGCTGTCCGCCGAAAAGCTGACTATGTCCGGCGACCTGACCGTGGGCAGCAATGCGGACACCAAGGGCGGCACAACGCTGGTGGTGGATGCGTTGAATCTCGGCGGCAATGATCTGCTTATTGACCCGGCCTGGGGCACGGCCTCCACCAACGTAGCCGTGGGCTCCTTTGCCGGGACTACCGCAGCGGACGTTGAAATCAACGGCAACGTGGGCGTGGGCATGAACTCCATGGCCGCCATCGGCACCACGGACACAAGCTGGCTGGCCGGACAGGTCAATGCCGCGACCAACGGCGCGGGCCTGACCGAAAACGGCGTGGATTCCGCTCTGGGCATCTACACGGCCCAGGTGCTGGACGGAACTGCCGGTACAGGACACGGCATTGTGGTGGACGGCACCAAGACCTCCAGCGGCGGCACCGCATTCACCTTCACCCCCAACCAGCTTGACTTCTCCGGCAAATCCCTGCTGGTGGTCAGCGCCGACGCGGCACTTGATCCAGAAGGAGCGTTGTCCTCCAACACGGCGAGCGGCGTTGTCAACCTGACCAACGGCGCGAAACTGCGCATCGCCGGGGCAAAAATCGGTGAACAGTACACCGTGCTGGGCACCAATCTTGACAGCAACATCGCCTACAAAGATGCTGACGGCAATGCCACGACCGAAGCCGACTCCACGGCCTGGGTGGGCGCGAACCTCTCCACGGACTCCAAGCTGGTGCATCTGGAAAAGAGCGCCACCGGCGAATACAAGGGCGCGCTGACGTCCGCCGCCGCCTTCATGCCCAAGCTCGACGGCGAACTGGTCAAGGTGGTGAACAACATGGCCCTGGCGGGCGACATCGGCACGGCCGGTGAAGAGTCCGCCAGCAAGGGCGTCCGATTCCTGAACCGGGCCATCAGCGAAAACTATCTGAACAATGACGCCGCTGCCGCCGTGACCATCGAAAGCGCGGCGCGCATGGCGCTCGCGGGCGCGGTGCCGCAGATGACCATGGCCGCCAGCAACGCGGCGGGCAATGCCGTGACCCAGCGTACCGGCCTGGCCCAGCCCGGCGGCAACGCCATCCAGAGCATGGGCACGGACGGCTCCATGCAAACCGGCGCTTCCGCGGGCGACGCCGCCAAGACCGGCTTCGCCATGTGGATCATGCCTCTCTACCAGAGCTCCAACGGCTTCGGCATGAAGGCCGGAAACTTCGATATGGACTTCAGCGGCGGCCTGGGCGGCGTGGCCATCGGCGCGGATTACACCTTCGACAACGCCATCCGCGCGGGCATCACCTTCAACATCGGCGGCGGCTACGCGCAGGGCTCGGGCGATCTCAACGAAACCACCAACAACATGAACTTCTGGGGCATCGGCGCGTATGCCGGATGGACCCCGGGCAACTTCGGCCTCACCGCCGACGTGAACTACACCTCCACCTACAACAAGCTGGAGCAGGACCTGCCCGCAAGCATGCAGATGGGCAAGCTCAAGAGCGACGTGACGGCCTACGCCATCAGCGCGGGCCTGCGCGGCGAGTACAAAATCGAAACCAGCGTCATGGACATCACCCCGCACGTGGGCGTGCGCTACATGAGCCTGAACACCGACGAATACGACGTGAAGTCCGGCGGCACGCTGCTCAAGGGCGACGCCATCAACCAGAGCATCTGGACCTTCCCCATCGGCGTGGCCTTCAGCAAGCAAATCGAGACGGGCAACGGCTGGCACTTCAAGCCCAGCCTGGACCTGGCCGTGATCCCGGCCGCCGGGGACATTGACGCCCGCAGCGACGTGCGCTTCACCGGCACGGGCACCAAGGCGGAACTGGACACCCAGACCATGGATTACGTCTCCTACATGGGCCAGGCCGGTCTGGAATTCGGCAACGATACCACGTCCCTGGGCGTGAACTACAACATCCAGCTCGGCGCGAAGAGCACGGCGCACGGCGTGTTCGGGACATTCCGCTACGAGTTCTAGAGGGTGTCGCCATGAGTGTCTTTTCGGTTATCTCCGCGTCGAACATCGCCTTTTATTTCGGTCGAGTACCAGAAGAGTACACTCCCTGCATAAAAGGCTCGTTCTCCTTGACATAACACGAAAATCCATCTCACGACGGCACCCTCCAGCCAGCACAGGAGCGTAACCATGGAAATCGGATCCGCCTACAGCGCAAGCGGCCTTTGGGATCTCAACGCCCTCAACGGCGTGGATTCGTCTTCACAAAAATCCTCGTCCACGGGGCAGAGCGGTTCTTCCGGCGATACGGTGGACATTTCCGATGAGGCCCGAAAGCTCTTTTCGGAAAAAATCCACCAGTACGACAAGGGAAGCTCCACAACGACAACCGCGGACGCGAACCAGAACAGCGGCGGAGAAGAAACCGAGGCGTCCGAAGCTCAGGGCGGCGGGGCCAGCGGCGGATCGGGCGGCTCGTCCGCTTCGGGCAGCGACAGCACGGAAGCCATCAAGAAGCAGCTTGAGTCGCTCAAGAGCCAGCTTATGAGCCTGGCTTCCCAATTGAGCGGCGGCGGGGCGGATGCGGGCGTCACCAGCAAGATGAACGCCCTGCAATCCCAGATCGCGGCCCTGGAGGCCCAGCTCAACGCCGCCGAGCAGGCCTGAGGCCATAAAGCGGGAGCATACATGCCTTGACAGGCAAATTGATAAAGGTTACGAAAAAGAAACAGGGGATAGCGGGTCTAGTGAGATGTACGCTTGAAATGCTCGTTTACGGCGAGCAAAGCCCGCCTACTCGCATTTCGTGGCAAGGATTTGCAGACAAAGCCTTGTAAAGCGGTTGACGCATTTCATGCGTGAACCGCTCTATCCCCTTGTCTTTTCAACTGTTCAACCATGCCAGGCATGTTCAGAGTTGAGGTGGTTATGAAATCGCTGAAAGGCACCCAGACCGAAAAAAATATTCTGACCGCGTTCGCCGGTGAGTCCCAGGCCCGTAACCGTTATGATTACTTCGCCTCCAAGGCCAAGAAAGACGGTTACGTGTTCGTGAGCGACATCTTTACGGAAACGGCCCTGCAGGAAAAGGAACACGCCAAGCGCCTGTTCAAGTTCCTGGAAGGCGGCGAAGTGGAAATTCAGGCCGCCTATCCCGCCGGCGTCATCGCGGGCAGCGAGGCCAACCTGATCGAGGCCGCCAGCGGTGAGAACTACGAACACACCCAGATGTACCCTTCTTTCGCCGATGTGGCCGCCAAGGAAGGCTTTTCCGAAATCGCCTCGGTCATGCGCAACATCGCCGTGGCCGAAGCCTATCATGAAAAGCGTTTCCTGAAACTGGCCGGCGACATCAAGGAAGGCCGCATGTTCATGCGCTCCAAACCTACCGTGTGGCGCTGCCTCAATTGCGGCTGTCTGGTGGAAGGCACCGGCGCGCCGGACGTCTGCCCCGCCTGTGCCCATCCCAAAGCCTATTTTGAAGAGCTGAATTACACGTTCTAAAGCTGTTCCACGCCCGCCCGCGCGGCCCTCTTTCGCAAGAGGCGCGCGGGCTTTTTTTGCGTGGCGCGTCGGACGTCGCCATGCCGTTATTACCGGAGATTGTGCTATGTGGGATACATTGGTTCTTTGGGTGCATCCGGCCATGCAGAGCCTGGCGGTGCTGATCGGCCTGCTTGCCATGTGGCAGGGCTGGAAGCGCATTGAAATGCTGCGGGGCCGCAAGGTCATTTTTCCCTGGCGGACCCACGTGCGCCTGGGCACTGTGGGGCTGCTGCTCTGGACGGCCGGGGCCTTCGGCTTTTATGTGACGCACAGCCTGTTCGGGGCCACCCATATTACCGGCATCCACGCCACCCTGGCCTGGCCGATCATCGTTCTGTCCATTCTGGGACTGATCACCGGCGGGATCATGAACAAATACAAGAAAAAACGCTTCTGGCTGCCGTTGATTCACGGGGTGGGCAATACCATTCTGATGATTCTGGTGCTCTATGAGTGCTGGACCGGCATTGATCTGTACGACGCGTTCATGGCTTGAGCTTATTTCCCTCAGACGGCAAGGCCCCCGCATCCATCGGAATGCGGGGGCCTTGCCGCGTTTGCCGGGTTGCTCGTGTCAGGCGTTTTCCCCGCCGATATTGCCGCTGAAACGGGCGGCATGCTCCTTGAGCGTGCGGTCCAGGGCCAGGAGCAGGCGTTGGGCCGAGGCCGGGGTCATGACGATGCGCCGGTCCAGGTCCACGGCCAGGACGTTTTCAGTACCGCCGTCCTGGGTGTTCAGGCTTTCGGGCTGACTCAGGCCGCAGCAGAGGATGACCTCCTCCGCCGTGCAGCGGGTCTGGAAGACATTGGCGTAGGACGTGCGGAGCCGCGCGCTGTTCAGGGCCACGCGGATTTGTTGGCCTTCGGTGGGAGCGGCGGTTTCGGCCCCGGTCTTGCCGGAATTTTTCTGTGCGCTCATGCTTACTTCCTTTTTGCGCCGGGGGCGGCGTTGTGATTGGCTTGGCCGGGGGTTTCCGGCGTTTTCCCCTTCTCGCCGGGCAGCTTGACGGACACCACGGGCAACGCCGGGAAGACGGCCTTGCGGGCGTCCATGCCCTTGAGTATGGCTGCGGTGATGTCCAGGCTGGCGTCGGCGTCCAGCACATTCCGGCGGGGCAGAACCAGGGCGGCCTTGTGGGCCTTGCGCCAGGCTTTGACCTCTTCCAGAAGCAGGCCGTTGACGACATTTTGTACGGCGGCCTCCTCGGCGGCCATCTGGCGGCGGAGGGTCAGCGCGCCGTCGCGGAGCACGGCCTCGCGCTCCTTGTCCGGAGCTTTGGCCCAGGCTTTTTGCAGGTCGGCAAAGCCCTGTTCCAGGCGCTGGCGGGCCTGGGCCAGATGGGCGCGCCCGGCCTCGGCGGCGCGGGATTGTGACATGATCCGCTCCAGATCGACCACGGCGGTCTGGGGCGCGGCGCTGGTGCTGCCCTCCAGACAGCCGCCCAGGAGGCAGGCGGCAAGGAGGGCCGTGAGGGCAAGGGTTGTTGCAATGTGACGCATGGGGATGGTTTCCTGTTTTTATGTGTGTCGTGTCATTGAGGGCTTTTTTTATCCTGCCAGACGGAAAGGTCTTGTCATACGGATGATGTTCTGTGCGCCCTGCGGGCACGGCTGCTTACGGCGTGCCGCCGTTTTGGCCGCCTACGCGGCGCGCGGCAGGGGGCCGGGGGCGGCAGCCC
>ERZ857998.2411-NODE-2411-length-17508-cov-8.111958_pt1 | contig 17508 bp, 12 predicted proteins | sample MGYA00519954_ERZ857998 | MGnify/ENA primary metagenome ERZ857998 (study PRJEB31778, sample SAMEA3449424) | human gut metagenome | biome: human gut; feature: human-associated habitat; material: faeces | place: United Kingdom | collected 2010/2012 ...
TGTCGGAGATGCGCCGGAACTGCTCCTCCGGCTTCTCTTCTCCCCGGTAGAGCTGGTGATACACCTTTCCGTCCCGCAGGAACAGCACCCGCCCCGCGTGGCTGGCCGCCTTGACGCTGTGGGTGACCATCAGGATGGCCGCGTTCTGCGCCTGCTGATAGGCGCGGATGTTCTCTAAAATTTGCTTTTGCCCCACCGGGTCCAGCCCCGCAGTCGGCTCATCGAGGATGAGAATGTCCGGCTCATCCAGAATGGCCTGCGCCAGCAGCAGGCGCTGCTTCATGCCGCCGGAGAGGCTGCGGATCGTCTTGCCGCGCACGTCGGACAGGCCGACCGCGCCGAGCGCCCAGTCGATGCGCTCCAGCGCCCGCGCGCGCGGCATGCGGCGCAGCGAGGCCATGTACAGCAGGAAGCGCTCCGCCGTAAAGCCCGGATAGAGCGTCTGCTGCTGGGGCATATAGCCCACGCGGCCGCGGAAGGCCGCGCCGAGCGAGCGGATCTCCGCGCCGTTGAAGCGGATCTCTCCCGCCGTCTGGCGCAGGTTCCCGGTCAGGATATTCATGAGCGTGCTCTTGCCCGCGCCGTTCGGCCCGAGCAGGCCATAGATGCCGCCCGTCAGCTCGGCCGAAAAGCCGATCAGCGCCTGTTTTTTTCCGTAATTCTTGCTCAGGGCATCAAATGTCAGTTCCATCGTCCATCTCCCCCGCCGTCTCAGCGGAACGCCGCGTCATAGTTGCTTCGGTAAAAGTCCTCTTTGCTGCGGAGGCAGTCATGTTTCCTAAGACTTGAATGTTCATTTCCGTAACCGGATAAGTCGTAACAGGAATCTCCGAGTCTGTAACGCACGCACCCTAGGTCTCGCCTTTCAGCTCCTTAGCCTCGCTCACGGGAGCAGCATGGCGGCCGCACAGATTCGCTATCGCAGCAGGCTCAGCATTCCTCGACTGGTCAACATGGCCACCTCCTCAGTTACCTGTTTCTATCAGCTTGCCGAACGGGAGCCTAGCGTTGCCTGCAGCGTTGTACTACCATTAACTGACGCACTACCGCCAACATAATTTATGCCAGTAGCATAGTCACCAGCTGCCCTATACGTTACATCGTAAGAGTATGTGGTCGTGCCAGCCTGAATCTTCTGTGCCAGAGTGTATGCTCTCGCACCGCTCTTCACAATTTGATAGCCGTTGTAATGTGTTTCAAACTGTACCGTCAATGCATTATGGACGACAGTTGTCTCCGCAATCGTCTCGCATTTGCTCCTAGCCACATTCGAGCTATTGAACTGCAGATAGAACTTTGCGGAGTACTGTACACCATTTGCGGTGAACGTCTTTTGATCGTACCCCGAACCAGGTGTTCCATACGGCTCAACGTCAGCATCGGCTGCGAACGCCGGGATAGAAAGCGTGGTCAGCAGGCAGAGAAACGTCAGAATGAGTGCAAATAATTTTTTCATCCTATATGCCTCCTCAGAAACAGAGTAGATGTGGTTATCATATTACGGGCATCGTCTGAACATGGGAGTTAACAGTGAACAATTTCTTCTCTGTCCCTCCCGTCTCTATTCAACTATTGGAATCACCGTATTGTCTTAATCCTTGTATAATTTAGCGAATATTCATCGCAGTCTGTCAGTGGAATGCTCCATCATAGTTACTCCGATAAAAGTCTTCTTTGCTAATGTAACAGACTTCAACATTGCCGGATGGCTCTGTCAGCAGGCCCTTAAAATAACCATCGCACTCATAATCCGTGGAAAATATCATTACATTTCCGCTGCGGGTGTCCAGTTCGGTCACGACCTCATCTGCAATATCGATTGCCCAAACCCGGCAGACATTCTCCGTTCCGCAGATGGCGATCACATGCCCGTCCAGAATCATATAATTGTAGAAATCCCAGTTCTGCTCATAGGTAAAGAGTTTTTTCGCCGCCTGCTTCTCCAGATCATAGACATACAGACTGCGGTCGACCTGATACACAGCGTACTGGCCCCAGCTTCTGTGCGGGTCGACTGTCATGACAAAGTTCTCCGATGTATCCACGAGCACGCTTTCCTCACCGGTCTGGAGATTTCTGGTAAGAAAGCGATACCGGACAAACTGCCGGTCATACTCATCCCATGCTGTTCCCTCCGGCTGCTGCGCAAGCCAGTCTTCAAATTCCGGCGCATCTTCTGCCATTTCCAGCACGCGGAGGACTGCGATGTCCTCCCAGACGCCGTAGAGATCATAGTTATCACAATTTTCGAGGATCGTCGATATCTCACCCGTCTGCAGGTCGACAGAGACAAGGCTGCTCTCCTGCGCGACAGCTGTCAGCTGTACGCCCTCCGTCAGTTCATAGGTCTCTCTGTTCGAAATAACATATGCTTTTCCAAAGGATACGCAGCGCAGCACACATCGGCATGCCTCATTCTCGTTTTCCGGCTCCCAGCTTGCGAGGGTCTGCAGCGGGCCGCCGGACAGCGGACGCGTGACGAGCGCCGAGGCTGTCCCGTTGTCTGTGAAAACCAAAGCATAGTAGTTTCCCCGGTATTCCACCAGAGACTGCAGGTCGCCGAAGCAGGCATTACAGGTGGGATCATTATGCCGGCAGCCGTTCTGGTAGCACGGGACATAGGTCGTTCTGGTCACGGGGTCATAGGCCTGAATATAGGGCCGGAAAAACGTATCCCACTGCCAGAACCCGCCGGTCGAAGCGGAGGCGGCCATATTGCCAAACGTTCGAATGTTCTCCTCCGGAACCGGATAAGTCGTAACAGGAATCTTCGAGTCTGTAACGATCGCACCCGAGGTCTCACCGCCCTGCTCCGTAGCCTCGTTCACAGGAGCGGCATAGCAGCCGCTCAGGATCGCTATCACGGCAGCTGCTGCAAGCAGCAGGCTCAGCATTCTTCGACTGGTCAACATGGCCACCTCCTTCGTTTCTGAAAGGCAGATCAGCGGAACGCTCCGTCATAGTTGCTTCGGTAATAGTCCTTCTTGCTGATGTAATACTCTTCAGCATTGCCGGACGAATCTATCAATAATCCGACGAAGTATTTGTTACATTCGTATTCAATAGTATATACCATTCTGTCACGGCCAAGGACATCCTGTTCGGTCACGGCTCCATCCTCGATACTGATTGCCCAGACACGGCAAACGTCCCCTGTTCCGCAGACGGCGATCACATGTCCGTCCAAAATCATGTAATTATAGTCATTCCAATCCTGATCATAGGTAAAGAGTCTTTTCGTTTCCTGCTTCTCCAGATCATAGACGTACAGGCTGCGGTCGACCTGATACACAACGTACTGGCCCCAGCTTCGGTGCGGGTCGACTGTCCGGACAAAGTTCCCCGATGCGTCCACGAGCACATTCTCCTCACCGGTCCGGAGATTTCTGGTAAGAAAGCGATACCGGACAAACTGCCGGTCATACTCATTCCATGCTGTTCCCTCTGGCTGCTGCGCAAGCCATTCCTCAAATTCCGGCGCATCTTCTGCCATCTCCGTCACGCGAAAGATCGCAGTATTTTCCCAAACACCGTACAAGGCATACTGCGAAGCTTCCTCGATGGCGGTCGATATCTCGCCCGTTTTCAGGTCCACAGAGACCAGCCTGCTCTGCTTCTCCTCTGTATAACTTCCATTCTCCGCAATATCGCCGCGAATCAACTTTATCACACCTATATAGGCCTTTCCGAAAGAAATGCAGCGCAGGTTGCAGCGATAGTCTGTGTTTTCATCCGTAGCTTTCCATCTGGCAAGCGTCTGCAGTGCTCCGCCTGAAACTGGTCTGGTAACCAGAGAGATGGATGAGAAATCGTCTCCGCTGACAAGCGCATAGAAGCTGCCGTCATACTCGACCAGATCCTCAATTGTGCCAAAATACGCCGAGCAGGTCGCATCCGTGTGCTTGCAGCCAACCTGAGAGCAGGGTGTATAAGTTGCGCCGTTCGCCGGTTCAAATGCAGTGATCCGTTTCCCGCCCATTGTCCACAGCCAGAATCCATCCTGCGTCTGCATGCATGCACACATGATGCCCGAAGTGACATTCTCCGTTGGGACAGGATATCCGCCAAGCTTGACCGTTGAGGACGCATTGCTTTCCTGCGTTGATCGTTCTGCGTCTGTCTCTGTACTCGCGGGTGCATAGCAGCCGGTCAGGAGCAGAATTGCAAGCAGGACTATGGCTGACGATCGTAAAGCAAGCGATTTCAATTGACCCGCACTCCTTTCAAAGCATAATAGCGAAATCAGCTAAATAGCAAGCCACAATGTTGCAGATTCCCCGGATGGTAGAACCTTTCCTGCATAATATGATACAATCGAAGTTCCCATCCGGGGAATAGCTTAGGTCAATTATCTGGTTCCCAATGAAGCACTGAGAATTTTGTCGTCATTCAGCTGAACACTTCCACTAACATACGCGACGCCAACTGCTTTATCCGTCTTCGTGCTGTACGTCACATCGTTGGAATATGTGGTTTCACCGGCATCTCTCTTCTGATCTCGGGAATACTCACGGTATCCACCCGTAACAACAACGTTACCATTTTTCTCCGTCTTGAATTTAACAGTAAGTGTTCTATGAACGACCTTTACTTCCGCCTCTGTAACGCATTTCGTCTTTGCATGCCAATACGAGTCATATTGTGCATATAAATACGCAGTATATGTCCTTTCATTATACACAAACGAGCCGCTATCATACCCCGAACCGGGGGTACCATACGGCTCCACGCCTGCATCGGCTGCGAGTGCCGGGATAGAAAGCATGGTCAGCAGGCAGAGAATTGCAAGGATGAGGGTGAAAAGCTTCTTCATAATTTTATCCTCCATAACAACAAAATAGAATAAAAGAAGATTTTACACTGTGATCATCAGGAATATGGGAGTCAACAGCGAACGATTTCTTCTCTGCCTCTCCCGCCTCTATTCGACCATTGGAATCACCTTTGCCTTTCGCACAAAAACTCCGCTGCGGAGGTCTCCGCAGAATTATCAGTTCTTGATACATTTTGTAGCTTGAGTATATCACTTCTGAATTTTCAGTGCAAGAGGTCTTGGCGAAATCATCCACAAATTTTTGTAGATTTTGTTGGAAACGTTTACGTTATTGTCTTAAATCTTGTATATTTTAACGAATATTCATTGCAACCTGTCAGCGGAACGCTCCGTCATAATTGCTCCGGTAATAGTCCTCCTTGCTGATATAATACTTGTCAGCGTTATTCGAAGCATGCAGCAGACCGACGAAGTAACCGTTGCACTCATAATGTGCAGAAAATGGCATTACATCTCCACCGAGGGTATCCAGTTCGATCACAGACCCGTCTGTGACATCAATTGCCCATGCTCGGCAGGTATCCTCCGTTCCGCCAATAACTATCACATGTCCATCCAGAATCATGTAATTATAAAAATCCCAGCCCGGTTCATGGGTAAACAGTTTTTTCGATGTCTGCGTCTCCATATCATAGACGTATACGCTACGGTCGACCTGATACACGGTATACTGCCCCCAGCTGACATGTGGGTCCGCCGTCCATATGAAATTTTCCGTCACATCCACGATCGTTTTCTCTTCGCCTGTTCTGAGATTTTTGGAATACAGGCGGAAGTTGTAATCCTCCGATCCGTCCCGCTTCACCGGCGTTCCATCCGGCCGGTCCGCATACCAGTCCTGAAAAACGGCGACATCACCCCAAACGCCGTGCATGTATGGGAGATAGCCGTCCTCATCTGCCATATATTCCACGAGCTCGCCTGTTTCCAGATCAAGGTAGCAGTCGCTGTACTCCTCATCGGCAAGCTCCTCCTGCCCATCCTCCATTGCAAAGGTTTCTTTTGCGACCGTAAGGTAGGCCTTCCCGAAGGACAGACCATAGAAGCCGCACCGGTGCACTTCGTTCTCGTTCTCCGGCTCCCAGCGCGCAAGGACCTCAAGAGGGCCGCCGGAGACCGGGCGCGTAACAAGCGCCGAGGCAGTATCGTCGTTATAGCAGATCATGGCATAGAAATTTCCCCGATACTCTGCCAGCGCGGTGATCTCCTTGCCGAAATAGGCCGTGCAGGACTCGTCATTGTGCTTGCAGCCCGCCTGATAGCAGGGAATATAGCTCGTTCTCGTCACAGGATCATACGCCTGGATCGAGCTTGCGTTGAACACCGCGAACGTCCAGAAGCCGCCGGTCGAGGGAGACGGAGCATATATGCGGTCTGCCTGAACGTTTTCCTCGGGAAGGGGGTAAGTTTTGATTTCTACCGGCTCCTCCGCGCTGCTGCCGGACTCCGTCTGCGCAGCCTGCGTCGGCGCTGTCGGCACAGAGGGAGCGTTTTCCTGCGGGGAATAGCAGCCCGTAAAGGAAGCCAACAGCACTGCCATGCAAACGAAAATAGCCGCAAAATGTCTCTTCATAAGTTCTTCCTCCATTCAATCGTATTCTTTTCAAATTCATTGGAACGCTCCGTCATAGTTGCTTCGGTAAAAGTCTTCTTTGCTGATATGACACAGCTCGTAATTTCCGGGCGAATTGCTCAGCAAACCGGCGAAATACCCGTCGCACTCATAATGCGCAGAGAACGGCATCACGTTCCCACCGCGGGTATCCAGCTCGATCACGGAGCCGTCCGCAAGGTCGACCGCCCAGGCATTACAGGCGTCCTCCGTTCCGCACAGGACGATCGCATGGCCGTCCAGAAGCAGATAGTTGTAGAATTTCCGTTCCTGCTCGTGGGTGAAGAGCTTTTTGGTCTCCTGCGTCTCCATGTCGTAGACATAAACGCTGCGACCGACCTGATACACGGCATATTTTCCCCAGCTCCTATGCGGGTCCGCCGACCAGACAAAAGGCTCCGACCCGTCCACGATCGTCGTTTCCACCCCGGTTCTCAGGTCCCGCGAAAGGATGCGATAGCGGATATAGAGCCGCTCGTACTCGTCCCACGAGGCCTCCTCCGGCTGCTGCGCGGCCCAGTCCGCAAAGTCCGGCGCGCCCTCCGCCGTTTCCTGCACCTGAAAAACGGCGCAGTCGCCCCAGACGCCGTACAGGTCATAATTTTCGGCATGTTCGAGGATCGTCGCCTCCTCTCCCGTCTGCAGATCAACGGAGACAAGGCGGTTTTCCTGCTCGTCCCGCGTCAGCTGGCCGTCTTCCGGCAGATAGGCGGCTCTGGTCACGGTGAGATAGGCCTTCCCAAAGGAAATACAGCGCAGCGCGCAGCGGTATTCCTCGCCCTCGTTCTCCGGCTCCCAGCTTGCAAGGACCCGGAGCGCCCCGCCGGAGCGCGGCCGCGAGACGAGCGACGCTGCGGACTCGCCGTCCTGCTGGACGAGCGCATAGAGGCTGTCCCGATATTCCGCCAGCGCGCTCAGGTTGCCGAAGCAGGCGCTGCAGGTGCTGTCATTGTGCCGGCAGCCACTTTGATAACACGGAACATAGGCTGTGCGGGTCACAGGATCGTAGGCCTCAATATAGGGATGGAGCATCATATCCCACTGCCAGAACCCGCCGGTCGACGGCGAATCGGCCATGTTGATGGAGACCAGAAGATTTTCCTCCGGGACCGGGTAAGTCGTGATGGCGGTCTCCGCCGCGGGCGGCTGAGTTGGCTGCGCGCTCTCCGGTGGCGTGCTCCCCTGCCGGACGCTTTCAGCCGCAGGCGCGGCATAGCAGCCGGTCAGAAGCAGAACGCCAGACAGGAGCAGGGCCAGCCGTTTTCCGATCGATGTGTTCATCTGTTTTCCCTCCCTTTTTTGCAGCCTGAGTATACCATTTCCGCCCCGGCAGAACAAGGGAGATACCCGTAAGGATTTCTTAAGATTTGTTTAATTTGAATAAAAATATACAGAATTATTTTTCACATTTATTCACTATTCTCTGCCGAGGGGTACAAAAAAGCGGAAGCCGGGCGGCTTCCGCTTTGGGGGATCATATGGTTCAGTCAACGAGGCGCTCGAGCCAGGTGATGTAGGAATCGGAATTCAGCATGATGGGATAGTCCAGCACGATGCAGTCGTTCACGCCCTGTTCCTTCGCAAAGGCGGCCAGATCGAGGCTTGGCTTGCCGTCGCGGTTGAATTCGCGCGGATCGATGGCGATGATCTTGCTGTAGTGGCTCGTGAGCCACGGCGTGAAGGCGTTGCCGTAGGACTCCTTGAGGATCATGCACACCGGGCCGTCGACATTTGTCTTGATGACGGTGATGGGATGGTCGCCGCCGAGGAATGTCAGGTATTTGTTCGACGTATCGTCCACCTTGCAAAGCGTGCCGCCGAAATATTCCATAGAGAACTCCGCATCCGGGTACCACTTCGTGTCTAGGTCGACGAACGGGCGCCAGAACTGCACGGTGTCCGGGTTGTCCGCAAGGGCCTGACTCTGGGGATAGGCCTTGATGGCGCTGTAGAGCGAGCCGAGGAAGCCGGTGTATTCGCCGCTTTCAAACTTGCTCAGCGGCTCGGCCTTGAGGCCCGCGCTCTCGCAGAAGGCTGTGTAGGCATAATAGGCGCCGAGGGCCGTCCAGTGGTGGTCCGAACGGAAGTAGAGGTATTCGTCCTTGTGTGCCTCGAGCTTGCTGTAGGCATCGACCGCGATCGCTGTGCTCTTGAGCTCCTTCAGGCGGTCATAGCACGCCGCGATCATGTCCGTCTGCAGCATGTGCTGGTTCTCCGCCGGGGCGTAGAACGCGGCCGCATTCGGCACGGCAATGGAGAACGTGCGCACGCCGCTGCCAAGCTTCGCAGCAATGTCGTTCACCGCGTCGGCATAGGAGCGGATGGTGTCCTTGTCGCCATAGGGGACCTCCATGGCGCGGTCGCCCACGACGAGCACGGAGCCGAGCTCCTCTGCAGCAGCGTCGGGATCCTGCGTCTGGGTGGGCTGAGTCGGCTCCGTCGGCTCGGTGGAGTCGGTGGCCGTCCCGCTCGTCCCGCTGGGCTGGGTCGAGGACGAAGGCGTCGTATCGTCCGTCGACGGCAGGGCTTCGCCGTGGTTGGCTGCGCCGCCGTTCATATTGATGACGAGCTGCGCGCCGTCCTTCGAGCCGCCGCTGAAGTAATAGAAGCCGTTGAGTGAGCGGTTCGCATTCATCAGCTTTTCGCGGTTCGGGAACGTATCGGCAAAATAGTCGCGGTAATCCGAGGCGTAGCTGCCGTCGAGCATGGCGGAGAACGTCAGCTTCGGACGGGTCTTCAGCTTGCGCCGCTCGGATTCGGAATAGGTCGCATCCTTGTCCAGCAGGGCATACAGGCCGATGCAGAGCATGCCGACCAGCAGCAGGCAGGACAGGATGGTGTAGATTCGTTTCATGCAGAGCACCTCCGGGGGTCAGAATTGCGCATACATGGACGGCGAACTCGTCGAACCGACAAGGGACACCGTGCACAGCCACAGCAGCAGGATGAGGAACAGGAAGACGCTGGCAAGGTAAATACCCTTTTTCACCGTCACGGCGCCGCGGCGGTCGGAACGCCCCATGCCGAACAGGCCGCTCCAGAGAAAGCCGAACCAGCGCGGAAGCACGGACGAACCGATGAGGCAGGTCAGGAGCAGCGGCAGCGAGTTTTTGAGCTGCAGCGAAACACCTGAGCCAGCAAAGCTCGTTCCGCCGCCGAACATGGCGGCAAATGCCGAGCCGATGCCGGAGAGCGACGTATTCATGAACAGCACCCAGCCGATGAGCACAAAGAACATCGTCACGAGGTTGCGCACGATAAACGGGAGCGTTTCCAGCTTCGGGGCGATCTGCTTTTCGATGGACAGCAGCACGAAGAAATACAGGCCCCACAGCACAAAGTTCCAGCTTGCGCCGTGCCACAGGCCCGTCAGTGCCCACACAGCCAGCAGATTGAGGATCTGGCGAGCCTTGCCGCGGCGGTTGCCGCCGAGCGGGATGTAGACATAATCGCGGAAGAAGCTGCCGAGCGACATATGCCAGCGGCGCCAGAACTCCGTGATGGACGTGGAGATGTACGGCAAGTCAAAGTTCTCGCAGTAGCGGAAGCCGAAGATGCGGCCAAGGCCAATGGCCATATCGGAATAGCCGGAGAAATCGAAATAGATCTGGAACATGAACATCAGCGCAGCGAGCCATGCGCCGACGAACGTGCCGTTTCCGCCGCCGGTGCTCAGCGACGCAACGACCTTGCCCGCATAATCGGCAAGCAGGACCTTCTTGGCAAGGCCAATGATAAAGCGCTGCGCGCCCTCGAAGGCCGCGCGCGGCGTGGTGCGGCGGTCCATGAGCTGCCGGGCAACCTGCTCATAGCGCACAATGGGGCCCTGCATCATCTTCGGGAACATAGAGAGGTAGAGCAACAGATTGAAGAACGAACGCTCCGCCTTGACCTTACCGCGATAGACATCCGCCACATAGGAGATAACCTGGAAGGCATAGAACGACAGGCCGAGGGGCAGTGCGCTCGTCGGCGACCGGAAGGCAAAGCCAATGGAATTCAGGCCGTTCGTAATGCCGCGCAGCGCGGCAAGCATCACGCCGCCGTCCGCGACGGTGATGCCGAAGATGCCGAGGAAGAAGTCCAGATATTTGAACAGGCCCAGCACCGCCAGATTGACGACGACCGGCAGGAAGAGCGTACTGCGCTTCCCCGGACGGATCCGCCGGGCCATGGCGAAGTTCGCATAGGAAAGGCCGACGAGCAGCAGCACATAGACCGGCTGCCCCATGGCATAGAACAGCAGGCTGGCCGCCAGCAGGACGATATTCTTCAGCCGCAGGCCGGGCACCAGAAAATAGACCAGCAGCGTCAGCGGCAGGAACAGATAGAGGAAATACAGGCTTGAAAATTCCACAGGCATTCCACCTCTTTCGACAGTTTTTTCTCTCTCATTCTATCAGAATTCCGGCGGATTGCAAGCACTAATTTACATAATTACGTTTTTCCCGCAGGACGCCTGCTCCCTTCGACGACCTGCCTCCAGAGCAGCAGCAGGGCCGTGAGATTCGGCAGGGCCATGCACGCATTGAGGATATCTGCCAGCTCCCACGCCGCCTTCACGGACAAAAGCGGCGCGGCGCACAGCGCGGCAAGATAGCACCATCGGTACAGGCGCTGCGCCCGCTGCGAGCCGCCCGTCAGATAGCGCAGGCACTGCTCGCCATAAAAATTCCAACCGATGATCGTGGAGAATGCAAAGAAGACCAGGCAGGCCAGCAGCAGGAACGACGACAGCCCCGCAGGCCATGGCAGCGCCGCGCGCCACGCCTGCTCCGTGATGCGGAAGCCTGCAAGCCCCGGCACACACCACGCACCTGTCACGACCAAGCACAGGCCGGTCAAGGAGCAGATGACGATGGTGTCGAGGAACGTTCCCGTCATGGTCACAAGACCCTGCCGGACCGGGTCCTCGTTGCTGGAGCAGGCCGCCGCGATCGGCGTGGAGCCGAGGCCAGCCTCATTCGTAAAGACGCCGCGGCCGATCCCCATCCGCAGGATGCGCCGCATTGTCAGCCCGCCCGCTGCGCCGGCGGCAGCGCGCGGAGAAAATGCTGAGACCGCGATCAGACGCAGCGCCGCCGGGATCTGCGCCCGGCAGCGCACAAGGATGAGCACGGAGCAGAGGACATACACGGCGGACATCAGCGGAACGACGAGCGAGCACACACGCGAGATGCGATCCGCTCCGCCGAGCAGCACCATGGCGGAGAACAGGACCGTCAGACCGCCCGCGATGACAGCCGCCCAGGTCACGGCGTTCCCGCCGGCCGTCATGGCGACGCTGCGCTTCAGCGGGTCGAAAAAGCCCTCGACCGCCGTCGTGATGCTGTTGACCTGTGCCACTGTGCCCACGCCGAGCAGGCCGACCGCCGCCCCGACGACCGCGAACGTCACGGCGAGCCAGCGCCAGCCCAGCCCCTGCTCGATGTAGCAGAATGGTCCCCCGAGCCACTTCCCGCCCTGCCGCCTGCGGTAGCGCACCGCAAGATAGCCCTCGGCATACTGCGTAGCCATGCCGAACAGCGCCGCGACCATCATCCACAGCAGAGCGCCCGGCCCGCCCGCGGCCAGCGCCGTGGCCACGCCGACGATATTGCCCGTGCCGATCGTGGCGGCAAGGGCCGTGCACAGCGCGGCATAGGGCGAGATGCCATCCGCGCTCTCCCCGCCGCGGAAGATCGCGCGCAGTGCCTGCCCGAGCCGCCGCAGCGGCAGGCCGCGCAGGCGGAGCATGTACCAGATGCCCGTCCCCAGAAACAGTGCCATCATCGGCCAGCCCCACACAGCCTCGCCCACGCGCGCCAGAAGTGAATTCTGCATAGTACCTCCCCGATTCTGAACAATCCGTGAATTTTGGCCGCGCAGTTTGCCTTTTCCTCGGGCGGCCGGTATAATAATATGATGTATTCTATGGGAAGGGTATCATAATTTATGCTGGAACTCCAAGCAATCACAAAGGATTACCGCAGCGGCACAGAGTGCGTACATGCACTCCGCGGCGTGAGCCTGCGCTTTCGCGACAATGAATTTGTCTCCATTCTCGGTCCGTCCGGCTGCGGCAAGACGACGCTGCTGAACATCATCGGCGGTCTGGACCGCTATACGGCAGGCGACCTGCTCATCAACGGTGTCTCCACAAAGCAGTACCGCGACCGGGACTGGGACGCCTACCGCAACCACACCATCGGCTTTGTTTTTCAGAGCTACAATCTCATCCCGCACCAGAGCGTGCTGGCAAACGTCGAGCTGGCCCTGACGCTCTCCGGCGTTTCCCGCAAGGAGCGCCGTGCCCGCGCCATTGCCGTGCTGGAGAAGGTCGGCCTCGGCGATCAGCTGCACAAGCGGCCAAACCAGATGTCCGGCGGCCAGATGCAGCGCGTCGCCATCGCCCGCGCCCTCATCAACGACCCGGACATTCTGCTGGCGGACGAGCCGACCGGCGCGCTGGACTCCGAGACGAGCGTGCAGGTCATGGAAATTCTCAAGGAGGTCGCGCGCGACCGCCTCGTCATCATGGTCACGCACAATCCGGAGCTGGCCGAGCGCTATTCCACCCGCATCATCCGCCTGCTGGACGGCAGCGTCGTGGATGACACGCAGCCTTGCACGGCAGACGAACCGCAGGCCCCGCGCCCGGCCCGCACGGGCAGGACGTCCATGTCGTTCCTGACGGCGCTGTCGCTGAGCCTTCACAACCTGATGACGAAGAAAGCCCGCACGATCCTCATTGCCTTTGCAGGCTCCATCGGCATCATCGGCATCGCGCTCATTCTGTCGCTCTCGAGCGGCGTGCAGTCGCTCATCGACCGCATGGAGCGCGAGACGCTCTCGTCCTATCCCCTGACGATCCAGAAAAACACCGTGGACTTTTCGTCCATGATGAACATGCAGGCCGATGTTGAGCAGAGCATCGACGGGCAGGACCCCGATCGGCTTTATTCCGTCAGCGTCATGGGCAGCATGATGGACTCCATGATCCAGGGCTCCAAGACGAACAACCTGGCCGACTTCAAGGCATGGCTCGACTCCGGCGAGAGCGGCATGGAGGAGCTGACGACGGACATCACCTATACCTACTCCACGCCCCTGACGATCTACCGCACGGACAACGGCCTGCAGAAGGTCAATCCCAGCACGCTGTTCTCCGATCTCGGCGTCATACCCGCCGATACCTCCGGCACACTGCTTGGCCAGAGCATGCAGATGGACGTCTGGACGCAGCTCACGGGCAACGAAGACCTGCTGAAGGCGCAGTATGACGTCGTCGCGGGCCGCCTGCCGGAGCAGTACAACGAGGTCGTGCTCCTTGTGAACGAGGACAACCGCATCACGGACTACACGCTCTATACGCTCGGCCTGCTCGATGCGCAGGCCCTGCAGGACGCCGTGGAGGCCGCGGCCCGCGGTGAGGACGTCAGCATCGACACCGAGGTGCACAGCTATTCCTACGACGACATTCTGTCGCTGCGCTTCCGTCTGCTGACAAACACGGACTGCTTCGTCCGGCAGGACGGACAGTGGGTGGATAAGTCGGACGACGAAGCCTATCTTCTGAACGTGCTGAACGGCTCGGATGAGATCGCCGTCGTCGGCATCCTCCGCCCGGCCGAGGGCGCAACGACCGGCAGCGGCCAGAGCGGCGTGATCGGCTACCGCGCCGACCTGATGACACATCTGCTGGACAAGGTCACCAGCGCGGAGATTGTCCGCGAGCAGAAGGCAGACCCCACAGTGGACGTCTTCACCGGTCTGCCCTTTGAGCAGGAGGAGCTGAAGGACGCCTACACCATGGAGGAGCTGCTGGCCTATGCCGCGCAGCTGCCCGCAGAGGCACAGCAGGAGCTCATGGGCTATGTCAGCTCCATGCAGGCCGCCGGGATGGACGACGGCACGATCGCCACGCAGCTCATGCGCGCCGCGCTCTCGCAGTCCGACGGCGCGACCTACACCGGCAACCTCAAGCGCCTCGGCGTCTCCGACCCGGACGATCCAGAGGCCATCAACCTCTTCCCGAAGGATTTCGAGGCAAAGGACCGGATCGCCGACCGCATCGCGGAATACAACAAATCTCTGCCCGAGGACGCGCAGTTGGCCTACACGGACTATATCGGCCTGATGATCTCGTCCATCACGACGATCATCAACGCCATCAGCTACATTCTCATCGCCTTTGTCGCCGTTTCACTCGTCGTCTCGTCGATCATGATCGGCATCATCACCTATATCTCCGTGCTGGAGCGGACGCGCGAGATCGGCGTTCTGCGCTCCATCGGCGCTTCCCGCCGCGATATCTCCCGCGTCTTCAATGCCGAGACGCTGACCATCGGCTTTGCGGCAGGCGGTATCGGCATCGGCATCACACTGCTGCTCATTCTGCCGCTCAATGCGATCATCCACCATCTGAGCGGGCTGAGCGGCGTGGCCGCCCTCCCGGCCGGGGCTGCTGTTATCCTCGTGGCGATCAGTATGCTGCTGACATTCCTCGCAGGCCTCATCCCGTCGCGCATTGCCGCGAAAAAGGACCCCGTCATCGCTCTGCGGAGCGAATGACCGAAAAACGCAAAGCAGGCTGCGCGGCATAAACCACGCAGCCTGCTGTTTGGATTTGATCAAAAACAGGAGGAGCCGCAAGCACTCTCTATCGGGCTTAATCGGCGGCATTCAATAATCCGTAAGCCGCAGCGGGGCAAGATGTTGGAATTTATATCGACCGTCATGCGCCGCTTTTCGAAATATAATTTATAGAATAGCCGTCCCACCCGTTGATGCAATGAATTAAAGTTGCATTTGATGTAATTGCAATCTGACAAAGTTCCGGTGCCCCCATGAATTCAGAAAGATCGTGATTGAAAATTTTCATAATCAGCGAATCAATATCCGATGTGGCTGCAAAGAACGCAAGAGAATAGGCGTACTGCGGAAACATCTGGAAGGCTGTCTGCGCTGTACGCTGTGGGAGCCGATTCGTTTTTCCCTACTGTGTGCGTTAAATTCATGGTAGAAGGATTCCAAGAGTGCAGCGTGCTATACTGCAGAGTATAGCGTGTTAACGATGCTGAGCCATGTTCGTCTGTCCAACCATGATAGAGATTGACTGCATGGCGAACAGCTTTTAAGAAATCACTTGCAACCGTGTAGTTAACCACTAGATGTAAATCCGGATCAGATTCAAAGGCAGCAACCACTTTTTGAATATTGATTCCATTCAACTCTTGAGGAATCGCAACTCCCAGAGTCAAAAGCTGTTCTACACATTCCTCTGGTTGCAAAGAGGAAAGAAGCGTTATTTCTTTGGCGCGGTTCTTCCCTTCAGCAGTAGCTTGTACAGTCATACATCATAGCAGACAAAGGTGCAGTAGAATAGCAAAAATTTTTTCACTTTCGCTTTGAAAACTCCTTTCTGTTTTGAATAGATTTGATTCGCATTTCATCATTGAGTTATGGCACTATGCTCTTTGACGAAACTTCTTAATTCTTCGTAAAAATCTGCAAACTCTGTCCAACCAACAACTGGCGCAGATCTGTCCGAATCAACCTCAAGATCTGCAATTGCATCGCAAATTACAGATATTTCAAGATTCGCAGGAATCGAGATTCCATGGTCTGTAAGGCGCTGAAGGAGTATCGTTTCCTCCAGCTCCGACAGCTTCTGCGGCATCTGATTGTTGGAACAGGCGGAAAAAACACAGACAAAGCCAACTAGAGCAATTATCGCAACGATAACACGTTTTCTTTTAGCGAATAACATAGATCACACCTCCGAGAAGTTAATTTAATAATAAAAAGCGCACAGGCCGACTAATCACCAGTCCGGCCTATGCGCCAACAGAAACGATTTTGATACGACCTCTCCACAATCGGGAGCCGCACCAATACCACCAACGCGCGAAGCCGAACCGGGCATCATTGGGACGATACATGGCGTTACCTCCAATCATAGTTTGTCAGATAGGTATTCTATCCGCATAATAAGTCTACCATATAATGACCATCTTTTTCAATATGGCGGCAGCAATCTGTTTGTGAATTTTCTATAAACGGGTGGCCGTGAGAGGCACTTTGAAAATGGTAAAGGGGAGCGGTGCAAACTACTCTTATGAGAACTCCCTGCTCCTGTCTTTAGACAATATTGGTGGCGGCTACCGCTATTGTGCCGCAGAGAAAAATGAGGGCATCGTCTCCTATTAGATTCATCACGAAATATAGCAAAACAGACTGCACCCGTCAATGGTCGAGATAAACGCTTACGCGCCATTGACAGCCGCAGCCTGTTTCACTTTTCGGCAGACAAGGCGGGCAAGCACAAGCTGTGCCTGCCCGCCTTGATCTCAGATTGACTTGTTATTGTGTCTTTCTGCGCTTCTGAGCGAAGACAGCGATTCCCACAAGAGCGCCGCCGCTGACAAGCAGGAGTGAAAGCCAGAGGGTCGTGCTGTTGTCGCCGGTCGTCGGCATATTAGTCACGGGAGGAACGGGTGTGGTATTGGGATAGTAATGGCTGCCACCGCCGACATACGTCCATTGTGCAACATAGGTGACGTTACCGGTTACGGTGGCGCCCCATGCGGGCTTCCAGCCGTCAAAGCGATAGCCGTAGCGATAGGTGCTTCCCTTAAATGCGGGGGTAGTATCTCCGGCCTTGAGGTCAGCATAATTCTCGGTAGCAAATATACTGCCGTTCATACCATCGCTGTAAGTGACGGTGTAGCGGGTCTGAACCTCATGATTATCGCAGACGACCCAAATGCCCATCTGCTTGACCTCCTCCACGGGCATCCACATTTTATTTTCAGGGTCATACTTTACCTTGAAAGACAATCCCTCTGTGGTCTGCGTGGAGAGTACCTTGTGCATAATGCCCGTATCAGTGCTGAACTGATTGCAATATACAGAAGGAATCAGGGTAATGGTACGGTACGGCGATACACGGACGCGACCACCATTACAAAGCGGATGGTTGCAGAGCTGATCGACCATATTGAGGTGTACCACGCCGAAAAGCAAGACGGCATTACCAACCAGCGCGTCGATATTCACTATAACTGCATCGGTGCCTTTG
>ERZ857998.2417-NODE-2417-length-17489-cov-3.887174_pt1 | contig 17489 bp, 16 predicted proteins | sample MGYA00519954_ERZ857998 | MGnify/ENA primary metagenome ERZ857998 (study PRJEB31778, sample SAMEA3449424) | human gut metagenome | biome: human gut; feature: human-associated habitat; material: faeces | place: United Kingdom | collected 2010/2012 ...
AGCAGTTTGCCCAGACCGCCCGGAAGATCTTCCGGGCGGTCTGGGCAAACTGCTCCGGGGTGAGGGACTGGGCCCCGTCACACAGGGCGTGGGGGGGATCGTTGTGGACCTCGATCATGATCCCGTCTGCCCCGGCAGCGGCGGCGGCCATGGCCATGGGCTCCACCAGGTAGGCGTGGCCGGTGCCGTGGCTGGGGTCCACCACCACCGGCAGGTGGGTCAGCCCCTTCAGGACGGGCACCACCGACAGGTCCAGGGTGTTCCGGGTGTAGGTGGACTCATAGGTGCGGATGCCCCGCTCGCAGAGGATCACGTTCTCGTTGCCGTTGGCCATGATGTACTCCGCGCTCATGAGGAGCTCCTTGATGGTCCCCGCCAGGCCCCGCTTGAGGAGGATGGGCTTGTTGGTCTTGCCCAGCTCCTTGAGCATGTCGAAGTTCTGGGTGTTCCGGGCCCCCACCTGGATGACGTCCACCTCCTCAAAGAGGTCCAGGTTGCGGATGTCCATGAGCTCGGTGACGATGGGCAGGCCGGTGGCCTTCTTGGCCTCCAGCAGCAGGCGGATGCCCTCGGCCCCCAGACCCTGGAAGTCGTAGGGGGAGGTGCGGGGCTTGAAGGCGCCCCCCCGGAGGAAGGCCGCCCCGGCCTTCTTCACCTCCTGGGCCACGAAGGTGATCTGCTCCTCGGTCTCCACGGAGCAGGGGCCGGCGATGAGGGCAAAGTGCCCCCCGCCGATGGCGGCGGGGCCGGCCTGGATGACGGAATCCTCCGGGTGGAACTTCCGGTTGACCGCCTTAAAGGGGTCGGACACCCGGGTGACAGACTCCACAATGTCCAGGCTCTGGATCATCTCCATGTCCACCTTGGCGGTGTTGCCGATGAGGCCCAGGACGGTCTGGTACTCCCCCTTGGAGACGTGGACCCCTAAATTCTGCTCCTCCAGCCAATGGATGAGGTGCTGGGTGCGTTCCGGCGAAGCGCCGGGCTTCAAGACTGCGATCATACGACATAACTCCTTTCTCGGTTTGCCTCACGCCGCCCTTCCAAGCGGCGCTTGCAAAATAAAAACGCCACACAGATGGAAATCTGTGTGGCGTGGGTGATCTTCGTTTCGGAAAGACCCCATGAATATTATCCAGCACAAATTGCCATTACCCTATTCCCTTGGAGGTCATAAAGTAATAGTAGGTAAAGGCGAACTGGTTGTGGCTAACGATAACGGACTTCATGGGAAGGTCCTCCTGCTACATGGTTTAACCGTGTACATTCTATCACCCTTTCCCTACCCCGTCAAGAGGTTAGTTTGGCTTATTATATCATAATTTTAAGGTTATATTAGAGGCGGTTTGGGACATTCCCACAAGGCCCCCCTTGAACCAAAGCGCCCATCGTAGTATCCTAGAAACGACCATTGCAGAAAGGATGCTTTTTATGGAAACAGGATTTTGGATTTTTATGTTGGTGATGGACTTTCTGCTCCCCCTGATCATGGTGGTGTTCGGCAAATTCTTTCAGCACTGCCCCGAGGAGATCAATTCGGTCTTCGGCTACCGCACCCGCCGGTCCATGGCCAGTCAAGAGGCCTGGAACTTTGCCCACCACGCCTGCGGCAAACTCTGGTTCCGCTGGGGCCTGGTGCTGCTGCCGGTGACGGTGGGGCTGATGCTCCTGGTGTGGGGGCGGGACACCGGCACCGTGGGCCTCTTCGGCGCCGTGGTGATGGTGGTGCAGCTGGCGGTGCTGCTGCTGTCTGTGGCGGTGGTGGAAAACGCGTTGAAGCGGACCTTTGGACGATGATCTATCCGGCAACGGAATCTCTGCCCCCTTGACGGGGCAGAGTTTTTGGACTACAATTCATACAAATATGAAATTCATACCACCGCAGCAAAGGAGGTTTCTATGCAGATTCCAGACGGCCACTACCTCTTCGGCACCGTAAAAGTGGGGGAACGGGGACAGATCGTCATCCCCAAGGAGGCCCGAGAGGTCTTTCACATCCAACCGGGGGACACCCTTATCGTCCTGGGGGACAAGAAGTGGGGTATCGCCGTGACCAAAGCCGACGTACTGGAGGCCCACGCCAAGCACGTCTTTGACCTGATGAACGGAGGCGACCGCCATGACCCTTAAGGAAACCACCCTCCCCTTCCTGGCCCAGGACTGCCGCCAGGCCTTTGGCCCCACCGAGGGGGACACCCTTTACCAGCAGACCGAGGCCCGGTTCCAGGATCTTTTGGCCCAAGCCGACGACCGGGGCAGCCCCGCCATCCGGGACCACCTGGCCCGGAAGCTCCTGCCGCCCCTGGCCTTCTACCAAACCCTCCGGGCCCGGGGGATGGACCAGGCCGCCGCCCTGGACCTGGTCCGCCAGGAGACCCGCCAGGCCGCCCAGGAAAAGAAGGCAGAAATGGCCTCCCTGGCCCGGCTCCCCTTTGCCTACACCTGGTACCGCCTAGGGGTCAAGAAACACATGGCCAAGCACTTCCCCCCAGAAGGGTGGGAGACCCAGTGGGTCCGCTGCGACGGGAAGGAGATCCATTTCAACCTCCACACCTGCCTCTACCAAACCGTCACCCAGGCCCTGGGCTGCCCGGAGCTGTGCCCCCTATACTGCGAGAATGACGACATCGCCTTCGCCGGCCTGGCCCCTAAGATCACCTTCCACCGAACCGGCACCCTGGCCAGCGGGGCCCCCTGCTGCGACTTTCATTTTCTCAAGGAGTGAGGATTCCATGCAATATCTACGCACCAAGAAGGCCGTAGCCACAGCAAATCCCACAGAAAGGAAGTGATGCCCATCCCACAACACCTAGGAGGATCAAAACATGTTTGACATTCCAGACCCCAACACGGTCTTTCCCAACGAATACAAGACGTCCTGTTTCCTGAAAAACGTCATTACCGCCCCCAACATCCACGTGGGGGACTACACCTATTACGACGACCTGGAACACCCCACGGAGTTTCAGCAGCGCAACGTCCTCTTCAACTACCCCGCGTTTGGGGACCAGCTGATCATCGGCAAGTTCTGCGCCATCGCCGCGGGGACAAAGTTCATCATGGGCCCCGCCAACCACCGGATCAGCAGCGTCACCACCTACCCCTTCCACGTCTTCGGCGGGGTGTGGGCGGAGAACACCCCGCCCCACCTGGACCAGCTTCCCCGGAAGGGGGACATCGTGGTGGGCAACGACGTGTGGATCGGCCGGGAGAGCGTGATCCTCCCCGGGGTGACCATTGGGGACGGGGCCATCGTGGCCGCCTACTCCGTGGTCACCCGAGACGTGCCCCCCTACACCCTGGCCGGGGGCAACCCCGCCCGGCCCCTGAAGCCCCGGTTTGACCCGGAGCTCACCCAGCTGCTCCTGGCCTTCCGGTGGTGGGACCTGCCCCCGAAGGAACTGGCAGCCACCTTGCCCCTGCTCTGCGAGGAGGACCTGGAGAAGGTGCGGCAGGTGCTGCGGGCCCGGGTGGGGCAAACGTGAGACTGCCAACAGAAAGGCCCCTTCTTCCTCTACGGGAAGAAGGGGTCTTTCCAAAAAATAGGCTTGTGCTTCAGAGCCGCCTAGCTTATATGGCACAGAATGGAACTGAATACCATCAGGGGTGCAAAACCTTTAAAATCCGTCCAGTGCCCCTTGACAGGGGCAGAGGTTTGCACCTAAATCCATAATAACAGATACTTAAGAAATAGCTCCATTCCCTTCTTGTGTGAGGTATACACTCTCATCCCGTACAGTAATAACTACGTCCGGTTGGTATTCTTTAATATAATCCAACAAGTTTTTTTCACTATAATGTCTATAATCCAAGCTCCGAGTTTCATCAAAACTCATCCATAATAGTGTTTCTAGCGGGTTCGTGAAAGAGTCTCCCACAATTAAAGCTTTTTTCAGCGACGGTCGATTGGTTTCAATGATCGTCTCTCCTATATCCCCGCCCATATAGACGTTGTAATCTACCGTTGTTTTGTCATTTTCTGGCAGGGAATAGACTTGTGCAGAGGTAGGTACTCCATTATCTGTTCTAGAAAACGGGATTTCTTCTTTCGGATAAGCAATTTCTATCCTATCTTCTGTGGGATACAATGCATATAGCTTTCGATTAGAACTCCCCAAAAATGGATTCAAAAGCTGTTTCCATATTAGATCATTCTTCTCCATCTTCGGGATTTCCCAATATGTCTCCGCGTTTATTCTTTCAATAATAGCTTTATAGGTCTCATAGGCACCAGCATAGGTATAATGATGATCCGTATTAAAATAGTATTCATCAGGATTTCCTTCTTCTTTATATAACTCTGTCATATTTAGGAAAGGAATGCCTGCCTCTTCCATTGCAGCAGAGAACTCTGTACGAATCGCCGTTGTATGCCACTGTCGACTATCCATATATTTCGGATAGTATTCTGAGAAATATGTAGACTGCTGGGGCACTCCAACATAAAGGAAATACCCTCCATAAGAATTTACTACATCATTCAATTTCCCATAACTTTGAACTACCGTTTTTGCTTGATCTGAAAGATAATCTAAATTCCAATAGGAATAACCATAGAAAGTAAGAAGTTTCTCCTTCTGTATTACCACATCGTTAACAACTGGCCTCCCTAACAGCAAACTACCTTTTGTATAAAATTTTAGCATGGTATTACGTAACAAAATATGATCGGATAGAGTTGTCTCCCACTCATTAAAGTAGGTGCCATCCCATACCTTTTGTTTTGAAATTGTTGGAATAGATGCCAATGTTCTCTGCTCATATAAAGAAACCTGAGCTTGTGGTTTTAAAAGTGTCAATATAGGAAAGGCGAAGAGTGCGAAAAGAAATATCCCCACAAAAAGAATCCTTGGCATCTTTTTCATTATTTCCCCTCCTTAAAATTGAAAATAGATAAATGGATTGTATCCTGTGCTAGTCAAAGACAAGACAGATAATCCACCAAGGATCAGCGCAAAAAAGGGTTTCCCCCAGTTTACTAAGAAATCTCCTATTAATTGATGTTCATTTTTATCAATAAAGCGCTGAATATACTGTTTAAGCGGTAAAGACGCAATCACACCAAAGATCCATTCCCAACGAAACTCCAATAAAAAGTATGTCGTCTGATGATCCCAAACACCCGTACCAGCCGCACCACACAAAATTGTAAGGAATGTAAAGAGCTGATTTATATCCACCGCTCGAAAAATTAACCAGCCAATTAAGATAAAAAACAACGCATAAACATGTTGTACTATCTTGGGAAGTTTTTCCAGTATCTTCCCCCATATGTAGCGCTCTCCAATCAAAAGCACTGCATAATATATTCCCCACAAAAGGTAAGTCCACGCGGCACCATGCCAAAAACCGGTCAATCCCCATACAATGAGAAGATTTCGGAGATGCTTTCCTTTCGACCCCCTGTTTCCCCCCAGTGGAATATAGACATAGTCTCGAAACCAGGTGCTCAAAGAGATATGCCATCTGCGCCAAAAGTCTTTGATAGAGATTGCAACATAGGGATAATTAAAATTTTCTAAGAAATGAAATCCAAAAATGCGTCCTAGGCCAATAGCCATATCAGAATAACCCGAAAAATCAAAATAAATCTGCAAAGTATATGCGGCAATACCCAGCCAGGCGGCACTTGTCGATAACTGGTCTGAAGTTTGTGCAAAAATAGAGTCTGCAATCTGAGCAAAAGAATTGGCCAAAAGGACCTTTTTCGCTAAGCCGAATAAAAACCTGATGACTCCCTGTTCAAAATTCTCCCAACTTTCCTTTCTATTCCGAAGTTCCCCAGCAATCGTCGTATAACGAACAATTGGCCCTGCTACCAATTGAGGAAATAGGGCAATATAAAGGGCTATGCGTAATAGATTTCTTTCTGCCCTAACTTCTCCTCTAAAAACGTCTATCACATAGCTAAGACCTTGAAATGTATAAAAGGAAATTCCAATAGGGAGTACGAGCTCTTTCACCGGGATCCCTGGGAACAGTTGATGTAGATTCTCCGTCAAAAAGCCAAGATACTTAAATACGAATAGTAACAGCAAATTACAAATTATCGCTCCAGCTACTGCCACCTTACGAATAGAGTCCTTTTGTTCCCTGTCTGATAATCTTCCGCAAATATAATTTATCACAATTGACAGAAAAATCACAGGCATCAAACGCCAGCCACCGAAACTATAAAAAGCAAGGCTAAACAGAAGCAAAATACCATTTCTTACCTCTCTCTTGCGGAATGGAGGAAAAAAATAGATTACAAGAATCAGAGGAAAAAAGGCGAACAAAAATGTAAAACTGCTGAATACCATTGTTACTCCTAACTGTGGAAAGGAATTTTCGTAGCCCTAATCAAACGAAAATTGTTATTAATTTTTTAAATTATTAATAATTTAAAAAATCTGTTACATAATACAAAACCGTGCTGTTCATCAGAGAGTCTCTATCCCCCGCATAAAATGTAAATGGTGTAGAGCCGCGCAAAGGCTTAAACCGCACTGTATATTCATAATATCGGTCATTATAACCTTGCCAATTACTCCCTCCTGCAATCTTACTATCAATTTCCATTTCAGCACCAATTTTAGTAGAGCTTGTCTTTGTTCCTCCTACCACACCACCGCTATTATTATAAAATTTATTATCTTGGGCAGATTTTTTCACATAGTTTAATTGGTTCGACATATCCGAATTCTGATAATAACCTGGCTGGATAGTTACGTAATCAAATATGTTGGTCTTATTTGCAACGTAACCTGCCCTTATAAATGTATACAGTGACGATGTCTCCGTATCTTTTGTATTATAAGGAATCCACATAAACTGCTTATTATTATTGTGAACAAGATTCCCTATATCGGCCATTAACTGGATCATCCGGTTATTATAATAATTTCCCGGAGCCCCTTCATCAAACTTAGTGTAATAAGAAGTAACTGCTTCCGTTCCCCAATAAAATCCCCGGACATTCTTATTCCACGCAGTTGTTCCAATTTGACTCTTAATTTGGTTAAACATATAAGTAAACGGTTCTTTATAGTGTTGTGCACATGCTTGGAATGTAACCGTTGGGAAAGAAAACCAAATTGTAGCATTTGGCTCTCTTGATATAATCTGCTTTGCTAACTCTACTTGTGCACTTACACTCTTATCAAGTGTTACACTAGGATATGATCCTGCACTTGATAAGAGTCCGAGATAATCTTCTTTTATATTTGCCAACGTATTTGGAAATTGTATATCACTACTCTGAATTGCATTTATACTTGAATTAGAAACAATTTGAGTTGTTGTTCCATTCTTTTGATAATAGTTATAAGTTGCATTACTGTTAATAATAACAAATTCCTGTGTTGCATCCAATATCTTATCCAGATCATTATTACTGAAGGCTGGATAAGGATCCCAAAAATGATTGCTATTAGTCCCTACATAAAGCAAGAGTGCGTTCGGCATTTCGCTACTTGAATAGGCAGCTGCTGGAGTCACTAACAATACTGACGACATAATACCCACCAAAAGCATCGTTAATAACTTTTTCATATCTCTCATCCCTTCTAAAGTTTTCTCCGGTATCCGTCTCTACTTCATGAAGTCTATTGCCACTATAACATGCTTTTCGTCAAAAATCAACAATTTTAAAAATATTTGTTTTTTTATTTTTGGAATATAGGAGGAGCTTCGGAATCCGTAAATTTCGCAGCTCCTCCTATATTTCAACGATTAGGTCATCTTCTCCTGCTTCACCTTTTTGTCGATGACGTGCCGGGAGGCCAGCTCGTCCCGGACCTCCTCCAGGCTGATGCCCAGCTGGAGCATGAGGACCATCACGTGGTAGGCCAGGTCGGCGATCTCATAGATGGTCTCCTTCTTGTCCTCGGCCTTGCCGGCGATGATGACTTCGGTGGACTCCTCCCCCACCTTTTTGAGGATCTTGTCGATGCCCTTTTCGAAGAGGTAGGAGGTGTAGGACCCCTCCTTGGGACTCTCCTTCCGGCCCTGGAGCATGTCCATGAGGCCCTGGAGGGTGAAGGCGGTGTTCTCCTCACTCTCAAACAGGGGGTGGTGGAAGCAGGACTCAGCGCCGGTGTGGCAGGCGGGCCCCTCCTTGTTCACCCGGACCACCAGGGCATCGTAGTCGCAGTCGGCGGTGATGTCGATGATGTGCTGCACCGCCCCGGAGGTCTCCCCCTTCCGCCACAGCTCCTGGCGGGAGCGGCTCCAGAAGCAGGTGCGCTCCTCCTTGATGGAGATATCCAGGCTCTCCTTGTTCATATAGGCCAGGGTGAGCACCTGGCCGGTGGTCCCATCCACCACGATGGCGGGGATGAGGCCCTTCTCGTCAAACTTCAGTTGTTCCATGGTCTGCTTGTCCAGCATGGCTTTTCTCCTTCCCAATCGTCAGCGCACGGGGATGCTGTGGTCCCGCAGGGTCTGTTTCAGGCGGGGGATGGCAATCTCCCCAAAGTGGAACACCGAGGCCGCCAGCCCCGCGTCCACCCCAGGCAGGGTCTGGAAGAGGTCCACAAAGTCCTGGACCTTCCCCGCGCCCCCGGAGGCGATCACCGGGACCTTCACCGCCTGGCACACGGCGGCCAGCATCTCCAGGTCAAAGCCCCCTTTGACCCCGTCGGTGTCGATGGAGTTGACCACCACTTCCCCGGCGCCCAGGTCCACGCAGTGTTTGATCCAGCCGATGGCTTCCATCCCCGTGTCGTCCCGGCCTCCCCGGGCGAAGACCCGGAACTGGCCGTCCACCCGCTTTACATCGGCGGAGAGGACCACGCACTGGCTGCCGTACCGCAGGGCAGCCTGGCGGATCAGGTCGGGGTCCCGGATGGCCCCGGAGTTCACGCTGACCTTGTCCGCCCCGCACTTGAGGACCCGGTCAAAGTCCTCCAGGGTGTTGATGCCGCCCCCCACGGTGAGGGGGATGAACACCCGGCTGGCGGTCTGGCGCAAAATGTCGGTGAACAGTCCCCGGCCCTCGGCGGAGGCGGTGATGTCGTAGAACACCAGCTCGTCGGCCCCGCTCTTGGTGTAGTACTCCGCCAGCTCCACCGGGGAGTTCACGTCGTGGAGGCCCTGGAAGTTGACCCCCTTCACCACCCGGCCGTCCTTCACGTCCAGGCAGGGGATGATGCGTTTGGTGATCATAGCTGCGCTCCTTTCCCCAGGGCGATGGCCTGGGCCAGGTCGATGGCCCCGGTGTAATAGGCCTTGCCGATGATGGCCCCGGCCACCCCGGCGGCCTGCAGGGCCCGGATGTCCTCCAGGGAGGACACGCCCCCCGAGGCGATGAGGTCCATGGGATACCGCTGGGCCAGGGTGCGGTAGAGGGCCCGGTTGGTCCCCTCCATGGCCCCGTCCCGGGAGATGTCGGTGCAGATGATGGTCTTGACCCCCAGCTGCTCCATCCGGTCAAAGAAGGCCTCCCAGCCTGTCTGGCTGGTCTCCAGCCAGCCTTTGATGGCCACCTTGCCGTCCTTCAGGTCGGCCCCCACGGCGATCTTGTCGCCGTACTGGGCCACCGCCTGGGCGGTGAAGTCCGGGTCGGTGACGGCGGCGGTGCCCAAAATCACCCGGCTGGCCCCGGCCTCCAGGTACCGGCGGACGGTGTCCATGCTGCGGATGCCGCCCCCCACCTCCACGAAGAGGCCGGTCTGGGCGGCGATCCGCTCGATGGTGGGCAGGTTGGTGGTCTGGCCGGTTTTGGCCCCCTCCAGGTCCACCAGGTGGAGGTGGGTGGCCCCGGCGGCCTCAAACTGCGCCACGGTGTGCAGGGGGTCGGCGTCGTAGACCGTCATCTGGTTGTAGTCCCCCTGGTACAGGCGCACGGCCTGGCCCCCGAAGAGGTCGATGGCAGGCAGAATGATCATCTCACCAGCTCCCTTCGCAGAAGGTTTTCAGGATGGCCAGGCCCACGTCCCCGCTCTTTTCCGGGTGGAACTGGCAGCCCATCACGTTGCCCCGGGCCACGGCGGCGGTGAGCTGGGCCCCGTACTCCGTGGTGGCGATCACCGCCTCGTCACAGTCCGTGGCGTAGTAGGAGTGGACGAAGTAGACGCAGTCCCCCTCCTCCACCGAGGCCAGCAGGGGGTGGCGCACGCCCCCGGGGAAGTGGAGGGCGTTCCACCCGATGTGGGGGATCTTATAGTCGGCGGGGATGACTCCCTCCATGGGAACCACCGTCCCGGGGATGAGGCCTAAGCCCTCCCAGGTGCCAAACTCGCGGCTCTCTGCAAAGAGCAGCTGCATCCCCAGGCAGATGCCCATGAGGGGCTTGCCGGCGGCGGCCTCCTCCTGGATGACCCGGTCCAGCCCGGTCTGGCGGAGCTTGGCCGCCGCGTCGGCGAAGGCCCCCACCCCCGGCAGGAAGAGCTTGTCCGCCTGGCGGAGGAGGGCCGGGTCGCCGGTGACCACCGGCTGCTGGCCGATGGCCTCCAAGGAACGGCAGAGGGAGAAGAGGTTCCCCACGCCGTAATCAATCACTGCAATCATACGAGACTTCCTTTCGTGGAGGGGATGTCGTCGTCCCCTGTGAGGGCCACCGCCTGCTTCAGGCTGCGGCCGGCGGCCTTGAAGACCCCCTCCAGGATGTGGTGGCTGTTCTCCCCCGCCACCTTCCGCAGGTGGAGGGTGCAGCCGGCTTTCCGGGTAAAGGCCAGCCAAAACTCCTTGGCCAGCTCTGTGTCAAAGGTGCCCACCTTGTCCGTGGGCAAGGCCACGTCCCAGCAGAGCATCCCCCGGCCGGAGAGGTCCACCGCCCCCAGGATGAGGGTCTCATCCATGGGCAGCAGGCTCTGGCCGAAGCGCTCCACCCCCCGCATCTCCCCCAGGGCCTGGGCGAAGGCCTGCCCCAGGCAGATGCCCACGTCCTCCACGGTGTGGTGGTCGTCCACCCAGGTGTCCCCGGTGCAGGTGACGGTGAGGTCGAACTTTCCGTGGCGGGCAAAGCCGGTGAGCATGTGGTCGAAGAACCCCACCCCGGTGCGGATGTCATACCTCCCGGTGCCGTCCAGGTTCACCGTGAGGGTGATGTCGGTCTCCCCGGTTGTTCGGGTGACTTGGGCTTGGCGCATTCAGGCTCCCTCCTCTTCCAGAATGGTTTGGACCACCGCCAGGAAGGCCTCCATCTCTGCCGGGGTGCCGATGGTCACCCGGTTATAGGCGGCGATGGCGGGGTCGGAAAAGTGGCGGATCAGGACCCCCTTCTCCTTGCACTTGCGGTACAGGGTCTCCCCCGCCACCTTGGGGTGGGTGACGAAGAGAAAGTTGGCCTGGGAGTCCGGCAGGGTGAAGCCCAGGGCCCGGAGGGCCCGGGCGGTGCGTTCCCGGGTGGCCATGATCTCCCGGGCCTTTTCCCGGAAGTAGCCGTCGGAGTCCACCGCCGCCGCCCCCAGCTTCAGGGTGAGGCGGTTGACGTTGTAGGGATTGGTGGAGTACTTCAGCTTCTCCAGGTCCTCGATAAGCCCCCGGCTGCCCAGGGCGAAGCCCAGCCGGGCCCCGGCCATGGACCGGGACTTGGAATAGGTCATCACCACCAGGAGGTTTTCATACCTCTGGAGCAGGGGCACGGCGGAGTCCGCCCCGAAGTCCACATAGGCCTCGTCCACCACCACCACATGGTCGGGGTTGGCGGCCACGATGGCCTCCACCTGGTCCAGGGGCAGGGCGATCCCGGTGGGGGCGTTGGGGTTGGGGAAGACGGTGAGTTTCCCCTTCCCCTGCATCCCCGCCACGTCCAGGGTGAAGTCCTCCCGGAGGGGGACGGTCTCATAGGCCACCCCGTGGAGGTTGGCAAACACGGGGTAAAAGCTGTAAGTCAGGGCGGGGAACACCGCCCCGTCGGCCCCGAAGGCCATGAAAGCGAAGTTTAAAATATCGTCCGACCCGTTGGAGAGGAAAACCTGCCCCGCCTCCACCCCGTAGAGCCCTGCCAGCTTGGCCCGCAGGGCGGTGCCCTCCGGGTCGGAGTACAGCCGCAGGTCGGCCAGGTCCTGCTCCGTCAGGGCCGCCAGCACCGCCGGGGCGGGGGGGTAGGGGGACTCGTTGGTGTTGAGCTTGATGTACTGCCGGTCCCGGGGCTGCTCCCCGGGGGTGTACGCCTCCAGCCCGGCGTACTGGGGGTGGAGGAAGCGGCTCATTTCGTCCCCTCCGCCACCTTGGGGTCAAAGCGGATGTCCACGCTGCGGGCGTGGCCGGTGAGGCCCTCCTTCTTGGCGAAGGTGGACACGGAGAACTGGGCCTTCTCCAGGGCGGGCTTGGTGTAGTAGGTGTACTGCATCTTCTTCACAAAGTCATCCACCGACAGGGGGCTGGAGAACCGGGCGGTGCCGCTGGTGGGCAGGGTGTGGTTGGGCCCGGCAAAGTAGTCCCCCAGGGCCTCGGGGCAGTTGCGGCCCAGGAAGATGGAGCCGGCGTTGCGGATCCTGTCCAGGTAGTCGAAGGGCTGGTCCACGCAGACCTCCAGGTGCTCCGGGGCGATCTCGTTGGCGATGTCCACCGCGGTGTCCAGGGACTGGGCCACGATGATCTTGCCGTTTTGCTCGATGGAGGCCCGGGCAATCTCTTGCCGCTTGAGCTTGGGCAGCTGCTCCTCAATGGCCCCCTGGACCGCCAGGGCCAGGTCCTCACTGTCGGTGACCAGGACAGCCGAGGCGTTTCTGTCGTGCTCGGCCTGGCTGAGCAGGTCGGCGGCCACGATCTGGGGGTTGCAGGCCCCGTCGGCGATCACCAGAATCTCGCTGGGGCCGGCCACCATGTCGATGCCCACCTGGCCAAAGACCTGCTTCTTGGCCTCGGCCACGAACTGGTTGCCGGGGCCCACGATCTTGTCCACCTTGGGCACGCTCTCGGTGCCGTAGGCCAGGGCGGCCACGGCCTGGGCGCCCCCCACCCGGAAGACCCGGTCCACCCCGCAGACCCGGGCGGCGGCCAGGATGTTGGGGGGGATCTTCCCGTCCTTCCCCGGCGGGGTGACCATGCACAGCTCCTTCACCCCGGCCAGCTTGGCGGGGATGGCGTTCATCAGAACGCTGGAGGGATAGGCCGCCGTGCCCCCGGGGACGTACAGCCCCACCCGGGCCAGGGGGACCACCTTCTGGCCCATGAGGATGCCCTCCTCGTCGTTGACCAAAAAGCTGTTGCGCACCTGGTGCTGGTGGAAGGCGGCGATGCGCTCGGCCGCCCGGTAGAGGATGTCCACCAGGGTGGGGTCGGCGGCCCGGAGGCCCTCCTCCAGGGCCCCGGCGCCCACCTCCACGGTGGCAATCTCCACCCCGTCAAATTCCTGGGTGTATTTCTTTAAGGCGGCGTCCCCGTTGGCCTTCACGTCAGCCAGGATGGCCCGGACGGGTTCGGCCACAGAGTCCACCGGGTCCTCCCGGGCGAAGATTTTGGCCCGGTCGGTGTCCGCTTCTCTCAGAATGGGTATCATTTCTTTTCTGCCTCCTTGGCGGCCACCTGGGCGGTAAGGCCCTCGTAGAGGGTCTGGATGGCCTCGTGCTTAAACTTGAAACTCACCTTATTGGCGATGAGCCGGGCGCTGATGGGGACGATGGTCTCGATGGGGGTCAGGTCGTTCTCCCGGAGGGTGGTCCCCGTCTCCACGATGTCCACGATGACGTCGGTGAGGTCTAAGATCGGCGCGATCTCAATGGACCCGTGGAGGCGGATGATGTCAATGTCCCGGCTGCGGGCGGCGTAGTAGGTCCGGGTGATGTTGGGGAACTCCGTGGCCACCCGGAGGGTGCGGTCCGGGTCGTCCCGGAAGCCGTTCTTGGCGGCCACGCACATCCGGCACTTGCCCACGTTCAGGTCCAGCAGCTCGTAGATGTCCGGGCCGTACTCCAGGAGGATGTCCTTCCCGGCCACCCCCACGTCGGCGGCCCCCCGCTCCACGTACACCGGCACGTCGGAGGGTTTTACCCAGAAGTACCGCACCCCGGCCTCCGGGTTTTCAAAGATCAGCTTCCGCTTGGGGTCCAGCAGTTCCTCGCAGGGAAAGCCCGCCTGGGCGAACATGGCGTACACCCGCTCCCCCAGCCGGCCCTTGGGCAGGGCCACGTTGAGAAATTCCTTCATGCCTGTTTCCCTCCTCTCAGGTCCAGGGTCTCCTTCCCCTGCAGTCCCTCGGCCTGGCGGCGGGCCAGGGCCCGCTTCCCCTGGCCTGCCAGAGCGGCCAGACGGCGGGTGAGGGCCTGCAGGTCGGTGGTGTCATCGTAGAGCACCAGCACATCTGCGTCATACTGGGGCCGGGCGGGGCCCAGGCGCTCCAGCTCGTTGAGGTAGATGGCAAAGCCCATGGCGCCGCATCGCTTGCCCATTTTCTCTACCATTTTATCATATTGCCCGCCGGAGAGCACCCCCGCCGCCAAATTTTTTAGGAAGCCCCGGAACACCAGGCCGCTGTAGTAGTCCATGTCTCCCTCTACGGAGAAGTCCAGGTAGACCTTATCCCCCAGGCCGTTGGCCTTTAACAGGGTGCAGAGGCTGCTGAGCTCCTCCCAGGCTTCCCGGGTCTTTTTCCCCCCTACGCACAGGGGGGCCAGCTCCGCCAGGACGGTGTCCATGGTGCCGTAGGTGGTCACCAGCCGCTCCAGCAGGGCCTGGACGGTGCCGCTGAGGCCCTTCCGCCGGCAGAAGTCCCCCAGGGCCGCCAGGTTCTTGGCCCGGACGGCGGACATGACCTCGGGATAGTCGGCCTCCTCCACCCCGGCGGCCTCCATGAAACCGGACACCAGCCCCACGTGGGACACGTCCAGCACATAGTCCGGGCTGATGGCCGCCAAACTCTCCACCGCCAGGGCGATGACCTCGTAAAGGTGGTAGAGGTCCAAATCCCCGATGCACTCCAGGCCGGTCTGGAGGATCTCCTGGAAGGCCTCGTCCCCCTTGCCGGAGCGGTAGACCGTCTCGTTGTAGTACACCTTCCGAGGGCTGGCCTCCCCCTCTCGGGTGTTTTTGATGATGGAGAGGGTCACGTCCGGCTTCAGGGCCATGAGGACCCCCCGGGCATCGGTGAAGGTGATCATCCGGTCGCTGACCAGGAAGTCCTTGTTGCGGACGTAGAGGTCATACTCCTCAAACTTGCTCATCTTAAAACGGCGGTAGCCGTACTTCTCATATAACCCCCGCAGGCGGTACATGGTCTGCTCTTCGCTGCGCAGGATGGTCCAGTCCAGTTCCATGGCGTGGTCCCCTTTCTCTTGGTTATTTAGTATATTATCACACTACTTTGATAAAGTAAAGGGCGGAAGTCCCATTTTCCCCCTCGGGGTCGAAAAAATTTTCCCCTCCGCCGGCAGAACCCCTTTGTGCACTTTGTCCGGCGGGGCAGCCCAGCTGGCCCGGCTCACGTTCCACTGCCCCCTTCCCCCCTGCCCGCCGATGTGGTATCCTAGAGAAAAAACATCGTGGAGGGGGCCGCCGAGCTGCACCCCCTCCGGGAAAAGGAGGTTCCCCATGCGCTATCTTAACCCGTCCGACATCCGCCAGGCCCTCTCCTACGAGGAGATGATGGCCGCTGTGGAGGAGGCCTTCCTCCTCTTTGCCCAGGGGCAGTGCGCTATGGCAGACCGGTCGGCTCTGACCCAGGGGGCCACCACCCTGGCCACCATGCCCTGCTTCGCCGGGGGGTATGCCGCCACCAAGCTCCTCGCCTCCTGCCCGGACAATCCCCGCCGGGGGCTCCCCTCCCTTTACGGCACCGTCCTGCTCAGCCAGGGGGACACCGGCCAGCCGGTGGCCCTGCTGGAGGGGAACACCCTCACCGCCCTGCGCACCGGGGCCATCGGCGGCCTGGCCGCCAAGCACCTGGCCCGGGAGGATGCCGCCACCGCCGGCCTGGTAGGCTGTGGGGTTCAGGGGCTCCATCAGCTGACCTTCCTGTGCCAGGTGCGGCCCATCCGCACCGTCTACCTGTACAACCACGGCAGCAAGGACCTGGGGCCCTTCTGCCGGCAACTGGAGGCCATGGTGGCCCCCAAGCCACTTGCCATCGAGCTCTGCCCCGACCCGGACACCCTGCTGGCCAAAAGCGACATCGTGGTCACCGCCACCCCCGCCAAGGCCCCCCTCTTCGCCGACGCCCCCGCCCCCTTCCGGGGCAAGTGCCTCATCGCCATCGGCTCCTGGCAGCCGGACATGCGGGAGATTCCCGAGGCCATCTGGTCGGCCACCCAGGAGGTCTTTCTGGAGCTCCCCTTCGCCTGCCAGGAGAGCGGCGACCTGTGCCAGCCCCTGGCCTCCGGCGCCCTAAAACCGGAGGGCCTGCGCTACTTCGGGGACTACCTTCTGGCCAAGCAGGCCGGCGCTGCGCCGCCCCTCCCCCACACCCGGTATTTCAAATCCGTGGGCATGGCGGTGTTTGATGCCATCGCCGCCCGGAACGTCTACCTGGCCGCCCAGGCAAAGGGTCTGGGGCAGGTCCTGGCGTGACCTGCCTCACCCACCCGGCGGGAGGGCGCCAAAAATCTCCCCCAGGATTTTTTGAAATTTTTGACCTTCCCCCATTGACAAACCAGGGGGTTATCCGCTATCCTGTAGGAAGTGAAAATTCAATATCGACACGCGATGAAGGGAATATGCCTTTTCTGTCTCCATCCCAGAGAGCGGCCGTTGGGTGCAAGGCCGTATGGAGCGAGCTGGCGTCTCACCCCGGAGTGTGAGCTATTTGAGTGGGCGTTGTTGGACGCCAATAAGAGTGGTACCGCGGAAGCTGTTTGGCCTTCGTCTCTTCTGGTGGAGACGAAGGCTTTTTCGTCGTCTCCGCCCCTTTCTCCAACAAAACGCCGCATCCGCGGCCATCCCACCATGAAAGGAATGGACCCACGCCATGAAAAACTACAACAAGTACCGCCCGGGATACTACATGCCCCCGGAACCCTGCCTGGACTGGATGCAGAAGGAGCGCCTCACCCAGCCCCCCCAATGGTGCAGCGTCGACCTGCGGGACGGCAACCAGGCCCTCATCACCCCCATGAACCTGGAGGAGAAACTGGAGTTCTACCGCCTGCTGCTGGAGGTGGGCTTTAAGGAGATCGAGGTGGGCTTCCCCGCCGCCTCGGAGACCGAGTACGAGTTCCTGCGCACCATCATCGAGGACCACCTGATCCCCGAGGATGTCTCCATCCAGGTGCTCACCCAGTCCCGCCCCCATATTATTAAAAAGACCTTCGATGCCATCAAGGGCGCCAAAAACGTGGTGGTCCACCTGTACAACTCCACCTCCTTCGCCCAGCGGCAGCAGGTCTTCCGGATGAGCGAGGACGAGATCGTGGACATCGCCGTGTCCGGGGCCAAGCTCTTTGACGAGTACGCCGCCAAAATGCCGGAGACCAACTTCCGCTTCGAGTACTCCCCCGAGAGCTTCACCGGCACGGAGATGGAGTTCGCCCTGCGGATCTGCAACGCCGTCATCGACGTGTGGAAGCCCCGGCCGGAGCGGCAGGTGATCATCAACCTCCCCTCCACCGTGGAGATGTCCATGCCCCATG
>ERZ857998.2423-NODE-2423-length-17458-cov-10.553238_pt1 | contig 17458 bp, 18 predicted proteins | sample MGYA00519954_ERZ857998 | MGnify/ENA primary metagenome ERZ857998 (study PRJEB31778, sample SAMEA3449424) | human gut metagenome | biome: human gut; feature: human-associated habitat; material: faeces | place: United Kingdom | collected 2010/2012 ...
TTCTATACTTGAACATCACCACACCTCAGCAATAAACCAGCTCAGAAAGGACAACCTCCTCCGCTCGGCTGCGGATGCTGTTCATCCGTCCCACCCATTCCATTTGATTCTCAGCCTTCAGTTGCTCAGTGACACCTTCAGCGTCCTTCATCTGCGCGACCAACCGATTGAACATCTCCTGTGCTGTGTCGCCGATTTCCTTGAGATGCTCGTCCAGCTTGCCGGTCAGCAGCATTCCCGTGTAAATGCCGTCCCTGTGCTCGCGCAGATACCGCCTGCGCTTTTCTGCAAATCTGTTGTTCATGTTCCTCCTCCTTTCACGCCCGCCGTGTGGGTTTCTATCATCATCCACATGATAGCGCAACCCGAAGGAAAAGCCCAATGTGTGAAAAGCAGATTTGCAGATTTGACCATTTTACGATTCTGTTTGCAAGCCAAATTCGCTCCATTCACTCTAAGCGGGTGAATGGAGCGAATTTTCGGCGAATATTTCCCCCATCTGATAAGGCCCTGTGATAAAAAACAAGAAGTTCATTCTTGAAAGCATGGGATTATCCTCTGCTTTCCTCGTAAATCCGCAATAATCCTTGATAAATCGGCATCGCCGTGATATACTTAAATTGTATAATTATAGCTATCGGAAACCGCCTGAAAGTGAGGACATTTTAATGGAACCGACCATCGAACGCTGGTACTCAATGAAAGAGATTTGCGAATACCTCGGCGTCAGCCGTGATACGGTACTCGCCTGGATAGAGAAAAGAAATATGCCCGCTGCGAAAATAGGCCGCCTTTGGAAATTCAAGGTCAGCGAAGTAGACGCCTGGATGAAGTCCGGCGTGGCGGCGGATAAATAATCTAGATTAGGTGATGAGCTATGGGCTTTATAGATTCGTATAAGCATCTCGAAAAGCTGTGTGGCGATATGCTGCAAACTCAGCACGGCGTCTCCGCATATATAGCCGAGATGGAAAGTACCCCAAATGGTTCATATCGGGTGCAAGGCTGGGTCGAAGATCTCAAGTGCCTTAAGCATTACCGCTGGGTCAGAAACCAAATTGTACACGACCCGAATAGCAGCGAAGAAAATATGTGCGACCTCAGCGACGCACAATGGATTGACAATTTTTATGATAGGATTATGAAGCAAGGTGATCCTCTTGCTATGTATCAAAAGACGACAAAACCTCGGCCTGTCGCAAAGCCAAAACCGCTCCGCCAATCTCCGCAAGCACAATATACATATTCCGCACGGCCGGTTTACTCAAAAAAGAAAGCGAAGAAAGCCACTGGATGGGTTGTGTTATTGATTATTACAGTGCTTGTCGGACTGTTTTTTGTGCTTAAATACCTTGTAAATTAATCAGGAGATGCACGATGGCACTGGAAAATAAATTGGGGCTGACAAGCTCCGCCGACCTTGCCCGTGAAGAAGAACGCCTCAGCAAGAAAAAGGCGGTAGAACTGTTTGAAAACGGCGTACTCGATACGCTCCCGGCGGGTAAATTCTCGACTGGCTTGACCATATCCTGAAAAACGAAATCGGCAAGGTCGTGGACTGGAGCAAGGTGGATAAAGAGGATTATCTCCTTGCAATGGAGCGCAGCCCCATCAAGGATGTGGGATCAAGGTGCTGCTGAAGGCGGCGCTGTCCGACGAGATAAACAGCCGGGAAGTCTATTTGAGTGGCATCGACCAAAGCTATTATTACGAGGAGTACACGACCTTCGAGGCGGAAGATTTGAGCAAGGAATGAGGTGCAGATATGCCCGATCAGAATTGGCAATTTGAACTGGAAGAATATATCAAGCAGGGTGAACCCGACCGAGCCGAAAAAAGCGAGACGTGGCAGACCGCCATCGGCTTGCAGGCGGTGGACGGGCTGAACACCTCTGCCTATCTGCTGGATACGGCCAAGGATCACATCGAGGGTAAAATCACTATTGATGAAGCCCAGCAGCGCATTCATAGCTATTATGAGCAGCGCACCACCCGCACCGAAATAGAGAACGAAACCAAAGAAGCGGACATTGTCTCTGCAAGGATCGCAAAGTTGTTGGGCGAAAAAGCCTTCCAATTCTCGCCTGCCGAGTGGCTCTCCATCCACCGCAGACTGTTTGAAGGCGTGTTCAGTCACGCCGGGCAGATTCGTCAGTACAACATCACCAAGAAAGAGTGGGTGTTGAACGGCGACACCGTAATCTATGCGGACTGGAATAGTATCAAGGATACGCTGGATTACGATTTTGCCACTGAAAAACAGTTCTCCTATGAGGGCCTGTCCGTAGATGCGGCGGTGAAGCATCTGGCGAAATTCGCCTCCGACATTTGGCAGATCCATCCCTTCGGCGAGGGAAACACCCGTGCCACCGCCGTCTTTATGATCAAATATATGAAAACCTTCGGCTTTCGTGTAAACAACGACGCCTTTGAAAAGAATTCGTGGTACTTCCGCAACGCCTTGGTCCGAGCAAACTACACGAATCTGCAAAAGGGCGTTCACGCCACCACAAAATTCTTGGAAATGTTTTTCAGCAATCTTCTTTTAGGCACGGATTATGAGCTGAAGAATCGTTATATGCACATTGATTATGTGGAGGAAAGCCGTCCCCAAAGTATCAATTTCAAAGTTTCAAAGTATCAATTTGATACTTTGAACTGCTCACTGGAAGAACTGGCGGTTTTGGAACTGGTCGCACAAAACCCGGCCATTAAGCAGCAAGAGCTTGTGACCGCAACGGGAAGGTCTATCGCAACCGTGAAGCGAATTATGAAGTCGCTGCAAGATAAAAACTATATCCGCCGAGAAAACGGCAAGAGATACGGAAAATGGGAATTGCTGGTTTGATTTTAATTATATAGTTATATAGAAATTGTGAGGTAAACAGCTATGAAGGTTAAAACAGCATATAAAACTTTTGATGAACAATTAGCTGCGGCTGACAAATCAGCAAAAGTGCTTTTTCCGACAGCACGCCGTTCTCGACACATCTGTCGGTGTCGATGGCGCAGAAGTCTCCGAATACACCGATGCCGATACCGTCATATCCAGCTCTGCGCCTGACGGCGATGACATAATCGATAAAGGCAGCCTTGTTCGAGGAATCCGCACAGAGACCGTTCGTCTGATACGACACCTTAGCCTTGTTTCCGCCATGCTCCTCATTTTTCCAGAGGCAGAAAGAGCCTCGTTTCTTTAATCCCTGTAGTAGCTTTTCATACATATTTCTGATCATCCTTTCTGGAGGGCTTAATCTCATCCTCACTTCTCGCCGGTCATGACAGGCCGTTTTGGTCTAAAGTTTTTGAAGAAAATTTTCGTGTCCTTATCTGGCAGCCTCGGCAAAGAGTCAAAACTGACGGTTTCTGAAAATATCTTCTTTCCACTACCCGCCGGAGGGATTTGTTGGTTTTGAACGAAAGAAAATAGAAAACTCTGAGAAATTTTCTGACGGTCAAAAGTTCAAAATGTATTCGTTGATTTTTTCACAGAAACGTGATATCCTGAATAAGTTAATTGAGATAAGGAGTCTGATGATATGGCCGTGAGTTATAAACCTCTAATGCATATGATGATCGAGCGGGATATTTCCAATGCAGAGCTGATGCGCCGTGCCAGCATATCCGCAAACATAATTACAAAAATCAAAAACGGGCAGTACATCGCCTTGGATAAGGTAGAGAGCATTTGCCACGCTATGGGCTGCTCCCCCAACGATATGATGGAGTTTATACCCGATAACCCGGAAGGAGAGAAAAAGGATGATTAACATACGGAAACTGGAAGCGGAACTGTGGGAATCCGCCGATCTCCTTCGCGCAGGGTCAAAGCTGACGTCGAATCAATACTGTATGCCCGTGCTAGGGCTTATTTTCCTGCGCTATGCGTACAGCCGCTTTAAAAAGGTAGAGGCCGAGATACTGAAGAACCGTCCCTCTCGCGGCGGACGTGTGATGCCCGTCGAGGCCAGCGACTTTTCCGCAAAGAGTGCGCTGTTTCTGCCGAAAGAGGCGCAGTACGAGTATCTCGTCAATCTGCCGGAGAATATCGCAGCGGCAGGACTTATCAATAAAGACGGACATCCGATGAACAGCCTCGGTGAAGTTGTCAACAACGCCATGCAACTGATAGAGGATCAGAGCGAACAACTCACAGGCGTTTTGCCGAAAAGCTATACCGACTTTACTGACGAGTTGCTGGCGGAGCTGCTTCGCATTTTCAATAACAGTGCTCTTGATGACGTCGGCGGCGATATCGTTGGACGCATCTATGAATACTTCCTCAATAAATTTGCTAAAAACATCGCCTCTGATGACGGCGTGTTCTTCACGCCGAAATCCCTTGTAAAAATGATCGTAAACATCATTGAACCGAAACAGGGTGTTCTTCTTGATTGCGCATGCGGCAGCGGCGGTATGTTTGTACAAAGCGGAGATTTTGTGAACGCCGCCGGTATGAATGCCAACAGCACCATGACCTTCTACGGACAGGAGAAGGTGGAATATAATGCACAGCTCTGCCTTATGAACATGGCGGTGCACGGTCTGACGGGTGTTATCAAATCCGGAGACGAGGCAAATACCTTCTATCACGATGCACACAACCTGAACGGCTGCTGCGATTACATCATGGCGAATCCTCCGTTCAACGTAGATAAGGTCAAAGCCGAATCATGCGAGAACGCCGGACGTCTTCCGTTCGGTCTGCCGAGTGTAAACAAAAACAACGAGGTCGGCAACGCCAATTACCTCTGGATCTCCTATTTCTATTCCTATCTGAACGAGCATGGCCGCGCAGGTTTCGTAATGGCTTCCTCCGCTACGGACAGTCAGGGAAAGGATAAAGATATTCGTGAAAAGCTCATCAATACCGGTCACGTCGATGTGATGATTTCCGTCGGTAATAATTTCTTCTATACGAAATCGCTGCCTTGCTCCCTGTGGTTTTTCGATAAAGTGAAGGGCGAAGCAATCCGGGATAAGGTTCTGTTCATCGATGCCCGGAATTACTATACAGTTGTGGACCGAACGCTGAATGAGTGGAGCGAATGGCAGCTTAAAAACCTGAACGCCATCGTATGGCTTTATCGCGGTGAGACCGACAAGTATACGGCTCTGCTGCAGGAATACCACCACTATCTTCACGATGAAGCCGAGGCCGCTGAAAATGACGATTTGAAAGAGGCTGTATATCAGGAATCCTTTGCCGATATCGTTTCTGCGCTGAAGGAAAAGCTCTCCGCGCTCCGCAAAACGGCAAAAGCCGAAGTGGACGCCGCCGGAAAGCGTGACAAAAAGAGCGTGCAGCAGCAGTATGACGATAGAATTGCCTATATCGAGAATATGCTGACCGTTGCCAAGGAAGCGCACTGGCTCTATGAGAAGTTCGGTGACGGCGTTTATACCGATGTCCTTGGTCTGTGTAAACTTGCCATGCTTGCCGAAATCGAAGAAAAAGGCTGGTCACTCACCCCCGGCGCGTATGTAGGCGTTGCTCCCGTGGAAGATGATGGGGTGGATTTTGCCGAGCGTATGGCGGAGATCCACAGGGAACTTCTGTCCCTTCAGGCTGAATCCAACGATCTAATGGATACCATCTCGCAGAACATGAAGGAGATGGGGATATGAGCTATAGCAAGGCACAAATAGCTAATCTGTGTACTCTGGTGACTTCTGGCGGAACTCCGCTTACCTCTGTTCCTGCCTACTATGACCCTAAAGAAATCCCTTGGTTGAAAACCGGGGAAGTAAATTACTGTCGTATTTACGACACAGAAAGCTATATTTCGAAAGAGGGACTGGCTCGTTCCAGCGCAAAAATGATTCCTGCGAATTCAGTTGTCGTTGCAATGTATGGACAGGGGGATACTGCGGGTAGGGTTGCAATTAACAAGATACCATTGTCTACAAATCAGGCATGCTGCAATCTTGTTATAAACCACGTAATAGCTGATTATGAGTATGTTTATTATGCCTTGTGTACGCTTTACGACCGCCTTGTTGCGTTAAAAAACGGAGGTGCGCAGCCAAATCTTAATGCTAAAAAGATAAAAGCAATTGAAATACCATTCCCAGACCTTGAGACACAGCGTACAATTGCTTTTGTTTTGGGAGCCTATGACAACCTCATTGAAAACAATCAGAAGCAAATCAAACTACTTGAAGAGGCTGCTCGGCGGCTGTACAAGGAGTGGTTTGTCGACCTCCGTTTCCCCGGATATGAGGATACACCTATCGTTGACGGTGTGCCAGAGGGGTGGGAAAGGCTTCCTGTTGGCGAACTAATTGAAAAGATACCAAGAACCACACAAATCATGGCTTCTGAATATGGGAAGGAAGGACCTATCCCGATTATCGATCAAAGTAGAGGGTTCATCGCAGGATACACAGATAATCATGCTTCTCTGGTTAATGTAGGCAAGCCGGTGATTGTTTTTGGCGATCATACAAGGATTCTTAAGTATATTCAGTTCCCGTTTGCAAAAGGTGCTGACGGAACTCAATTGATTGTTAGCAATACAGATAGAATGCCTCAAAGTCTCTTTTATTGCAGTCTTGTTGGAGTTGATTTGTCAAATTATCATTACGCTCGTCATTTTAAGTATTTGAAGGCAGAAGAATTACTTGTGCCTACTCAAGTAATAGCTGAAGCATTTGATCACTTTGTATCTCCAATGTTTTCCAAGATTCAACGGCTCAGAGATATTAATAAAGCTGCAACTAATGCCCGTGATCGTCTGCTGCCCAAGCTGATGAGCGGCGAAATCGAGGTGTGATGTATGACAGATTGGCTTATGGTAATTATCACAGCGGTATATGTTGCTGCCACTATTGTTATTTGTGTATTCAATGGGAAATCGGCAAAAGCCGCCAAGGAACAGACAGAAACAGCGAGACAGCAGATAGATGAAATGATTCGCCAATATAACGAGTCAAATCGTCCTATTGTCATCGTTCGCTTTGAGATCATCAGATCCGGACTACTGTGCTTTGTTTTGGAGAACATAGGCCCAGTAGTAGCCGAAGATATCAAAATAAGAATTAATGATGAGTTTATAGACAATCTTGAAAAAGAGGATAAACAGATTCGTCTCCGTGAGACTACGGAAGCCACACTCTTTTTATCAAGTCACCAGAAGCTGTATATTCTGTTGGGCGGGCAGTCGCAATTAAGCAAAATAGCAAGTGTGCCTGCTAAATTTGATATCTCTTACAATTGCAAATATGACGAACACACGGAAATTGATTTATGGCAGTATCGATTTATGCTTACATACAGTTCAGAACTGGAGGATATTTCTCAACATCTCAAGCATATTGAGAATGAAGCTAAGACCTACCATAATAAGCATCTTAAGGCTATATCAAAGAGTAGTCCTGTCAGCGTATTAGTTCACACAGGGGATGAAAGCAAAAAGTTTGAAATATTCAAAGCAGTCTGCATGAATCCCGGTTCTACAACTGAGCATCTTGCTGAAATTGTGGAGATTCAAAAAGAAGATGTGCTCGACATTCTAATTGAGTTAGATCGCGTAGATCGGTTCGTTCAAGCTGTCCCATACGATGACGATGATTTTCATGCGAAATGGTACAGGCGATAACGAGGAGGTGCTCGTATGAGCTACGATTACTCTGAAAACATTCTTGTGCAGGAAAGTGCCGGAAACCTTCTCCGGGGCGAACTTGGCTGGGATGTGAAATTCGCATATAACACGGAGGTGCTGGGCGACGATGGCACCTTCGGCAGGAAATCGTACAAAGAGATTCTGCTTGTGCGGTATTTTCGTGCTGCCCTGAAAAAGCTAAATCCTTGGATCACCGAGGCACAGATACTTGAAGCGCAGGTCACACTCGAAAAACGCCTGTCCACAGCCTCGCTCCTGCAGATCAACGAGGAGAAGTATTTCCTGATTCGCGATGGCATTCCCGTGACAGTAAAGCGTCCGGACGGCAAAACGGAAACAAAGAAAGCTGCCGTGATCGATTTTCTCCACCCAGAGAACAACTATTTCCTTGCGGTCAAAGAACTGAAAATACACGGTGATCTTTACCGCCGCCGCACGGATATCGTGGGCTTTGTAAACGGTCTGCCGCTCCTTTTCGTGGAATTAAAGAAAAACACCGTAGACGTCCAGAACGCCTACGATGACAACTATACCGATTATCAGGATACGATACCGCACCTGTTCTATTACAATGCTTTCATTATGCTTTCCAACGGCACAGAGGCCAAGGTCGGTACGTTGGGCAGCAAGTACGAATTCTTCCATGAATGGAAGCGTCTTGACGAAAAAGAGCAAGGCAGCGTAGCTTTGGAAACGATGCTGCGCGGTATCTGCAAAAAAGAGAACTTCCTTGATCTGCTGGAGAACTTCATTCTTTACGACCACTCCGGCGGCAACACGGTGAAAATCCTTGCCCGTAACCACCAGTATCTCGGTGTCAACGAAGCAGTCAAGGCATACGAGGCACGGAAGCTCAACGACGGCAAGCTGGGCGTGTTCTGGCATACACAAGGTTCCGGCAAGAGCTATTCCATGGTTTTTCTCGCCCAGAAGATCCGCCGCAAGTTTGCAGGGTCTCCCACAATCGTTGTTCTTACCGACCGAGATGAACTGAACAAGCAGATCAGCGACACTTTTGAAAACTGCGGTCTGCTCGGTAAAACGAAAGCCTCACAGTTTATCGCCACAAGCGGCGGTGACCTCGTCACGAAGCTGAAAGGCAATCCGAGCTTCATATTCACGCTGATACAGAAATTCAACAGGCCGGACGAACAGCCGATTTACCCGGACCACGATATTATTATCATGTCGGATGAAGCACACCGCAGTCAGTACGGTATCTTTGCCGACAACATGATGAAGCTGCTCCCGACAGCGGCCCGTATCGGTTTCACCGGCACTCCGCTCCTGTCCAGCGACAATATCACGGCGCGTACCTTCGGCGGCTATATCTCTGTTTACGATTTCAAACGCGCCGTGGAGGACGGTGCGACCGTTCCGCTGTACTATGAGAATCGCGGCGAAAAGATACTCGATCTCCATAATCCGGAAATCACCGACCGCATTCTCGACGCCATAGAAAATGCCGACATCGACGTCGATCAGCAGGATAAGCTCGAAGCGGAGTTTGCAAAGGAAATCCATCTGATGACGGCGGAGCCTCGCCTCAAATCCATAGCGAAAGATTTTGTCGGTCACTATTCCGACCTGTGGACCAGCGGCAAGGCGATGTTCGTGTGCCTCAATAAGGTCACGTGCGTCCGTATGTATAATTTCGTTCAGGAATACTGGAAGGAAGAAATCAAAGCTCTGAAAGCGAAAATCAAAACAGCCACTCAGCAAGAAGCGCAGGAACTGGAGCGCAAGCTGAAATGGATGGAAGAAACGGAAATGGCCGTTGTGATCAGTCAGGAACAGAACGAGATTCAGACCTTCAAAAAATGGGATCTGGATATCAAATATCACAGGGCGAAAATGGAAAAGCGTGAGCTGGACAAGGAGTTCAAAGATGCGTCCAATCCGCTCCGGGTGGTATTCGTCTGCGCCATGTGGCTCACCGGGTTTGACGTAAAGTGCCTGTCCTGCCTCTATCTGGACAAGCCTTTGAAGGCACATACACTTATGCAGACTATCGCCCGTGCCAACCGTGTGAACGAAGGCAAGAGCAACGGGCTGATCATCGACTATATCGGTATCGTGAAAGCCCTCCGTAAGGCACTGGCTGACTACACGGCGAACATCAACACGCCCGGTGGCGATCCGACTGTTGATAAGGACGAGTTGATTGCCCGTATCCTCGATACGATTGATAAAGCGAAGGCATTCCTCCGGGAGCGTGATTTTGAGCTTTCTGATCTGGTGACAGCCGTTGATTTTACAAAACTGGCTCTGCTTCAGACCGCCGCCAACGCAGTATGCGGCACCATTGAGGATAAAAAGTCCTTCTCCACATACGCCTCAGAATTGATCCGCTTGATGAAATACACGGATCGCGATGATATTACCGGGCAGACGCGCAAAGAGTATGAAGCCATCGCTGCTATTTACGGGGAGCTTCAGAAAAAGCGCCGTCACGTTGATACTACCGATCTGATGGTGGAAATCAATTCTATCATCAGCGAGTATGTGGAAATCGATGACGCTCCGATGATGGTAAAAGAGGAGCCGCGCCGGTTTGACATCAGTGCAATCGACTTTGATTTGCTCCGTCGGGAATTTGCGAAGGTAAAGAAAAAGAACCTTGTGATGAAGGACTTGGAGGAAATCATCCAGCAGAAGCTCGACCGTATGCTTTTCAACAATCCGGATCGTATTGATTATTACGAGCGTTATCAGCAGATCATCACGGATTATAACAGTGAGCAGGACCGTGCTACCATCGAAAAAACCTTTATGGATTTGATGGATCTGGCTAACAGCCTCGACAAAGAGGAACAGCGGTATGTCCGTGAAGGCTTCGAGAACGACGAGGAGCTTTCTCTGTACGATATGCTTTTCCGGGACGATCTCTCCAAAGCGGATATCAAGAAAATCAAGGAAGTGGCTGCAAGCCTTTTGAAGAAGATCAAGGCTAAGATTGCCGAGCTTGACCACTGGACCGATAAGCAGGAAACAAAAGCCGCTGTGGATAATCTAATTCGTGATACGCTGTGGGCCGAGCTGCCGGAGTGCTATGACGAGATCAGTATTTCCGAATACCGCCAGCGCATTTACGAATATGTGTACACGCGCTACAGAGTGGCAGCATAAGGAGGCATCTAACGAATGGGGAAAATAACTCACGATTTGCTCCCAAAGCAAAGGCCGCGCAAGCACAATCTGAAAGTTGAGATAGATGTATATCCTTATGCTACCGAGTTGTATGAAGAACTCGAGCATATCGGAATCATCAACCGTGTAAAGGAAATCCCTCAGCTTGGTGTCATTAAGGTGGCAAAAAGATTAGCAAAAACGCGATATGACTATATTATGCTTCAATTGTACCTTCACCAGATGATAAAGAATCATCTACAAGGACATTTGAGATTGACCTATAACAATTGTGTTGCGGCAAAAGAGTTCCATAATGATTACAAGTACACAAAAATGGATAGGCCATCGATTGGTGATATTCTTCAGTTGCTTACGATCGTTTATAATATCGGCCATTTTTACAATACTTTTACAGCATCGCGAGCTGTCACGATGTTGTCGTCAGAGGATGATATATTCTATGATATAGTGGTAGGTGCGTCTACAAGCGATCGCTTTCATGAAGCAGCGCAGAGTATTCTGAACAGCAAGAATTATCAAAGGTTGCATTTGCTGAATTCAATTTTGATTTTGGAGAGATGTGACCAAGCAAAGCAATCGGTGTCCTTAGCTTTGGAAATACTATACGCGTACATAAATGAGTCCGCATTGCCAGAATATAGTAAATTAAAATATATCTTTTCAATTTTCCGGAGTGTGAGAACTGTATCTTATATGGCGTATGATTTGCAAATTGCAGAAACCCCACTCACAATAGATCTTTGCAATGAAAAAGCAATGATACTATTATTGCAGGAACTGTTATCAGAGTATAACAACAATCAATCGTCCCACCAGTTGGTTCAATCTACCACGAAGCTCCTTGATGATACTGTTTATAATGAGAACTCAAGTGCCATTTGCTACTACAAAATATCCCGGAAAATGGTTTCGCTAATAACAAAAGATCCGAGTTATACGAGCACGAACTATTATGCCGATCTGTTTGCTGATAAAAGCAGCATTCTGAACCGGACACACGCGCATAAGCGGGATTATGCTCAGTCTCAGATACTAAAACTCACTTTTTCAGGAGATCAACGCTTTTTATCCGAGGCTTTGCTTGCGGATTTAGAGAAAATTAACAATACTCGTGTGGGATACTATGATAGGCATTCTGGTGAGCAAACTATTCTGGTATCGATAAAAAAGAACTGCGTTTCCGCAACGAAAAGATATGCTGCATTTAAAACTATGAAGTGTGCAGTAAACTATCTTCGAAGAATACCTGACATTAGTTCAACAGATGTAAGGTTTATTCTTTGTGTAAAGTTTTTCTTGTTCTATCTGCTTGACGAAAACCCTGTTGTGATTAAGCCGACAATAGATAGGGAAAAATGTGTTATATGTACACGCGGCAAAAATACTCGTGTAAAGGAGATAAAATCACTAATAAACAACTCTACCGGTACAGAAGACGAGAAGCACGAAGCTGAATTCCTGTTGAGTCAGCTTGTAAGTGATCCTATAAATGATACCAGTATCACCATACCAGCAAGTATTCTTGTTTATCAAAAGGATGCTGTGGGAAGAAAGCTATGTGAATTTGATGGCATGATTATTCATCTTATGAGAAAAACAGAGCAAGTGTTTTTCTTGGAAGCCAAAAATCGTAACGAGAAGCCTGCCCTTGGAAAGAATTGCCTACGAGAAAAGCTTGATAAGTTTCCAATACAATACAATTTAGATGACATACAAATCGTAGCCTGTGATGCTTATTTGAAATATACTGTTCAATAAGTGTTTCTGCCAAACAATAATCCGAAAAACTGCGTACATCGCTCTGCAAAATCACCTCGACTGGCGAAATTGAGCAGTGGTTCTGCTTAAATTGAGCAATAGGACGCCCGGATTGAGCAGTCCCACCACTTAGGTTGAATATAGACAGAACAAATCTGTCAAGGCATCATAAATATGGTCGGAGTTATATGTCTTGCAGACACTTCCGCTTACATATGGATTCCTTACCGCCAATGACCATGGTGTAGTCATCGTGGACAATAACCCGTTTTAATTTCAGACCACTTTCGAATATCAAAAGAATGGCAATTTTCATATCCTTCACATATATGAGGCATCGGTATAAAGGAAACTTCAGTATCGTCGTTCAAATCATTTTTAGGATTTATGACACAAATGGAAGAAATTCTCGCCCACGCCCATCCATCTGGCAACTCAAATGGTATTTCATCCTCAATACATTTCACGCTGCCGTCAGCGAACTTCTCATAATGCAAATTATCCTCACAGGCGCAATGAAGGATCAAAGGCGTTGCCTACAACGCAAAATCTACATCAAGATGTTGCAAAACAATACAATACTTTGTCCCGGCACTATTTCAAATGTAGCCATACCTCCGCAGTATACCGGCTCAAAAAGGATTCCTTCCCTGTAAGGCTATTCCGAGATCAGCGTTTTTCGCCCTCTTTTGCCGCCTTCTCAATGCTGCGAATGGTCTGCAAATATTCCTCCTCCACGGGAGAAAGATTCTGCGCCTGATATTTCCTGTATTCCGCCTTTGCCTTCTCCATCGCCTGCGTGTGGCTGACGGTTCCCCCGTCGGTGAGCAGGGCCTCTCCGGTGGAGGCAAGGATGCGGTCCAGGTTCTCCACATAATCACTCATGTACATGGGCCGGCGGCGCATCGCCTGAATCTCCGCAAAGTCAAAGTATCCGGAAACGAGATTGTTCAGTATCTTCAGTTCGTCCGCGGAGAGATAGTTCTTTGCGACGGTAATATCCTTCGCCGTGGGAAAATCCCCGGAAAATGCGGTAAGCCCCATAAATGGCTTTTCGGCATCGGCTCGCTCAAAAATCACCTCTGCGGCGGTATGGCCATGGGCGGCATAGTGCAGCTTGTTCTGCACCATCTTGAAAAAAGCCACCGACTCGGCGCTTTTGGGGTCATAGTCCACGCTGGTGGCGTAGAGGTCGAGGACCTGACGGTACATCACCTTTTCGGAGGAACGGATGTCCCGGATGCGGTCAAGAAGTTCCTTCCAATAGCTGCCGCCGCCGAGATTCCTCAGTCGCTCATCGTCCATGGCGAAGCCCTTGATCATGTACTCCTTCAAGCGCTCGGTAGCCCAGCGGCGGAACTGCGTTGCAATAGAGGACTTGATGCGATAGCCCAGAGAAATGATCATATCGAGGTTATAGTGATTTACGGCATAGGTTTTCCCGTCTGCGGCAGTTGTTCGGATTTTCCGAACAACTGCACTTTGCTCTAACTCGCTTTCCTCAAAAATGTTTTTTATATGCTCACTGACATTGGCCTTGCTGCTCTGATACGGCTCACAAAGCTGCGCCTGTGTCAGCCAGACAGTTTCATCCTGAAACCGGACATCAATTTTTGTCTCGCCGCTTTCAGACTGGTAAATGACGATATCGCCCTTGTTTTCATCGTTGAGGAAAGTACTGCTCATTTTTGTTCCCTCCCGGCTTTTCGGTGGCTTCAGCAAATGCTCGGCTTATTGCTATTATAGTATCACAAAATCGGCGTTTTTTCAACAGACGCCAAGGGAATGATGCCGCTGCCGTTCAGCACCACACCTGCTGCCGCTGGCTACCGCCGTATGCATACTTCGGTGCGAATACGATGTGATACTGGCGGCGATATCTTGAATGTGATGTGCTTTTTATCTCGTTTCTTTCGTCTTTCTTAATCTGCATAAAAACTCCTATTGCTCTGGTAATGCGGTCGCCAAACCTTTACCGGTATACCGCAATAGGCGGTTTTACTCATGCTAAAGCTATTTTTCTTCCCTCGGTAGAACCGGGGATTTATTTCCACGTCTGAAGGCGCCCCAAATAAGCGCCTGCCTCTTTTTAGAAGCAGACACTTATTTCTCGTATTCTTTTTTACCGCAGCAGCCGGATCAGCAGATCATTGATATCCTCAGTGGGCTTGCCGCTTGCTATCAGCTTGTTCCGAAAGGACACCATGGCCGTTGTAAGCAGCCGCCGTTCGCCGGCGCAGAGTGCCAACACTCGATTTCTTCTATGCTTGAACATCACCACACCTCAGCAATAAATCAGCTCAGAAAAGACAACCTCCTCCGCACGGCTGCGGATGCTGTTCATCCGTCCCACCCATTCCATTTGATTCTCGGCCTTCAGCCGCTCAGTAACACCCTCGGCGTCCTTCATCTGCACGGCCAGCCGATCAAACATCTCCTGTGCCGTGTCGCCGATCTCCTTGAGATGCTCGTCTAGCTTGCCGGTCAGCAGCATCCCCGTGTAGATGCCGTCCCTGTGCTCGCGCAGATACCGCCTGCGCATTTCTGCGAATCTGTTGTACATACTCTTCCTCCTTCACGCTCGCCGTATGGCCTTCTATCAACAGCCACATAATAGCGCAGCCAGAAGGAAAAGCCCAATGTGCGAAAAACAGATTTACAGATTTGACAGAAAAATAGTCTCATACGATTTGCCGAATCACACCTGACCAAATCGCACTTGACGATTTTTATAGTGCTATTGGCTATTAGACTGACCTCTTATGTGAAGGCCTATTTCCAATCAAGCACTTAACCGATACTGGAGTACCGTTATAATTCCGCTCGGTCTCCATATACTTAATGAAGCGTGCGACGCTTTCGCTTTTAAATTGCGCATTGCGCTCTGCGCTAAGTCTATAGCGTATTTTCTCTTTATCATCAATGTTATCGTTTTCCATTCTCAAGGTAAGCTGATGATCCTGAAAATCAAAAATCCAGCCTTGAAGGGAAAGATCAACTAATACGCTTAGGGCCGCCATATATTTTTGGCAGTCAAGGTCGGCTTCTCGTGCAGTTTCAGAAACACGCCGAAGCTCATCGCTGATAATTCGAGCTCTGTTCATGGGTAACGTGTCTTCTAAGCGCCGAGTAAGTCGCTGAAACAACTCTTGGTATTCCTCGCTCAAAGCAGGACGATACTGCTCCGAGGCGATGGTCTGTTCTATATTTTTAATGGATGCTTTCATGCATTTCCTGCTTCCTGAATAAGTCTGCGTCACCGATGGCCGCATTCAATTAATTATTTGTAGCAAACACTGGCTGAGAGCTAATTCAGCAAGTATTTCTTTTCAGCCCCGCGGCCTACCCTCTGCACAAGCCCCATATTCCGCATCTGTTTCATAAGCTCAAAAGCGCGGGTCTTCTTGATTCCAAGCAAGGATTGGACCTCTTCATCCGTGATATGGCCGTGCGCGGAGGTATAGTCAAGAACCTTTTGCATCTGTGCGGTGACCGGAGAAGCCTGCTTTGGGATGGCAACGGTCATGGCATTCATATTGGGCAGGACCATTTTGAATGCATTGGGCGTTGCTTCGATGACCGGTTGTACGGGGCAGTTTTCATAAAGCTTATAGATTCTGCGGATGCCGGTGCCGTAGCTCTCGATCAAACGCAGGCGATGGAACATCTCGGCAAGATTCTTGTTGCGGGGTTGTGAAATACCGATACGGATATCATCGGTGGAGAGACCGGGGAGGAGGCCGCCGATAGAGATGAACTCTATCCGCTCGTCGTTCACATTGATGATAATGCTGCCGCTGTAGCTGTAATCCCGGTGTACAATGGCATTCAAAAGTGCCTCGCGAAGAGCCTCCTCGGGGTAATCCTGCTTTTCAATACGCTCCAAGCCCTTAAATGACGCCTTGGTTCTGTTACAGAGCATCAGGTAATCAAAGGTGTCCTCCAACTGCGCAAAGATGGAGCCTCCGAACTCCTTGTTATCCTTGAAGGTGGTATTGGAATCATCACCGAAAACTGCTACCTTCGTCGTATGCGCACATTGATCGGAGATGATAAGTGCAAGGTTGGTAAAAAGCTCATCATTCTTCTGTGTAATCCCAAGGGCACGGTACTTTTCCTTGCCGAACGGCACTCCATATTTTTCGAAAGCATTTGCCGCAGCCTCAAAGGACAGATCCTGCTCCATGGAGCGCATTTCTTCGAACGCATCGCCATCGCTTTCCTTAATCATCTGGCGAATCTGCTCAGGGGACGCTGGCACACTGGAGGTGCCCTGGCGTACATAAACACCGTTGGGCTTCAGACCTTTTCCTTTGAGGTAGTAGGGCTTGTTGCTTCCCTCACTGATGGCAATACGCACCACCCTGTTATCCTGGATTGAAAAGCGCACGAACATTGTAACGTCCGGCACAATAGCATCGCGGATGCCGTTGGTGATTCGGGTATACTCCTGATCCACATCTGCCAGTCCGACGGCATTTCCATTGTTGTCAATGCCGACGAACACCACGCCGCCGTCCGTATTTGCGAAAGCGATCACTTCTTTATAAATTTCCTCAGTAAACTGAGCCTTGAATTCTATATTTTCGGTTTCAAAGTTCATGGAGACGCCCCCTTATACGAATTCTAATTATATTATACTCATAAAATTCGCCCTGTCAACCGGAGTTTGTGAATTTTCGGCGAATATTCGCTTATTCGATGTGAGTGCCCGCCTTGTTTGTTCTCAAAAACAGAGAGCCGCCTCGTCTAATAATGCGAAAGGACCTCCTTCGCGCAAGCAAAGGAAGTCCGCCGAATATAGCTTTTTACGCAATTACAGCTTGAAGCAGGCATTTTTACAATTCCACTATTTCATCGCCCATCTCTCCATTTCTGCGCCTCCCAAAGCATATCGATATGCCGGCGGGATTTGCGGTTGG
>ERZ857998.2425-NODE-2425-length-17456-cov-3.017068_pt1 | contig 17456 bp, 15 predicted proteins | sample MGYA00519954_ERZ857998 | MGnify/ENA primary metagenome ERZ857998 (study PRJEB31778, sample SAMEA3449424) | human gut metagenome | biome: human gut; feature: human-associated habitat; material: faeces | place: United Kingdom | collected 2010/2012 ...
GGGCGACTTTTTCGGCAGCCGCCAGCACGGTCTGCCGCTGCTGCGCGCCGCGGCGCAACAAACCGTGGCGCTGGGCGTGGGCAGCCTGCAAAAAGAGCAGCGCGGCCTGGCCGCCTCCTATATGGACGCGGTGTCCGCGCTGGAATGCAGCCGTATGCAGGGCAAGGGAAAAATGGTTTTCAGCGATGAAGTGGTGGATGTGGACGATTTGGAATCCATATTTCCTTATAAAGAAATGGAGTTATTGCGCGCGCACCTGCGCATGGGAGATATCGAGGCCATCCATGGGCTTTTAATGCACATCCTGAAATATGCCAAAAGTCTGAATATGTCCCTGCACCTGGGCCGCTTTTTCTGCTATGAGTTGGCCAACCAAGTGCTATCCTGCGTGCGGGAAATGGGTGGGAAATTCGCGCGCCAACTGCCCGACAACATCAACGCGGCGCGCCTGGCGGATTACCACACGATCGATGAAATGATTCGCGCCATGCAAAACATGATGACCAACCTGTGCCGCATGATCAACGAAGAAGAAATGGAAGGCCAGGATTGCGCCATTGGCGAAGTGCAGACGTACATCCGCGAAAACGCCTGCGACATCAATTTTTCCCTGCAGGTCACGGCCAGCCACTTCCACATGTCGCTCGCCAACCTGTGCCAGCGTTTTAAGGAGGAGACGGGCCGCACCGTATTGGAATACGCCACGGAAATCCGCATTGAGCGCGCCAAAGAACTGCTGCTCACCACGCGGATGACCGTGCGGGAAATCAGCGAGGCGCTGGGATATTCCACGTCCTCCAGTTTCATCCGCCGGTTTAAGCAGATCACCGGGGAAACGCCCCGAGAATTTGGCAAGCGGGCGGAGTGAACCTACAGCCCCATCAGCACGATGCCCGCGCAGGCCACTACCAAGCCGAGCACAGCGGGGCGCGTGAGTTTTTCGTGCAGCATGGCGGCGGAAAGCAGCGTGGAAGCCACCAGCACGCCGCCATTGCACACGGTATTGACCACGGTGGAATTCATTGCATGCATCAAAAACAGCAAAAGGTTGGACGCGATGGTGGCCGAAACGCCGCCGCCCAGCGCGCACAGCGCCGCGCGGCCACCCATGTGAAAGGCCGGGCAAAATTCGCGCGGCGCGCGGAAGAACAGCAAAGCCGCGCAGGCCAGCGCCGAGCCCAGATACGTAATCGAAATCATTTCGCCCCGCTGCGCGCCGGCCGCCAGTTGGGCCTGCGCGCTCAGCAGCGCGCTATACAGGCCATTGGTCAAAAAGAGCAGCGCGCACCACAGATAAAACTTGCGGGATTGCCCAGCCACAGAAAGGCCGCGCAAGTTCATCAGCACGATGGCCAGCAGCAACAGCGCGATGCCCGCCAACTGCGCCGCGCCAAGCGCCTGCCCCAGGAAAACCGCGTTGCTCACGGCGGGCACCAGAATGCCGCCGGAAAGCAGGCTGATCATCAGCGCGGCATAGCCGCCGCAGATGCCCGCCTGCAACAGCGAAAGATTGTACAGGCTGAGTACGAGCGCGTTCGCCACGCCCAAAATCCAGGTGGCGGGCGAAGCCGCAAAGGCAAATCCTTCCAGCGCCAGCGTGGCCAGACCGATGAACGCGCCATAAAACACGGCATAAGCCAGCGCTGAGGCCATGCCCGTCGCGCGCGGATAGCGATCCGAATACAGCCGAGAAAACAGCGATTGCAGCGTGGCTACCACAATCGAAGCGCCCAAGAGCAAAATATGCATGAACTTCCTCCCGCAAAATCGCATTGCACCGCCCGCTATTATAGCCCAAATTCGCTTTGGGCGCAAGCGCGGCGGTGCAATTTGCGATCCTATAAAACGGGAAAAGATGCGTTAATCCGCGAAAAGATTATTCGGCTGCCGCCGCGGACACGCCCAAGGCGCTTTCCAGATCCTGCAGCATGATGTCCAGCGCGGTGATGCCGCCCTCGGCGGTGTACCACACGGTGGGGTTGGCAAGGTAGACGATGTGGCCGTCCTTGTAGACGTCCGTGTCCATCACCAGTTCATTTTCGACGATCTCCTTGGCCAGCTGCGCGCCGTCCGTACCGATGGCGGCGTCGCGGTCAAGCACGAACATATAGTCCGGGTCGAGTTCCACGACCAGCTCAAAGGAGCTTTCGTTGCCGTGGGTGGCGGTCACGTCGCCGTCGCCGAGGTTGTCAAAGCCGATCTCCACGCTGATGATGGAGCAGCGGCCGTCGCTGCCGAGGATGTTGAAGCTGCCGCTGGTGCACAGGCCGACGATGGCGTTCTGGCCCTCGGCAAAGGCGGCCAGCGCGGCGATGCGCGCGTCGAAGTCCGCCATCAACGCGTCCACTTCCGCCTCCATGCCGAACAGGGAAGCGATGGTCGTGGCGTTCTGGCGCACGCTTTCCACCACGCCAATTTCCGTATCGGTGGCCAGATAAATCACGGGCGCGATCTCGCTCAGCGCGTCATAGGAGGAAGAAAGGCGGCCGCCGATGAAAATCACGTCCGGCTCGCTGGCCATCACGGCTTCCAGATCGGCCTCCTTAATGGTGCCCAGGTTGGCGATTTCCTCATTGGTTACATAGGCTTGCAGATAATCCAGCGCCGTGGTGGCCGAGCCGACCACGCGATCGCCCACGCCAAGGCGGTCGAGGATGTCCAGCGAGGCCATATCCAGCACGGCGATGCGCTGCGGGTCGTAGGGCACGGCGAGTTCCATGGTTTCGCGGTTGCCGTTGAGCGTGGAAATGGTGATGGTTTCGGGCGCGGCTTCCTCGGCAAACGTCGGGAGCGCCAGCGCGATCAGCGAAAGGCAAAGGAGCAGCGAGAAAAATTTCTTCATGGTTGTTCCTCCTGAAGCTTTTTGTCGTCGTTGGCAAAATGGGAGCTTCGTTGGCAAGCCGCGGACTTGTCAACGGTCAATTGGGCGGCGCTGGCCGCCTTGCGGATCGCGGCAATGCGAGAATGGATTCACCTCCGTTTCTAAAGGGAATTGTGCCTAGTAATATATGGAAAGGGGCTTGCCCGCGATCTCGAGGATTTCAAAATCCACTTTATAAATGTTGGAAAGGGTTTCCTTCGTCATCACCTCTTCCACGGTGCCGAACTTGGCGATCTTTCCATCCAGAAACGCGCAGATATAATCGGAATAAAACGCCGCGTAGTTGATTTCGTGCAGCACGAGGATGACGGTCTTGCCCAGTTCATCGCACAGGCGGCGCACGGTTTTCATCATATTGGTGGCATGGTAGATATCCAGGTTGTTGGTGGGCTCATCGAGCAGCACATATTCGGTATCCTGCGCGATGACCATGGCGATGTATGCCCTCTGGCGTTGCCCGCCGGAAAGCTCATCGATGAAGCGATCCTCGAATTCCCGCAACTCCATATAGTCGATGGCCTGATCGACGATTGCCTCGTCCTCGGGCGTGGTGTGGTTGCCCGAATAGGGAAACCGCCCAAAGGTCACCAGTTCGCGCACGGTGAGTTTCATCTGGATGTTGTTCGTTTGCGTGAGGATGGCCAGCCGCTTGGCCAGCTCCTTGCTCTTCCAATGGGCAATATCCGTGCCCTTGAAATCCACCAGGCCGCCATCGCGCGCGATCAGGCGGGAAATGATGCCCATCACCGTGGATTTGCCCGCGCCATTGGGGCCGATGAGGGAGATCACCTTGCCTTTGGGAATCTCAAAGCTGACGGAATCCACGACGGCTTTGCCATCGTATTTTTTGGTGAGGTCTTGCACGATCATAAATTACGGCCTCCTGTTGCGCAAAAGCAGATAAAGGAAATACAGCCCGCCGCCCACCGTGATGAACACGCTCACGGGGATGGCATAGGTAAACACGTGCTCCACGATCAATTGGCCCGCCACCAGCACGATCATGCCGAACAGCGTGGAGCCAAGCACCAGCTGGCTGTGCCGGAATGTGCGCAGTAGCTGGCGGGACAGATTGGCAATGATCAGCCCGAGGAACGATATGGGGCCAACCATGGCCGTAGCCACGGCAATTGCCAGCGTAACGCCCAGCAGCAGGCGGCGGATGGTGCGGTCGTAATCCACACCGAGGTTGGTGGCCTGCGCCTTGCCCAGGGTGATCACGTCGAGGAGCGCCAGATCCTTGCGTAGGAAAAAGAGAATGCCCGCAAGCAGCACCACGGAAAACACGATGATTTCCGAATTGATGTTGCTGAAGCTGGCCACCAGCGTGGCGAGCAGGGAATCGTATTCGTTGGGATCCATCACGCGAGTCATCGTGGTTTGGATGCTGGAGAAGAACGAGGTGAGTACGGTGCCAATCAGCAGCACATAGAGCACATTGTAGCGCGTTTTTTTAAAGAGATAGCTGTAGATTACCGTGGCCACCAGGCCCATCAGCACCAGATCCACCGCAAAGGACGCGTTGGGATTCATGGCGAGCACGCTGCCTGAGCCCAGCGCGAACACCACGGCGGTGTGGATCAGCGTGTAGAGCGAATTCATGCCCAACAGACAGGGCGTGACGATGGTGTTGTTGATGATGGACTGGAACACGATCGACGCGCCGCCGATGGCAAACGCCGTGATGAGCATGGCAATGAGCTTGGGCGAGCGGATGCGCATGGAATAGGCGAAGAGTTTCGCCTTGGCAAAGTTCACATCCACCAGCATGTAAGCGGCGGCGCACAGCACCACCAGAGCGCCCATGAGCAGCAGTTTGCGCCGGTTGGCGCGGATGGCGGCGGTATTCACGGCTGATTCCCCCCTTCCAGGCTGGAAGCGCTCTGCGCGCAGGGCCCGCTATGGGCCGGGCCCAGGCGAATGGCTTTGCGGCCGTGCTTGAGCCGGTAAAAGAGCAGGCCGATGAACAGCAGGCTGCCAAGGATGCCCACGATCAGTTCAATGGGCAGTTCATAGGGCGCGATGACCACGCGGCCAATCATATCGCACGCCAGCACGAAAATGGCCCCGAACAGCGCTGTATCTAGCAGCGAACCGCGAATTTTGTCTCCTTTGAACATGGCCACGATGTTGGGCACGATCAGGCCGATGTAAGAAATGGAGCCGACGATCACCACGATGGCCGCGGTGATGGCTGCGGCGATGGAAAGGCCCATGAACAGCACCAGCGTGTAGCGCACGCCGAGGTTTTGGGAAAAATCCCTGCCCATACCCACAATGTTGAAATGATTTGCAAAGAGGAAGGCCACAAGCACCAGCGGCACCACCAAATACACGATTTCATAGCGCCCGCGCAACACCAGCGAAAAGTGCCCCACCAGCCAGGAGGAAAGCGCCTGCGTCATCTCATAGCGATAGGCCAGGTAATTGGTGATGCCGCCAATCACATTGCCAAACATAATGCCCACCAGCGGCACCATCACAACATCCTTGAATTGGATGCGCTGAATGAACCAAACGAAGATCCAGGTGCCTGCAATGGCGGCGGCAAAGGCGAAAAACGCGCGTCCCCACAGCGTGGAACCGGGGAGGAACAAAAGCGCGAGCAGGATGCCGAATTGCGCCGAGGAAATGGTCGCCCCCGTGGTGGGGGAAACGAATTTGTTCATGCAAAGCTGTTGCATGATCAGCCCAGCCACGCTCATGCCCACGCCCGTGCACAAAATGGCCAGCAGGCGCGGCAGGCGGGAAATCAGAAAGATGCGCATGGCCTCCCCATCGCCCGAGAGGAGCGAAGCGAGATCGATGTCGATCACGCCAACGAATAGAGAACACACGCTCAGTACAGCCAGTAGGCTTGCCAGCAAAACGCTCGATAGGTGCTTTTTGATCGCGGACGCCTCCTTCTTGAAAATTAGATTACACTAACTATCACATATATAATAATTAGCTTACACTAACTCATATCCAAGAGTATACCACAGATTTCTCCTACTTGACAAGAAAAAAAATGCGAAAAATTTCAGCAGAAGTGTCTCTCCAAAAATGAAAAAATTGCTTTCGCCATATGCGCCAATCATCCAAAATGCTTTCGCATGCTTAAAATTCCTGCGCATCGGTCTTGTCTCACTCGATTCGTGCCCTTCAAAAAAATCTTATACGGCTGCCTTTCTCTCAGATAAACGGGATTTTCAACATTGCGGCAGCGCGTTTTTCACACAGATACGCTATACTAAGCAACTGAGGTGATAAAAATGCATTCCAACAAATCCAGCACGCGCCAATTGTGCCTGGCCGGCTTGCTGACGGCCGTCGTCATGGTGCTGACGATGATCCGCCTGCCCGTGCCCATGACGGAGGGCTATGCGCACATCGGCGACGCGGCCATTTTGCTGTGCGGCCTGGTGCTCGGCCCGCTAGGCGCGGTTCCGGCGGCGCTGGGCAGCGCGTTAATCGATCTTTATGGCTTTGCAATTTACGCGCCGTTCACCCTGGTGATCAAGGGCGCGATGGGCTTTTTCGCGGGCAAATTCCTCAAAAGCGGCCTAAAGGTGAAAAACATCGCGATCGTTATCGCCATTTCGGCCTTTATGGTGCTTGCATATTTCCTGACGGATATGGTATTATATGGTTGGGCCACGGCGCTGGGCAGTGCGCTGGGCAACGTCACGCAGGCGCTGGCGAGCATCGCGCTGGGCTGCGTAGTGCTCGCACTGCCCGTAGAGCGCATCCGGGGATAAACTGCCAGCCATTCCTCCCACAGCGGGAGGAACAATACCCATAAGGAGAACAAACGATGCAAAACCAACGCCTGCAAAATATGGTGCGCTGCGCGCTGGCGGCGGCCATTTTGTGCGTGACCGCGCAAATTTCCCTGCCCGTGGGTGACGCCCCCATCACCATCCAGCCCTTTGCGCTGGCGCTGGTGGGCGGGCTGCTGGGCTGGAAATGGGGCGCGCTGGCGGCGCTGATTTACGTGGCGCTGGGCGCCATCGGCTTGCCGGTGTTCGCGGGCCTCAAGGGCGGCATCGGCATGCTGGCCGGGGCCACGGGGGGATATTTGTGGACCTATCCCCTGCTCGCGCTGGGCGCGGGGCTGGGCAAAAACCGCTGGCAACGCGCGCTGTTTTCGCTATCTGGCCTAGCCGTGCTGGAAATCGTGGGCGCGTGCCAACTGGCGCATTTCACCGGCGCGCCCATCTGGCCCTATATCGCCATGTTTGTGCCCAAGGATATGATCGTGGTGCTGCTCGCCGTATTGCCGGCGGAAAAAATGAGGAGGATACTCAAATGGGAGAAATTTTGAAGCGCAGCCAGGTGCCCGTTTCCGACACCTGGAACACGAAAGACCTGTTCCACACTCCGCAGGACTGGGAGGAAGCCTACGCGCAGGTGGACGCGAAGATCGCGCAACTGAGCGCCTACCAGGGCAAGCTGGGCGAGTCCGCGGCGCTGCAGGAAGCGCTGCATTTGCTCACGGACACGGAAGTGCTGCTTTCGCGCGTGTATTCCTACGCGCAACGCAACCTGGATGTGGATAGCGCCAACAGCGAGTTCCAGGCGCTTTCCGCGCGCGCGCAGAGCCTGTACATGCGCTACGCGGAAAAGAGCGCCTTCATCCAGCCCGAATTGCTGGAACAGAGCGAAGAATACCTTGCCGCCATGCGGGACGACGCCGCCCTGGGCGATTACCGCATGATGTTCGATAACCTGATGCGCAATCGCGAGCACACGCTTTCCGCCGAAATGGAGCAGCTCGTGGCCATGACGGGCGAAATGGGCAACGCACCGAACAACATCTATGGCATGCTCAACACGCTGGATATGAAGTTCCCCGTCATCAAAAACGATGAAGACGAAAAGGTGCGCATCACGCATTCCGGCTTTATCCCGCTGATGATGAGCCACAAGAAAAAGGTGCGCCGCACCGCGTTCGAAGGATTGTATGGCACCTACCAGAAATTCGAAAACACCTTCCCGGCGATCTACCAGGCCAGCGTGCAGGGCGACGTGTTCTATGCCCGGGCGGGCAAATTTGCCTCCGCGCTGGAAGCCAAGCTGTTCCCGGACAACGTACCCCTCGCGCTGTATGACAACTTGATCGCGGCCGTGCGGCGACACGTGGGCGGACTGAACCGCTTTGTTTCCCTCAACGCGCGCCTCAACGGCATCAAGCATCCCAGCATGGTGGACGTGTACGTGCCGCCCAAACTGGGCTTTGACATCGCGCTGGATTTCCGCGAGGCTTACGCGCTGGTGGTCGATTGCCTGCGCCCGCTGGGCGAGGATTATCAGGCCGTGCTGCGCCGCGCGCTCGACGAGCGCTGGATCGACCCCTACGAGAACGAGGGCAAGCGCTCCGGCGCCTATTCGGCGGACGCTTACGGCGTGCATCCCTTTGTGCTGATGAACTACAAGCCGGATCTGGACCACCTGCTGACCATCGCGCACGAAATGGGCCACGCCATGCATAGCTACCTGAGCAATGCCAAGCAGCCCGCCGCCATGGCCGATTACTCGCTATTTGTGGCGGAGGTGGCCAGCACCTGCAACGAAGTGCTCGTGCTGCTGGAGCTGATGCAGCGCCACCCCGAAGGCGAGGCCTTCCTGCTCTACACGCTGCTCGATAGCTTCCGCACCACCCTTTTCCGGCAGACGATGTTCGCCGAGTTCGAAAAGGAATCCCACCGCATGGCGGAGGCGGGCGAACCGCTCACCGCGAAATCGCTCAACGCCGTGCACGCCCGCCTGAACGCGGAATACTATCCCTCGCTAGAACAGCCCGAATTGATCGCCTACGAGTGGATGCGCATCCCGCACTTCTACCGTTCGTTCTATGTCTACAAATACGCCACGGGCTTCTCCGCGGCCATGGCCATCGCCAGCAAAATCCGCAAAGAAGGCGCGCCCATGGTGAAAAAGTACAAGGACTTCCTCTCGGCGGGCGGCAGCGTGTACCCGATCGACGCGCTCAAGCTGGCGGATGTGGATATGTCCACCGGCGAACCCGTGGAACAGGCCTTGCAAATGTTCGAATCCCTGCTCGACCGCTACGAAACCGTGGCGAAAGGCAAGTAATTGCCACTGTGGGCCGCCTCAAACGAGGCGGCCCACAATGCTATATTCCAATTCCAAAATAGCAGCGAAAAACAAACTTCCGCCACGCTTTCATCGCTCTTTTCCCAGCATCTTTTGAATCAGCTCCCACGCTTCCGGGGGATCGGAGGGCGCGGGCGCGAAGCCATAGGTTTGATATATGTGGATTGCCGGGTAGCTCCAGGACTGCGTCACCAAAAATACGCGCCCGGTAAGGCCCAACTCGTCGTACCGGCAAAACAGGCGCGAAAGCATCGCCTTGGCAATGCCCTTGCCCTCGTGCGCAGGCAATACACCCACCCAGTGGATCCGCGCCAGGGATTCGCCTTCCCACTCGCTCTGCCACAAAGTGGCGGTGGCAACCGCGTCTCCCGCCCCATCGCGCACAAACAGCATGCGTTCCCGGGTGAGCGGCAGGTTTTCGCGAAATTCCCGGAAGCACTCCAGCGCGCGCTCGCGCGAATCCGCCATGCCCGTTTCCACCAGAATGCGCGCCCAATCCTCTTCCATGCCGTCCGTGTACCCCGCGAAGGCGTACCCCGCGGGCAACGCCGCGCCGCGCGGCGCGCGCTGGGGTGCGGCGCACACCATGTTCACCGAATAATAGGGAATCGATTTGTCCAGACCCATAAATTTCCCTGATCCTTTCTCCGCGCTGCCCACACAAGCGCTATATTGCCCGGTGTCCCAGGCCGATGGCGACCTCGTTGAACTGCAAGAGACCAATGCCAAAGAATACGGCCACCGCCACGTTGTTGCCCGAACGCGCGATGCCAATCTTGCCGCCCACGCTCAAGCCGATAGCCTTAGTGGTCACCTGCGAGAGCGCCTCGCGGGTCGCGCCCGCCACGGAGCCTTCCTCGCGGTATTCCGTGGTGGAAATCACGCCTTCCCGCTTGGCCGCCACCACAGCGCGCTCCACCACGCGGGTGATCGCCTGCAAAAAATCGCCGCCATAGTCCACCGCCGCGGCGCGCACATCCTCCTGCGCGAACTGCTGCTTCATTTCGCGCTCTTCTTCGCGCGAGCGCGTGAGGCACATGATAATCGCGGCGCGCGATACCGTTTTGCTGCCGCTGATGTTGTTGTTATCGAGCAAGCTAACCCTCCTTTGCCGCCGAAGCACCCGCCAACGCGCCCGTGGAAAACGCGATTTGTAAGTTAAAGCCGCCAGTCAGCGCGTCCACATCCAGCACCTCGCCCGCAAAATACAGCCCCGGCAACAGGCGGGATTCCAACGTGGAGGGATTGACTTCCTTCACTTGCACGCCGCCGCGCGTGATCACCGCTTCTTCCATGCCGCGCGTTCCCTTTACCGTGAGCGGAACCGCCTTCATCAGCTTGACCAATTGCTTGCGCTGCGCCGCCGTCACCGAATGCACGGGCATATAGGGCGATATGTCCGCCAGGCGCAAGAGCATCTGCCCCAGGCTGTGCGGCTCCAGCCCGTCCATCACCGTGCTGATTTGGCAATTCTTCGCCGCGGCAAAGTCCCTCAGCAGGCGCTTATCCAGCGTACCCTCATCCAGCGCGGGCTTCAAATCCAAGGAAAGCCGCACTTCGCCTTCCTCTGGCAGCAGGCTGGAAAGCGTGAGCACCAGCGGGCCGGAAATGCCAAAATGGGTAAACAGCATTTCCCCCATCTCGGAATAAAAGCGCTTGCCGCCCGCCACGCACGCACTGAGGCGAACGTTCTTCAGGCTCAGGCCCATCAGTTCCGCGCACCACGATTCCTTCGTCTCAATGGGCACGAGCGCGGGCCGGCATGGCACGATCGTGTGCCCCGCCGCGCGCGCCAGCGCGTAGCCATCGCCCGTGGAACCGGTGGAAGGATAGCTCGCGCCGCCCGTGGCCACGACCACCGCGTCCAGAGCGAGGGATTCCCCGCCTTCTAGATGGACGCCCGCCACGCGGCCATTTTCGCAAAAAATGCTCTCCACGCGCGCGCCAAAGCGCACCGCCACGCCCAGCCGCCGCAGTTCCCGGCTGAGCGCGCCCGTCACATCGCTGGCCTTATCCGAAACCGGAAAGGCGCGGTCGCCCCGCTCCACCTTCATGGGGCAGCCCAGCGATTCCAACAAATCCAAAAGTTGCAAGTTGCTCAGGCGGGCAAACGAGGCGTACAAAAAGCGGGGATTGCGCACGATGTTCTTGAAAAACGCCTCTTTGTCACAGGCGTTGGTGGCGTTGCAGCGGCCCTTGCCCGTGATGTAAATCTTCTTGCCCAGTTTTTCATTCCGCTCCAAAATAGTAACGCGCGCGCCCGCGCGCGCGGCAAATAGAGCGGCGAGCATTCCTGCCGCGCCGCCGCCAATGATTCCCACGTGTTTCATGCTTCCGAACCCTTTCCCAAATACACCTTATATTCCGACCAAATGCCTTCCAACTGGTCGAAATACTGCGCCACCTGCTGCCGCCTGCGCTGGCCCAAAGCCACGATCAACGCATTGATCAGCGAAAGCGGCGCGCACAGCGAATCCACAAACGAAGCCATGTCGCTCTTGGCCATCAGGCACAGATCCGCCACGGAATGCAGCGGGGAAAGCGGCCCATCGGTGATGGCGAGCAGCGAAGCCCCGCGATTTTTGGCCAATTCCATCGCTTCCAACGTGCGCGAGGTATAGCGCGGAAACGATATGCCGATGAGCAAGTCCTCATCGTTGATGCGCATGATCTGCTCAAAAACGTCGCTGATGCCGGAGGTGACCAGCGTGACGTTGGGAAATATGTATTTCAAATAATGCGATAGGAACTGCGCCAGCGGCGCGCTCGCGCGCAGCCCCAGCACATAAATGTGCCGCGCCTGCAAAATTTTGTCGATCGCCGCTTCAAACACGTGGATGTCGATTTCGTCCATCGTCGCGCGGATGTTTTGCATATCCGCCTTGAGCACCTTGGCCAGCACCTGCGAATGGTCCATATCCGAGGTCATTTCAAACCGCTGCGACGCCGTGAGCCGGTGCCGGATCAATTCCTGCAGCGCCTTCTGAAGCTGCGGATAGCCCTCGTATCCCAGCGCGGCGGCAAAGCGCACCACCGTGGATTCCGAAACGCCCACATATTGTCCCAGCTTGGACGCCGTCATAAAAGCCGCTTTATCATAATGTTGCACAATGCACTCGGCAATCCGCCGGTGGCTCTTGGACAATTTTTTCCCGCTCTGATTCAGCCTCGCAATCAATTCCTGCGTGTTCTCCATGGCAGCCATTTCCTCCAACTACCAGCGCTCTGCCGCGCCAGTCCTCTACACTTAGTATAGCGCATTTATGGCCAATTTGCAAGCCAAAAGTGGACATTTCTCATTTTTCCATATAAGAAGCGCATTTTGCTTGGAAATACGCATTTTTTGAGCGCTGCAATATCGTTTTATGCAGGCGTCCGCCCGCCATCCGCCTCCGCAAGCCGCGCGCGCAAAAACGCCGCGCTTTTGCGGATCGCTCCCTCTTCATAGGCGCCGTGCAGCACCATATCCCCCTGGTAGCCCACGCGCGCGAGGCTTTGCAAAAAGAACGGAAAATCCACGATTCCTTCGCCCGCCGGGCAAAAATCAATGCCCGCCGATTCCCGAATGTCCTTGCCGTGCGCGAGCGCGATATCGCTCCCCAGCAGCGCGAACGCCTCCTCTATGGTTTCGCGCACAAAGCGGGGATGCGCCCTGCCCACGTGGAAGAGGTTGGCGCAATCCATAATGATCTTAAGCGAATCGGATCCGCACGCGTCTAACAGATCCCGCGCGCGCCGCGGCGTATTCACCACGTTGCTCGCTTCCACTTCTACACCCAGCGCAAGGCCCAGCGCGCTTGCCTGGGGCAACAGTTGCTCCACGCCTTCCAGCATATCGCGCCACGCCTGGGCCGAGTCGTTCTCCGGCGAAACTTGCCACAGCGAATCGCGGTTGCGCGTGCCCGTACACAAAGATACCATGCCCGCGCCCAGTTCCGCGGCCGCCCGCGCGAGGATCGCGAAACGGCGCGCGCCTTCTTGCCGCACCGCTGCGTCCGGATGGGCCATGTTGTAGGTACCGTTCACCGCCACAATTTCCAGCCCATAACGTCGCGCGCAATCGCGCGCCAGCCGCACCGTTTCCGGCGCGATGGCGGGCGGAATTTCCCAATCGCCGCGCGCCTCATAGCCGGATTCCACAATCGAAGCAAAGCTAAACTGCACGCTCTCAAACCCCATCTCCCCGATTTGGCGGAACAGCGCGTCCGCGCCCATCGTGGCAAAATCCGTCGTGCAAATGCCCAGCCGCATATTCGTTCCCTCCCCTTTCACCGCATGGAACCATTATAACAGACGAAAGGAAAATTGGCAACGCCGCTTGACGCGCCAACGCAAATATGCTATCCTTGTTTTGGAAAAAATCGTAGATTGCCAATGAGGGAGGAATGCCCATTGTCTACCTATCAGATGGTTTCGCACGAAAGCATCCGCCTGCTGCCCGGATTTTGGCGCGACCGCTGCGAGACTGCCCGCAACGTCTCGCTGATGGCCGTTTATCACCGGTTCCGTGAAACGGGCCGCTTCGACGCCTGGGATTTTGGCTGGAAAGAAGGGGACCCCAACCGCCCGCACATCTTCTGGGACAGCGACATCGCCAAGTGGATCGAAGCCGCGGCCTATTTGCTGGAAGAAGAGGAAAGCGAAGAGGTCGAGCTGATCATCGATGAGCTGGTGGATAAGCTGGAACAGCACCAGTGGGAGGACGGCTATTTCAACAGCTACTTCGGCCACCTGGCGCCGGAGGAGCGCTTCCAGCACTACACCGACCACGAGCTGTATTGCCTGGGGCACCTGTTGGAGGCGGCCATCGCCTACAAGCGCGCCACGGGGAAGGACAAAATGCTGCGCCTGCTCATCCGCTATGTGGATCTGGTGGATCGCGTTTTTCGCGTGGAGCACTCCGCGGGCTTTGACACGCCCGGCCACGAAGAAATTGAGCTGGCCCTCTTTAAGCTCTATGAAGAAACCCATGAGGAGCGCTTTCTGGCGCTGATGCGCTATTTCATCGACACGCGCGGCCGCAGCGAAAAGGACCGCACCTACGACGTGTTCGAAAACGACCCCGCCCACGCGCAGGCGCACCTGCCCGTGCGCGAACAGACCACGGCGGAAGGCCACGCCGTGCGCGCCGCGTACCTCTATTGCGCCATGGCCGACCTGGCGCGCCAGGATAAAGACGAAGTGCTGCTCGAGGCCTGCGATGCCATTTTTGATAACATCGCCCACAAGCGCATGTACGTCACCGGCGGCATCGGTTCCTCGCACATCGGCGAAGCCTTCACCATCGATTACGACCTGCAAAACCGCACGGCCTATGCGGAAACCTGCGCGGCCATTGGCCTGGCGCTGTTTGCGCGGCGCATGTCGCTGAACATTCCCAAGCGCCTGTACGCGGACGTCGCGGAGCTGGCGCTGTACAACGGCATGCTTGCGGGCATCTCGCTCGATGGAAAAGCGTATTTCTATGAAAACCCGCTGGAGGCGCACCCCGAACTGTTCCACCTGAACGAACGCTATCCGCGCGTGAAAGAGCATATGCCCATCTTGGAGCGCAAGGAAGTATTCGATTGCTCCTGCTGCCCGCCCAATCTGCTGCGCACCATCGCCTCCATCGCGGATTTCGCCTTCTCCCAGGACGATCGTGAGCTCTACGTGCACCACTACATGCCCTGCGAAGCGCAAACCCGCTTTGGCACGCTCACCATGGAAACCGGCTATCCCTACGATGGCAAAATCGCGTTGACCGTCGGCTTCGACTGCGAAGTCACCATCGGCCTGCGCATTCCGGGCTGGGCCACCGCCTACGCTTTGCAGGTCAATGGCCAGCCCTTCAAAGCCACCCTGCGCAATGGATATGCGCTGCTCACGCACAGCTGGTCCGCGGGCGATACCATCACGCTGGATCTGCCTATGGAAGTGCGGCTGCTGCGCGCGCATCCCGCCCTGCAGGAGGACTGCGGCCGCGTGGCCGTCATGCGCGGCCCCATCGTCTTCTGCGCCGAAGGCGTGGACAACGGCGCCCACCTCAAGGACATCGCTATCCGGCCATCCATGCCCTTCACCTACGCCTGGAACGAAGCCTTGAACGTGCCCATGCTGCGCACCACGGCGACGCGCAGCGTCTGGCCGGAAAAAACCCGCATCTACACCAGCGATCCGGTCAAGCGCATCGGCGCTTCCCTCACGCTGATCCCCTATTTCGCCTGGGCCAACCGGGGCGAAAGCGAAATGCTCGTCTGGCTGCTGGAGCGCGAGTAAACACATAGCGAAAAGGGGCCGTCCCTCGCGGGGCGGCCCCTTTCGTCATGCCGGTTTGTTTTCCTGCTCAAACAACTTTTCGCGCGTGATGTTCTTCAGCCACGTCCCCTTGCGGTAATGCCAGAAGATGAACGGCATCTTCACGAACTCATCCGTACACAAAAGCGCGTACACGGCGATCACTGGCAGCTTCAGCACAAAGGCCGCGAGGAAGCCCAGCGGAATGGCGTAGCACCACATATCGATGACGTCGCACTTCAGGCCAAATTTGCTGTCCCCGCCGGAGCGGAAAATGCCGCAGATCAGCGTGGTGTTGAGCGCGGGGCCAAAGATATACACGCAATTGATATAGAGCATGACGCGCAGATATTCCCGCGCCGTGGCCGTCAACTCGGCGTAGCGCACCACAAACGGCGAAATGGCCAAAATCACCAACCCGCCGCACGCGCCCAGCACCAGCGTTAGGTAAATGAGCTTGCGCGCGTACCGGCGCGCGTCCTCCAGGCGGTTTTCCCCGATCACCTTGCCCAGCAGAATGCCGCCCGCGCTGGCCATGGCAAAGCAGGCGATGGTGCCCAGATTGCGCACCACGGAAACCAGCGAATTGGCCGCCACCGCGTCCGAGCCCAAATGCCCAAGAATTACCGAGTATACGGAAAAGGCCACGCCCCATACGATGTCGTTGCCCAGCGCGGGCAGCGAAAGGCGGATGAAGTCGCCGGATAAGGCGCGATTTTTCACAAACAGGTTCCGCAGGCTGAGCTTGATATCCCGGCTATAGCGCGAAACGAACAGGCAGCAGACCAGTTCAATGATGCGCGAAAGCGCCGTGGCGATGGCCACGCCCGCCACGCCCATGCGCGGCGCGCCCAGCCAGCCGAAGATAAACACCGCGTTGAGGCACACGTTCAGCACGAAGGCGACCAGGTTCATCAGCATGGAAACCATCACGCGGCCCACGGAGCGCAGAACCGAAAGGTACACCTCAATCACGCCCCAGCACAGGTAGGTGACGCTCATGATGCGCAGGTATTCGCATCCCAGGCGGATCAATTCGGCGTCGTCCGTAAAAATGCGCATCATCCATTGCGGAACGCACAGCGCGGCCAGCGCGAAGGCCAGGGAAATGCCAATGGAAAAGCGCATGGCAATGCCCTCCACCACCGCGCGCATATCGCCCTTGCCATAATACTGTGCGCACAGCATGGTCGCGCCCGTGCCCAGGCCATAGAACACCATGAACAGGATGTTGGCGTATTGCGTGGCCAGCGAAACCGCGGAAATCGCGTCCTGCCCCACGAAATTGAGCATGATCACGTCTGCGGAATTCACCGCCGCGTTGAGCAAATTCTGGATGACTACGGGGATGAACAGGCGCCCGAGTTGCCGGTAAAACCCGCTATCCCGCTCTTGGGCCTGCGTCTGGCTCATACTGCCTCCTGCGCGCGGAACTGCGCGTCGTACAGTTCTTTATACACGCCGCCCCGCTCCATCAACTCCGCGTGCGTACCCTGCTCCTCGATGCCATGCTCGCCGATGACCACGATTTCATCCGCATTGCGGATGGTGGAAAGCCGGTGTGCGATCACCAGCGTGGTGCGCCCCTGCGCCAAGCGGTTCAGCGCGCTCTGAATGCGCACTTCCGTGGCGGTATCCAGCGCGCTCGTCGCCTCATCCAGGATCAGAATGCGCGGGTTCTTGAGGAAGATGCGCGCGATGGAAACGCGCTGTTTTTGCCCACCGGAGAGCAAAATGCCGCGCTCGCCCACCACGGTATCGTATCCATCCGGCATTTGCAGGATGTCGTCGTGAATTTCCGCCAGTTTCGCCGCTTCCACCACTTCTTCAAAAGTGGCGTCCGGCCGGCCATAGCGGATGTTTTCCAGCACCGATCCGGCGAACAGGAACACATCCTGCTGCACGATGCCAATCGCGCCGCGCAAGTCCGCCAGCTTGAGGGAGCGGATGTCCTGCCCGTCCAGCAAAATCGCGCCCTCGCGCACCTCATAGAAGCGCGGGATCAACTGGCACAGCGTGGTCTTGCCGCCGCCAGAGGGGCCGACCAGCGCCAGCATCTGGCCCGCCGGAATGTGCAAATTCACATGCTCCAGCACGCTGCGGCCCTCTTCATAGGCGAAGGTTACGTCTTCAAAGCGGATGTCGCCCACCACGTTTTTGAGGGGCTTGGCGTCCGGCGCGTCCACGATGTCCGGCTTTT
>ERZ857998.2429-NODE-2429-length-17423-cov-8.870682_pt1 | contig 17423 bp, 14 predicted proteins | sample MGYA00519954_ERZ857998 | MGnify/ENA primary metagenome ERZ857998 (study PRJEB31778, sample SAMEA3449424) | human gut metagenome | biome: human gut; feature: human-associated habitat; material: faeces | place: United Kingdom | collected 2010/2012 ...
GGGAGCCGACCCGGAGGATCGGCTTATGCCCCTGCTGTGGGACAGGCCGGCCACGCTGCTCGACTATCTCCCGGATGCGCCGGTGCTGGTCAGCGAGGAGAGGGCCTGCGCCAAGCGCCTGCTGCAGTCACAGGCCTTTTTGGACGAGGAAATCAAGCGGGCAATGGAGGAGCGGCAGCTCTCGGGGGAGCTTGCGGAGTTTGCTCTCTCCCCCGGCGCCTTCTGGAGTGCGCTCGGGCACAGGGAGGTCGTCTTTTTGGAGACGCTGCCCCACGGACGCTATGAACTTGCCCCCAAGGGCCTCATCGAGGCCTCGGAGCGCCATGTCACAGGACTTGGCGACAACATTTCGGTGCTGCTCGACGAGGTGGGAGACCTGCTCGGGCAGGGGTATGACATCTGCTTTTTCTCGGCGACCGACCACCAGAGCATCTCGCTGCGCACCGTTTTGGAGCAAAACGGCGTGGCGCTGCAGCATGTGCGCTTCGCGGTGGGGGCGCTGCCCTCGGGGGTCATCTACCCGCAGGGCAAGCTGGCTGTTTTGAGCGACGCGCGCGTCTCGCCCGAGCGGGCCAGGCGCCGCCGCGCGCCAAAACACGCCGCCGGCGAGAAAATCAAAACCTATGCCGACCTGCGCGTGGGCGACTATGTGGTGCATCAAAACTACGGCATCGGCTGCTATCAGGGCATCGTCCAGATGTACCTTGAGGGCGTGACCAAGGACTATATCAAGATTGTCTACCAGGGCAGCGACGTGCTCTACGTTCCGGCAAACCAGCTCGACCTTGTCAGCAAGTATATCTCGGGTGACGACAAAACGCGCGTGCGCCTGTCCAAGATGGGGGGCGCGGAGTGGCAGAAGACCAAGCAGCGCGTGCGCCACGCGGCAAAGGACATGGCAAAGCAGCTCACGGCGCTCTATGCCGCAAGGCAAAAAATCGAGGGCTTTGCCTTTGGCCCCGACACCGACTGGCAGGCCTCCTTTGAGGCCAGCTTCCCCTATCAGGAGACCGACGACCAGCTTCGCTGCATCGACGAGGTCAAGCGCGACATGCGCAAAAAGGTGCCCATGGACCGCCTGCTGTGCGGCGACGTGGGATTCGGCAAGACGGAGGTGGCGCTGCGCGCCGCCTTCAAGGCCATTGAAAACGGCAAGCAGGTGGCCTTCCTGGTGCCCACCACCATTCTCTCGTGGCAGCATTACACCAACGCGCTGGCCCGCTTTTCGGCCTTTCCCATGCGCATCGACAACCTCTCGCGCTTTCGCACGCCAAAGCAGCAGCAGGACGTGCTGCGCCGCCTGCGCACGGGCGAGCTCGACATGGTCATCGGCACCCACCGCCTGCTGCAAAAAGATGTGAAATTCAAGGACTTGGGGCTGCTCATCGTCGACGAGGAGCAGCGCTTTGGCGTGGGCCACAAGGAAAAGCTCAAGGAGCTGACCCACAAGGTCGACGTGCTCACGCTGACCGCCACCCCCATTCCCAGAACGCTGGGCATGGCGCTGTCGGGCATCCGGGACATGTCCATCATCGAGCAGCCGCCGCTCAACCGTCAGCCGGTGCAGACCTATGTGCTCGAGCACGACGAGGGCGTGGTGCTCGACGCCCTGCGCAAGGAGCTGCGCCGGGGCGGGCAGGTGTTTTACCTGCACAACCGGGTCGACACCATCGAGCGCACGGCGTCGGCGCTGCAGGCCGCCCTGCCCGACGCGCGCATCCGCACGGCGCACGGCAAAATGGGGGAGGAGCAGCTCGGCGAAATCTGGGAGAGCATGGTGGCCGGGGAGATTGACGTGCTGGTGTGCACCACCATCATCGAGACCGGGGTGGACGTGCCCAGCGCCAACACGCTCATCGTGGAGGACGCCGACCGTCTGGGCCTGTCGCAGCTCTATCAGATTCGCGGCAGGGTGGGCCGCTCCGACCGCAGGGCCTATGCCTTTTTCACCTACCGGCGCGGCAAGGCGCTCAGCGAGGACGCCTCCAAGCGGCTTGCCACCATCAGGGAGTTTACGCAGTTTGGCTCGGGCTTCAAGATTGCCATGCGCGACCTGGAAATCCGGGGTGCCGGCAACGTGCTTGGTGCCGAGCAGCACGGCCACATGGAGGCCGTGGGCTACGACCTCTACCTCAAGCTGCTGGAGGAGGCCGTGCTCGAGGAGCAGGGCGTGACCAGCAGCAAGGTGAGCTGCACGGTCGACTTTGTCATCGACGCCAACATCCCGACAAAGTATATCGGCAGCAGCGAGCTGCGCATCGACATGTATAAAAAAATCGCCGCCGTCGAGAGCGAGCAGGAGCTCTCCGAGCTCTTTGACGAGCTGTGCGACCGCTTCGGAGACCCGCCGGCGCCGCTTGTCAACCTGTGCAGGACCTCCCTGGTGCGCAACCGTGCCGGGCAGATGGGCATTGAGGAGATAACCGAGCGCAGCGGCAACCTCATTGTGGACGCCCGCCGCCTGCCCATGGAGGCCGTGATGGCGCTTGCCGCCGCCCACAGGGGGAAAATCCTCTTTTCGGCCGGCAGCAAGCCCTATCTGACCGTGCGCCCCGAAAAGGGGAAAAACGGGCTCGAGACGGCACAGTGGGCGCTGGAGCAAATCGGTCAGGCGCTGGAGCAGGCCGCAAAAGAACACCCGCAGCAGGAAATGCAGGCGCAGGAAAAACAGACAGCCGTCCAAAAGCCGCAGGAATAGATGAGGCAGGGAAAAAGAGACCGGGGGAAGGGCCTTCCCGGGGAAAAAGGGCCTGCCTGTGCGGCGGGGATGGCTGCAAACAGCGAAAAAGCAGGGGGAAAGAGCCTTTTGGCTCTTTCCCCCTGCTGCACAGGTGCGGTTTGTGAGGACGCTTGGAGGCGCTGGGTGAAGCCTTGTCATTGGGCCGCCTGCCAGGCCACCAGCAGGTGACCATCAGGCCGTAGCTGTCCACCCCCTGCTGCTGCCCGTTGGACTTGAGCAAAATGTCGTTGATGCTGCTCTGCAGGTCGCTGACCCAGCCGTCGTAGCCCGAGACGTGCTCGGAATAGGCAATCAGGTCGTCGCGCACCCCCTCGTCGAGCGAGAAATAAAAGGTGCGGTAGCCCTCAAAGTCTGCCTGGTAGTATGCCGAACAGGTGTAGAGCAGCCCCATGAAATAAGCCGAATACTGCAGGGCGGCGTCGTCGCAGGACGAGCAGGCCAAAAAGGCTGAGAAATTGGCCTCCTCCTCGCGCGCAACCAGCAGCGAGTGCGACATCTCGTGGGCCACCGTAAAGGGCAGGGAGGGGGGCGTGCAGTCCGTGTTGATGACGGCCTCGCAGGTGAAGGGGGAATACAGCCCGCCGACCCCCAGATGGCTCATGACGGTGGACAGCAGCGCCCCCTTGGGACGCGCCGCATAGCCCCGGTAGACGGGAAAGCTCTCGCCCAGCGTGCGGTAGGCCTCGCGAAGCTGCTTGCCGTAGCCCTTGACGGTGCGCCCCTCATAGTCGGCCTGGCTGCGCAGGGAGGCGGCGCGCTCCGCCAGAAGCTGCGCGGTGTCGGCAATGCTTTGGGCGGTGACCGGCGTGTCGGGATAGCCGAGCTGCTCTTCCAGTGTCAGCGTATGGTAGCCCACGCCCAGCGTGAGCTGGAAAATGGTCATCATGACAAAAAAGACGGAAAGGGCGGCCGAGACCAGCGCCCAAAAGCCCTCGTCCGACCGGTCGGCCTCCTGCCCCCGGGCCGGGGCGCGCTTGCGGCGCACCAAATCCCACACCAGCAGCCCCAGCGCCGAAAGGGGGATGCCCAGCAGCAGCAGCTCGAGCAGGCAGAAGGGCAAAAGGCTGCTGACAAATTTGACAGGGGCAGACAGCAGCCTTGAAACCGGAACCAGAAAGCGGCTGACAAAGCTGCCCGGCAGCAGCCGCAGCAGCAGCATGACGGCCGCCCAGAGCAGCCCCGTTGCCAGGGGGAAGAGGACCAGAGGCGACAGCCCCAAAAGGCTGGTGCGGCCCCGGTAGCGTCCCTTGAGGGGCGCAGGACGCAGGCTCACAGCGAGCCTCCGGCCGGCCGGCGGGAGCGCAGCTCGGCCAAAAACTGCTCCTGCTGCTGCGGCGACTCAAAGGCGCGCAGGGGCACAATCAGGCTGGTGCCGTCTTTGAGGGGCAGGATGAGATAATCCTTTTTCAGGCGGATTTCGACGATGTTGGCATAGGGATAGAGCTTGTCAAAGCCGTCGGAGTAAATGCGCACGCCCTTGGAGTTGAGGCAGACGGTGCGCGGCGTCAGCGAGGTTTTGCCGGCCGGGGTGCCCACGAACTTTTTGGAGCGGCGGCGCAGGAAAAAGGAGAGCGTTTTGGGCAGAAAAAGCAGGTAGAGAACGCAGGCCACGGCGCCGCACAGAAGGCAGGCGAGCGAAAAGGTGAAGTCGTCAAAGGAATAGTAGAGCAGCGCGCCGAACAAAAAGGCGCACAGACCGTTTGACACCATGGTGTTGCGCCGAATCACCTTGTTGGTGCGAAACGCCTCAAGCCCCGATTCCACGAGGTCTTGCAGCGAGGGTTCATAGCGGATTTCCAAGGGGGATCCCTCCTATAGAGTCTAAGGTTTGTGCCGTGTTTTGCATTGAGCCCATCATATCATTCCCCTTTTGCACAAGTCAAGCAAAAGGCAGGCGGGGCCGTTCAAAGGCAGGGCGGGCACCGCATGTGCCGGGGCTTTTTCAAGTGCAGACGACTGCCCGCAGGCCCTCTCCGGCCTGCGGGCAGGTTTTTTAGGGGAAGCCGTGTGAAAGCGTTTTGCTGCCGGCGGGGCTGCCCGCCTCCCCGCCCTTTTGCGCGGCGGGTTTATCGCGGGCGGCGCACCCTGCGGCATTTGGCGACCGGACGGCAGGACTCCCCCTGGCGGTAGCGGTGCAGCTCCAGCTCGTCTTGCACCTCCAGGTCGCGCAGCCCCGAGAGCGATTCCAGATGGTGGCGGAATTCATGGCGCAGCGTTTTGCGCATCTGACGCTCAAGCGCCTCGGGGGACAGCCTGCGGAAAACGCGGGAAAACGAGCCGTAGTAGAGCACGATGTAGCGGCCGAGCTGGTCGCAGCAGTATTGACCGAGCGTGTAGAGCGGCTCTTCGTCACGGCTGTCGGGATGGGTCGGCGCCTCGTCGCTGACAATCACACCGCCGTTGAGCCCTTCAAAAAAGACGTCGGGCAGCTCGTCGGCAAGTGCTTCAAGCAGCGCGGAAAATTCTTCGCAGGTGGGAAACCGATGGAATCTGGACAAGAGCAGGCCTCCTTTGGGGGCGGAGATGGGAAATGCCGCCCCCAAAGGAGGCGGCCCTTTTTCAGAAGAGGGAGAAATCGGGGGCGTTTTTGCCCGCACGCCGGGCCAGCGTGAGAGCCAGCTCGTAGTGGATAAGGGCAGGGGAGAGGTGGGTTTCGTCCGGCCGGACGGCCGACAGGTTGAGCTTGTCGGGCAGGGGCAGGCGCAGCGTAAAAACGGCGCCGTCCCGGTTTTCCACGTCCAGCCGCCCGCCCGAGAGACGGGCAAACTGGTCCACCATGCAAAGCCCAAGGCCACTGCCGGGTGAGCCGGTGGTGAACCAGGGCGTCAGGATATGGGGCATGTCCTGCACGGCGATGCCGGGCCCGTCGTCCGCAACGCGCAGCACGCCAAATCCCTCTTCGCACAAGGCCGACACCGTCACGGTGCTTTTGCAGTGCTGAAGGGCGTTGGAAATCAGGTTGAGCAGCGCCCGCTCGAGCGAGAGCCCGTTGGCAAACACGATGGGGCTGTCCTTGAGGGAGCAGACCAGCTTGGGAGCCCCTTCGTCCGCGAGGCCGGGAGCAAGCTGCCCTGTGACCGCCGTGACCGCGTCGCACAGGTTGACGGCCGTGGACGCAGACACCGTGATGTCGGCGTCCAGCGTGGTGGCCAGCGCCGAGACGTTGCGGCGCAGGGCGGCGACGTTTTGCTCCATCACGTCAAGCAGGGGCTTTCCCTGCTCCGAAACATGGCCCGAAAGCAGCGACAGGCAGTTGCGAAGCGTCATCAACGGCGTGGAGAGGTCGTGCATGGCGGTCGCAATGGCCGGGTCGAGGGAGATGGAGGTGCTGTCTGAAATGCTGCATACGGTGCCCTGCAGGCCGGATTCGTGGAAGACGGGCACAAGGTGCATGGCAAAGCGCCCGTGGGCGCTGCCGTCGAGCAAAATGGTGGCAGGGCGCATGAGCGAAAGCCGGGCGGGAACGCTCAGCCACATCATGGCGGGAAACTGCTCGGGCAGGGGAACGCCCTTTGTAAGGCCCGGCAGAAATTCCTTTGCCGCCGCGTTGAATCCGGTGGGACAAAGTGAGGCGTCGGTGATCAGGGTGGGAACCAGGTTGGACTTGAGAAGGGCACGAAGACTTTGGACCAATGACATGGTTGTCTCCTCTCACCTTTCTTCTAAAATTTTACCGACAATGAATGGTGTTTTACCAATAGTATACCGCAAGCTCTCATGAAATTTCAATAAAAAAACACGGGAGCGGTTGTCTTTTCTGGGGAAAATGATATAATGAAGAAAAAGCGGGGGCCGAGGTTCCCCGGAGGCTGTCTCAAATGAAGTTACAAAGGAGCTTGCGTCAATGAGTAAAGTGAAAATCGGAATCAACGGCTTTGGACGGATCGGACGCCTGGCGCTGCGCGCTTCCATGGACTACCCGGATCTCGATATCGTGGCCGTCAACGGCGGCGCGTCGGACCTGGACTATCTCGTTTACCTGTGCAAGTATGATACGGTGCATGGCAGGTGGGATGCCGACATTACGCGCGGTGACGACTGCCTGTATATCAACGGGAAAAAGGTCATGGTCTATTCCACCCGCGAGCCCACCGAGGTGCCGTGGAGAGACACGGGCGCTGAGTATATCCTCGAGTGCACCGGCAAATTTACGACGGCCGAGGCGGCCAGCGCACACTTTGTCGGCGGCGCCAAGAAGGTCATCATTTCGGCTCCTGCAAAAGACAGCGATACGCCCACTTTTGTCATGGGCGTCAACCACAACACCTACACCAAGGATATGAAAATCATCTCCAACGCCTCCTGCACCAGCAACTGCCTGGCGCCGCTTGCCAAGGTCATCAACGACAAGTTTGGCATCGTCGAGGGCCTGATGACCACCGTGCACGCCATGACGGCCACGCAGAAGGTGGTGGACTCCAACAGCAAGAAGGACTGGAGAAGCGGCCGCGCTGCCTCGGGCAACATCATCCCCTCCACCACCGGCGCCGCCAAGGCGGTGGGCCTTGTGATCCCTGAGCTCAAGGGCAAGCTGACCGGCATGTCGCTGCGCGTGCCCACGGTGGACGCCTCGATTGTGGACCTGACCGTCAACCTGGCCACCCCCACCACCTATGACGAGATTTGCCAGGCCGTCAAGGATGCGGCTGCGGGCTATATGAAGGGCTATATCGAATACACCGAAGACCCCATCGTGAGCAGTGACATTCTCACGCACCGCTGCTCCTGCGTCTTTGACGCCAAGGCCGGCATCATGCTCTCGCCCACCTTTGTCAAGCTCATGGCCTGGTATGACAACGAGTGGGGCTACACCTGCGCCATGCTCGACCTCGTGGAGCACATGTACCGGGTCGACAACGAGTAAAGAGAGCTTAAGACAACAATCAAAATGTTTTCCCTCAAAATCCCGCTTGCCCCGGCAGGCGGGATTTTTTCAGAGCAGCTTGGGACAAAGGGAAAAGCCTCGCGCGCAGGCGCGTTACAAGGGGGGTCATCACGGTGGAAACGTGGGAGGTTTACAACGCAAAGGGTGAAAAGACAGGGCGCATTCAAGAGGAGGGCCGGCCTCCCCGGGAGGGGGAGTTTCGCCTGTGCGGCTCGCTGTGGCTGCTCAACGCAAAAGGGGAGCTGCTGATTCAGCAGAGGGCGCAGTGCAAGAGCAGAGCCCCCGGAAAATGGTCGGTGACGGGGGGCGGCGCCCTGGCGGGGGAGACCGGCCTGCAGGCCTGCCTGCGCGAGACAAAGGAAGAGCTGGGGCTTGTCTTTGAGCCCGGGCAGCTGTCGCTGCTGCTGAAAAGCGTGGGGGAGGGCCTGATTTTTGAGGACTACATCGTGCGCTGCGACCTGCCGGAACAGGCCATGACGCTGCAGGCACAGGAGGTGTCGCAGGTTCGCTGGGCCTCCCCGCAGGAAATTCGCGCCCTTTTCGATGGGGGAGAATTTATCTATCAGGAATCGGAACTTCAAAAGGTTCTCGATTATGCAAGGGAGAGCCTGAGGGAGAGCGGCCTGCCCGGCGGGGAAAAAGCGAAGCTGCCGGACTGATTGAAAACAGGAACACGGCAGCTCCCTCCTGCGGGGCGGGAAAACCGGAAAGGCAGGAGAAAAAGGGAGGCGGCCCTCCAAAAAAAACAGGATACGGCGCGCCGCCGCTTTCGCGCGGACGCGCGAAAGCGGCCCCTTTTTTCAAAAAAAGGGGCCCGCTTTGAAAAAAGCGGGCGGCGCGCCTTAGCCGGGCTCCTCCTGTGACGGCGTGTGCAGCGTGAGGGCAATCACCTCGGGCCGGTTGAAGAGGCGCAGGGGAAAGAGGCTGTTTCCAAGCCCTCTGCTGACTACCATTGCCTGCTCCCCTTCGAGATACAGGCCGGCGGTGTACTGCGGGAAAAACCCCTGGCCGGGGGCATAGATCCCGCCCACCAGGGGCAGGCGCCACTGGCCGCCGTGGGCGTGGCCGCAAAAGCTCAGGTCCATGCAAGCCTGCGCGTAAAGCGAAAAGAGCTCGGGGCGGTGGGAGAGCAGCAGCGAAAAGGCCCCCTCGCTTTGCTGCGACAGGCCGTCGAGCGTCTGCAGCAGGGCTGCCTGTGCGTCGGGCTCCTGCAGGGAGCCCTGGTCGGCCAGCCCGCACAAAAAGATGCGCTCCCCACCGCGCTCGACAAAGAGGCCGGCATTGTCCAGCAGGACGGCGCCGGCCTGCTGTACTGCGCAGCAGACCTGGGCGCTCCGGCCCGAGCGCAGCTCGTGGTTTCCGGTGACAAAAAAAGTGGGCGCAATGCCGCAAAGCTGCGAGACAAGGCTGGTGACGGGCTCGATGTCAAAACGCCTGCTGTCGACGGCGTCGCCCGTGAACACGATATAGTCGGGGCAAAGCTCTCGCACCCCGCGCACCAGCCTGTCCTGATTTTTTCCAAAGGATTTGCTGTGCAAATCCGAAAGGTGTACGATGACAGTGCCGTCAAAGGCGGCAGGCAGGCGCCCGCTTTCAAATGAGAGCCGCGTGACGCAAAGGGTGTTATTCTGCCAGAAACAGAAAATGGCTGCGGCCAGCAGGATGCAGGGCGCCGCCGGATGACGGCGCAAAAAAGAGATAAGCTTCATAAAAACCCCCTTTTTGAGAAAAGCCTCTTTTCAGCATATCACACCGCGCCTTTTGAAAAAAGGGGAATTTATTTTCCAAAAAGGGCTTGACAAGAGGAGGTTACATGTGTAACCTTATAGACAGGTTACAATTGTACCCTGACGAGAAGGAAGGACGGACGACAATGGGTGAGCTGGCTGAAAAAATTTCGGCCTCGGAGCTGGAGGTTTTGGAGATGCTGTGGCAGGCGGGAGAGCCGATGCCGGTGGCGCGCATTCGCGAGGCGCTGGCCGCTTCGCACGGGTGGGACGGCTCGACCGTAAAGACGCTGCTGCGCCGCCTGTGCGACAAGGGCGTGGTGCAGGCGCAAAAGAGGGACGTTTTCTACTACAGCCCTCTGCTGAGCCGAAAGCAGTATCAGAGCTGGTCTGTGCGTTCGCTGCTGCAGAAGGTCTACCGGGGCAGTGCGCGGGATTTGGTGGCCTCGCTGGTCAGCGAGGCGCAGCTCAGCCAAAGCGACATCGAGGAGCTGCGGGCCATATTGTACCCGGAGGAGGACGGCCATGCGTGAGGTGTTTTGGGTGATGCTGTCGCTCTCGCTGTCGGGTGCGGGGCTTGCGGCGGTGGTTGCGCTGCTGCAGCGCCTGCTGGCCAAGCGGCTGCCTGCAGGGCTCTTTTACGGGCTGTGGGCGGCGGTGCTGCTGCGCATGACTGTGCCCGCAGGCCCCCTGGGCGGTGTCAGCCACGAGGCTGTGTCGCGGCTTGAGGCGCTGGTGCAGGCAAGTGCGGTGCAGGCGCAGGGGCAGACGGTGTGGCAGAGCACGGCGCTGACCGGGACCCCGGGCGGCGCGGGGGCGAGAGGCTTTTTCTGGCTTGCCGTGGTGTGGGGCGCCGGTGCGGCGGGACTGCTGCTGTGGCGGCTTTGGAGCTACCGGTGCTTTTGCAAAGCGGTGGATAGCCGGTCGCGTCCCGCGTCGCCTGAGATACGGGAGCAGATGCGGTCGCTTGCAGGGCAAAGGGGCCGCTTGCCGGAGCTTGTGGAGTGCGGCGGCGTGGGAGCCCCCATGCTGCTGGGCCTGCGCCATCCCCGCGTTGTGCTGCCTGCAGGGGAGTTTTCCACGCAGCAGATACGGGACATGCTGGCGCATGAGCTGGTGCATTTCAGGCGCCGCGACCTTGCCCTCAAGTGGGCGGCGGTTGTCGTGACGGCGCTGCACTGGCCCAATCCTGCGGCGTGGTATGCGCTGCGTCAGATGGGGATTTTCTGCGAGCTTTCGTGTGACGAGAGGCTCACAAAGTCCTGGCCGGCGCTGCGCCGTGCGGCCTACGGCGCGCTGCTGCTGCGGCTCTCTCAGGGCGTCCCGGAGCGGGAAACGCCTCTGTCGGCCTCCTTTTCCGAGCAGAAAGAACGGTTGAAAGAGAGGTTAAAAACAATTATGACGCCAAAAAATACGGGGAAAAAGACGGCGCTGCTGACGGCGGCCGTGCTGACGGTGGCGGTGGTTTCGTTTGTGGCCATGGGGGCCTATGCCGGGCGCTCTCAGCAGCAAAATTCCGGGCAGGACGCGCTGCTTTTGCAGGAGGTGTCGGGGCTGCCCGGCGGGCAGGAGCTGGAGCAGGCTCAGGAGCAGGAGCAGACGCCTGTGCTGCAGCAGCCCTTTGAGGCACAGGGTCAGCAGGTGAGCATTGCGGCGGAGTTTGGAACCCGCGTGCATCCCATAACCCAGCAGGAAATCAGCCATGACGGCGTAGACTTCGTGCTCGAAGAGGGCACGCCGGTGCTGGCCGCCGCGCAGGGCGTGGTGGAGAGCGCGGGGTATGACGGCGAAGACGGCTACGCCGTGTCCATCTCCCATGGCAGCGGCATGCTGACCCGCTACTGCCACATGCAGGACGTGGAGGTGCAGCAGGGGCAGACGGTGGAAGCCGGCCAGTGCGTCGGCACCGTGGGCTCGACCGGCAACAGCACAGGGCCTCACCTGCACTTTTCCGTAAAGCAGGGGGACGCCTTTGTCGACCCGCTTGCCCTGCTGGAGCAGTCCGGAGAGTGACAAAAAGGCTTTTTGGGAAGGCGGCCTGCCGCAGGGCAGGCCGCAAAGGCCCCGGGGAGGGGAGGGGGCGGCTCTGCCGCCCCCTCCCCTCCCCGGGGCCTTTGGTTTGCAGCGCCGGGAAAGGGGCTGCAAGAGCTTGAGGCGGGGCCGCTTCTTGGGCCAGGAAGCGTTGCAGGGCCCCCTGGCGGCCTCGTGCTGCCGCAGAAAAAAGCAGGAGGGCGCTTCTTTGAAAGAAGCGCCCTCTTGAAGTGCTTTGAGAAGTGCAAAGGGAAAACGGCCCTTTGGGAAATCAATACATGCCGCCGCCCATGCCGGCCGCCGCTGCGGCAGCGGCTGCGGCTGCTGCGTCGCCCTTGGGATCGGGCTTGTCGGCCACGACGCTCTCGGTGGTCAGCACCATCGAGGAGACAGACGCGGCGTTTTCCAGCGCCGAGCGGGTGACCTTGGCCGGGTCGACAATGCCGACCTCGAACATGTCGACATAGGTCTCGTTGTAGGCGTCAAAGCCGTAGCGAGGCTTGCCGGCCGCCCGGATATTCTGCAAAATCACGGAACCCTCAAGGCCCGCGTTGGTGGCGATTTGACGCACCGGCTCCTCAAGCGCCTTGCGCACGATGGAGATACCGGTCTTGACGTCGCCCGTGGCGTCCTTCATCAGGGCCTCCACGGCGGGGATAGCCTCGACAAAGGCAGTGCCGCCGCCGGCCACGATGCCCTCTTCCACGGCAGCCTTGGTGGCGGCCAGGGCATCCTCGATGCGCAGCTTCTTCTCCTTCATCTCGGTCTCGGTGGCAGCGCCCACCTTAATGACGGCCACGCCGCCGGCCATCTTGGCCAGCCGCTCCTGGAGCTTCTCGCGGTCATACTCGCTGGTGGTGTTGCTGATCTGGGCGCGGATCTGGGCCACGCGGTCGGCAATGGCCTGCTTGTCGCCCATGCCATCCACGATGATGGTGTTCTCCTTGGTGACCTTCACCTGGCGGGCACGGCCCAGCATATCCACGGTGGCATCCTTCAGGGTCAGGCCCAGCTCCTCGCTGATGACCTGGCCGCCGGTGAGGATGGCAATATCCTGGAGCATCTCCTTGCGGCGGTCGCCAAAGCCGGGAGCCTTGACGCACACCACGTTCAGGGTGCCCCGCAGACGGTTGACGATCAGGGTGCTCAGGGCCTCGCCCTCCACGTCCTCGGCGATGATGAACAGCTTCTTACCGGCCTGGACCAGCTGCTCCAGCAGGGGCAGAATGTCGGAGATCACGGAGATCTTCTTGTCGGTGATGAGGATATACGCATCGTCGATGAGGGCCTCCATCTTGTCGGTGTCGGTGACCATATAGGGGGTGATATAGCCCCGGTCGAACATCATGCCCTCCACTACCTCGGAATAGGTCTCGGCGGTCTTGGACTCCTCAATGGTGATGACGCCGTCGGCGGAGACCTTCTCCATGGCCTCGGCGATGAGCTTGCCGATGAAGGCGTCGCCGGAGGAGACGGTGCCCACGCGGGCAATGTCGTCGGTGCCGTTGACCTTCTGGCTCTGCTGGCGGATGGCGTCCACGGCGGCGTCCACGGCCTTGGCCATGCCCTTCTTCATGACGATGGGGTTGGCGCCGGCAGCCAGGTTCTTCAGACCCTCGCGGATCATGGCCTGGGCCAGCAGGGTGGCGGTGGTGGTACCGTCGCCGGCCACGTCGTTGGTCTTGGTGGATACCTCACGCACCAGCTGAGCGCCCATGTTCTCAAACGGATCGTCCAGCTCGATCTCCTTGGCGATGGATACGCCGTCGTTGGTGATCAGGGGCGTGCCGAACTTCTTATCCAGCACCACGTTGCGGCCCTTGGGGCCCAGGGTGATCTTTACGGTATCGGCCAGCTGATTGACGCCGGACTCCAGAGCTTTGCGGGCTTCCTCGCCGCGCTTGATAATCTTAGCCATAATATTGCCTCCTAATTAAAACAGACAGCGAATTTTTTACTCAACGATAGCCAGGATGTCAGCCTGCTTGACGATGATATACTCCACGTCCTCCAGGGTGACCTTGGTGCCGGCATACTTGTCGGTGATGACCTTGTCGCCGGGCTTGACGGTCATGGTAACGGTCTTGCCGTCCACAACGCCGCCGGGGCCCACGGAGATCACCTCCGCCACAGAGGGCTTCTCCTTGGCAGAGCCGGTGAGGATGATGCCGCCCTTGGTGGTCTCCTCCGCCTCCGTCATCTTCAACACGACGCGATCAGCAAGCGGTGTCAGTTTCATGGTTGGTTCCTCCTTATATCTTTACATAATAAACGAGTTCAGCGTTAGCACTCGACTTCCTGGAGTGCTAACGCTGATTATCATACCACACTATTTGGATTTTGCAAGGGGGATTTTGGAAAAATTTCAAAAATTCACAAATTGGTCAAATATGGACAGGGGACCTTCCGGTCACAGCCGCCCCAGAGCGGCCAGGATCAGCCCCGCCAGCTCCAGAGCCCCCACCGCCGAAAGAAGGCAGATGGCGGCAAGGCCGGGCTTGGGAATGCGCAGCGGGGTCACATACAGCGCCGCCAGCAGCAGCATTCCCGCCGCCAGGATATACGGCCCGCCGGGCAGCAGCAGGCCCAGCAGGTAAAACAGCGGAAAGGCCAGGGCGCTGGCGGTGATGGGCAGGCCCAGATAGCATTTCCGCCCGCCGCCCTCCGTCTGCTGGCGCTCCTCCTCGGTGACGTTGAAGTACGCCAGCCGGATCAGCCCCGCCAGGGTGAACACGCACAGCGCCGCCCCATACCATACCGGAGTTGGGGCATCGCTCCACCGGCTCCAGGCGCAGTAGCCCGCCACCGACGGCAGCGCTCCGAAGCACAGCACGTCGTTGAGTGAGTCAATCTGGATGCCGAAGGACTGCTGCTGATGGCTGCGGTCCTTTTTGGCGCGGGCGATGCGGCCATCGAAGCAGTCCAGCAGTCCCGCCGCCAGCAGGCAGAACACAGCGGTCAAAGGCCGCCCTTCCACCGCCTGGAATATACCCGTCACCCCCAGGGCCGTGGCGGCGTAGGTGGCCAGCACCGTATAGTCATAAAAGCCAATCATAGGCACATCCTCATTTTCATATCTCATGCTTCACGTGTTCCGCCGGAGCTTTTCCAGCATGCGCACGAACTCCTCCGGCAGGGGGCAGGTCAGCTCCACCGGCTCCCCGGTGCGGGGGTGGATGAACCGCAGCCCCACCGCGTGGAGACACTGGCCCGTCAGCCCGGCCACGGGCTTTTTGGCCCCGTACACCGTGTCCCCCAGGATGGGGTGGCCGATATAGGCCAAATGGACCCGGATCTGGTGGGTGCGGCCGGTTTCCAGGCGGCAGCGCAGATGGGTGACGCCGGGATACCGGGCGATGACCTCCCAATGGGTCACGGCCTCCCGGCCCCCCTGCCGCACCACCGCCATGCGCTTGCGGTCCACCGGATGGCGGCCGATGGGGGCGTCCACGGTGCCGCTGTCCTCCCGGAAATTCCCCACCGCCAGGCATTCATAGGTCCGGGCCAGGGTGTGGTCCGCTAGCTGGGCCGCCAGGGCCAGATGGGCGGCGTCGTTTTTGGCGGCGATAATGAGGCCGCTGGTGTCCCGGTCAATGCGGTGGACGATGCCGGGGCGCTTCCGGCCCCCGATGCCGGACAGGCTCTCCCCACAGTGATACAGCAGGGCGTTGACCAGGGTGCCGTCCGGGTGCCCAGGGGCCGGGTGCACCACCATGCCCGTGGGCTTGTTCACCACGATGACGTCCTGGTCCTCATACACCACGTCCAGGGGGATATTCTGGGGCCGGGCCTCCGGCTCCTCCGGCTCCGGCAGCTGCACCTCCAGCACCTGGCCCGGCTGCACCCGCAGGTTCTTCGCCGCCGGGCGGCCCCGGTCCGTGACCCGCCCCTCCTCCAGGAGCCTTGCGGCGGCGGACCGGGTCAGGCCCTCCAGCCGCCGGGCCAGCAGACTGTCCGCCCGCTGTCCCGCTTCTTCACTTGTCACCGTCAGGCGTATCGTTTCCATGCGGACGTTCCCTCTTGTCGTATTTGTCGTAGAAGAACAGGTAGTACACGGCGCCTAAAATCGCCCCCACCACCACGCAGCAGTCGGCGAAGTTGAACACCGGATAGGAAAACAGGGTCAGGTCGAACATATCCACCACATAGCCTCGGAAAAGCCGGTCGATGAGGTTCCCCACGCCTCCGGCTAGGATCATCACCCCGGCGATAACGCCCAGGGGATGGCGCACGATCCGCCGCACCAGCAGATACGCCACCGCCGCCATCAGCAGCACCGTCACCACCGCCAAGGCCGTGGTCTGGCCGGAGAAGCTGGACCAGGCCGCGCCGTAGTTATGCACCCGGGTCAGCCGCACGATCCCCGGCAGAAACGCCGCCGACTCCCCCAGAGCCAGGTGCTCCACCGTCCAGTATTTGATAAGCTGATCCGCCCCCAACAGGGCGGCGAATAACACAATGTACCACATGAGCGAAGTGTTCCTTCCTGTGTAAATACCTAATTTATAATTATATCGTATCTCCGTCCCTATTGCAACCGCGAAATAAGGTGTACCAAATTTTAACCATATTGTCACCGTTTTGTAACTATTATTCACCATTTTGAGATGAATTTGCCGGGAAACTCCTGTATACTACAAGTACAGTAAGGGAAAAACCAACATTCACCTTGGGAAAGGAGTCGCCATGAAGAAGACGGTATTGCTGCTGACGGTGTGTCTGGTGCTGGGTTTGTGCGCCTGCGGCCTGCGCGGGCAGAGCGTAGCGGGGAATACCGTCGAGCCTGTGCATTTCTCCGCCCCGGCGGTCCGGCAGGACGCAGCCCCGGCGGAGGAGCCCCGGGTGACCCTGCCCCAGGGGGCCAGCCTGCTGACGGAGCAGGAGCTCCGCTGGTTCGGCGGCAGCTGCTTCAATGTGTTGCCGTCCCGGGGACCCAACCTGTTCCTGGCCGCCTCCTATGACCGGGCGGAGGATATGGATCTGGCGTCCCTGTTTGCCGCCGGAGCCGGAAGCCGGGAGCTGTCCGACCGGGAGCTGCGGCAGCTGGGTATGGACGGCTGCGCCCGCCTGACGGCGGCGGAGCTGGAGGACCTGTTGCTGCGCTGCACGGGGCTTGGTCTGGCGGATATGTCCGACGCGGCCTTTGACGGCCTCACCTATCTGGCGGATTTCGACGCGTACTACGGCCCTGCCGGTGACGCGGGCTATGTCCGCTTCCAGTACGGCTGCCACAACCCCGACGGCACCGTGACCCTGCGCTATCCTGGTGGCAGCGTGACCCTGCGGCAGGACGCGGGCCGCTGGGTGATAGCTTCCAACATTCTGGACTGACAGGGGAGCGAGAGCACCCATCAGATATACTCCTTTCTATTCTTTTCTTTCATCTCTTGCCAAAAGGCGGTCCCATTTTCCCGGGGCCGCCTTTTGGCACATTATAATATAGGTGTATATGGCCTGCAAGAAGTGAACGAAATTATAACCGCACAGACCATAATTTCACCTTCTGGCAGGGATAAAAAAGTTGAAAAATGCGGGAAAAAGGTGTTGACAAATGGGGAATGGGGTGGTATTCTAACAAAGCTGTCGGCGAGAGCCGCGGCGGGGACACGGAGAACCGAAAAAATCGAGACTTCCTGAAAAAAGTTCTTGACAAAGCGGCTCGGATGTGATATCCTAAATAAGTCGTCTGTGATGGCGGCTAACGACAAACGGTTTCAGAAATGTAAAGAACGTCGAAAAAAGTTCTTGACAAACGAAATCGGTTGTGGTAAAATACCAAATGTTCCGCGAATAAGTGGAGCGTGTATCTTGTAAATTAAACAATGAACGAACAAAGCACCAGACGGGAGCGCATTGAAAGATGCGCGACTGAAAAGCTCGGACACTGGGGTTTAGTCAATTACCCGGTGTTTGAGCAGAGTTTATGAAGCTATGGAAAATAGCTCTGTAAAATGATTAGCTCAGCGGAAACGCTGTGTTGATACGATTTATAGAGAGTTTGATCCTGGCTCAGGACGAACGCTGGCGGCGTGCTTAACAC
>ERZ857998.2438-NODE-2438-length-17377-cov-3.045087_pt1 | contig 17377 bp, 13 predicted proteins | sample MGYA00519954_ERZ857998 | MGnify/ENA primary metagenome ERZ857998 (study PRJEB31778, sample SAMEA3449424) | human gut metagenome | biome: human gut; feature: human-associated habitat; material: faeces | place: United Kingdom | collected 2010/2012 ...
GGAGTGCCACAAGCGAGCTTGTGAGCGCAGTGGGACGACCATGCTGAATTGAGGAACAGTGCGAAGACAAGCGGCCGGGTAATCCTCGTTGACAAACCAAAGGTTTGTCAACGATCAGTGGCAAGCTCAAAATTTTTGAGCCTGCCACTGTCTTGTTTTCCGTGTCACACCCGCACCCATGTACCCGGCGCGGCAATGGCCTTTAGCCCCGCGCCGCGCACGGCCATAATCCGCAGGGTTTCCGCGTGCGGCACGGCCAATTGCGGATCGCGGAAGAACGCCACCATGTGCGCGATGAAGTGATGGAAATAATCCGACTTTACCTCGATGAGCTTCGCGCCCGTTTCCATTTCCACGTTGGTGAGGAAGGGACTCCCGTGGGCAAAGCCGGTGATCGTGGCCTTGCGCCCATCGGCAAATTCAATGGCCAGCGTATACCAGCCCTCGCCCGGCAGGTACATCACGCGCGCGGCATCCGCGCCCATCAACATCATCACGGGTTCCAACTGGTGGATGGAATAGGTCTCAAATTCGTTCGGCCCCCAGGTGGAAATGGCCTTGATTCCCTCCAGCCCCTGATATTCCTCCGCATAGCGCAAGGCGGATGTGGAATAGCACGGCGTATGGCTCTCTTCGGCAATGGCGAAAATGCGCTGCGCGGTTTCCAGGTCGGGCGCGAACGTCTTATCCACATACACGGGCTTGCCCGAGCGCAGTGGAAGCTGGCAGAGCTGTTCGTGCATTTCGCAATTGTCCGGCGAAAGCACCACGATGGCATCGCAGGCTTCCACCACCTCTGCGATGCTTTTCGCCTGCGGAATGCCCATATCCGCGCACCACTGCGCGTTCGTGCGGCCGCCAATCGGGCTATCGATCAGGCCAAAGGCCAGCGACACTTCCATTGTCCCGCCGGAGGCTTTCCGAATCCATTGGGGATAATTGTTCGCGTGCCACTCATCCAAATAGTAATCCACAAAGCCAATTTTCATAGATATCCTCTTTCTGCCGGTACAAATCCGGCCTGTATTGCGCAGTCGCGAAAAGGTACCTTTTATTCCTTTTCTTTCAACGCCGCCTCCAGCGCATCGATCACGATCCCCAGCACCTTTAGGCGGGCATATTTCTTATCCGTGGACTCGATGATGTGCCACGGCGCGTATGCGGTGGAAGTTTTTTGCAGCATTTCGTTCACGGCCACTTCGTATCGATCCCATTTTTCTCGATTGCGCCAATCCTCATCGGTGATCTTCCAGCGCTTTTCCGGCGTGTTTTGCCGGTCGCTAAAGCGCTCGAGCTGGGTATCCTTATCGATGTGCAGCCAGAATTTGAGGATCACCGCGCCCCAATCGCTCAGTTCCTTCTCAAACTCATTCATCTCCCGGTACGCGCGCTTCCAGGCGTCGCCGCACAAGCCCTCGATGCGCTCCACCATCACCCGGCCGTACCAACTGCGGTCAAAGATGGCGATATGCCCGGTTTTGGGAATGTGGTTCCAGAAGCGCCATAGATAGTGCCGGGAAAGCTCGTGTTTATCCGGCGAAGCGATGGGCACCACCTCATAGCCCCGGGGATCCAAGGCCGCCGCCACGCGCTTGATGTTGCCGCCTTTGCCCGCCGCGTCCCAGCCTTCATAGACCAAAATAACCGGTATCTTCTGGCGGTAAATGCGGTTGTGAAGGTCGCCCAAGCGACTCTGCGCCTCTTTCAAACGAGAGCGGTAATCGTCTTCCTCCACCTCTTGCTGCAAAAGCACGTCGCACAAAAGCGGCATGGACAGCAGCGGGAATTTTTCTTCTGCCGGAGCGCACGCGGGGCGTTCCCCCGCCAGCGCCGCGTCGATGGCCTTGGTGAGCACGCGATAGACTTCCAGCCACTTTGCGCGCTCGCTGCCGTCGATGATGTGCCAGGGCGCGGCGGCGGTATCCGTTTTGTCCATCAATTCATCCCAAGCGCTGGCGTATTCCTCATAATGCTTGTTTTCCCGCTTATCGGCTTTGGAAACGCGCCATTCGGTATTTTTGGAGGAAAGCAGCTTTTCGAAGCGCTCGTCCTGAATCTTTTTGGGGATGTGCAGGAAAAACTTCACCACCAAATAGCCGTTGTCCGAAAGCTGCCGCTCGAAATTGTTGATGCTCTGAATCCTGCGGCGGTATTCCTTGCCGCTAAGCGCATCGTCCATGCGATTTTGCACCGTTTCGCCATACCAGCCGGAATCAAAAAACACGAACTGCCCCGCCTCGGGGATTTTCTGGAAATACCGCCACAAAAAGGGATGGCGGCTTTCTTCTTCCGTGGGCGGATTGATAGAAAACACGTTGAAGGAACGAGGGTCGATGTTGAGAATGATGTCGCTGATCAGGCTGCCCTTGCCCGCGGCCCCCCAGCCCTCGATGAGAACCACAACCGGCAACTTAGCCTGCTTGATTTGCTGCTGCTGAATGGTCAACCTGGATTTCAGCGCGGAGATTTCCGCCTTAATCGCAGATTTTTCGCTCTCGATGGGAACGCGCGCCAGTTTTTCAAACATGCTCTCACCCCTGCTTTGTAAATTCTGTCTCTATCCGGTTGTTTCCATTATAAACCATTTTCCCTCGGAAAACAATCATGAAAATGCGCAAAAACTTTTTTGGATTTTACTAGAGAAAACATCCTTATTGCGTAGGCGCACCTATAAAAGCATTCCCATCCGCAGCGCGCCAAACAGCCGCCGGGCCGCGGCGTACGCAAGCCTTTCCGCTTCCCGCATGGATTGCGCAAGCGGCATGGGCCCATCCACAATTGGCACAATCAAGCGATTTTCCCGCTCTTCAAACGCTTGGCCGCCCGGCCCTATGCCGCCCACCAACGCGACAACCGGCACATTGCCCGCGCGCGCCGCCACGCCAGCCGCCGCCTTGCCAAACTTGACGGATTGCCCGTCCATGCGCCCTTCCCCCGTAATCACGAGCGCGCAATCCGCGAGATGCGCGTCAAAGTTCGCCATTTCCAGCACCACATCGATGCCCGGCCGCATCTTTGCGCCCAGCACGCCGCCCAATGCCGCGCCAACGCCGCCTGCCGCGCCCGCGCCAGGGAAATTCACCGTTTCCCGCCCGAGCACACTGGCATAATGCGCCATGCCGGCTTCCAAAGCCTCGACCATGGCGGCATCCGCGCCTTTTTGCGGCGCGTACACGCGCGCCGCGCCAGATTCGCCCAGGAGCGGATTGCTCACATCGCATAGCACCGTAATTTCCACCGCTTTCAGGCGCGCGTCCAGTCCAGAATCGTCCAGCCGCGCCACTTTGCCCAGCGAAGCGCCGCAGGGATACAACTCCCGCCCTTCCGCGTCCAAAAACCGCATGCCCAACCCATTTAGCAGCCCCATGCCGCCATCGTTGGTGGCGCTGCCGCCAATGCCAATGCGCAATTTGCGCGCGCCGTCCCGCAAAGCCGCGCGCATCAGTTCGCCTACCCCCAGCGTGGTGGCGCGCATGGGGTCGAGCGGTTGCATTTGCGTGAGCGCGGCGCACTGCGCAAGCTCAATGGCAAAGGAACCATCCGAAAGGCGCGCGTATTCCGCCCACAGCGGCTTGCCATCCGGTCCTGTCACCCGAGCGCGCTTTTTTTCGCCGCCCACCGCCATCAGCAGCGCATCCAGCGTGCCTTCTCCGCCATCGGCAATGGGGATTTTTATCGCCACGGCACGAGGAAATCGTTCCTTTGCCGCCTTTTCCACAATGTCCGCCAGCTTCGCCGCGCTCAAAGAGCCTTTAAAAGAATCAGGGGCGATCACGATTTTGCTCAATAGAATTCACCTCTATCTCGTTCCTTACCTTCATTGTACCATTGCCGCCCCCTTTTGTAAATGCCTTTGCACCGCCAAAAATAGCGGTCCTCTGCCCGTATCCTCATGGGCAGAGGACCATTGTAACTCTTAACTTTTCAAAGCAAAGATCAGATGCCTGCTTCCAGCGCTGCCAGATTGCGCTCCATCAACTGAAGATAGGGAACTTCCTCGTCCTCCTCTGCAGGATGGATATACGTGTGCAAAACAATGGCTTCTTCTTCCCCATCCGAAAGCTCCAATCCATATTCGCGTGCAAAATACGTCATGGAGCCATCTTCACAAGAAATCTTTGTTCCTTCCAATTGGGCTGTAGCTTCACGTATGCGAAGGTCCATATCGCTCATCGCTTCCACATAAGCCGCCACATTCTGCTGATACAAATCATTGTGTTCCGCATCCATTTCGCCAAGGATATCCGCTAGATACGAAGCGCAGATCATATTGTTTACTGGAATGGTCAAGAAATCCCCGTCGCCTTCCAGCAAATCCAGCCCATCCGCCGCAAAGAGGAGCCGCGCTCCTTCCACTTCTGCCGCCCAGGAATCCTGCTCCTGACTCATGCAAAATAGAATATCGGCGTTTTTGGCATCTTCTGCCGTAGCCTCCGGCATATACAGCACCTCGACATATTCACCCGAAATGCTCTTGGCCATGTCGTACAACGGATATGCCGTAGCCACCAAGCGCAATTGAGCCTCGCTTTCTTCCGCCATACCTACCTGGAAGAGCGCGAGCAGCAGTGCCAACACGCAAAGGCCTACCGCGATTTTTTTGCTTTTCATGGTCGTTTCTCCCTATTTCATCGTTTTTTCACACAGTCGCATTTTCGCGCATATACACCGCGCTTTCCAGCACAACGGTTTCCATGCCGTCCTGCCAGAGAAGCAGCCCAGGCACAATGCTCGTGATATCATAGGCGCTAAACTGCGTGGCGACATCCATGCGCACAAAACAACCTTTATCGCCATTTTGATCCACGGCTTGCGGATTGAGCGTAATGATATACCCTATCGCCTCATCCTGCAAGTCTTCCATCACCCATTGCAAATTTTCCGTTTCAAACAGGCTCATAGGAATATCCAATTCCACGTTGCCCAGCACAAACTTCACCAGCGCAATTTCCTCTTCCTGCCACTGCGCAAGCAATTCAAAGGAAATGTGCAACTGATACAGCTTATACTCGCCCATCGCATTCGGTTGCGGCAAAATAGAGAGCCAATTCTCTTGCACCGCGCCAGAGGCGTCCAAAATGGTTTCGCGCTCTACCTGATATGGCACAGCGTCGTTCATTTCATCGAACACGATGGACTGAAATTCTCCCATGCTCTCTTCTTCCGCCACTTCTTCCTTGGCCGGAACGCTTTCCTGGCTCGGCGCGGAAGGTTCGTTCTGCGACGGCTTTTCCTCCACTGGCGCAGCGCTGTGATATGTGCGATAGGTATTGCCGCACCGCTCGCAAGTGTATTCGGTGTAATTCGTATGCTTCTCCACGCTATAATTGTGCCCAAGCGCGGGAATCTGCTCGGTAGCAACGAATGTCTTGCCACAAAGCGTACAATAAACGCCTGCCGTCCACCCAGGGAATTCACACGATGGTTTAACCGCCGGTCGCGTTGTATAGCGGTGTTCAGCAGCCGGCAACGTCTTTTCTTCCACCGCGTCGCACACCGTGCACTTGCGCTGTTCCAAACCTTCTTTTTCACAGGTAGCGGCGCGCACAAGCGTCCACGCGCTCCATGTATGCGCTCCCGTGGTGGGGGGAATGGTTTCCTGCGCCACGAGAATTGCCCCGCACACGGAGCACCGCTTGCCTTCCGTCAATCCCTCTTCCGTGCAGGTCGCAGCCTTGCCCGGCAGAATCTCTTCCGTATGCGGAAGCTGTGGTATAGCTTCCTCTTCCACCTTGCCACAAACGCCGCAAATCCGCACCTGTATGCCCGGCGCTGTGCAAGTCGCACTTACGCGCTCATTCCAATTCCCGAATTGGTGTCCTTTGGCCGGAATCGCCTCTTCTTCCACTCTGCCGCAAATGCTGCAAATCCGCACCTGCACGCCCGGCGTTTCACAATCTGCCGGCACGCGAATATTCCACTGACCAAAATTGTGGTTGCAAACTTCTTCCCCCATGGCGCCAAAGCTCACAGCCAAAGAAAGCGCGATGAGCAGAAGCGCCAATATGCTTATTTTCTTCATGCTCTACCTCCATTTTCGCAGCCATAGGGCAGCTATATGTCATTGGAAGAGTGGCAGCCTGCTGTCTACACAGGCTGCCACCAACGCTACGCGAATTTAGTAATCTTCTTCCACGCTATAGCTATCCTGGCAGATGCTGCATGTATAAGTTGCAACGCGCTTGGTGTAGTCCGCATTGAAACTATACTCTACCGTATAAGAATGTCCTGCGGCCGGGATGGTTTCCTGCGCCACAAGGATCGCCCCGCACACAGAGCACTGCTTGCCTTCCGTCAAACCAGTTTCCGTGCAGGTCGCAGCCTTGCTCGGCAGAGTCTCTTCCGCATGACCGCTCGCCGGGATTTCTTCTTCCCTAGTTGCACCACAGAAGCAGGTAAAAATCTTTTTGCCAGCCGCAGTGCAAGTCGGCTCCAGCGTTACAACGCCTTCATCCCACTCATGCGTATGATCCAGTACCGGAATTGTATCGCACCCTTCCAGAATCACACCGCACACAGAACACACTTTGCCCGCGGTTCTGCCTTCCGTTTCGTTGGTCGCGGGAATCTCCGGTACGTCTACAGGCGTATGCTGGCCTTCGCAGTCTTCATAGCCTTCAAAGGTCGCGACAATGGTAATGGCGCCGCAGATTTCGCACCTGCGATAGACGCAAGCATTGCCCGCCATGTCCTCCGACCACTGGTGTTCGGCCAGAATGCTTTCTACCGTAGAAACACCGCACAATTCGCAGGTCTTGCGCACAATACCCGGAGTGGTGCAAGTCGCTTCCTTCAGCACATGCTCATTCCACACATGCGCTTCCGGATCCGCTTCCGTTTCGTCTGCCATGTAGCTGTCTCCGCAGCGCGTGCACGTATACGTCGTGTAACCGCCCGCCGCACACGTCGGCTCCGTCACTTCCGCTTCGTAATCGTGTCCCAGCGCCTCTTCGCCGATCTCTGGCGGATATTCCTCCACCTTCGTCGCACCGCACACTTCGCACGTGTACAACACGCCAGACGCATCTTCGCACGTCGCTTCCGTATGCACGCCTTCGTCGTACTGGTGTCCCAACGCTTCCGTGTCTTTCTCTTCCGTGTAGTCGCAGCGGCTGCACTTCAGCGTATCATGCCCGCCTTCTTCGCACGTCGCCGCTACATACCCTTCGTTCTCCGTATCCAGCTGCAGGTCGTGACCCAAAGCTTCGCTGCCCGCTACCACTTCCGTCTCGCCTTCCTGGCCGCACACCGTGCACTTCTCTCCGACCTTCGCCGGTTCTGTGCACGTCGCTTCGATCACGGTCACTTCGAAATCATGGCTATAGAAAGTAACATACTCGATTTTTCCACACGTCGTGCATTCCTGCTTTTTGATGCCAGCCACATCGCAGGAGCCTTCTTTCAGCACCACTACATCCACAAATGTATGGCCGAAAGCCTTTTCCGCCTTGCTGATGCCAAGAAGCAGACTATCTTCTCCGCTCCCCATCATCTGGCCGCAGCAGTTACAAATGTGGGCGTACTTCTTGGGTTGCTCACAAGAAGCTTCCTGATAAACCACGCACTTGAAGGTGGAGTGGCCCCCATTGCACTTCTCGCATTGCGCATCCTCACACAGCCCGCATATCACGTACTGATGCGGAACAGGACAATCGCTATTCCATTCATTCTCTCCAACAGGCTCTTCTGCATACACAGCCACCGGCATCGCGGTCAGGATCATGCACAGAGCCAGAATACACACGAAAATTCGCCTTTTCATGCCAGCCATCCTTTCATCAGAGCATAGACCGCCCACAACACACCGCTAAACGCATTTTCTACGTGCCAACGGCATCCCAGAAGTTTGTGAAAAATGCCTTTTTCCCGCTCCTGCAATGGCAATAAAGACGGCAGAGACCCTTCTCACCTCCTCATCATGCTGCAGCAAGCACCAGCACAAGCCGCCTTTTCGTTGGCCACACAACTGTTTACCCGTTTTTTTGATGCAATTCTCGCAAACTACTCAATTGCACTTAGAGTGTGCTGCACCCGTTAAAACATCCAGGCATAGCTTGCAAATGCCTTGTGGATGTCGTAGAATATTCAATTTGCGACGCGCGCACAAAGCTTATACTTCCTGATCTTTTTGGTCTTTAGCGCGGCTTATGACGGCCTAAATCTCGATAATGCATACGCGATTTTGCCAATTGCTGAATGGCTTTGCTCTGTTGCTTTGCCAAGCTATGCGCATAACAGTCCAGAGTTGTTTTTACAGATCCATGCCCCATCAACACACTCACGGTTTTTGCATCCACTCCCAATTCCAACAGGCGCGTAGCAAAGCTGTGCCGCAAGCTGTGAAAGTGCACATTGGAGAGTTCCGCTCGCCGCGCCAATCGCTCAAATTGACGCTGCACCGTTCGTGGTTCTGCCGCATGTCCATCTGTGCTGAATATAAATTCCGCTACACTTCCGTCTCTCGTCTGTTCCAGCCATAAATCATGCAATTTCTCCACTAAGAATGCAGGGACAGGAATGGTGCGGCGCGAATAACGCGATTTTGGCGTTCCCACACACAGCGCCGTTTTGGGGCCACAGTTCCGATTTTGGCGTTTCAAGCGTTGCACTGTGCGGCGTACCGCAATCATGCCATTTTCCCAATCGATATCCGCCCATTTGAGGCCGCAAATTTCCCCCAGGCGCATGCCCGTGTACATTCCCAGCCAAGCGGGTAAAGCATGCGTATCGCGCAATACCGCTTCCAACTTGTTCTGTTCCTCTCGGGTTAAAACCCTCTGTTCCCGGCAATCGCCTCGCGGCACACGAATCTTTTTGCATGGATTTTTTTCAATCAATCCCTCCTCCCATGCTGCCTGCAATCCAGCGACTAGCAAGCGATATACGCCGCGAATGGTGTTCTCTGATAAATCCGCCTCCTGCAATTCCTGCAGAAAAGTATGGATTGTATTTGGCGTGAGCTCGGCCAATTCCAAGTTTCCTAGGCGCGGTAACACATGCCGGTTCAGTTGATTTTGATAGGTTTGATAGGTAGAGTCCTTTACACTGCCAAGCAAAGCATTTTCCAGCCAGAATAGCATCCATTTTTTTACTGTATCTCCCCGCTGCCTCCCTGCTTGCCTTCCTTGTCGCAACAATTCTGCTTTCTTTTGAATCAAACGCTGTTGAACTTCTATATAGTGATGGCCAAAAACATAGCCAAATTTCGTTTTACCATTCGCCTTCTTGCCAATCACATAACGCCCTTCAAAACGACCATCTTTGCGTCGGTAGATATTTTCTCCATGCCGTGCCACAAACGTATCCTCCTCTCAATCTTTTGCGATTTCCATCATGCTGCAGTATAACACTTTATATTTTCATGACGGCTTTGACGGCTTAAAATTTTCATCTTACGCAGTCATAATATATTATACTATCATAATTTGTTTAATTTACATGTTGGAAACGACACAATAATCCATTACAAAATGCTTAAATAACAAATAAATTCTTTTCCAACCGCTTGCACTTCCTTCCAGATTGTGGTATACTACTCCCTGAGTATGGGTTCATTATCGCGTGATCCCATCTATCCCAGTGGAATATTCGCAAATTGAATATTTTGCGACAAAATTTTGTAATTCACAGATTTTATCCGCAAGATGCTTCGTGCATTGCTTGCGGATATTTTTCGCTATCCATTCAAATTTTTAGTTGTAAATAGAAAGAAAAATATAATATCAAAAGCTTAATAGAAGTGCGGACCGCCACATTTTTCAGCAATATACTGCGCATTTACATGCAATTTTTTATAATAGATGCACTATTTTATGGGTTTACAAAAAGCAAAATAGCACGGCCCATCCAATGCGATGATGCCGTGCCACCTATCAATTTCACAAATCAGCGCCTTAGCTTTTGTGCGGCGGATTTTCTATGGAACCAATACTGTCTTTATGTTGCGCCGCTTTTCCATATCCGAAAACGCAGCGTTGATCTCTTCCACTTTATATTGCGCTGCAAGCGCAAGGATTTTGCCCACAAGCTCCGGATGCGCTTCGAGGAAAGCGAGATAGGCCCACACATCACCGAATGAATACTGCGACGAGCCAATGATGTGCAACGCCTTGAAGGTGATGCTCTCCGGATGAATGGCGACCGTGCCGCTGCTGGAATACTGGCCCGGCACAAGATATACGCCGCGATTGCGCAGCAGGTCGAGTCCCTCGGCAAAGGCGGATGGTGCGCCCGACGCCTCAATCGCCAAATCCACCCCCAGCCCGCCGGTTTCGCGGAGAATCTCCGCGTTGATTTCCTCCGCCGCCTGTGAAGACAGGGCAAACACCCGCTCCGCGCCAAACTCGTGCGCAATCCGTTCGCGTGCCTCGTTCCGGCCAGAGGTGATGGCAAACACCCGCCGGATGCCAAGCGCCTTCAAATATAGAAGAGAATACAGTCCCACGGGCCCAAGTCCCTGCACAACCGCGCTCTCAACGGTATCCAGTTCGATTCCAGCTTTCCGCGCCAGGGCAAAGGCGTGCATGGCCGTGGGCCCTGGGCAGGCGAATACGCTCACCGCCACTGGATCCAAACCATCGGGAATCTTAATCAGGTTGGCAAGCGGCGTAAAATTCACTTCCGCATAGCCGCCGTATAGATAGGGCGGCTTGCCGATATCCCCGCCGTTCGTCACGCCCATGCGAACGCAGTTGGCATCGTCGCCTGCGCGGCAGAGCTTGCACTCACCGCACGGCGCCGCGATATCGGCGATCACGGCATCGCCCTCCTTGAGGCCATACGTCTCCCCACTGGCGGGATTCAGCGCGTCGAGCCTACCGACAAATTCGTGCCCAATGATGCTGGGCGCGGGCGCATCAAGCAAGCCGCGCCAAATGTGCAAATCGGTGCCGCACACGCCGCTGGCGATCAACCGGCACCGCCCATACCCTTTCGGCGGCGCGACAACGTCGAACTCGCGCACCTCAAAAGGTTTCTTCGCGCCCATAAATACCGCTGCTTTCGCTTTCATTGTATTTCATCCCTTCTTTGAATTATGTGTTGAAAACCGTCAACCGCCAACCGTGACGGCAAAATGCTCGGCATACGCCGCCACTGCTGCCGCGATTTCCGCGCGCGTGGGCGGCAACACGTTTTTATATGGATATTCCAGCCCGAGCGCGGCATACTTCGCGCTGCCGAGCCGGTGGAATGGCAAGAGTTCAACGCTCGTCACCCGCGCTTTCAGCAATGGCTCGCTTATCGCCGCAATGTACTCCGGCGCGTCATTTAGGCCTGGAATCAGCGGGACGCGCACCCGCACGCGCTGTCCATCCGCAATCAACCGCGCGAGATTCTCGTATATGCGAACGGGATTTCCGCCAATAACGCGTTCATACTCCGCCGGGCAGGCTTTCCAATCGTAAAAATACTCCACGCCCAGCCGGTTGAGCGGCGCAAAGGCGCTGTAGGGAACGTCCCCCGCCGTATCGATCACCACGGATATGCCCCTCTCTCTGAGCCGCCGGCAAAGTTCCGCCGCGCCCGCCGCCTGAAGCAAAACTTCGCCGCCCGAAAGGGTCGCGCCGCCGCCGCTCTCGCGATAGAAATCCACGTCCCAGAGGATTTCCTCAAGCACCTCTTCCACCGCCATCCACCGGCCGCAAAGCCGTTCGCGATTGCCTTCGCGCAATCTCTGTGGGAGGGATGAAAGAGTCTCTGGATTGTGGCACCAAGGACAACGCAAATTGCATCCCTTGAAGAAAACGGTGGTGCGTATGCCGTCGCCATCGCCGGTGGAATAGTGCTGAATGTCGGAGATGTTCAGCCGGATTTCCCCCGCGGCGTACATGCCGTCCATGGGCTACTCCTGCTGCGTGCGGCTCAGAATGTCGAGCTGCACACTGCGGTCGAGCGTGACGAAAAAGGCGGAAAAACCCGATACGCGCACCACGAGGCTTTGGTATTGTTCGGGGTGTTCCATCGCGTCGAGCAGCACCTCGCGCGATGTGGAATTGATTTGCATCTCCTGCCCGCCTTTGCGGAAATACACGCGGAGCAGCGCGCGGAGCTTATCGCGGTTTTTGCCTTCGAACGCGGAAGGCGTGAACTTTTGGTTCACCACCGTGCCGCAGGCCACTTTGGTGTAATCGGGCTTGGTAACGCTGTTGACGACCTCGGTAACGCCATGGCGGTCGCGCCCATAGGTGGGAGACGCCGCATCGGAGAGCGGCTCGCCCGCAAGTCGTCCATCGGGCGTAGCGGCGATTTCGCGCCCCGCCCAAATATTGCTCGTGTTTGCCGCCATCGCGATATAGATTCTGCCGCCGTCGTGCGTCCTATAGCGCGAAAACAAACCATATAGGAAATCCACAAACCACACGGCATAGCGGTCCACGAACGGGTCGTTGTTGCCGTATTTCGGCGCGGCGAGCAATTTCTCTCGCAGCGCCTCGTACCCTGCGAAATTGGCCCGCAGGGCATCCGCGAGTTCACTAAGCGTGGCCGCGCGGTCGCAAAACACCACTTTATCGACCGCCGCGAGCGAATCGCAAACCGTGCCCACGCCCATGAGCGCCGCACCGTGTACCGAGGGATAGCGCGCGCCGCCCGCGTTGATGTCCAATCCGCGCTCGATACAGTCCTCGCAAAAACAGGACAGGAAGGGCTGCACGTATTCCGCGGGATTGTAGCGGCAGTTTTCATTGTTGAACAGGGCAAAATACTCTTCCGCGCCATATTCCAGTTGCGCCTCAAAGCGGCGCATAAATTCTTCCATCGTTTCAATCGTTTCCACCGGGCCCGTATCGATCCCGACCGACGGATGGTGGATGCCCTTGCCGCGGTTGAACAAAAACTCAAAAAAGCGAGGCGTGTCAAAGCGCCCGTCGCTCCACGGCGGCTGCTTGCCAGGAAGAAAATTTTCGATGCAGCCGACCATGCAATACGCATAGACGTCCTCATCGGCATATCCACAGCGCTTTAAAGCGGCGATGTTGACCTCGTCGTTCATCAGCGCGGGATAGCCCAAGCCGGTGCCAATGACCTGCAGGCATTCATCCAAAAAATCGTCCGGCGTGTTGGCCGCAATGCGCGCGGAAAGGTTGGGCCCGGGAATCTGGCATTCCTTAACGGCGCGCAAGACGATATAAGAAAGCGCGTTTCCATCGTTGCTGCCATCCGGGCTTGTGCCGCCAATGCAAATGTTGACAACATCGTCGTCCCCCAGGCAAACGCGCCGCTCATAAATCTTGATAAAGGTGTTTTCGAGCAGCTCCTGCGCGCGCTGCGGCGTAAGCCGGCCCGCGGCGACATCCGCCTGATAAAACGGATACAAATACTGGTCGATCCTGCCCAGCGCCATCGCGTAGCGTTCCTCCAGGCAGAAGCCAATGTGGCAAAACCACACCAGTTGCAGCGCGTCGGCAAAACTCGCGGGCGGATGGCTGGCAAGCCAACGGCAACGCGCGGCAATTTCCGCAAGCCGTTCTGGCGAATAGCCCTCGCAGTCCTTTAAGCGCTCCGCCGCGTCCGCATAATGGAGCATCATGGCGCGCAGCGCGAGCAGCGTCTGCCGCATAGCGGCGAGGTATTCCACCCTTGCGGGTTCTTCGTGCCGCGCCATCGAATCTTCTATGGCGGCAAGGAGGCCCGGCACGCCCAGTTGCACAACGCGCTGGTAGTCTGGCGCGAAATGATCCGCATTGTGGGCAAAACCGCGCCTGCCAAAACTCTTGCAAATTGTGGCGGCATATTCCAGTTCCACCGGATCGGCTTCCACCATGAGTGGGCGTATGCTGCCCACAATCCAATCGTTTCGATATATATAGGGAACCGTACGCGTGAAGAGCGCCTCAGTAGCGTTCGCGCGCGCCTCCGGCTTTTTCGCGCAGAGGCGCTTGCGATAGCCAAGATACTGGAAATACTGGGGCGCGTAGACGCCGGACGGCTTATCGTCCAGTTCGCGCTTTAGTAGCAGCGTAGAATGCATTGCAATCCCCCATTCAAATGCGCCAATGGCGTTTTCTTAAGCCTAGCGCCAGTATACGGCAGGCCGCGCGATAAGGCAATTGCCGGAATTCATATATCTTGACAAAATTCAGCCAAAATGCTACAATGTCCTTGTCAAACCAAAGCAGCGCGGCGATTCCAGGAGGATGGGCATGAAGTATATCGAGCCTTTGGGCATCCCGGAGATCCAGTTCGCCCACATATGCGGCGCGGATTGCTATGAAGCCACGCTGCCCGCCCGCCCCAGTACGCTGGAAGTGACCTATATCAACCGCGGTTCGCTCTGCTTAGAGCAGAGCGGAACGGCCTGCGAAGCGCGGGAGAACGATATCATCTGCAATTTTTATCAAAGCGATTTGCATGTGTATAGTTCCGGCTTTCACCGACACCATACGGTCTGTTTCCATGTATCCTTTGGCGAAGCGCGCGATTCCGGCGTTCCCGGCCTGCGCATCCACCATCTGCCGCTTCTGCTCAGCGCCGCGAATACCAGCCGCGCGCGGGAACTCATCGACCGCATTATCGAGGAAAATACGCTCTGGCCGCAGAACCGTTTGTCCTGCGCGGGCATGTTTCTGGCGCTGCTGGAAGCGCTCGACCATGCGCTCAACCCGCCCGAATCCAGGGGCCGGGAATCCATTTATGTGGCGAAAGCCAAAAAATACATCTTCACAAATTTAGGATTTCCCATTCACCAGCGCGATATTGCCAACCACCTTGGCATATCGCCGCAATACCTGTGCGACATCTTCAAAAAGGCGGAAGGCATGCCGCTCATGACCTATATCAACCGAATGAAGCTCGATAAGATACGGCAACTGATGGCCAACGAGCGCATGCATTTGAAGAACGCGGCGGCGATCTACGGCTATGGCGACCCAAACTATGTGAGCCGCATTTACAAAAAGTACTATGGCAAGAACATCACCGACGGCTTGAACTACAACGAAACGCAAAAAGAAAAGGCTTAGGAGGAAACGGCCATGTCGTATCAGGATGGCTGGGCGGCCCTGAATCTGGAAATGCCCGACCGCGTGCCCCGAACGGAATATTCCGTGGACGGATACCATTTCGCGCTGATGCGCCGCGTAACCGGCATTCCGGTCACAGCGGAAAGTCCCGCGCAGGAACGTCTTCGCGCCGCGCAGGCGTTCCGCAAGGCGTGGGCCTTTGATTTCGCCTGGTCCACCCTGATTGCCAACCAGATTTACAAGGGGTTTTGCACCAACATGGGCCATGCGAGCTATGCCGCCGCCGGCAGCGACTATGACGACGCGCTGTACTGCCCATTTGAGGATCCGGAGGACGTGCTGGCCTTTGATCCCTGGGAGGCGTATGGGCCGATCGATCTGGCGGACATGACGCGCCAGTTTGAGGAGCACTACCGCGCCAACGCCGCCGCCTATCCGGATGAGGTGAACATGACCGGCATTTACACCACACTGATGTCCGGCCTGATCGCCGTCTTTGGTTGGGACATGCTGCTGATGGCCTGCGGCATGGACGGGCAGGCGTTCGGCGAAATGGCCAACCGCTACGCGAGCTGGATGCAGCAATTCATGCAGGCGCTGGCCGAAGCGGACGTGCCCTGCGTGATGATCCATGACGACATCGTATGGACGAGCGGGCCGTTCATCCACCCGGACTGGTATCGCAAATACCTTTTCCCCAACTACAAAAAGTACTTTGCGCCCATTCTGGAAAGCGGCAAAAAGCTGATCTACACCTCGGATGGGAATTACACGCAATTCATTGACGACATCGCCGCCACCGGCGTGAATGGATTCGTGCTGGAACCCTGCACAGACATGCGCTACATCGCCGAAAAATACGGCAAAACCCACGCTTTCATCGGCAACGCCGACACCCGCATCTTGCTTTCCGGTACGCCGGAGGAAATCCGCGCGGAAGTGAAGCGCTGCATGGATATCGGCAAGTCCTGCCCCGGCTTTTTCCTGGCCGTGGGCAACCACATCCCCGCCAACACGCCCGTGGAAAACTGCCTGATTTACGAGGAAGCCTACCGCGAAATGTGCCGGCGGCGGTAAGACGACAAAAAACAAGGTCCTCCGAACGCCGCGCAAAGCGCTCGGAGGGCCATCTTTTTGCGATTGGGAAAACCTTACGCGAAATAGTTCACGGCGCTGGCGAACATGCCATTGTCCCGCGCGCCCGGCACATTGACATACAGGCCCGCGTCGTTGCGCTCGGCGTGCGCCATACGGCCAAACACCCTGCCATCCGGGGAAGAAATGCCCTCCACCGCGAAGGCGGAACCGTTGGGGTTGTGGAAGATGGTGCTGCCCTTGGGCAGCATGGCCTGCTTGCGCTGGTTCTCGCCCATCGCCGGGCGTCCCTTGAAGTAGCTTTCCAGACGGCGCAGGCTGTCCTCGCGCTTGGCGCGGTAATTTTCGGTATCCAGCGTGACGCGGATATAGCCCTCGCGCCCCTTGTTCACCTGCAGGCTGGTGAGATACTGGAGCGCGTCGAGCGTCTCCCCGCGGTGCCCGATGATAAAGCCCACGTCCTCGCCGGACAGGGAGATCAAAGCGCCGCTCTCCTCCTCCTGGATGTCGAACTGCACGTTGGACAACCCCATATTGGAGAGGATGTTCTTCAAATACTGCGCCGCAGCGTCTGCGGGGCTGTCTTTGACATAGGCGCGCACCTTTGCGGGATTGCCGCCAAACAGGCCGAATGTCTTTTTCACGGGCATTTCCAGAATCTCGAATTCTGCCTCGTGGGACTCCACGCCCAACTCCTTGCATGCGGCCTCAAAGGCCTCTTCCACCGTATTCCCGGTTCCAATTGCTTCTTTAATCACGTTTAACCCTCCCGGCTCCACACCGCACGGTTGTCTTCTTGATACGCGGCGCGTTTCTCGTTATTTTTTTGTTCCCCGGTAATCGTCGCTGCTCTGTTTTTGCTTTCCCTTTTGTTTTTGTGGATGCTGCGCAGACGCCTTTTCCTTTTTCTGCTGCTTTGGCGCGGGCCCTGCATGGATCTTCAGGGGCACGGCCAGAGGCTTCATCCTCGCCTCTTCCACCTCGCGCAGCGCGACTCGCTGCGCCTCCGCCTTTGCGCTCACCAGCGCGGGGCTATAGAATTTGCGCAATAGCATGGACTGCACAAAGCTCACCGTGGTCTGGATGGTCCAATAGAAGCCGACGGCCCCCGGGACGGTGTACGCGATCCAGGCGGTCAGAAGCGGCATCAGGTAGAGCATCCATTTCATGCAGCCCTGCTGCTGGCTCATGCCGGGCTGCATCTTCATCATAATCACCTGCGACAGCAGGGAGGTCAGAAGGCACAGCGCGGGGATGACCCACATAAAGGTCAGGAAGTGGCTGCTTTGCGGCGTATCCAAAAGGTTCAGGCCACAGAAATT
>ERZ857998.2443-NODE-2443-length-17371-cov-5.173019_pt1 | contig 17371 bp, 16 predicted proteins | sample MGYA00519954_ERZ857998 | MGnify/ENA primary metagenome ERZ857998 (study PRJEB31778, sample SAMEA3449424) | human gut metagenome | biome: human gut; feature: human-associated habitat; material: faeces | place: United Kingdom | collected 2010/2012 ...
GGTATCGCCTGTCTGCGGAGAGTCGTCGAGGTTTCCTGTTTCCTCGACCCACCATCTGAAATCGGCAATCAAGTCCTTATTCTGATAGTCATTTCCGGATTGCACCTTTCGGAAAATGGGGAGAGCCCGTTTACCGACTGCATCGGCGGTCAAATACTCCAGATAAAGCAGCCACAGCAGCCAGCAGAGACCTTTTATAAAACGAAAATATATTCCCCATCATCCATGCGGAATAGACAAAAAACATATTTTATAAAGCTTTGTACTCTATGTCGGTTAAGTGGGCGCTATTCACCCATGTTACAGAGAAATTATAACGCCATTCTGCGAAAAAAGCAAGTGGAGTCGTTTAATTTCTGCCATTTTTTCGGGAAAATTTCGGAATTTTGCTTGTCGAAAAGAGTCGCATCATAACCAAACATCTTCTTCCCGATAGAAATAGCCGGTCAGATACACAGTCAGAAAACGGTTAATACTATTTTTAAAATATAGGGTGTTTGAACGGTATTCGATCGGACAATAAAAACAGGAGTCCTCAAAGACTGAAGAAAGGCGAAAACATTTTCAAACGCAAAGACGGATGGCAGAAGGCTCGGTGTATAAAGGGCTATAAGCTATCCGGAAAGCTCAAATGCGGTTTCTGTTACGGTAAAACCCGCAAAGAGGCAAAGGAAAGAGCAGCAAAACATAAGGCGGCTTCGCTTGCAGGCAAGCCGCCGCAGACCGATGCATGCCGTCGCATTGCTTCTTTACTTTGACGAATGGTTGCGGCTGCGCAAAAACAGAATACGGGAATCCGCCTGCATCAAGGATGATGCGGTTTTGAAAAGCATTGATAAAAAAGAACAGCGCACAATTCAGATCGTTGAACCGTACGCTGAGTTTATTGACTTTTATCTTTCATTTTTATTATAGACTCTATCACCGTATGCGAGGCAGAAATCCGCATGCAAGAGAAAAGCTGATAAAACCAAGCTTCGCCTTGTTATCAACATCGCAAAGCATTACGGAAATCACGGGGTTACCCTTCTTGATATTATTCGGGAGGATAATATCGGGACTGATACGAGCCGCAGAAAAAACGGATCTTCCCTCAGCTTTCGTTTCTTCGTTTACGCCGCTCGGCATTTTTCTGATTCTGAAAAAATCATTCGCTTTTTTCCCAATAGGGATAATCCGTAAACACAAACTCTCCCGCGGAATTTTTCTCTGCCGGCAGGTCAACATAGAGCGTGCTGCCGCTTGGCGGCATTTTCACGGCAATCACAACTGTAAATTTTCCGTTGCCTTCATCCCGGACGCAGTCAACACGGCTGTTGTAAGAGGCTTCGCCCTTGCGTTTCTTACAAACAACACAGACATCGCCTTTATATTCAATCAGCTCCCTTTCAGCAATGGCACCGTTCAATGTTTTATCGGTAAATTCCTCGGAAAAAACCTTAAGAAATTCTTTGCGTACCTCATCGATGGTATTTATAAAAGAATATGAGGGGAACATTGACACATATTTACGGCGCTTAATTTTCACGGGCTTTACACTGCCGGTATATTCCCCCGCAAAGTTCAGACTCAGCCAAAGACTTCGCGCCTTATCTGCCAGCTTTCTCGCGTTTGCGTGGTATAGGATCGTTTTGTCCTCGGGAAAAAACTCATACCCGTTTACACCGCGAAGACTTTCAATTACGGCAATCTTGTCGTTTTCATAATTTTTCCAAATCGCAATCGCTTTCTCGGAAACACTTTTCGCATATGAGGCTATCGAATAACTGTCGCGTGCTGTAATAAATCTGACATCTCCATCCATAATAAGACGCCCGACTTCTATTCTGCCCTTATAGGAATCCGATGAATAGCCATATGTATCGTTATCGATCATAAAAAAGGTAATTTCTCCGCCATCGGCTTTATCAACAAAAAATGACACATGGCCTTCCGAAAAACTTGCCGTAACCGTACCGATCCAGCTTTCCGGCAGTGTAACCTCATAGGTTCCGTCGGTGAATTTTACCGAATTTATTTTTTCCGTTGTTATAAGCTTATAAAGCCTTTGTGTGAATGCCGAAAAGTTTTTCGGGAAGCTGTTGGTCCCTCCGGCATGCACCTCGGTTCCGTCCGCCAATACAGCTTCAAATCTCATGCTGCTTCCGTCAAGAACGCGAGAATCGTAGCCGTGAAAGCCTGCCCATTCATCTATTCCGCAAGCGTCAAATAAATCGCACAGCTCTTGAAAAATCTCTTCGTCTCCGTCAAATGCGCGTATTACATTGCGGGTTTGTGCATATTCGGATGCATCAGCGCCCCAAAAGTCCGTACCGATATAATACTCAAGATGAATTCCGCTTTCTGTTCTGTATCCTTCAAATACTGAGCTTTGTGCCGCCATACCGCGTTTCGACAGCCTGAAGCTTGTAAAATTCATAGGATCCCCTCCGCAGTAGTTATTGCTTTGTCCGGATGCGCACGCAAAAAAACAGGAAGAAAAACTTATAAATATAAGAGCAGAATACTTTAATGTCTTTTTCGTTTTTTACGCCTTTTCGAAAAACAACCAATTGAATTCCATGATTATTGAAAAGAGGGTTGCCGGAGCAAGCCTCTTCCGCAAATATTAAGGCATTTTCGGAAAACCCAGATTATATACACCGCAAGCATAGAGTTTGCCGTCCTTAAACCAGACATGCATAACACGGGCTTTGCTTCTGCGGCATACCATGAATAAATCTGCGCCTTTCGTTCATCGTCGTAACGGTATTCCGAAGGGTCTACACCTATATGCGCAACAACATCCGCATAGGTTAGATTCGCCTGCTCGGTGGCAAAAAAATAGTTTAATTCTCCGAAATAATTCTTGAAGGTTTCCCGCAAAACCTCCTCATTGGCACGTTTATTACTCATAGGCTGAGTTTTTACAGAATTCAAATCAAGATTATATGGATTATCGACATTCATTTTATCGCCTCCGCCGATCCTTCAAAAAATATCAGTCCCTTTCCAGGACGACCATTCCGAAACTGTACAACAGACATCCGTCCTCATCAACGGGAATTTCCGAAAACGAATCGACCTTCTCCCCGAGAACCTCACCCTCAATCTTTGTGTCGTAGTAAAGTTTGCCGTTTTCTTCCTTCCATTCCGTGCTTTCAATTACGGCATACCCGTCATCACGGACAACAACACCGTGCTTTGCCGCCTCTTCTTTCATTTCCTCAGGCACAAACATGAGTGTATTGAGCACGCCGTCCTCGGCAAATTCAGTCCGATATTTCATCATTTCGACACATTCTGAAAACCGGTCATCCTCCGGCGGGTTATCGGGCGTAAATACCTTTTCTCCGTCCGGTGTCGGTACATGTACCTCTTTAACTTTCCAGATTCCGCGAATATCCATCAGATTTTCCTCCTTTAATTTATTACGCCCACGGATCGGCGGATTTCGGTGTGCGCACGCCGGTCAGTAAATATTGCTCCCACAAAAACCATTTTCCGTCAGACCCGCGCTGACGCATCTTGATAGGCCGGGGATCATCCGCACCTCCGCAGGGGATAAACAGCTTCATATAGCCCTGTTCCTCGCCGGACACATGGTTGCTTTCAACTATAACAGTGTACGGCTCGGTGGGCGTATAATTGTTATCCGGAGTGGAACCGACAAAATAAGTAAACGGCAAATAGGTCTTACCGTCACGAAAACGGTCGTTAAGGAAAGAAATTTCCTGTCTGTTAAGCGGGCGGGGACCGCGAAGCCAGTTCAGCATTTCTGTGCCTATGTTCTTATCTGCGGCATACGCACACAGGGCAAGAACCGTAAGTGCCGCCGTTTTAAACGGCGTGTCGAGGCTTGCCTCGGGAAGAGCCTGCATCTCGGCAAGGCTTTCCGGTAATGAAGCAAAGGTGAATTTTTCACGTTTGCTTCCGATGGACTGTGCGGCGGAGTTTACCGCCTGTTGGGCTGTGCTTTTAATTTTGTCAAAAATACTCATGGGTTTTCTCTCCTTTATATTTATTGGTTTTGCGATAAGCTCAGAATTTACCTCCACCGCCGCCATGGGTCTCTCCCGAGGAAGATGTGTGGGTGCTGCTTCCTCCGGAGTCGTTGTCCTTCGGCCGTTCGGTGCGGGTAACGGTATTATACAGGAACATATCGCGCTTTTCCGTTATGTTAAGACTGCCGTTTTTAAGATAATCCCTCGCCGCCGGCTGAAAACGCACCGTCTTAAGCTTAACCTTCATACTTTTTACAACAGCAAGCGAAATAAGCAAACCGAATAATAATGAAAGCGGAATCCAAATACCGGAAAGCGGTTCCCTCGGCAGGTTAAAAAAGTCGTACGGCGTACCGCTTTTTGCCTGAGTGATGAATTTGTCACAAAGGTCTGCAAAGGTGTCGAAGGCTGCGGCGTAATTGCCGTTTGACAGATCATCTTTAATTTGCTTGCCGATATATTTTATTCCTTCGTCGGTAAACGCCGTTATGCCGTATCCGTGTGTAGATATATACCAATCATTTTCCTCAGTGCTGATGAGGAGCAGCAAGCCGTCCTTTTTTTCTCCGTATCCGAATCCGCAAAAATCATAGGTATCGTCTGCATAATCACGGGGGGTTTTACCGTCCAATGTATCCGCCGTAATGACTGCTATGTCCATTTTCTGACGTTCGCAGATTTCGCGAAGCTTGGATGAAAGCTCCGCTTCTTCACCGTCGGTGAGAAGCTCCGCCGAATCCATAACGCGCTCGTATTCACTCGCAAAGCCCTCCGCCTGTACAACAAAAACGGGAAGCGCCGCACTAAAACAAAAGACAAGAGAAAGCAGGAATACCAGTATTTTCTTTTTCATTCCGTTTTCCTCCTTAAAACAGTCCTATCAGGTGCAAAAGCCATGCTGCACCGTAGGTTACGGCCGCGAATATTACCATCAGTAAAAACGTCCAGCGGGTTGCCGCCGCTTTATCAACCGGCAGATCACCGACAAACTTCCCGGTCTGTCCGTTCATGGCAAAGGTATATTTGTTTTCGTTCCATGTAGTATTTAAAAGCCATACCGGGTAAAGCGCATACTTGGCTTTGCCGCCGTGAAACTGTACACTGCTGTTTTCCGGAGTAACGGATGTATATCCTTTGACCGTCTCGGCGAACGCCTCCTCGGTAGAATGCTTGACACGCTCGTTCGCACGGTCAACACTTTCCTCGGCGGTAACATCATATTTATCCGCCAAATAACCGGCAAGATATGCCGTTTGGAATTCCAATGCATCCGAAAAATCATACGGCTCTATTGATTCCATTAAATCGTCTGCCATTTTTGAAGAGCCGTCCACCGGAACATGCTCAAAACCTACGCTGCCGCTGCGATGAACCATGTAGTGGCTGGTTTCGGTATAATTGTAGTTACTGTCACTCCATGTGCGGACTTTTTTTGCACGGTAACGCACCTGTGCATCCACATCGGTATCAAAAAGCCAAAACGGGACATAAATCCCCTTGATCTCATCGATATGATTTTGGTCCTTGAATATTTTCGGCAAAAGACGTTTCCCGGTCAGATGCTTTATAAGCCCTGCCTTCGCCGCCTTTTTGTCTAATTTAAAGGGAATCACAAGGTCGGGCTTGAGTGCACCCGAAAACTGCTCCATCATAACAACGGGGTTACCGCAAAACGGGCATGAAGTCGCGGCCATATTTGCATCTCCTACAATTTCACCGCCGCACGACTTGCACACATAGGAACGCAAACCGTCGGTTTCACCCTCCTTCCAGTCACATCCGGCAGATGTCTCCCATTCCATTTTGTCGGATTGCTCACCCTGTAACTCGGCGTCATAGTCCTTTAGCGTCTCCATGTCGAACTCGGTGTCGCAATACGGACACTTCATCTTCTGGAGTGTGCTGTCAAAGGCTATCGCGCCGCCGCAGCAGGGACATTTGTATTCCTGCAGATTTTGCATAAATAATCTCCTCTCGTCAGAAATAATATTTTCCGTTGAAATCGGCTAGCGCGCATCCGTTTCCAGAATAAAATCGTTGCAGACGTCTGAGGCTGCCGCATAAAAAAATATATTTTTGCTTCCTCAGTCTCTGCAGCCTATAGCCTCCGCCGCACAAAGACTGAATTCTCACGGATTATTAAACCCTAATATCTACTGCCCGTACTTTTCCGCAAGACGGTAAAAAGCTTCGGTCAGCATAGTTCCCGAATCAATCGGCGCAGATACCGAGCTCCCGTCTGCAAATTCAAGACCCGTGCGGTACGTAGTCTCGTCAAGGACGAATATACCGTCGTCAGCCGGCTTCTCATATTGCTTAACCTCGGTAATAAGCTGCTGTGTTTTCACAATACTAAGTATCTCCTCGGCGTCATCCGCTTGTATGGGCTTTTCTTCCTCGTTTATGCTTGTGCCGCTGCTGCGGTCAATCGCGGCATCAAACGAGAAATACCACGTATTTCCGTTCTTCTCCAGTGAAAACGAATAGGAAGACGAATGATTCATACTGCTGCAGCTCACAAAAACCGCTGTGATCTCTTCACTCTCGGCAAGCTTATAATGTCTGTCGGCAAGAGTATAAAGGTAATCAAGAGCTTTATTGCCGATTGCGGTATCTTTGTTTATGCCGCTTCCGTCGGCGAATAAAATTCCGGAACTGCACATGGGCGCATCGGGTATATGGAAAATACGTATAGGATTACGGTATTTGAGAAGCCGTTCCACCTCGCCATCCTCACGGACGATATCAAGAAATTTATCCGCCTCATCTGCCGGTATGGGAAAAGACCCGAAGGAGGTGTAATGGTCTCTTTTGTTTCCTACACGACAGCTTGCCGAGAAAAACCAATTACCGTTTTCCTTTCGCAGTGCAAAGGAATACACGGGATCACGTTCCGTGCCGTAATAAGCAGTATTGATTAAAACAATATCATCGGCGCTGTATTTTTCTCCTCCGCTGCAACCGAAAAGTCCTGAAAGAAGCGAAAAAACCGACACAATGATTACCACCTTACGAGCAATACTGTTTTTCATTTCTTTATTTAAACGGTTTGCCGCATTCCGGACAGAATTTCGGTATACTTTGTCCGTCGGCGGGTCTCCAGCCGCAATTTACACATCCGGGGGATGTTACGGGCTTTACGGCGCCGCAGTTTGAACAGAATTTACCGTTGCTTTGCGCGCCGCAGGAAGGACATACCCATGCCTCACCGCCCGCCGGAGGAGAAACGCTAACAGGCTTCTCCGGACGACTGATAGTGCATTCTGTCCGGTTCATCATACCGTCGCCGTCCCAAACGCGATATCGCTCATCCCTGTGCATCAGAATATCGGCAAGCTCATGCATCCTTCGTTCATATTCGCGGTATAAATCGGTATAGCGGCTGTCGGGACGGTTGCCGTCGCTAATTTCCAGCTCTATAGTGTCAAACCACGGGGAATCCACACGAATCGTTACATTGAATTCATAGTCGCAGGTATAGCGGGGCGGCTCATAGCTTTTCTCGTTTCCGTCGGAATCCTTGTAATATATTTCTTCCTTATTCTCTTTAATATCCGTGTTAACACCGAGCACCTGCGAAAATGCAATTAGGTCGGGATTTGCGCTGCGCCAATTGGATAGCCCGGTAACGATGAAGCATTCCCTCATGGGATCAATATATACCTTTTTGCTCCCGTCAAAGGTAAGTGTCGGGGAAAAAGCGGCAAGCTTTTTTTCATTTTCCGCACGGTAGGCAAGTTGGCGCCTGATGTCCTCTACTGTTGATCTTCTTCGTTCGCTGAAAAACGGCGAAAGCTTTCTTGCACAGTCCTTGCAGAGATTTCCGTCCTCCAGCTTACGATTCCCGAGAAGTCCGATTTTTTCACCGCAGATATCGCAGTATTTTTTGTCAAAAAGCCCCATTATATGATCCTCCATTTATTTATTTATTTATTCTTCTGAATAACCCATTTTGCATTGTTTACACGTAAGCCGAATCCGCAAAACGAACAGCAGTTGTTTTCATCCGGCATAAAATTGGCACCGCATGACGGACAATCCATTTCAACAAAGAATTCACCATCCGCTTTTCTTTTTTCCGGGTACCGTGCTCTTTGCAGGGTGATTATACGCTTAAATCTTTTTGTGTATGGTTTTCGGTTTTCGGGAAGATAGGTCTCGCTCACATAAACCTTAGCAGTTATTCTTGTCGTATCGTCCGAATTGACAATCTTTTTTAAAATAATTGTTCCGACACTGTATTCCATCAGATCAATTCTGTTTACTTCTTCAAACAGTGCCTCGCTGATACAGGACCGCAGGTGGTTTTCGGAGTAGCGAACAATCTCACCGATCAGTTTTTTCTGTCTCATTCTTCGGATAATTATAAGAGCAATAATCACCGTCGAAAGGAGCAGCGCTGCGCCCATGCCTGCCGCCAAAGAAATCTCCGTATCACGAATGAGCCAAAGACATAAAAATAAGCAAACAAACAGGATAGTTGATGAAACCGACAGCTGCAAGGCTCTTTGCAGGTTCGTACCGATCCGCTCATATATCTCAAAAGCCTCGGTCTGCCAATCATAAAAATCACTTTGAATCACACCGCCGCAATACGGACAAACTGCCCGCTGACTGCCGAGCTTCACCTGCGCTCCGCAGGAAGGACAGATAATCTTTGCCTTATCAGCGTAATAATTTTTCTTTTTCTCCGTACGATCGGAATTTCGTATATGCCTTGACTGAAGAATTCTGGCATAAGCGTTTTTTCGGTACAACTCATACACGGGTTTGCCGTTATGCATCGACACAAGGCGCTCCAGTTCACTGCATTGCAGCACAGCCTCACGCCATTCTCTGCCTTCGTCATTCCATCTTTTAAAATCGTTCTTGGGAATCGGAACAACATCTGCCAACCGGATATCCCGGTAAAGCCGATTCAGCTTAAGCAAGTTGAGCTGCTGCTCGAGATTTCTGCGGAAAACCATATCCATTCTCGCCGGAAGCAAGTCTTTGTCCGTTTTAGCCAGCGGTATTAGTATATTCTCAAAAGCATTCCTGATATCGCCGTGAAGACCGGCGCCCTGCAAAGGTGTATTACGGTTGTGCAGTAATCTTTTGAGCTTTGCACTTTTCAAATTACTCGGCCGAAGGCAGGAAAAATCGACTTTGATGATCTTTTCGCCGACAAAATAAACATAAACTGCGGTTACAGCTATCGCTATTATTAATGCTTCCGCTAGGCTCATAAATCACTTTCCTGCCCGACGTCATGATGTTCTTGGATTTCTTCCGCCGTACCGATATTCTGTTTGTTTGATTTCTTTCGAAGCATTTCATAAGCCATGCCTGCGGATAAAACAATACCGACAGGGATTGCCGCACAATACAGCAGGAAATAAACAGGATTCCCCTCGGGAGAGATTTTGTAACTTCCGTTTTTGGCTTTATAAACTTCAACGCTGATCGTGTCACCTCTTCTCAGCTTATCATAGTTATATTTTTTTGAAAGGTCTCTTGCGTAGACTCTCTCTTCATATTTTCCTTTATAATTTATTCCGTCAATGATGTATGAAACATCAAACTTATACGTTGTCATGGTTACAAGACCGTTATCGTCTTTATCGTCATGGGTGGAAAACATATCAATAACAGCGTCAACTTTTCTGATATCGGTTGAGTTTTTATATTCCTTGCTCTCGGTACGACTTGAAATTATACCGATAATTCCGGCAGCAATTAAGCCGATACCCACAAACAAAGCCAATACGGAATATATACTGTTTTTCTTATTTTCCGGATCCTTAGTCATAATCGCATCTCCCTTGGCGAACAAATATAAAAACCTTCATCAAAGCATTATTGACCTATCAAAGCAAATCATCCGAAAACCCTTTTTCGGTTTTTTCGCCGGAAAAGCTTGCTCTATCGATTCAGAAACAGTTTTAACAGTTCAAAAAGCGTTTTCTCCTGTGTTCCGTTATATTTAACCGAAATAATATTGCCGTCCGACAGCCTCCAGCCCACACACAGCAGACTGTCAGGTTCGTCGTATACATTTTCATCCGGGACCTGGTCGGTATAGCCTCGAAAACTGCCGCATTTCAGGTGCCTCTCAAGGTCCTTCAGTTGCTTGTCACTAAGCGGTATATTCTCAATATCCGTCCTCCTGTCGCTCTCCGGATCGGTATACCGTCCGGAGAGCTTGCAGGAATTTGTGTCTCCGTTCAAATCAAACGTAAAGCACTCATATTCATTCGACGAGCTCTGTCCCCAGTTAAGGCTGTTAAGCACGGCGCTCTCGGGAATATCGTGTAACTCGGATTTTCCGGGAGAATCAAGGCGATTCATGTCGTTGCCGTCCGTAATTCGGTCTTTCGCACATCGCCGGCTATGCCGCACGAACGCAACAACGGCTGCAATGCCCAAAATAAAAGCCGTGAGCAAAATCAATACAAAAGCTGTACCTTCATCGGCTGTTTTATTTTTTGTCGTTATCGTTAAAGACGTCTCCGCATTCAGGGCAGAACTTCGGCGGATTCGCCGGGTCCTCCGGCTCCCAACCGCACTTGTCACAACGGTAAAGAGGTGCTCCCTCAGGCTTCTTGGCACCGCAGCTTTGGCAGAACTTACCCTTATTTACTGCACCGCATGAACACGTCCAACCACTGTCGTCCGCAGACTTTTTAGAACCGCACTCAGGGCAGAAATTACCTGTAACAACAGCACCGCATTTGCATTTCCAAGCACCCGCTTCAGGCTGCGGATCAGGTTTTTTCGCACCGCAGTTCGGGCAGAAATTACCGCTGACAGTAGCTCCGCAGGCACATTTCCAACCGTCCGCTGCTGGTGCCGCTTGGGCAGCCTGCTGCTGAGCCTGCTGATTTTGCTGACCCATCGCAAAGAGGTTCTGTGCGTTCATTCCGCCGCCGGCATTCATTGCCATGCCCATACCCAAAAATCCGGTCATGGCACCGGCCTGGTTGCCTGCCGCCGTCTTCATGGCGTCCGCCTGAGCGCCGACCAGTGTCGCCGCCGCCATGGTGGGATCGCGCATAATAGCCGCACGCTGAGCCTGCTTAATCATCTCTGCATCCTCGTCCGGCAAAGTGACCGAGCCGAGTGCTATGCTTACAACCTTCAAGCCGCGTAAGCTGCTCCATTTTTCCGAAAGCGCCGTATTCATCGCGTTTTCAAGATCGGTGTTATGTGTCACAATCTGATTGGGACGAAGCTCTAATTCGGACAGGCGCCCGAATGCCGGCTGCAATGCACTGACAAACTCCGTTTTAAGCTGGCTGTCCAATTCATCGCGCGTGTATTCCTGCTCCACATTGCCGCAGACATTGGTATAAAAAAGCAGCGGATCTGCAATTTTATATGAATAAACACCCGAGCAACGCACCGAAACATCCAGATCAAGGCCGATTTTCGAATCAACAACACGGAAAGGTATGGGATTCGGAGTGCCGAATTTGTTGTCTATAAGTTCCTTTGTATTGAAGTAGTAAACCCGCTGATCTTTTCCGGTGTCACCGCCGTAGGTAAAACGTTTGCCGATAGTTTTAAAGGTTTGCTTAATGCTTTCACCGAGGCTTCCGGAAAAAATAGACGGCTCGGTGGATGTATCATATGTAAATTCGCCGGGCTCGGCGCAAACCTCAACGATCTTTCCCTGCTCCACTATAATCATGCACTGACCGTCGGCCACGGCAATACCGGAACCGTTAGAGATGATGTTGTCGCTTCCCTTGGTGTTTGATGAACGACCGCTCACTCGTTTTTGGCCTTTGGTGACAAGCACCTCTTTCGCCATGGATTCACAGTAGAAGAATTCCTTCCATTGATCGGCGAGTGTCCCTCCCAATGCACCGATACCTGCTTTAATAAGTCCCATGATAAATGCTCCTTTACTATTTGTAAGAATGTTTTATATGTTTTCCGGCATTAGCCGTCACTTCACTGTTTATCCTCCGCATTTCCCGTATTTCCGACTGAATAAGGATTTTTGTTTTCCTTAGGCAAATCCCGTGCGGAGCCGCATTTGCCCGCCCATCCGATAAAAACCATCCATAATATCAGATATACGATCCATGCAAGAAATACACCGACCGCCCACCATATTGATATATCCAACACAAAATGCAATACAAGCAAAACAATTATCGGTATAATCCCCTCAATGTTAAGCAGCATATTCATAATCAAACAGAGGAAAAAACTTCCGTTTCGCTTTGTCCTGCGCATCTGCATCCCTCCTTTTTACCTTAGCTCACTCCGAGAACCGTCCATGTGTCATTAAGGGCATCATAAGCAAAGACAAGATTGTCGCAAACACCGTATATTTGTTCTTTAACAAACTGCCCGTCATGATCGGTTCCCAATGCAAAAAGCAAGCAGCAGCGCCCCGCTATGGTCTGCATATCGCCGGTATACATCAGCTTCATGCCATGTTCCATGGCCCATTTTACCTCGTCGGTCTCGCGAAGAATCTCCATTGCAATTTCTACTGAACGCTCATCGCACTCAGCTGACGTTTTTTCATATACCGAAAAATCATAGACCCCCGGAATTTCTGCCAACCAGCCGTTTTCCAAAGAAATCGACGGGCGAAACTCAAACGCACCGCCGCCGTCGGTGGCAGTTATAAGTACATTGGAATATATTTCGCTGAAATTGCATTTTAATATAACAATCTCGCCGGCTTTTCCCTTGTGAAGCGGTTCGCTCTTATCGTCCACATATTCACCGTCGTCGGTCACACTTGAGGAATATACCGTTATTATGCCTCTTTTATTTATAGGAATAATTGCGTAAAGTTCATTCCCTTGGGCCATATAAAGCGGCGCATCGGACAAAAACGGGTACTCATTACCGGTTTTGCTGTTTTTTATAAAGGTACGCAGATCAACCTCGCTGCTCTCGTCGGACACATAACCGATAAAAGCAACCCCTGCCATAGCTCCACTTCGAGCAATTTCACTTTGCAGTGTCTTCAAAACGGTATCCTCCGTTCCCGCGTTGTCCGACTTCGTATTGTCCGGCTTTGTGACGGAAGCACCGACCGAAATCACGCTGCCGTCGGGGGATGAGGTGTCGGTTCCGACCAAGATCACACATCCGCTCAAAAAACAGACAAGTAACATCACCGTGCAAAACAGTAAAAACGTTTTTTTCATATCGCCTTTCTCCCCCGTAACTAATTTTCGTTGCGAAAACCATCTTTTGCATTTCAATACACCTGTAACAGGTTACCCTTGCTTTGGTTCCGGTCGGACGAAAAAGGTCCTCGGGTTTTATTCTTAAGCCTCAGAGGGCTGTCCTGCATTGCCGAATTTGCATGTAAGACACCCTCTGCGGCATTAAGACTTAATTATTTACATACCTGTATTTTGTATCGTTCAGGCGGAAAATTCGTCGATCTTTCCTACTGCATACTGTAAAATCAGCAATGCATCAGTAGCCGAAATCTTCCCATCCCCGTTTACGTCGGCAGCGGCAAATTCTTCACCTGCAAGGGCAATCTTTTGCACCGAGCACTGAAGAGCCAAAAGCGCATCGGATGCCGTTACGTTTCCGTTTGAGTCAACATCTCCGATAAAACGCAGCTGCACGTTCTTTTCAACCGGTTCATCACCAAGCGTAACCGTATATTCGCCGGTTAAATGACCTTTTTTCATTACCCTCATGGTATAGGTAGCGGCTACAGCATCAGTAAATGCGTATTCTGCGGTATATTTTTCTAAGCCGTCATCAGAGCCACCCGGAACAATCGTAGTGTATTTCGGTACCGATTCGCCTTCGCTGAAAAGTGAAACGGTTACATCTCCGTCTTTTAAAAAGCTCACAACCTGGCCGCGCAAGCCGGAAGAAATGGCAAGGGAATATTCGATCGTAAGTGCAATGCCATTATCTTCCGCATCGGTAACCTGTGCACTTTGATCGTTAATATAGGCATTCAACACCTCGGGTTCGTCTAAGTAATAACCCTCTTCACACTCCAGAATCACCTCAAAGCGGTACGCCTTGCCCGCTACAAAGGGAGTATTCTCATCCATCGGTGTCATACTCTCGACATCAAACCAAGAATATTTCCGAACCGAAACCCCGCCGGGCACCCCCTGTATCCAATTATTGTTAAAACTCGGGCAAACACCCACCCAGGGATAGGGCGCGCTCAATGACAGATACTCATAGTAGGTAACGTCCGGCTCCGGTGTCAGATCCATTGTATACGCCTGAGAGGATGTATCGTACTGCGCCTCCTTGTAATCCGCGGCGGTGCTGAAATCATTATTCATCCGCAGCTTGACGTTTGTGTTGGCGTTGAAGCCGAGTGTCATATCATACTGCCACGGGCCGTTGCGGAAGGTCATTCCGCGCTTGCCCACACCCACCGTCTTAATCCGATAGGTGTAGTCGGGATCGATAATATCGTCGTGTTTCGTGCTGTAGACGGTGCCGTTTTTAATCCGCTCGATCTCCTTTATTTCAAACTCAAAATCACTGTCTTTCGGTTTGATGCTCACTCCGCCGACCAAGCTTCCGGCCCGCAGTCCGGTAACGGTACCCCATGCGTTTTGAATCAGCTCGGAGGGACGTGCTGTCAGAGACACCCGCACGGATCTTCCGTCATCAGCGACCCGAACGGATATTTCGTCGCACTCACGGTCGAGTCCCCGGATCTTGACCTTCGGAGGATTACTCTTATCGAATTTATAGTCCTCATGGTCCTCATTAATGCGCACCCAGAAGGAGCGATAATACTCATCGCCAAGTGTCGCGGGAACACCGCCGATTGTTCCGTTCAGATCCCAAATATCCTCGTGTTCCCAGTAGCCCGTCGTATCCTCAACGGTGTACGGGGCACTCTTATCTGCGGAGATGTCACCGCTGTTATAATCCCCCTGCGCCAAAGGCTGGCTGATATCCAAATAGACCGTGTCGATCGTTTGGGTCCGATCTACCCACTGTACCACCTTTGCGCCTTTGTAGCCGGTCGAAACCTGCTTCTTTACCCCGTTGGTCTCCAGCATGAGGTCATATTGCAGCTCCATGGTGGTCAGTGCATCCACATCGGATTCATTAATGTAGTAAGTCACCGAAAACGGCTGGTCTCCTGACGCGGGAACACTGGGAAAATGCACCATGCCCTGTCCCGCATGGTGGTCACTAACGAACATCCGAATATATCCGGTGGAATATTCGTTGGAATAGCTGTACCCGAGCACGCGCAGCATGGGGGAAATCGGATACATCACGAAACTCACCCGATGATCGCTCTCCGCGGTGGTATCCACCTGGGGTGCGCTGGAGACTCGCTCGCCGTATTCCATCGGCTCGCCGTCCAGCAGAACCTCCTTCACGCCGTAGGCGTTGGAGATCACCTTGGCTATGCCGCCCTGAATACCCAGCGACGTACCCTGGAAAGCCATGGTCGGCCCGCCGTTTTCAACCGACCGGCGCATATTGCCCCGCACATACCAGTTTCCGTCGTGCACATCGGTGAAGATCGCGCCGTTTTCACTGATAAGGTGCGGCACCAGACCCCACATCATAGTCTTCGCATCATCCAGGGTCGCGCCCGGAATATCGTTATAAAGTAAGTCGTAATCCCAGTTATTGTCATAAAAGTTTTTCAGCTTCCCGCCTAACACCAGACGGCACTGGTCCAGCCGGTCGGTGGTGCGCATGAAATACGCATCATTGACCTGCATAGGCAGATGATCTAAATTACTGGCATAGACATCGCCGATCAGGATCAGAGCGATGGACTGCCGGAAAAAGCCGCCGTTGACCACCAGCTCGTACTTCCCCTGATTTTCCGGCGTGGGCCTGCTGTGCAAAACCACCCGGTCGAAGGTGCCGCCGTTGATGGTGACGCTGCCGCCCTTTTCTCCCCGAATAGCCTGCAGACGACGGGAAAGATACCGCTCCTCCCTCTCGCCGCCGGGGCTGGTCACCTGCGTCAGCACCTCGCCGCCGTTAAAGATCGCTGTACCGGAGACACTAATGGCACACTTTGTATACTGATTATCCTTGGAGGGACACAGCATCTTGACCGTGCCGCTCTCCATCACCAGCGTACCTCCACTCACATTGATGAACTCATAATAGAATTCCTGATTAAACTCGCCGATCAGGGCGCCGCCCCCCACGCTGTCGCGGATGGTCAGGCGGGCATCCTTGTGGCTGACATTGATCAGATATCCCTGCCCGACCTCCGAATAGTATTTAACATACGCATTGACGGTGTGTCCGTTCAGATCCAGCACCTTGTCCATGGCCATCGTCATGAAGATGATGTTGTCCTGATGCAGACCGGTATGCCCGTTTAGGCTTTTTGTTTCAATGTCCGCAACAACCTTCACCACCGAGCAATTTGTTGTATATTCCAGAGCTCTTTTCAGCTCTTCCCATGTGGAGACCTCTACCGTGACGTCCTCAGCATCCGCCGACACCGACAACACAGGCAACATTCCCACAGCCAACGCAATTACCAACAGTAAGCTTATAAGTCTGATTTTTTTCATTGTTTTCATATACTCACCCCCATAGTGTTTACGCATATTGACATTGATATTATTCCGTTACCGTTTTGTTTGGTTCATCGTGGCAGTTTCATTTTAAAACATTAAGCTTCAAGTTTCAAGTTTTACTTTAAGCATACCGTTGCCTTTCCGAAGAAAACCGGCCTTCGATTTCCTTCGGAAAAGCAAAAGGGCGAAGGCGGACGGCTTCCGCCCCGCCCTTTGATTATTGATTTAAAGTCAGTCGGAGAATATTATCGGCTGTCGGTTTTTTTCCGAGAGTACAAAGCAACTCCGGTAAAAACAGCACCGGATGCGAGCATAAGAACAATCCAAATAACCGCCACAGTGCCGTCCCCGGTCTTCGGAGGCGCATAGTCAGACGGCTCCGGCGTCGGAGGCTCAACCGGCTTTTTGGCATAATAGCTGTTTGTAAGTATCAGCTCCTCGACCATATTCTCCTGATCGGGTCTTCTGTCACCGTCAAGCTTAAATACGGTCCAAGAGGAAACACGGCTGAAGTTGTCATCAAATTTCGGTATTACATAATACTCCGTCTCGTCATAGGTCCAACCCTCGGCATTACCCTTAACCTGACGGAAAACAAAACCCTCGGTCAGATTCCATGGCTCCCGGTCGCTGATTGTGAAAACAAACATTCCGTCATATGTCTTCTCGCCGTCGGTTTCTATCGTATCCTGAATAATACTGTAGTCGCTTGAGGCTCCGAAGTCGCCGATCATAAATTTGAAGGCTTCCTTACCGGGCTCCGCCTCGCCTGTCTTTTTAACATTAAGCTTATACGGCAGTTCAATACGTATAGTACCCTCCGGAGGCCTGCTTGCGGCGTAGCCGTTGGTAAAGGTAATTTCCTCGACG
>ERZ857998.2448-NODE-2448-length-17303-cov-41.978490_pt1 | contig 17303 bp, 13 predicted proteins | sample MGYA00519954_ERZ857998 | MGnify/ENA primary metagenome ERZ857998 (study PRJEB31778, sample SAMEA3449424) | human gut metagenome | biome: human gut; feature: human-associated habitat; material: faeces | place: United Kingdom | collected 2010/2012 ...
CCAAAAATATTTTATAACAAAAATTAAAGAGTGTCGACTTTGTCGACACTCTGAGAAGAAAAAATAATTTTTCTTCTTTTTATTATTTCATAAAATCAGGTATTTCTAACTTTTTTCTTTTATCCCGTATTGGTATCACTTTATCATTAATATCTATCAATGATACTTCCTCATCGTCTTTATTTTTAAATTCTCTTTCAATAATTTCAGTTTCATTTACAATATCATTTTCACCAGTATATCCAAAGTTTTTAAGAATATCTATTATTTCTTCTTTACTTTCAATAGATGTATTACAATTTTCTATAAAATCTTTTATTGTTAAATAAATCCATTTATATTTTTGTTTTTCTCTATTTTTTATATATCTTTCCTCATTCTCTTTTATTTGTCTTCTTAACAACCTATTTTTTTCTTTTAATTCCTCTATATATTTTTCTTGCTCTCTAATCTTATTATAATATTCTATAGCCTTATCTCTATATTCTATTAATTTATCAAAAGCCTTATCATAACCAATCTTAAAAACTTTCAGAATAACTTTCAATTGTTTTTTATCTTTAATATTTTTATCAACAACAGAATCTACATTAAACTCTAATTTTTCTAATTTATTAGTAGACTCCTTAGAATAGTCAGTCATTTCTTTTTGCTTTTTATACTCATCTACAAATTTTTTTATATAATCACATCTACTAAAATCTTGATAAGTTACCTTGCTATAACCTAGTTCTATACTATAATTGGCTAAATCAGAATATTTTAATGTTGTTATATATGGATTTTCAATTAAATACTTCTCTATAATTCCCATTAATTCATCTTGAGATATCTTTCTTGGTCGTGCCACTTCTATTCCTCCACTAGTAATTTTTTATTTAAATTAGATAAATCATATATCCCTTGTGATAATTTATAAGAAGTAACTTGATATAATTCATTAAATTTAGAAATATTATCTCTATCCTTAACTAAATCAATCAACACCTTTACACAACTATCAATTTCCTTCTCTACCTTTTTTATTTCATCTTCTAAAACTTCTTTTGTTTCTTCTATAAAATACCTACATCTCTTATGATTTCTCTCATAGAAGAAGCAAAAAGATTTATCATTTTCAATATTACGATAATAACAATACCCTCCATCAACTTTTTTAGGTTCAAATTTAATTTCATTAATAGTGTCTAATACCCTTTTAAAATCTTCCTTTCCTTTATTTTTATTTAATCTTATATTTACACCAATATATTCATTTATTAACTTTTTACTTTTAATAGACTTAGCATATCCTAATGCATACCCCTTAGAAAATGTCTTTACATGATTAAAATATCCATATGCTGTATTAACATTACTATGTCCCGCTAAATACATTACCTCTAACACATCAACTCCTAATAAAATTAAATTTATTATTGCAATATGTCTAGCATCATATGTTGTCAGTTGTTGAATGTAATTTAAATCACTTTCCTTTTTAACATACTTAGATATAGGTTTTACGCCATATTTTTCATAAATAATATCTTTATAAAATCTATTCAAGTTTATTTCTAAATCTGTTGAAGTAATTGTATTTAAATTATTTTTTCTTTTATTTTTATTGTTTTTTCTATAAATAGCATTTTTAATCAATATGAAAGGAAATAATTCTATATCCTCTTTATAATCGAAATTAACCCTTAATATATCTTGATATTTTTTTATAACATCAAATAAATTTTCATCAATATTAATTATATCTTCATAATAATACTCATCTACTAATGATATATTTTTGATTCTTCTTCCACTTTTTCCTTTACTTCTTCTTACTTTTAAATAAAATTCATTTTTCTCTTTATATATACAGTCAAATTTTGTTCTTAAAAATTCAGATGGTCTTAAAGGTAATATACTACATATTTTCCACCACATAATAGTTAATAAGTAATCTTTATAATTTAATAAATCATGATTTTCAACTATATCCATCACTATGTCTGAAAACAAAAATATATCTTCAAAATCCGGAAGCATTCTCTCTCCAAACTCCCTTTCTTTAATTTCATCAAATATATCTAAAAACATTTCATATTTTTCTTCTGAAATTGTTACATAACTAATAAATTTCAGAAGAATAGCCTTACTTACACTATCATTCTCAACTTTTTTAATATCTGCTACAATTTCTTTCATCTTACTATTAAATACTTTGATAGTTGAAAAAAAACGAAAATTAAATATTATAAAACTTCTGTAGGCCACTTCAAATTCTTTCTTTTCCTTATTAAATAAATCACTTAATTTTTTCATTTCTAATTCATTTGGAAATATAATTGACTTTTCTATTCCTCCAATATTGAATATCCATTTATCATCATAAAATCCTGTTCCTGCCCTTATATTCCCTTTAGAAACTGAATCTTTAAATTTCTCAATATATTCATTTTTTCTTAAAATATCAAATTCAACCTTCTCTTCAATTACAATATCTATGTCATTTAACTCTCTAATAATTAAAGCACCCATATCTTCTCCTATGTTTCATCTGCTAATCTTAGATATCTATTAATATTAATAACTTCTTTAATATTATCTCCTAAAACAAGGGCTAAATCTGTTGCTACTGGTAAATATAACTGATTTACACTTTCTATAGCAATCTCTTTATCTAGTTCTGTTTTTGCATACTCTAAATTATCCAAAACGCAATTAAATTTTTTTTCAAATTCATATATAAAATATCTTAAAGCAATCATATAATCACATCCTATACATGTATTTCTATTAAATGGACATCTTTTATTAGTTATGTTGCTTTTTTTATATTCTTCTGATTTTATTCTTATTATTTCTGACTCATTTCTAGTTATCTTAAGCAAACACCTAGTTCTCTCTTCTATTCCATAATTGTCATTTCCATAAATCAACTCCTGTAATAATCCTTGTTTATATCCACCATTCATTAAAAAATTATTTATCTCACTTTTTATCATATTTATTTTATTACTTATTTTTTTCAGATTAATTTCTATCGAATATGGAGTCATATTAAAGTTTTGTATTGTCATAATTTTCTTTTCAAATTCTTTCATTTCAAAATTCTCATCAATTAAATCTAAAAGTATATTTACAACACTTCCCATTGTTCCAGTCGAAAAAGCCATTATTGCTGCTTTAGAAATATCTTTATTTAAATATATTTTAGTAGTTTCTGAAAACACCTTATATGATGGCTTATGATGTGCCCTTAGTACTTGTGAATAATAATAAGAATATGCTAATCCCAATTCTTCTGCCTTATTTTTTACTAATTCAAGAAAACCTTTGTTCATTCTTACATTTTCAAATTTACCATTTAAAATTTTCTCTAAATCTATATTAAAAAATTTTTTTATTAATATATACATCTTTTTATGCTCTATATAAGCCGCGTTAAAAGGTCTATTTTTATATCTTCTCTTCTTATATTTTAAAAAATGAATCTGCCTATTTGCCTCATTAATATAAAGTAATAAAGCAATTTCTTTTGAAAGAGCATCTGAAATTACACAATTTAACTCTTCATCATTTTTACTTGCCCTTAATCTAAGTCTTGTAGTTACTTCTTCAAGAGATTTACAAATATAATGTGCCATATTATCTGTAATTTCATTCCCATTTTCTAGCCATCTAATAAATGACTCTCCATCAGTAACTCCATCAATTACCGTTAGGGCTGGAATTGGTAATTGATTAAGTAAATCTTTTTTTCTCCATGCTATGCAATAATGCATAAATAAATAAGTAATACAACTTGATAGATTCCAATTTCTATATAACTTCTTTAATTCATTTTTATCTGCTACAATTTCTATTAATTTAATTAAAAGATGTATAAATTCTTCTTTTGAATAAGTTTTTTTTGTTTTATCTTCTCGAACATCATGCATTATTTTTAATTCAAAATTTTCTTTATCTCTTAAATAATTAATAAACATAATAACCATATCTCTTAAATCGTTACTTGCTGATACTAAGTTAATACTTTCTTCAAACAACTTATTATTTTCTTCATAGTTTACAGGTTTCAAATCCTTTACCATAATATTTAATAATACATTATAAATTCCATATATCCTAGGAACATATATAAATGTTCGTGAATTTTTATTTTTATATTTAACAAAATTCATAAAGTATTTCTTAAACTCTGGAAAATATTTCTCTCTATCATTTGGATAATATTTTATTTTAATACTTACTTTATCATATATATTATTAGCATTACTAAATTCATAGTTAAATCTATAAACATGTAAATACTTCTCTAAATCATTTTTATTTATGTAATATTTACCTTTATATCTTTTCAAAATAATCCCATTGTTTTTTGCTACCTTAGGTTTAAGTACACTATTAATTTTTTTTAAATATTCTGAATCTACATAGTTCATTTTAAATTCACAAAAATTTTCATACTCTTTTTTACTTACAAAATTTTCTCCCCTATTTATACATATTACTTTAACATCTGTATCACTAAATGTTCTTTCGTAATCTCTAAATCTTCCTGTAGTATTCTCATATTCACCTATTAAATTTAAATCATTATTATTAATACTAATAAATTTAGTCTTAAAATCTTCTTCCGAAATCGACAAATATTCTTCAAAAGATATATTTATCAATTTAACTCTTTTTTCTATATCTTCATTTAGTTGATGTAAAATTTTATCAACCGAACTTTGTGGATATAAATTTTGACCTCCCATAAAATTTGCGATATAATCACTTCTAAAAATTATTAAATCACTAATTTTTGTGTAATCAGAGATATCTTTTCTGCTAAATTTAATTCCTCTATATATATTATTTATCTTTTTTGTAAGTTTCTCACTTGTTATGCATCCAGAACTATTTAATTTCTCTATTTCTTTTAAAATAAATTCCAATTTCAGTTTATCAACAAAATTTACATCTAATGAAACTAATGGAATTGTATAAACTTTAATCTTTTTAGGTAATAACCTTCGTATCTTGTCAACATTAGTACTATTTTTATCCAATACTTTATATATTTCTTTAGATGCTGTTACTAAATCCATACTAGATTTATATAATTCTATAGAGTTATTTATATAGTCTTTCCTTATATAAATATTATTCTCTATCATCTGAAAATTTTCTGGTGAAATATTCTTTTTTATTATATTTATCATTCTATTTTTAAAAGATAATTTATTAAATGATAAAACTTTTTCCTTAGATAAATAATCCATACAGTCATCTACTGAAATATAATCTGCATTTATTACTTTCATAAATACTTCTCCTATTACTTTAAGGTATTTAGTTTAATTGGCATATATACTTTATTTTGGCACTCTCTAATTTTTTCTTTAACAGATCCTCCATCACTATATAGTTCTGGGCTATCTATATATGTATCTCCCATATAAATTTGAAGCATTCTTCTATTTTTTTCAATAGGCTTTATAGTTTGTTTAAAATAGTGTCTTAAGGAATGTGGAGTAAGTTTATTTTCAGATAAAATCTGCTCTGCTTGAATTGCATCTTTATTTCCTAATAGAACTTCTTCTTTTATTGCTTTATCTAACAAATCATTTAACTTTTTAAATCTTCTCAAATATGTCTGTGTATCCATAGCAAAACCCCTATTGTTTATAAATAGTGCTCCATACTTATTAGGATATAATCCCTGATTTTTTAAATATTCAATATGTAACATTAAATAATTATAAATTGCTTCTGCAAAACCCGGATGAATTGGTACAATAATCTTTATTTTCATACTTCCTGTTATTTTTATATCCGATCTTAAAATTTCATTAGAACTACAATCAAAATATGCACCTTCAACTTTATTTTTATATAATCCCTTTATTCTCTCCTCACTCATTTGGACAATATATCCTACCCTTAACCCTGAATATGCACCTAATATTATTCCAAATGTGAGCATAGGATCATTTTCAATAGATAAATCAATAAGTCGTCTCACTAAATAATCAGTTGGAGCAACAACTTTTTCTCTAATATTATTTTTAGATGATGTAATTGGTATAACTATATCATCTAATACCTTTTTTTCTTTAGTTACATAACCTTCTTTAGAGTGTGTAGTAACCTTCTTAAAGTCAAAATCCTTTTCTTTTATAAATTTCATTTTAAACTTTCTTCTACTTGATCCACTTTCTTTTTTACAACAAAGCCAGTATACAAAATGACTAATTGCATAAGTTGCCCTTTTAACGGTTTTTTTATCTATCCACTCATTACTATTTGGTGACAACTTTCCTTTTGAGTAGTTATTTAGAAATTCATCTATAAGTTCCAACTTTAAATCCTCTATTTTACTTATACTGATTTTACTATCATTAAATATATAATTTAAAAATCTTATTATGAAAGTTAAATGAAAATTTTTCAAAGTATTAAATGAACTATTTTTAAGCGTAAACCCACCTACTTTATCTGTTAAATACTCAGTAAATGGATGTACCTCTGATTTACCACTTTCAAATATGCATATATGATATGTTATTTCTCCATTTATAGGTACCCTTATCGCTTCATAAAAAAATTCTTTTCTTTCACTTTTTATACACTTTATCATCCTCTCTCCACTTCCCCCTATACTTTTTTCTATTTTGCATATTTCTTTTTAATTAATTTATCCTATTGATTTTATTTTTACTATTTGCTTAATAAAATAGTAAAAACTCTTAAATGCTTATATAATCATAGTTTTTCCATAAATTATATAAATATTCAAGAGTTTTTTATTTTGTTTATTTCATGATATACACATTGAAACATCATACTCTGTACAGCTTAAATCATCTCCTATACATCCCATATCTACAGCTATCATTTCAGTTATATCTTGAGGAATATAAGATGAACCATGACCTACTTCTTCATAGGTAGAAATAAATATTTTTGTTGTATATTTAGGAGTTATTTTTTCTCTATTAAATACCTCCATTAGACCCATTAATGCTGATACACTACCCTTATCATCTATAAATCTTGATTTTATAAATCCACTGTCTGTAATAGTAGTCTTTGGATCAATAAATATAAAATCACCTGGACATATTCCTAAGTCTTCTACATCCTTCTTAGATAAAACTTTTTCATCTATTCTAACTTCCATATTATCTGGATCACGCTTTTTATCTTTACTATCAGGATAAACATGAACTGAAGGACTTGTACTTAAAAATGTTCCAGTATATATTTTCCCTTCTCTTGTCCTTATTTTACAGTACTCACTATCCATAGTAGCTGGTATTGGTCCACCTAATAATGTGAACTTCAAAGTTCCACTATTAGTTATTGATCTAACCATGGCCCCTAAGGTATCTACATGCGCTGATAAACCTATTACTTTTTCATTACTTTCTCCAGGAATAGTAATGATTCCACAACCTTTTCTAGTAGTTTCAAATTTATAATTAAAACTCTTAGCAATATCTTCAATAATTTTCATAATATCAAAACAAAATCCTGTAGGACTGTCAAATTCTAATATTTTTTTTGCTGTATTTAGCACATAATCTTTATTTACATTGTATTTCATAGATGTAAAACTCCTTTCATCTCATCTATCTTATCTTAAAATAGTTACATATTATTTACTATATTTTACTACATTTACTTATATACATTCCATAATATTTAATAATAAACATAATAAAAAGTGAGCTATATAACCAATCACTTAATTATATAGCTCTAATCTAATTTTTATATTCTATACTTCTATTTATTTTATAAAACCTAATATATCTAATACTTCCTTTGCTATTTCTCTTTCCTTGCCCTTATATGGATATGAATGAATATGAATAGCTGGATTAAAGTTAAGTTCTATTATTGCATAATTAGAATTTTCATCACTATAATCTTCTAACATCATATCTACTCCACAGAAATTTGCTCCTACTGCCTTAGCTGATTCTACTGCAATATCCTTAAATCTTTGTGGAATTAAATCTGTATAATCTATGCTATCTCCACCTGTACTTATATTAGAATTTTCTCTCAAATATACAATTTCATCTTTTTCTGGTACATAATCAAAGTCTTTTCCTAAGTGGTTTAAGAATAGTTTTGCATTATTATCTAAATTTATCTTTTCTAAAGGTGTTTTATAGCCCTTTCCTCTAAGAGAACTTTTATTTTTTTCCTCTACTAATTCTCTAATATTACTTTCTCCATCACCTATAACATTAGCTGGAACTCTATGCAGAATACCTGGAACCTTATCACCAATTACTAAGAACCTGTATTCCTTCCCCTTAATAAATTCTTCAACTAACACAGTATTATCATGTTCAAAGGCTAATTTAAAGGCTTCCTCTATTTCTTCTAACTTAGGTCCTTCTTTAAATATAGAAATTCCAAGTCCAAAGTTAGTTGATTTTGGCTTTATAACAATAGCCTTATTTATATATTTATGAGCCTTTTTTATAGCTTCATCTAAGCTAAAAAATTCATCTCCCTTAGGTACTTTTATATTATTATCTTCTAATACTTTCTTAGTTACTACCTTATTTTCCATCATTAAAACTGTTACATAATTATCTTTTGAGGTTTTAGTGGCTTGTTTTACATATTCTATATGGTTATCCTTTTTTAAAGAAATAAAGTTATCAGCTCTGTCAATTACATCAACCTTAATTCCTCTTTTTATAGCTTCTCTCATTAATATTTGAGTTGAAAGCTCTAAATCCTCAAAGCCTTCTAGTTTAAATCTATTTTTATATGCATCTTCTTTATACTCTTTAGCTAATCTTAAATGACTTTCTAAAAATCCTTCTTCTTTAACCATTTCAGATATTCTATATGCATATGTTAATTTAGGATTTTCGATTTTTTCTATCATAGAATTAATTATATCTTCTTTTCCTAAAGATAATTTTGCATTCATTTCCTTCATTTCACTTAATATATCTAAAGCCCAATTATTTTTAGTTATTGTTTCTCCATCTCTATATAAAACTACATCCATTTGTCCATACATTGCTATTATATTTTGATTATTTTGTGCTTCTTCTTGCCATTTTTCATATGAGCTTTCATCTTTTATAAGGAAATAAATAGTAAGTAAATTAATAAAATTTAAGTCCTCAAGAGAAATTCCAGCTTTACTAAAAGGATTAATATCTATACTTCTCATTTCAACATAATTAATCCCATCTTCTAAAAGCGATTCTAAAAATCTATTGTTATCCTTAGCTTTTAACCTAATTTGTGTATAAAGTTCTTTATGACTATCTATTAATTTATCTTCAATAAACTTATATACACTTTCAACATATTCTTGTACTGAATTATAATTTGGATATAAATCTATAGTATTTTTATAGCCACACTCACTATTTCTATAAGATACTGCTCCTCTATTGCTAAATCCATCTTTAGATATCTTATCTAAAGCAATTACGCACTTTTCACCAAAGGTTTCATGCATAGCTGTAGTTCCACCTAAAAGATAAATTAAAAGCCATCTATATCTTAAATAATTTCTAACCACCTTTAAATAAATAGAGTCTCTGAAATTCCTATAAGATTCACCTTTATTCATTTTTTCATATAAGTCTTTAATTAGTTCTTCATTAAAAGAAAAATTATAGTGAATTCCTGAAATTAATTGTTTCTTTCCACCATATTTTTTTAATAATTTTTTTCTATAATCACTTGCAACTTCACCACTTTCGCACTTACCATAATCCGCTATTGGAATTAAATCATCTTCTGGAATGCTACAAGGCATTGATTGTGGCCATAGATATTCATCCTTCAATTCTAAAACAGTAATATCATAAAGTGAATTAACAAAGCTATATAACTCTTCTAATGTATTTACTGTTGGAGTTATAAGCTCTATCTGACTTTCAGAAAAATCTGTTGTTATATATGGATGTGAAATTTTACACTCAAAAACCTCAGGGTGCTTAGTTAAAGCTAATTTTCCATTCTTATCTACTCTTAATGTTTCACGTTCTAATCCAAAATTCCCCTTTAATAATTCTTCTCTATAATTAAGCGATTGAATCACATCTAACATTTTTATACACCTTCCATATTTTCAATTTATATATTAAATAAGCTACTATTCCTTTTAAAATGCTGGAAATTGAAATCCCTAGCCATATTCCATTAACCCCATAAAACCTAGTTAATATAAGTGCTAATGGTATTCTAAGGATAGTAAATATTATACTAATAAATGCTGGTATTTTAGGAACTCCAAAGCCTGTAAAAACACCATTAGATATCATCTCTATAGTAGCAAAAATTTGAGAATACCCGATTATTTTTACATAATCATTTGCAATTATTATAGTATCACTATCTCGAATAAATAATTTTACTAATATTTCTGGAGTAAAAATAAATATTAAGCTTACAAATAATGCATATATAATTCCAATACCTATAGCTGTATTATACCCCTTATTTATTCTATCATATTTTTTTGCTCCAAAATTCTGACCTACAAAGCCTGCAATAGCTCCATTAAGTCCACCTACTACCATATAGACTACTGATTCTATTTGTAATCCAATTTTTTGGGCTGCAATAGCATCTGCACCAAAGCTTCCTACTATCCTAGCTAATAATATATTAACCACTGTAAATAAAATTCTTTGTAATGACATAGGAAGTCCCAAAATTGTTATTTCTTTAAGATTAATATAATTTAATCCATTTTTAAAGTCAAAATTATATATATTTAGAGATTTTTTAATAAAAAGTATAAACATCACTGCATTGGCTATTAATGTTCCAAGAGCAGCCCCAGTAACTCCAAGCTTTAAAGCATATATCATAATTGGATCTAAAATCAAATTAATAATTACACCTATTGCACTTATATTTAAGGCTGATTTATTTATTCCAAAACTATTAAATATCCTAATAAACAAGGTATTAAAGAACGAAAAAAACAATATTGGTGCATTGATGGCTAAATAAATATATGCTTCTCTTTCAACTATAGGATTTCTTATATTTAAAAATTCTATAAAATTTCTTCCAAAAAATATTAATATTAAGGAATATATTCCTCCAACAATTGCATTTAGTATAACTCCTGATGATATATATTCATCAACAGCTTTATTATCTTTTCTCCCAATGGAGTGAGCTACCTTTATTCCTGTTCCAATTACTACAAAAGCATTAATAGAGTAACCAAGTCCAATAAAAAAGCTAGATGAACCTATGCTTGCAACTGCATTACTACCTAAGCCTCCAACCCATAACATGTCTACTAGATTATATGTGAATTGCAATAATGAGCTTCCCATTATAGGTAATGCTAAGGCAACTAAAACCTTAAGTACATTCCCCTTAGTTAAATCAACTTTATCCATAATCTTCTCACTTTCAAGTTATTCTTTCTTATCTATACAATTGGAACTACATATACATTTTTCATCACTTGTTAAAATACTATTTATAAATCTCATAAGCTTATGACACAATTCTGTGTCTAAACTATAATATATCCATGTTCCTTCTTTTCTACACTTTACTATACCTGAATCCATTAATACCTTCATATGATGTGATAATGTAGGCTGAGTAAAATGAAAGTTTTCTAAAATTATGCAAGCACATTTTTCACCAGAAGATAGCATATCTACTATCTTTAGTCTATTTATTTCACTTAGTGCTTTTAGTATTTTTATATTATCATCGTAATTTTTATTCATTAGATCCTCCTTGCATAGATATTTATCTATATATTAATGATTAATAGATAATCATCTATATATAACCATATTTAAATATAGATGATTATCTATATTTAGTCAACAAATATATTTAAAATTTACTTTTTTAAGTTTATAATGCTTAATATATGTATTACTAATATATATTATATGCTATTTTAAAAAAATTATTTACTAGTATATATGCTTATAATAGTATAAAAGCATATATAATTATAAAATTTAAACTCCAAGTAACTATTTAAGCTTCACTTGGAGTTTATTTTATCACTTTAAATTTTAAATTACTATTGGTTAACTCTTTTTCTCTTAATAAACAAGGATTTTATTCCTCTTTTTATAACTTGTCCAAATGTAATAGAACGAACTAAACGATTTGACTCAATATATTCATTAATTGCACGTAATGTCTTTTTATTATCTCTTGTAGAAAATGAGAAGTGCCCATTTTGTTTTGTAAATATTGCAAAGCGACTAATCCACTTTCCACCAAACATAACAGAAGCTGCAATATAATCAACTTCCTCCCATGGAATCTGAATATAATCTCCTACATTTCTATCATTATAAAATTCAAATGCTTTATCACCAATCATAACTTTTCCATAACTTGCAATTCCTAAGTAAGATGTCCCTGGAATTGTTAAATCAACTTTTGTATTTAATGATTGTACCATGGTTCTCCTCCATATATAAAAATTCAGGGCTGTCGCACAATGTAAAATGAATAATGAAAAATGTAAAATTAAAGAAGAAACTCCCTTAGGAGTTTCTAAAATATATATCTTTTTAGTAATTCCTTTGGAATTACATCAATAATTCTACATTTTACATTCTACATTTTTAATTTAGGAGCTGTTGCGACAGCTCCTTTATTAAATTGTGCAACAGCACAATTTATATTACATTAATCCAACAACTCTTGCAATAATACCAACAATAAATAATGCAATAATAATTACTATAGGTGATACTTTTTTCTTTAATAACCAGCAACATAATAATGTTAATAATACAGCTGCTAATCCAGGAATTAATGAATCTAAGTTTTGTTGTAAAGTTGTTACTTTTTCAATATTTAAACCATTAGCTCCTAAAGAACTATATTGTGTTAAAGCTTCTTTAATTCCTTCTGCTCCAGAAGATAAATTTTCCCAATCAATATAAGCACCTTCAGATTGTGTAACTCTAGATACAACAGGTGTGAAACTAATACTTACCCAACGTTGTACTAAGGCTCCAATGATAAACATACCAAGGATAGATGCTCCTTGTGTGATTTTTCCTAATAAACCACCTGATAAATCTTTTGTAATAGTTGTTCCAACTTTATAACCAAATTCTTGAGTATACCAAATAAATGCGAAACGTATAATGTTCCATACAAAAAAGAATAATAACGGTCCAATAATACTTCCTGATAATGCTAGTGAAGCTCCTAAAGCTCCTAATATAGGACGAATAGTAAACCAGAATACTGGATCTCCCACACCAGCTAATGGTCCCATCATACCTACTTTAACCCCTTGTATTGCTGCATCTTCAACAACAGCACCATTTGCACGCTCTTCTTCAAGTGCTAATGTAACCCCCATAACTGGTGCAGATACATAAGGATGTGTATTATAGAATTCTAAGTGACGCTTTAAAGCAGCGATTTGCTCTTCTTTTTCTGGATATAATTTCTTTATAGCTGGAATAATTGAATAACACCAACCACCATTTTGCATACGTTCATAGTTCCAAGAACCTTGAAGGAACTGATGACGCCAAGCTACTGAAAAACGATCCTTTTTAGATAATTGAACTTTATTTGCCATTTTCTAATCCTCCTTCAAGATTTTAATAATCATTTAAGATGTCGCCTAGAGGATCTCCTGATCCAGATCCATTACTAGAAGAACCAGCAGATTCTTTTAATCCTAAATAAACTAATGCTAAACTTACACCAATTACACCTAATGAAATAAGTGTTAATTGACTGATTGCTGCTAAACAGAAACCAATTGCAAAGAAAGGCCAAACTTCTTTTGTAGCCATCATGTTAATAACCATTGCATAACCTACGGCAGCAACCATTCCACCACCTACAGCCATACCACCTGATAACCAAGCTGGCATTGCATTTAATGCATTTGTTACAATTTCTGGACGTACAATACATAATGCAAGAGCAGGGATAGCAATACGAATACCTTGTAAACCTATAGCTAGTATATGCCACATTTCTATTTTTCTAATATTTCCTTTTTCAGCTGCAGCATCCATAAAGTGAACCATAGGAATTGCAATTGTACGACAAATCATAGTTAAGAATAAACCTGCTACTGAAAGAGGAATTGCAATTGCAATTGAAGTGTTGATTGCATTTGCAACACTTGTATTTCCACCTTTTAATCCAAGAACCATAATAATTGCTGATGCTACTGAAGCTAAAGCAGCATCTGGTGCAACAGCTGCACCAACATTAGCCCAACCAAGAGCTATCATTTGAAGTGATCCACCTAAAATAATACCTTCTGTTAAGTGTCCACTAACTAATCCGATTAATGTACATGCCACTAGTGGTTGATGAAATTGGAATTCATCTAAAATCCCTTCCATACCCGCTAAGAAGGCAATTATTATAATTAATACGATAGTAATTACTGACATATTAATTTCCTCCCATTTTTATGCTAATTCTTTCTTTGCTTTTTTCAAAATTTCATTTATATTTTCTGGAGAATCAGATGGTACTTTACGTACATCAATTTCTACTCCTAAAGCTAATAATTTTTCAAATGTCTTAACATCATCTTTATCCATAGAAACAGCTTTTGTTAAAGCTACTTTTCCTAATGAATGAGCCATTGAACCTAAATTCAATTTTTTAATTTGTACTCCACCTTCAATTGCACGTAATGCATCTTGAGGTGTTTCAAATAATAACATTGCCTTTGTATCACCAAAACGTGTATCTTTATCAACCTTACACATTTTATCTATTGGCACAACGTTAGCCTTAACCCCTGGAGGTGCAGCTTGTTCTATCATGTTTTTTCTTAAATCATCATTAGCAACTGAATCTGATACGGCAATAATACGATTTGGTTGAACAGCTTTTGTCCATGCTGTTGCTACCTGACCATGTAATAAACGTGTATCAATACGTGCTAAAACATATTTTATTTTACCATCTCCAATAACTGTTCCTTCTGGAATAGCTCCTTGAGATTGACTTTTTGTTACAACTGGTGTTTTTTCTTCTGCTGGCTCTAAAGATTCCGGCTTAATTCTTATTCCTTCTTTAGCACTTCCAGAAATATGTGTTGCAATTTCATGTGCAGTTTCCATAGAGAAACGAGAAGCAAAAGCTTCAACTAACATAGGCAAATTTAATCCTGTAACAATTGCCCATTTATCTTCATGACCATTAATCAATGCACTTGCTTGATTAAAAGGTGTTCCACCCCATAGGTCAATTAAAAATAGCACTTCATCTTTATTATCAAATGAAGCAATTGCTTCCTCCATTTTTGCTTTGATATTTTCTGGACTATCACTTGGCATTAATGTGCAAGCCTTTACATTTTCTTGCTCGCCTAAAATCATTTGACCAGATTGTAAAATACCACTAGCAAATTCGCCATGACTAGCTATTACTATTCCTACCATTTTTTCTCCCCCTATTTAAATTTTAGTTTAAACCTCACTCTATTTTAATGCGCATTATTAGAATACATTAGCTTATTCACAGATACCCTGAAAACATTTTAATGTAATTATTATTAAGAATTAAACTATTAAGATTATAACTTACATTTTTCTTTAATGTCAAACTTTTTTACATAATTTTAACACTATTGTAACTCTATTTTTATACTATTTTTCAACAATTTAAATTAAAAAAACTACCTATTACAACTTTATTTTTATATTTTTATTTATATAATTTTATATTTTTTATATTATAAATAAATATATTTTTAAATTTTTTAAAAATTTTTCTAAATATATCCTTAATCTTTTTTTATTTTTTTGCAATATAAAATAAAACTTACCATTTATATAAACAGTAAGCTTAATAATTCAAATATTTATATATTTACTTTTATTAAATTATCTATATAAATAATCCCTAGTCATTTCTAAATTGTTATTATTTCCTTTTGAAAATAATATTTGATGTAAATCTATCATTCCATTATTAAAGGATGCAGCACAAGAAGATAAATACAATTCCCACATTCTAACAAATCTTTCATCAAACATATTTGAAATCTTATCTATATTATTTTTATAATTTTCATACCAACAAAGTAGTGTTTTAGTATAATGTCTTCTTAAGCTCTCTACATCTAAGGTATAGTAATTAAGTTCACTTCCTATATTTATTATTTCTCTTAGACTAGGTATAACTCCCCCTGGAAATATGTATTTTTTAATCCATGGATCTCCTGAACTTTCTTTTCTACCACTAATATAATGCAATAAAAATAGCCCTTTGTCCTTTAATACTGCATCTACATTCTTAAAGAAAAGCTCATAATTTTCACGACTAACATGCTCCAGCATTCCTACACTTACAACTCTATCAAACTCTAAATTGCTCTTTTCCAAATCTCTATAATCCATTAATTGAACACTTAAATAGTCCTCTAAATTTTCTTCTTTAATTCTTTGCTTAAACTTTAAATATTGTTGTTCACTTAAAGTTATTCCAACTCCATGTATCTTATATTTCTTAGCTGCTTCAATTAATAAATATCCCCAGCCACAGCCTATATCAAGCAAACTCATACCTTCTTTAAGTTGTAATTTCTTTAATATATAGTCAACTTTATTTTTTTGTGCTTCATATAATGTGTCATCTTCATTTTTAAAATATGCACAAGAATAGCTCATAGTTTCATCTAGCCAAAGCTCATAAAAATCATTTCCTATATCATAATGTGAACTTACTTCTTTCTTTTGATTCTTTTTAGATGTTGATGAATGCATTAATTTACTTAATATACCTTCATTAACATTAAATTCTTCTAAGCTTCCCATTACAATATCTAATGCATCATATAAATCTCCAGCTTCCATATCTAATACCTTATCCATGTAGGCTTCCCCTAAAGCTAAAGATGTACTAGTAAATAATAATTTTTTATCTATACTTCCATTTACTTTAATAACAAACTTAGGATCTCCTTTATCTATATTTAACTCTTTACCATCTTTAAATATAACCTTAAAAGGTACTGCATTATTGTTTTTAAAATACTTTTTAATAATCATACTTTCTAATGACATAGTGGCACACCTTCTTTCAATATTTTAAATCATACTTAGTATTTTTTCCCTAAGTGACTAAAATATTCTTAGTATTATTAAATAGTGTTATTTAATATATTGAAAGCATCTATTATTTACTTTTTTTGTAAATATGTTATTATTAACTTATAATTCTATATTTTCTAAATAAATACACTTTAATATTTCTACAAGCTTCATGAGGATACGAAATGATAAATTTGTGTAAATTGAAAAAGTAATTTCCGTTTTTTTTACTTAAACAGAAGTTAGTTTTGC
>ERZ857998.2449-NODE-2449-length-17299-cov-7.523080_pt1 | contig 17299 bp, 19 predicted proteins | sample MGYA00519954_ERZ857998 | MGnify/ENA primary metagenome ERZ857998 (study PRJEB31778, sample SAMEA3449424) | human gut metagenome | biome: human gut; feature: human-associated habitat; material: faeces | place: United Kingdom | collected 2010/2012 ...
TCCACCAGATGGTCAGGCCCGCCCGGGGGGCCGCCAGAACAGCGCTGCCGCCGGTCAGGGTACCGGTGGTCCCGTCGGCCAGGACCAGGGTGACGGGAGCGGCGGCGCGGCAGATCTCCAGGTACTGGATTCCGGCGCCGCTGAGAGCGATGGTCCGGGTGGCGGCGTCAAAGCTCCAGCCCTCGCCGTCGGCTGACCGGTCCATCCTCACGACAAAGCGGCCCTCCGTCTGGGTGCTGATGGTAAAATACGGCCCGGGGACGGGCTCGTCGCCGGCCAGGGCGGGGGCGGCCAGCCCCGCGCACAGGGCCAGTACCAGGAACAGGGGCGCCAATCTCTGTTTCATCTATACTTCCTCCTCTGTGTCCGCACCGGACGGCCGGGGGACAGACTCCCCCGGCATCTCGGCGGGAAACAAAAATGCCGTGCAGGGGATTCCCTACACGGCATCCGAGGACAAAGTCTCTCAAATGCACACAGGGCACGCCAAATACACGTTATTTCCCGCCTTGTAAAAGGGTTGGGAATACCGTATAATGAAGCGTGCGGCGCGGCCCAAGGGCCGTTGTGTAGGTGGTGGTGCACCTGCGCAGGCTCCGGGGTGCTGCAACACTCCGGAGCTGCCGCATTTTTGTTTTCCAGTTTTTATTATACCGTTTCTTCCGTGGATTGCAAGAGCCAATCGGTCCAGCGCCCTGTCCCCGGCAGCCTGTTCATCTGGTCCCGCTGGTCGTCCCCCTCCGGGCGCTGCCGCCTTGTTCTCTCTCATCTCATCCCGCTCCTCCTCCCCGGGGGCATCTGGGCCCGTCCCCCCGCCGCAGCCCGGAGAGCATCCGGCGCTGGAAGGCGGCCAGCAGGTCCAGCTCCTCCCGAGAAAAGCCCTCGAACATCTGCCGGTCCACCCGCCGGATGGCCGGAGACGCGTCCCTCCACACGGCGGAGCAGCCCCCTTCCTCCCGGGCCAGCTCCCGCTCAATGGCCCGCCGCCGGGCCCGGGCCAGGGCGTCGAATAAAATACCGGGCATCTCGCTGTTGGGGTCCATGCCGTACCTCCTGTCCCATTTCTTTCCGCCGATCGGCTGATGGGGAAAAGATCAAGAAACCTTTTAGTTTCTTAGAACGAATGTTTGACTTTCCGGCGGTTGTATGATAGGATAGCGTTAGAGTATATGTATACGAGCGCGCAGAAGGCTTTATGTTCCGCCTGAGATGCAGAGGAGGGTCTGCCATGAAGAAGCTCACCGACAAGCAGCAGCAGATTTACGACTATATCGTCGCCTTCCAGAAGGACCATGGCTATCCCCCTTCGGTGCGGGAGATTGGGGAGGCGGTGGGGCTGAAATCCCCCTCCACGGTGCATTTTCATCTGAAGGGGCTGGAGTCCGCCGGACTCATCACCAAGGCGGAGGGGAAGACCCGGGCCATCACGGTCAGCGGCGGCCCCGGCGCGCCGGAGGTGGAGGCCCCGGCGGATAAGATCCCGGTGGTGGGCAGCGTGGCGGCCGGCGCGCCCATACTGGCGGAGCAGCATATCGAGGACTATCTCACCTTTGACACCGGCGGCCTGTCCGGGGAGCACTTCGCCCTGAAAGTCCGGGGGGAGTCCATGCTGGACGCGGGCATTCTGCCCGGGGACCTTGTCATCGTCCACCAGCAGCAGACCGTCCGCAACGGGGACATCGTGGTGGCTCTGTTCGAGGACGAGGCCACGGTCAAGACCTTTCGCCGCCGGGACGGCCATGTGTGGCTGCTGCCGGAGAACCCGGAGTACCAGCCCATCGACGGCCAGGGCGCTCAGATTCTGGGCAAGGTGGTGGCGGTGGTCCGCCGGTACGACTGATGGTCCCCCGCATCGACCATATCGAGCTCACGGTGGCCGACCTGGACCGGGCAGAGCCGTTCTACGACGAACTTTTGCCCCTGCTGGGCTTTGATCTAGACCGCAAAACCTGGGATAACATCCCGAAACACGAATTCCGCTGTGTGAGGCAGCCCGGCCTTTGACCTGACTCTCATCTGCCCCCGCCCCGCCCTGGTGGGGGAAGCCGTCTGCCGCCGGAAGCCCGGCTCCCTCCACCACCTGGCCTTCGGTGTGGATCGCCGTGAGGCGGTGGACCTGCTCTATGGCCAGGTCCGGGCCATCCCCGGCGCGGCGATCCGCCTTCCGCCCCGGTTTTATCCGGAGTATACTCCGGACGACTACGCCTTCTTTTTCTACGATACCGAGGGCATCGAGCTGGAGATCGTGCATTTTGACCGTCCCGCTTGTTTTCGGAGGTGAGCCCCATGGATTTGATCCTGTTTGACAGCCCGGCGGGTCGTCTGGCCCTGCTGGGGGAGGGGGCGTGCATCACCGGCCTGGCCCTGCCCAACGCCCCGGTACCCCGAATCGCAGAGCATGAGACTCCGGTGCTGGCCGCGGCCCGCCGTCAGGTCCTGGAATACCTGGCCGGGGCGCGCCGGAGCTTCGACCTGCCGCTGGACCCCCGGGGCACCTCTTTCCAGCGGAGGGTCTGGGCGGCCCTGACGGCCATTCCCTGGGGCGAGACGCGCACCTATGCCCAGATCGCCGCGGCAGTAGGCTCGCCCAGGGCGGTGCGGGCGGTGGGGCAGGCCAATCACCGCAATCCCATCCCCATCCTGATCCCCTGCCACCGGGTGGTGGGGGCGGACGGCACCCTCACCGGCTACGGCGGGGGTCTGGAGCTGAAACGAAAGCTGTTGGAACTGGAGGGGGCCTGGACTTAGGCCCCGGCGGAAAGGAGCGTGTGCACATGTTGGACAAGTGGCTGGCGGCGGGACGGCTCGCCATCAAGGACATGGATCTGGAGGACGTGGCGGCGCTGAAGCTGTGCCTGATGGCGCTGGGCATTCTGATCGGGCTGGGCATCCCACTGAAAAAGCGGAGTGCGGCGGCGGTGCTGTCCTCCATCCTCTTCGTGGGCACCTACATCCCCCTGATGGTCCGCTTCTTCGGTGCCCTCACCCGGACGAGGGAGGACTGATTTTCCACACCTTGAGAAGGGCCGGTGTAAAACCGGCCCCTTTTTTCGTCCCGAGACCGGATTCCAGGCCCTTTCCCGCCTGCCGGGAGTGAATTCCCGGACCATGGGGTGGCCTTTTTCCGCCCCGCCGTGCTACAATATCCACACCCAAGGGAAAAGGAGTCGATTCTATGGAACCGGATTTCAGTGAACGGCTGAAAAACTACCGCCGGGCCAAGGCCATGACCCAGCAGGACCTGGCGGACCAGTTGGGGGTCAGCAACAAGACGGTCTCCCGCTGGGAGTCGGGGGGCGGCTATCCCGACGTGCCGCTGCTGGTCCCCCTGGCCCGGGCGCTGGGGGTGACGGTGGATGACCTGCTGGACGGGGAAAAGCCCATCCGGACCCTCACCCGGGCGGACGGACAGAGCTTGCTGTCCTTTGCGTTTGCCCTGGGGGGCGGGGTGCTCTTCTTCCTGCTGGACCTGTTTATGCCCGCCCTGCTGTGCTACCTGGCCTACCTGGGGTGCATGGCCTACGGGGTCTATCTTCAGCGGTACTACTGCTACCAGAACCGCTGGTTCCGCATCGGCAACGCCGCCATGGACCTGTCGGTCAACCTGACGGTAGTTCTCCGGCTGGGAACGGGCCTGGCCGCCCTGCCCGCCGCCATGACCATCGCCAACGCCCAGCAATGGCGTGTGCGGCTGCTGTTTTGGTGGAAAGACCACCTGCCCCTGCTCCTCCTGCTGGGCGTGCTTCTGGCCCTGGCTCTCACCGCCCTCACCCTCTGGCTGGTGGAGCGCTGCGGCTTTGGGCGGAGACCGGTGCTGCTCCGGCCGGGGCTCCGCCGACCCGCTGTCCGGGAGCTGCTGCCCGCCCTCTCCCTGCTGCTGCTGACGGCCTTCTGGCTGCTCTTCCGCCTGGACGCCCTGCCTCTGGAGGCGTACCTCCGGCAGAGCCTGCTCTACGGCGGCCTGGCTGGGATGCTGATTCTGCTCTGCCTGCTGCTCGCCCTGAAAAAGGGCCGCCGCCGGGGCCTGGCCCCTACGGCCCTGCTGCTGCTGGGCGCTGATCTGCTGCCCGGTCTGGGGGAGGAGTGGGCCTACCTGCCCCGCAGCAAGGAATTTATCCTGGCTAGGCCCACCCTGTCCGATCTGTACCCCCGGTTTTACCGCCCGGAGCCGGAGCAGGTGGCGGCGGGTCTGGTGCTGGCTCTGCTCTGCCTGCTGCTGGTGGTGTTGACCTTCCGGCCAAAAGCGGCGGACGAGGAGCAGGAAATGGCTCCCGAAGCCTGAAAAATCCCCCCGGCGGCACCTGCCGCCGGGGGGATTTGGATGTTACGTCCTTAATAGAACCAGGGGGAGAAGCCGCCGAAGGGCCAGTAGTAGCTGCCGGAATTGTTCTGCTGCTGTTGTTTCTGTTGCTGTTCCTGCTGCTCCAACTGCTTTTGCTGGGCGGCCTGCCGCTCGGGGGTATCCTCGTCAAAGGTGAGGGTGAGGGTGAGCTTCTCGCCGCTGCGGTCCACCGTCAGGGTGATGGTGTCGCCCGCCTTGTAATCCTTCTTGGCCTCCACCAGCTCGGCGGAGGATAGGACGGTCTGGCCGTCGATGGCGGTGATGATGTCGTTCTCCTTCAGCCCAGCCTTGGCGGCGCAGGAGGAGGAATCCACGCTCTTGACCAGGGCTCCCTGACTCAGACCGTACTGGGAGGCCACGGACTCGGGCACGGTGGTGACGGTGATGCCCATGTAGGGCTTTCCGGTGACGTAGCCGTTGGCGATGATGTCCTCCACCATGCCCTTGATGTCATTGATGGGGATGGCGAAGCCCAGGCCCTCGATGGTGGCCTCCGAGCCGGCGGTAGCGCTGTTCGACAGCTTGGCGCTGGTGATGCCGATGACCTGACCGTACATGTCAAACAGGGGCCCGCCGGAGTTGCCGTTGTTGATGGCGGTATCGGTCTGGAGCATATTCATCACGGTGCCGTCGGACATGGTGATGGAGCGGTCCTTGGCGGAGATAATGCCCTGGGTCATGGAGTAGGTCAGCTCGCCCAGGGGGTTGCCGATGGCCACCACCTGCTCGCCCACCTGGACGTTGTCGGAGTTGCCCAGCACCACGGGGGAGAGGCCGGAGGCGTTGATCTTGAGCACGGCGATGTCGTTTTCCGATTCGCCACCCACCAGCGTGGCGTCATAGTTGGTGCCGTCCATAAAGGCCACCTTGATGGAGGATGCGCCTTTGATGACGTGGTAGTTGGTGAGGATGTAGCCGTTGTCGGAGATGACGAAGCCGGAGCCGGCCGCCGCCTGGGACACGGGCTGGCCGAAGTAGTTGGTGGTGACAATTTCGGTGGTGATGCCCACGGTGGAGCCCACATAGGCCTGATAGATCTGGGAGGCGGTCAGGGGGTCCTTGGTGGTGACGTTGGATACATTGACCACAGTGGGGGTCCGCTCTCCCTCCACCAGGGTGGTGGAGCCTCCGCTGTTGTTTCCGGAGAAGGCGGCCACGCCGGCCCCTCCGGCCACGCCGCCCACCAGGGCGCAGACCAGGCACAGGGCCACGATCTTCCCGCCGAAGGACTTTTTCTTTTTGGGCTCCTTGTGCCCGGGCTCCTCCACCACATGGCCGGTCGTTTCGATGGGCTGCTCCCACGGCTCGTGGGGGCTGTTATAATCATTGCGATAGTACATAACGCTCGCTCCTTCCTGTGCTTTAGCATTTCTCTGATCGTGGTAAAGGATACTCAAAAAATATGTCCATTGCGTGAAGAAACCTCCGATGTTTTTTGAACGAAGTAAGAATCTTTTTTGAACCGGGCTAGCGCTCCGGCCGTCTGGGGACGGGCCGGTTGCGCAGGAAGCGGGCGGTATCGTCCACCGCCAGGCGCAGGTCGTCCGTCAGCCCGTCGAACAGCCCGGTTTTGCACACATTGATGACCACCATGCACAGCACCGGACCCAAAATCATGCCCAGCACCCCGGCCACCTGCATGCCCACATAGATGCTCACCAGAGACAGGATGGGGGACAATCCGGTCTGGCTGCCCACGGCCTTGGGCTCGGCCACCCGGCGGAACACGCAGATGATGCCCCAGATGACCATCAGCTCCACGGCGTGGCCGAACTGGCCCAGGAACAGGTCGATCACCGCCCAGGGCACCATGACGGTGCCGGCCCCGATGATGGGGATGAAGTCCAGCACCGCCAGCAGCAGGGCCAGCAATACGGCGTAGCTCTGGCCCGTGAGGACGAATCCGGCCAGCAGGATGAGCAGCACCCCCAGCGAGAGGATGATCTGGGCCCGGACATAGCCGCCGAAAGCCCCTACCGCCGCGTGCTTGACGTGGCCCAGGAAGCGGCGGAACGCGGGGGAGAGGTGGTCGGTGACCAGAAAGCGCAGATGGGGATAGTCGGCGGTGATGAAATAGGTCCCCATGATAAAGACCACCAGCGCCACGACGAAGGAGGGGATGCTCATGGCGAAATTGCCGGCCCGTTCGGCAGCGTTGGTGAAGAAGTTGGGCAGGGCGGTCTGAAGCCATTGGGTCAGGCTGTCCAGGGCGCTGTTGACGGTCTGCTCCACCTCCTGGGGCAGGTGGGCCAGCAGGGAGTCGAGGAAGCCGCCGGTGGCCTCGATGGCGGCCTGGACCCCCGCCCAGATATCCTGCCAGTTGGTCACCAGAGAGCGGATCTCGGCAAATACGCTGTAGCCGAAGGCGGCCAAAACGCCCCCCACGCCGCCGAAGACCAGCAGAATGAGCAGCAGGGAGAGGATGCCCCGGCTCAGGCCCAGGGCCTTTTGAAGGGTGCGCACCAGGGGGTTGAGCAGCCAGGCCAGCAGCAGGGCCAGGACAAAGGGCATGAAGAGAGAGAGTAGGGGGGGCGCTAGATACCGCAGGCCCAGCACCACCGCCGCGATGAGCAGAAATCGGATGCCCAACCGCAGCCATAACCGGCCCCGTTCCCGCCAGGAGAGTTCCGTTTGTGCCTGTTCCATTGTGATCGTCCACCCTTTCGTGTGAAGAATTATTATATCAGAACCATATGGCGAATCATCAAGAATCTGTGAATTTCACATCCTGGGCGGTAAAATTTATGCAAAAAAGTGGCGCGGCCCCGGGGCCGCGCCTCAGCGTGTCAAAAAAGCCGTTTGACTGCTTACTTCTCGTTGGCAAAATGCTTGCGCCAATAATACTGCATGGTGTTGTAGTCGTCCACCAGGGCCTGTCCCTCGGGGGTGAGGCTGCCGGTGAGGACGCCCTGCTCCACATACAGGCCGGTGGGGGTGTTGTGGACGGGCACCCGGTCCATCACCTGCTGGGTGGCCTGCACAAAGGCGGGCCCCTCCCAGCCGCACAGCCGGAACACCTGGTTCATCAGGAAGTAGGGGCCCAGGTCCGGGCCCTCTCCCGTGAAGTTATTTCCCAGGACATCCTTGGCCGCATCGTTGGCCCAGATGAGGTAGCGGGTGGCGTAATAGTGGTAGAACCCCTCCTCGGTGGAGAAGTCCAGGTTGATGCCCAGGGTCTCGTACACCGAGTTGCCGTCCCCCAGCCAGGGCTTGTGGTCCCCGAACAGGACGATGACCACCGGCTCCTCGGCCTGGCGGTAGTAGTCGAAAAACTCCGTCAGGTGCTGGTTGGTGTCGTAGATGGAGCCGAAATAGTTGTTGAGGATGTTCCGCTCGGCGTCGGTGTAGTCCCCGCCGGTGACGTAATCGTCCCCCCACCAGGTCACGTCGGCGTCGTAGGGGCCGTGGCCCTGGTAGGTCAGGTTATAGGCGAACAGGGGCTTGCCGGTGCTCCGGTTCTCCTCCCACATGCCGATGAGTTCGGGGAATAGCACCTTATCGTAGCCCACGTCCCCGCCGGTGAGGGGTGCGAAGTGGTTCTCCACGAACCAGTAGTCCTCATAGCCCAGGTTGCGGTTGATGTTTTCCCGGTTGTAGAACCAGGAGAAGCAGGGGTGGGCTCCCAGCACGGAGTAGCCCTGGGAGCGGAAGTACCAGGGGTAGGAGTTGGTGGGGGAGCGAAAGGAACCCAGCCGAGAGAAGCCGGTGAGGTAACACCGCTCGGTGTCCACCGTGCCGCCGGCAAAGATGTTGGTGATGAGATTTCCGGTGTAGCTCTCGGCCTCCAGGGCGTGGTAGTCGGCGTAGACCCTGTCGCTGAGGCCGGGGATGTCAAAGCCGGACAGGTCGCTGTAGGCCTCCAGCATGATGGTGATGAGGGACACCTTTTGGTCCTCTGGGATGTCGGCGTCCTGGTAGGCGTTCAGCATAGCCTCGGCCCGCTTGGCATCATAGCCCTCCGGCGGCGCGTCGGAGGCCGACTTGACGCTGTAGAGAAAGGGGTAGACGAAGCCCTTGGAGACGTAGACCTGGGTAGCCGACCAGCGGTTGATGAGGTCGTTGTTGGCGGTGCGGTCCTGGTAGACGCTGTCGCTGAGGATGGCCTCCTGGAGGGGCAGGGCCGCCAGAATGACGGCGGAGATACCCAGAAAACGATAGCGGGTCTGTCCCTTCAGCCTGCCCCGGACGCAGAAGTGGAAAAACACTCCGCCCAGCAGCAGCAGGGCCAGGGCCAGGGCCATGGTGCGGGAGAGGAAGAGCTGGTATTTCCCCGCCATGTTGCCCGCCTCCTTGAGCAGGAGCAGGTCCTCGAAGAGCAGGGGGTCGTTGCGAAACTGGAGCTTAAACCAGTTGCCCATGGTAAAGCCGGCGGTGAGCCCGGCGGTGAGGCCGTAGGCCAGGCCGGGCCGCCCGGTGAGGAAGTAGAGCCCCAGGGCCAGCAGCAGCACGGGGGCCAGGTTCAGCAGGGCAATGAGTGGGTTTTTGAAGTAGCTTCCAAACAGCTCGGCCTGCTTGAACACCGCGGCAAAGTACAGGCTCAGCGTCCCCACGCAGAGGCTGGCGGCCGCCACCCAGAACAGGTTCCACAGCCAGAAGCCGGCCCGCCTGCCCGGGGACCAGCCGGGGTCGGTATGGGTTTGAAAAAGAAAAACGTGTTTCATAGCACTCTCCAGAATAGGGAAAGAGCGGGCGGCCGAAGGGCCGCCCGCAGGAAGTACGGGCTTAAAATGCGATCTTTTGGGCGATATATGCCTTCAGCTCGCCAATGGGCATGCGGACCTGTTCCATCGTGTCCCGGTCCCGGACAGTGACGCAGCCGTCGGCGGGGGTCTTGTCGTCGCCCACGGTCTGGAAGTCCACGGTGACGCACAGGGGGGTGCCGATCTCGTCCTGGCGGCGGTAGCGCTTGCCGATGGAGCCGGCGTCGTCGTAGTCCACCATGAAGTCCCTGGCCAGCAGGTCCCGGATCTCCAGAGCCTTGTCCCCCAGCTTCTTGCTCAGGGGGAGGACGGCGCACTTGAAGGGGGCCAGGGCGGGGTGGAAGCGCATGACGGTGCGCACGTCGTTCTTCTCGGCGTCCACCACCTCCTCGTCATAGGCCTCCACCAGGAAGGCCAGGGTGACCCGGTCGGCGCCCAGGGAGGGCTCGATGACGTAGGGGATATAGTGCTCGTTCTTCTCCTGGTCGAAGTAGGTCAGGTCCTTGCCGGAGTGCTCCTGGTGCTGCTTGAGGTCGTAGTCGGTGCGGTCGGCCACGCCCCACAGCTCGCCCCAGCCGAAGGGGAACAGGAACTCGAAGTCGGTGGTTGCCTTGGAGTAGAAGGCCAGCTCCTCGGGCTCGTGATCCCGCAGGCGCAGGTTCTCGTCCTGGATGTGCAGGCTCAGCAGCCACTGGTGGCAGTATTCCCGCCAGAACCGGAACCATTCCAGGTCGGTGCCGGGCTGGCAGAAGAACTCCAGCTCCATCTGCTCGAACTCCCGGATGCGGAAGATAAAGTTGCCCGGGGTGATCTCGTTGCGGAAGGACTTGCCCACCTGGCACACGCCGAAGGGCAGCTTTTTGCGGGTGGTGCGCTGGATGGCGGGGAAGTTGACAAAAATGCCCTGGGCGGTCTCGGGCCGGAGGTAGACCTCGGTGGAGGAGTCCTCAGTGACGCCCTGGTGGGTCTTGAACATCAGGTTGAACTTGCGGATGTCGGTGAAATCGGACTTGCCGCAGCCGGGGCAGGTGACGCCGTTGTCCCGGATAAAGGCCACCAGCTCGTCCTGGGTCATGGCCTCCACGTTCACGTCGGTGCGGTTTTGCTCGGCGCACCAGTTTTCTATGAGCTTGTCGGCCCGGTGGCGCATTTTGCAGGCCTTGCAGTCGATGAGGGGGTCGTTAAAGGTGGACACGTGGCCGGAGGCCACCCACACCTCGGGGTTCATGAGGATGGCGGCGTCCAGGCCCACGTTGTAAGGGGACTCCTGAACGAACTTTTTCCACCAGGCCCGCTTGACGTTGTTTTTGAGCTCCACGCCCAGGGGGCCGTAGTCCCAGGAGTTGGCCAGGCCGCCGTAGATCTCGCTGCCGGGGTAGACAAAGCCGCGGCCCTTGCACAGCGCCACCAGCTTTTCCATGGTTTTTTCGGTGTTTTTCATGGGAAGCACTCCTTATGAAATAAAATAGAACTGAAGAACACAATGAGGCGGCAGACCGATAAAAAACGCCCTGAGCCAAAGGCTCAGGGCGAACAGTCTGTCCGTGGTGCCACCTGAATTCGGAGCGGCAGACCGCCCCGCGCTCGGCCCCTGTAACGGCGGGTACCGCCGGCCCATTTCCTGGCCGGAGCTCCCGGACGCCTTCCGCGGGGACCTTCGGAAGCCTCGCACCGTCCGGCTTCTCTCTGGCCCGGGCCCTCGCGTACTCCTCCCGGTCACTGCCTGTCGCTGTATCGTAGAGTGTATTGTATCACCGAAACCGCCCGCCGTCAAGGGATTTCGCCTTTCTGGGCCCTAGAGTACGGGCTCTCCGTCGTCGGGGAGGTTCAGGCGGTTGATGATGTGGACCAGATGCAGCCGCATGGCGGCCTCCGCGCCCTCCTGGTCCCGGATGCGGAGAAAGGAGAGGATCAGCCGGTGGTCCTCCACCGTCTCGCCGCTGAACCAGTTGACCCCGTCCTGAAGGGCGGCGGACTGGCTGATGGAGCGCTGGATGCCGGGGATAAACTGGGCCATGAAGTCGTTATGCATGGCCTGGACGATGCCGGAGTGAAAGGCCTGGTCGGCGGCGATGCTGTCGCCCCTCTCCAGAACGGTCTTTTCAAAGGCCTCCCCCAGCCGGAGGATGTTGCGCAGCTCCTCGCTGGTGGCCCGGCGGCAGGCCAGGGCCACGCACCGGGGCTCCACCATCAGCCGCAGTTCGAAGAGCTCCTTCAGCACCGTCTTTTGGGTGAGCAGCTCCATCAGGCCGAAATCCGCCTTTTCCGGGAGCTGCTCGGCCACAAAGGTCCCCATGCCCCGCCGCACCACCAGCACCCCGTGAGACGAGAGGATGCGGATAGCCTCCCGCAGGGTGCCCCGGCTCACGCCGTACTCGCCGGCCAAATCGTTCTCGTTGGGGAGCTTGTCGCCGGGCCGGTAGCGCACGCCCTCCTGGAAGTCGCTGAGAAGCTGTTTTGCCACCTGCTGAGAAAGACTTCCCTTGTTTCTCGCCGCCATCTCTCCATTGCCTCCCCGAAAAGTTCGTATCCACAGTTGTTTTTCAATTATACGCAAAACAGGGAGAAAAAGCAAGAATTCCCACAACTCCTGTTTACCCTGTCAAAAAGGACAGGGCGGTTTTATGGAAAACAGAGAAATGCGCAAACCCTCTTGACAAATCGGCCGTCTTTGTGTATCTTGATGTTAGACAGATAAGTAATATGTTAAACATCTAATCATAACCGCTTTTCTGGAAAGGAGCTTCTTATGAAACGCACATCCAACGTCTTGCTGGTTCTCACCGTTGTGTTTTGTCTTGTCAGTCTGCTGTGGAGTGCCGCAGTCTATGTCACCTTTGGTCTAGCCCTGGCGCTGGCCGTGACCTCCATCGCCACGCCCAACGACAAGGAGATCGGTCAGTTGATTCCCTTCCATGCGCCGACGAGCCAGCACGACAAAGCCGCCTGATTCCTTTCATGTGCCCATTCTCCCATCAAGGAGCGCCCGGATTTGGGGAAGTCCGGGCGCTCCCTTTTTGCCCACAGAGACCTATCCGCTCAAAGACAGATCCACATCCTCAATTGTCAGGCCAGGCTGAAGCGCCAGGTTGATCCCGTACCCGCTGTTCCCCATGGGATGGACATCCCACGGGGGCCCCGTATTTTATCTGCGCCCGGCGAAAATCAATTCCGCCGGGCTGCGCCGCTTGCGCGGCGGCGTGCTTTGTACGCTGGTCATCGGTTCCGCCTCAGCTCAGAAACAGATCCACATCCTCGATTGTCAAGCCAGGCTGAAGCGCCAGGTTGATCCCGTACCCGATGACCTTGACCAGGTCGGCCACCCGCTGATCGATGTCTCTGGGCGTGACCATCAGCCCGTCGCCCGCCCCGGCCAGGGCCTCCGGGTCCAGCCCCTCTTGCCCGGCCTCCGCCAGAATATCGGCGGCCAACGTCCCGGCGTCCACTACCGTTGGTACTCCCACGGCAATGACGGGGACGCCTAAGGTCTCCCGGTTGAGGGCGGCCCGGTGGTTGCCCACGCCGGAGCCTGGGACAATGCCGGTGTTGGCCAACTGTACGGTGGTGCACACCCGGTCCATGGATCGGGAGGCCAGGGCGTCCACCGCGATAATGTAGCCCGGTCGGATCTTTTCCGCTACCGCCTTTACCAGTTCGCCGCTCTCCACGCCGGTGGTGCCCAGCACTCCGGCGGCCAAGGCCGCTACCGGCCGGAAGGAACCGAAGTGCTCCGGTGCCTGCTCCACCAGATGGCGGGTGACCATGGTGTGGTCGGCCACCCCGGGCCCGATGGCGTCGGGGGTAATGGCCCGGTTGCCCAGCCCCACCACCAGGCATGTGGCCTCCTCGGGCAGCTTGAGCAGCCCATTCAGCTCGGCGGCAATGGCCCGGGCGGCCCGGCCGAAGGCGTCCTCCTCCCGGCGGGCCAGGGCGTCCAGTTGTACCGTCACATAGGAGCCCACCGGCTTGCCCAAAGAGCTGGCGCCCTGCTCGTCCAGGATATCCACCGTAGTGACCTGATACCCCTCCCGCAGGCTGTCCCGGGCCCGGACGCCCTCCAGCTTGGTCTCCTTCTCCGCCGACTCGGTCCACAGCTCCTTGGCCTCCAGCGCCAGATCCGTCCGTCTTTTCAGCATTGTTTTTTGCCTCCACACATCAATATCTTGTGCCGTATTCATACTCCATCCGCTATTTTTAGCGGCAACGGCTGTGATATACAAAAAAATGTGAAAAAACCGAAAAAATCAGTTGCATTTTTCCCGCCCGGCTGTTAAAATAAGTATCTGCACGGGCAGAATATACCCCAATAGATCGCATCGGAGGAGGTGTTTGGTTTGCCGAATATTAAGTCTGCCAAGAAGCGCGTGCTGGTCAACGAGACCAAGGCTGCGCGGAACAAGGCTGCCAAGTCTGCGCTGAAGACCCAGATCAAGAAGTTTGAAGCCGTGGTGGCCGAAGGCAACCGCAGCGAGGCCGATAGCGCTTACAAGGCCACTGTCAAAGCCATTGACAAGGCTGCTGCCAAGGGTCTGCTGCACAAGAACAACGCGGCCAACAAGAAGAGCGCCATGACCATCAAGCTCAACAAGCTGGCCTGATTGGAAGAGCCGCTGGAAAACCGTCTGCTTCGGCAGGCGGTTTTTTTGCCGCTCAAAGTACTTTGAATTTCAAAATACCCTTGACAAAAAGGACCTTGCCGTATTATGCTTGGAACGCTTTGATTTTCAAACCAAATGAAAAGGATGACCCAGCATGGAAAACCGCGGCAAGGAACTGAATCTCTTTCTCGTCCGTGTGTTCAACGAAATCCTCCGGACGGAGGAGCGGGACCTGGCGGGCCGGTTTCCGGACCTGTCCCTGCGGGAGCTGCACCTGATTGAGGAGGTCTGCCGGGCGGAGGAGGAGGGCCGGGACAACCGGGCCACCGCCATTGCCGCCGCCCAGCGCGTGACGGCGGGGACGCTGACCACTGCGGTGACGCTGCTGGAGAAGAAGGGCTATCTGGAGCGCCGCCGGGACGAGAAGGACCGACGGGCGGTTCGCATCCTGCCCACAGCCGCGGCCCGGGCGGCCAACGCCGTCCATGCCCGTTTCCACCGGGAGATGGTGGACGGGCTTTTGGCGGTCCTTACGGAGGATGAGACCGGGGTTCTGGTCCGGGCGCTGGGCCATCTGGCCGGCTTTTTTCAGGAAAAGGACCGGCAAAACAGACCAATAAGGGGGTAGCCAGACATGGTTCGCATTTTGACCGACAGCACCAGTGAGCTCTCCGCCGCCCGTCAGGCGGAGCTGGGGGTGGAGGTAGCTCCGCTCACCGTCCACTTTGGGGAGGAGACCTTCCGGGATGGGGTGGACATCACCAACCATGCGTTTTATGACCGCCTGCGGCGTGCGGAGGCCTTGCCGGTCACGGCTCAGGTCAATCCGGAGGAGTTTGTCAACCGCTTCCGGACCCATGTGGAGGCCGGGGACGAGGTGGTGGGGATCTTTTTGTCCTCGCTGCTTTCTGGCACCTTTCAGTCGGCCTCAATTGCCCGTGACATTGTGGACGAGACCCATATTTTTGTGTTGGACTCAGGCGCGGTGACCTTTGGGCTGGGTCTGCTGGTGGAGTATGCTGTAATGCTCCGGGACCAGGGCAGATCGGCCGCCCGGATCGCGGAAGAGGTCCAGGCCATTTCTGGGCGGGTGCGGCTGCTGGCGGTGGTGGACACCCTGAAATACCTGAAGATGGGGGGCCGTATCTCGGGAGCCTCCGCGGTGCTGGGTGGGATGCTGGGTATCACTCCCATCCTCAATGTGCAGCACGGGGTGGTGGAGGCCGCCGCCAAGGTGCGGGGCCGAAAGGCGGCCTTCCAGTGGATGGATCGGCGGATGGAGCAGGAACGGCCGGACCTGACGCTTCCCGTGGCCTTCGGCCACTCGGACGCCCCGGCGGTTCTGGCCGAGTGCCGGGCGCACTTTGTGGAAAAGCTGGGCCTGACGTCCTGGCTGGAGAGCGACATCGGCAGCGTGGTGGGCACCCACGCCGGGCCCGGCGCGGCAGGCATCGCCTATTTTGTAAAAGAGTAAGAGGAGCGCGTGCGAAGAATCGCACGCGCTCCTCTTTTACTGCTTATGGTTCCGGCTCTCGGCCACCGCCAACTCGTCGCAGCGGTTGTTATAGGGGTTGGCGGCATGTCCCTTGACCCAGTGGAGGTTGACCTTGTGGTAGTCGCACAGGTCCAGCAGCCGGGCCCACAGGTCGGGATTGAGGGCGGGCTTTTTGTCCCCCTTGACCCAGCCTCTGGCCCGCCATCCCTTGGCCCAGCCCTTTTCCAGGGCGTCGATGACGTACTTGGAGTCGGAGTAGAGCTCCACGGCGCAGGGCTCCTTCAGGGCCTCCAGGGCGGTAATGACGCCGGTGAGCTCCATGCGGTTGTTGGTGGTGTGCGCCTCCCCGCCGGACAGCTCCTTTTGAAAGCCGCCGTACATGAGGATGGCGCCCCAGCCGCCCGGCCCCGGGTTGCCGGAGCAGGCGCCGTCGGTGTAGATGGTGACTGTTTTCATAGGCCTCCTGTCACAGGTCCTTTAGGATCTCCCTGCGCTTCTCCTCATACTCCTCCTGGGTGATAAGGCGCTGGTCGTAGAGGGCCCGCAGCTCGGTGAGCCGGTCCTGGGCGGATACGCCGCCCACGGGAGCGGGCGTCTCACACGTTCCTTCGTCATCCTCCTCGATGTGGATCTCGGGGCCCACATAGCCCTTGCCGAAGGCCTGGTAGAGGTTCATTCCAGTGATGGCCACGGCGAAGAGGGTCCACAGGATGCCGAAGGGTCCGAAGGTGGGAATGACCACAAACACGCCGATTAGGACGAAAATGACCCCTACCACGCCGCCGAACACGCCGCTGGACTTGCTGGGCCGATAGGTGACCCGCTGTTTCCGCTTTCGATCCATATCAGCCCTCCGTCGTCTCCGGAGCGGACGCGCCCTCGCCGGTCTCTTCCTCCTCGTGGTCGGTGCGGGCGATGGAGATCACCTTGACCCCTTCGTCCAGATTCATCAGCTTGACACCCTGGGCGGAGCGGCTGTAGACGTTGATGTCCTTCACCGCCATGCGGATGATGACGCCGGCGTCGTTGATGACCAGGATATCGTCCTCGTCGCTGACCACCTTGACCCCCACCACGGGTCCGGTCTTTTCGGTGACCTGATAGCCCTTCAGGCCGTAGCCGCCCCGCTTCTGGGGTCCGTCGGCGCGGAAATACTCGTCCATGGGGGTGCGCTTGCCGTAGCCGCGCTCGGTGACCATCAGCACCTGGTGATCGTACTTGGCCCGGGCGGCCCCCACCACGTAGTCGCCGTCCCGCAGCCGGATGCCCATGACGCCGCAGGCGTCCCGGCCCATGCACCGCACGTCGCTCTCCAGGAAGGAGATGGTCATGCCGTCGTGGGTGGCGATGAGAAGGGCCTGCTCGCCGTCGGTCTCCCGGACGCAGATGAGCTCATCCCCCTCCTCCAGGGTGATGCAGCGGATGCCCGCCTTGCGGGCGGTGTTGATGGAGGAGAGCTGGATGCGCTTGACGGTGCCGTTGCGGGTCACCATGGTGAGGTAGCGGTCCTCGGGGAACTGGCGCAGGTGGATCATGGCGGTGACCTTCTCGTCGGACTCCACCGGCAGGACGTTGACGATGTTGGTGCCCTTGGCGGTGCGGCCGGCCTCGGGGATCTGATAGCCCTTTTTCCGGTGGACCCGGCCCTTGTTGGTGAAGAAGAGGATATAGTCGTGGGTGGAGGCGGTGAACACGGTCTCCACCACGTCCTCCTCTTTCAAGGTCTGGGCGGTGATGCCCTTACCGCCCCGGCGCTGGGCCCGGTAGGTGGAGGCGGGCAGCCGCTTGATGTAGCCCGCGGCGGTGAGGGTAAAGACGCACTCCTCCTCCTCGATGAGGTCCTCGATGTCGATCTCGTCCTCCACGTCCTGGATCTCGGTGACGCGCTCGTCGCCGTACTTGTCCCGGATGGCGGTCAGCTCGTCCTTGAGGACCTGGCGGATCATGGTCTCGGAGCCCAGCAGCTCCTGATAGTAGGCGATGCGCTCCTCCAGCTCCTTGTACTCGTTTTCCAGCTTCTCCCGGTCCAGACCCTGGAGTGCCTTTAGCCGCATGTCCAGGATGGCCTGGGCCTGGATGTCGTCCAGGCCGAAGCGGTTCATCAAATTTTCCTTGGCGTTGTCGTAGCTGCTGCGGATGATCTTGATGACCTCGTCGATGTTGT
>ERZ857998.2458-NODE-2458-length-17252-cov-39.005233_pt1 | contig 17252 bp, 20 predicted proteins | sample MGYA00519954_ERZ857998 | MGnify/ENA primary metagenome ERZ857998 (study PRJEB31778, sample SAMEA3449424) | human gut metagenome | biome: human gut; feature: human-associated habitat; material: faeces | place: United Kingdom | collected 2010/2012 ...
TATAGAATAAGAGCTGTCGCCAGCGGATTTTTTTACCCGCTAACGCGACAGCCCCTTTTATATTTTTAACATACTTACTTAATATTATTCAAATTAAATTTATTTAGTGAAACAATAGACCTAATAAACATATTATGTATTATCCATACAATACGATAAAAGGAGAGAAAATACAAATGAAAATATGTTTAAAGAAGATTAGCAATATGTCAGCATGCAATGAATATAACTTAATTATTTGTGCTGATGGAGGAATTGGAAGGCAAATAAGAAGAAACTTACCAAAATGTATATGTGGTGATGGAATAAAGATAAACATTATAGTTACTGGATGTGATGGAGTTTTGGAAGCTCCAGCATTACCATGTAATAACTTAGTTGCTATTTCAAGCCCTATAAAGGTCTTAAGAAATAATCCATGTTGTAAAAAAGAATCTGAATCATTTTGTAATGACTTTGATAATGATTGCTTTGACTTTAATATGGAAAGCTTTAAAGATAGTTGCAATATGGATATAAGTTCTTTAACTAAGAGATTTGAACCACAAGAATATGCAATAATAGTTAGATCCTTTAATCCAAGCATATCACAATTTTTATGTGAATTTCCTCAAATGTTTATAACTGACTGCGAAAATACTGTTAAATTAATTATAATCTTTGATAAAAATGGTAGTGTGTTTGGACCACAATGTATAAATAATTGTGGAGGTGGATGTAATTTTGGAGGAAATTGTGGATTTGGTGGCAACTGTGGTTGTGGAGGCGGCTGTGGATTTGGCGGTGGCTTCGGTTGTGGTTGTGGAGGTGGCTGTGGCTGTGGATTATTTGGCTTAGCTGCACTTGCTTTATTATTCTGTTGTTAGCTACAAACTACAAAGGATAAATTTTATTGCCAAGATAAGATTTTCTTACCTTGGCTAATTTATTTATATTATTTAATGTTTATATTATTTGATGTTTATATTTTGTTATGAAAATGACACAATATTTATAGTATAATAATAATGGGGAAATAAATTGCTTAAGTAAAGTGAGGGAGTATTAACATGGAAAAACTTCTTGAAGACAGAATTTATATGACTATTGAGAACTATAGAAATGCTAAGATGAATTTAAGAAATGATGGAGATTTAATAAATCATTTTGCAGCTTTAATTTTTACGCACTATGAAAAAGAAATACCTTACTATAGGGTAAAGGAAATTAGAAAATATATAAAGGCATCATCTTCTAGGGTATCATCATTTAGAGGAGATATGCTATATATATTATCTTTATTAATAGCATTAGAAGATAAAAACGAAAAAGAATTGATTAGTGATATATATGAAGTAGAAGAAATACTGAAAGATGAAGGGTTTAATGAGTGTGATCATTTAGTTTTAACTTCCTTTGTTTTAGCTAAGTATGGAAAAAATAAAAATAAACATATTGTAGCAAAAAAGATGAAAGAAGTATTTATATTACTAAAAGAGAAATACTATAATATAACTGGAGAAGATGATTATTTAGTATGTGCATTATGGGCTTTAAATGATATTGACATAAATACAATAGATGAATTTATAGAAACCATTTATAATTACATGACAAATTTAAATATAAAATCTAAAAATGGAATACAAAGCTTAACAAATGCAATAATGCTTAATGGATCTTCAGGACATATGTATAAAACTCTTGAATTTATATTACAAATGGAAAAGAAAGATATAAAGATAGCACAACAATTTTTACCTCTTTTAGGAGTATTGTCTACTAGAGATGTTAGAAATACTATTAATTTAATAGATGGAGTAATAAACATCCTATGTGAAGAAGAAAGTGAATATGAATATTATATGGATAAAGGCTTTAGAACTATTATTGCTATTACAATAATATCTTTTACTACAATTCATGAAGAAAGAAATTATATAGACGAATTATTAGCACAAGGGGTATATTGCCTTATAAAGTCTAAGAATAAAGGAATGTTTGAAGCAGCCTTAGCCTAAAGGAGTTATAATGGAGAGGTTGATATTACATGTAGATATGGATGCCTTTTTTGCATCAGTAGAACAACTTGATAACAAGAATCTTAAAGGAAAACCAGTAATAGTTGGTGGAGTTAGTGAAAGAGGTGTTGTATCAACATGTTCATATGAAGCGAGAAAATATGGAATACATTCTGCAATGCCAATATTCATTGCAAGAAAATTATGTCCACATGGTATATATTTGAGAACTAGAATATATAGATACAAAGAAGTGTCAAGTGAAGTATTTAATATATTAAAAGATGTAACTGATATTATAGAACCACTTTCGATTGATGAAGCTTATTTAGATATTACTAATAGTAGATTTAACTCTGGTATTGAAGCAGCTAATTATATAAAAAGTAGAGTTTTAAAGGAAATAGGGCTAACTATTTCAATTGGAATTTCATACAATAAATTTTTAGCAAAATTAGCTTCTGACTGGAATAAGCCAAATGGTATAAAGATAATAACAAAGGATATGGTTCCAGAAATTCTTTTACCCTTTCCAGTTTCTAAAATTTATGGATTAGGGAAAAAATCTGCTGAAAAACTGAATAATATGGGCATTTTCTTAGTTAAGGATCTTTATGATATGCCAAAAGAATTTTATATAGAATATCTAGGAAAATATGGTTTAGAAATCTATGATAGAATAAGAGGAATAGATAATAGAGAAGTTGAAGCTCAAAGGGATAGAAAGTCTTATGGTAGAGAAAAAACATTAAAAATAGATACAAAAGAGAAAGAGGATTTATTGGAATATTTATATGATTTCTCAAAAGAAATAAGTAATCAATTAATAAGAGAAAATCTTGAAGGTAAAACTATAACAGTAAAATATAAAACAGAAGATTTTCAAAGTCATACTAGAAGTAAAACCTTAAATTTTTATACAAATAATTATAAGGATATATATAAGGTTTGTGAGGAAATACTAAATAATGAAGAAATAAAGGAAAATATTAGATTAATAGGAGTTACTGTGTCATCTTTTAAAGAAAATACTGTGGAGCAATTAACTTTATTTTAAAATTACTTTAATTATTGTTGACTTTACTATATAATGAGATTGTTTGGCACAGAATTATCTATAGAGGAGGATATCTTTTATGAACAAGAAAGATTTAGCGAGAATGATTGATCACACTATCTTAAAAGCTGAAGCTACAGAAAAAGAAATTGAAATGTTATGCAAAGAAGCTTTACAATATAATTTTGCATCAGTATGCGTAAATCCATCAATGGTGGAAAAGGCTGCTGGATTATTAAAAGATAGTGAGGTAAAGGTTTGTACTGTAATAGGATTTCCTTTAGGTGCAACTACAACTGAAGTTAAGGCTTTTGAAACAGAGGATGTAATTAAAAAAGGTGCAACTGAAGTTGATATGGTTATTAATGTCGGAAAGCTTAAAGATGGAAATTTAGAATATGTGAAAAAGGATATAGAAGCTGTTGTTAATGCTGCAAAAGGAAAAGCTTTAACAAAGGTTATTATAGAAACTTGTCTTTTAACTGATGAAGAAAAAGTTACAGCTTGTAAATTATCTAAAGAAGCAGGTGCAGATTTTGTTAAGACATCAACAGGATTTAGTACAGGTGGAGCTACTGCAAGTGACATAAAATTAATGAGAGAAACAGTTGGTAAAGAACTTGGTGTTAAAGCTTCTGGTGGAGTAAGAAGCTTAGAAGATGCAATGGCTATGATTGAAAATGGTGCTACTAGAATCGGGGCATCAGCATCAATTGCAATTTGCGAAGGTACAAAATCAAATTCTACTTACTAATTAATAGGAGCTGCTACAACAGCTCCTTTAATATTAAATTCTTAAGAATTAACTAAAGATAAAGGAGACAAAATGAATTATATATTATTAATAATAGGATTTATCTTACTTATAAAAGGAGCAGATATATTTGTAGATGGAGCTTCTAATATTGCAAAAAAATTTGGTATCCCATCAATAGTTGTAGGCTTAACTATTGTTTCACTTGGAACTAGTGCACCAGAACTGGCAGTAAGTTTGATTTCATCATTGGAAGGTAGTAACGGAATAACTATTGGAAATGTATTAGGCTCCAATATATTTAATACATTGATGGTACTTGGCTTAACATCAATAATTATGCCAATATTAATTAAAAAAAGTATAGTTATTAAGGACTATGTAGTAAACATATTAATAACAATATCTCTGTTAATTTTAACTTTTGGCAGAACATTATTTAATAAAGAACCAGGATTAAGTAGGTTATCAGGAATAATTTTATTAATGGGATGCATAGCCTATACAATTTACTTAATTAAAAGTGCTAAAGATGAAAGTGAAGACAGTGAGAAACATGAAGAAATAAAAATTTTGAATTCATGTATTAGAATACTAATTGGAATTATAGGAATAATTTTAGGTGGGAATTTAGTAGTAAATTCAGCTTCAAATATAGCTTATTCTTTTGGCTTAAGTGAAAAATTAGTAGGATTAACTATAGTAGCTATAGGTACATCTCTTCCAGAATTAGTAACTTCTATGATAGCTGCAACGAAAGGAGAAAATGATATAGCAATAGGGAATGTTCTTGGGTCTAATATATTCAATATATTATTGATATTAGGAGTTTCTTCAAGTATTAGTCCAATTGTAATTTCTTCAGCTCTATTTATAGATATAATATTTTTAATAGGGGTATCAATACTACTTGGTATTTTTATGTTTAAAGGGAAAAAAGAAAAATTATATTTAGGAAGAATAGAAGGGGCCATCTTAGTTTTAATATATATAAGTTATATGGTATATATAATTTTTAGAAATTAGTTTGGAAATAAAAACATTACATTTATTATTAATCCATATCTTCAACATTTTTTATAACATTAAAACTCTATAAAAGTAAACAATAATAGTGTAAGGTTATAGGAGGTGTTTATAATGAGTAAATGTGGATGCGAAAATAAAAGTAAAAAGAAAGAAGAAAAAAAATATGATTCTGGTTGCAGCTGCCATGGTGCTGAAAAAACTGCTACCAATAATCAATGGGGAAAATAGTGGTAAATTAATTCTTCAAAACTTATAGAATTATAAAAGTAACTCGACAATTATGTCGGGTTACTTTGTTTTTAAGCCACCTTTTAGTTGTTCTTTTGCTTTATATTTTAATTCTGCTTTTCTCATATATGCCCTATTAAATTATATATTGGGTAAATTATCCAATATTTTCCTTGGGAGGTTAATATAATATTGTAAATTAATATAAAAAGTAAAAAATATCTTTATAAATGATATTCAATACTATATTATATAATGTATCATACTAGTGAAACGTAAAATTTTAGGGGGATTAAAATGGAAAACATAAGGGATTTTAAACCGAAAAAAAGCTCATTTATAAAGTATTTAGGTCTATTGATTATTGCATATATAGTATCAGCAATAGTATTAGCCTTTAATAGTAGTTTAGTATTAGATTTAACTTTGAGCTCATTTTATATTGTAGGAGTTTTTGTTATAGTAACAGCAATTTATGCTTTTTTAACTTTTAATAAAAAATATGGATTAGTTGCATCACTAGTAGCTGTAATCTATATTTTTTCTTTAATAGTATTTAGTCCTATATTTAATTATAAAGCTCATAGAGGGTTAATTGGTAAGGTTGAAGAAGTTGAATTTAGTAATGAAATTCAGCATATAGACTTAAAGCAATTACCGACCATAGATAAAGAAGTTGCATATAAATTTGCAGATAAGAAATTAGGAGAGATACCTAGTTTAGGTAGCCAAGTAACCATTGGAGATTTAACATTACAAAGCATAAAAGGACAACTGTACTACGTAGCACCTTTAGAACATTCGTCATTATTTAAGTGGTTTACTAATAGAAAAGGAACATCAGGATATATAAAGGTAAGTGCAACAAATCAAAGTGATGTACAACTAGTAACTGAGTTAAATGGAAAAGATATAAAGATTAAGTATTTAGATTCAGCATATTTATTTAGTGATTTGCATAGAGCAGCTTATCTTAGAGATATGAAAGCTGGACATACAGACTTTACATTTGAATTAGATGATGAAGGTAATCCATATTGGGTAATTACTAGATATGATAATGCTATTGGAATAACAGAAGAAAAAGCCATAGGAGTTCTAGTATTAGATGCTCAAACAGGGAAATCTAATATTTATGGAATCGAAGATGCTCCTGATTGGATAGATAGAATTCAGCCAGATAGATATATAAGAAATTATATAGATAAATGGGGAGAGCTTGTTCATGGTGTATTTAACTTTAGTGACAAAGATAAGTTAACATCTACAAAAGGAATGAATTTAATATTTAATAATGATACTTGTTATTATTATACTGGTGTAACATCTGTAGGTAATGATGAAGGTCTAGTAGGATTTATGCTAACAAATACAAGAACTGGTGAAACAAATATGTATAAAACATCAGGAGCAACAGAAACTGCCAGTATGAAGTCAGCAGAAGGTAAAGTTCAACAATATGGATATACTGCAACCTTACCTTATTTAATAAATATACAAAATGAACCAACTTATTTTATGACTTTAAAAGATTCAAATGGTTTAGTGAAGCAATATGCAATGGTAAATGTTAAAAATTATAATATAGTAGGAGTAGGAGATTCATTGCAATCAACTCTTAATAAATATTTAGAAGGTTTAACTAATACTAATATTTCTTTAGAAGGAAGTAATAGTGAAGAAATTTTAGAGGGAGAAATAGAGAGAATAGGGCTATTAGTTAAGGATGGCACTAGTATATATGATATTAAAATTAAAGGACAGGATAATATATTTACAGTTTCAACAGAAACTTCAAGAGAAGTTGCATTAAGCTCTACAGGAGATAAGGTTAGAATAAAATATATAAAAGTAGGAGATGGAAAATACATATTAACAAATTCTTTTGAAAATTTAAGTTTATATAATAAAGAAAGTTAATAGGGTATTAAATAATATTAATTAATAATGAGGAAATATCTATTGCATAAAGTAGGTTATCTATAAAGCAATTGTATATTTCCTCATTATTTTTTGGAATAAATATATATTTTAAATCATAAAATGTGAAGAACATAATAATATTTATATAGAGGTGAAAAATGAAAACAAAGATAGATATTTTTTCAGGTTTTCTAGGTGCTGGGAAAACATTTCTTATTAAAAAGTTAATTAGTGAAGGCACATATGGTGAAAGCATTGCTATTATTGAAAATGAGTTTGGTGAAGTAAGTATAGATGCATTAATATTAAGAGATTCTAATATAAAGGTTAAGGAAATTAATTCAGGTTGTATTTGCTGTGAAGTTACTGGAGATTTTAGAGAAGCAGTTATAGAAGTTATTAATAAATATAACCCTATAAGAATAATTATAGAGCCTTCAGGAGTTGCAAAACTTACAGATATAATTAAAATTTTTAAAGAATCAAAGCTAAAAGATAAAGTTGAAGTAGATAATATAATTACTGTTATAGATCCTGAAAAGTTTGATATATATTATAGAAATTTTAAGGACTTTTATGAAGATCAAATTATAAATACAAAGAAAATAGTTTTAAGTAGAAGTCAAAACTTAAAAAAAGATAGTTTAGAAGATATACTTTCAAAAATTAAGAAGATTAATAAAAGAGCAGTAATAATTAGTCATGATTGGAAGAACTTAAAGGGAATTGATATTTTAAATAACATAGAGCTTAATTCTGTAAATATTAATGAATACAAAGGGATAAAACCAAGATTGAAGAATGTGGAAACTTCTAAAGCTAAAGACGTTTTTGAAAGCTTTGCAATTTATCCTAGTTGTAAGTTTTCAAAATTAGAATTAATATCAAAATTTAAGTTTATTTCTAGTTCTAGAAGTTTTGGAGATGTATTAAGAGCAAAAGGAGTAGTAGAGTTAAAGGATAAAACTTTTGGCCAATTTGATTTTGTAAAGGATGAATTTGAAATTAGAAAAATAAATAATAATATCTCTAGTGTAATTTCATTTATAGGTGTAAATCTAAATAGAAAAGAAATAGAAAAGTTATTTCTTTGAGAGAATAAATGAAAGTTAAATTTGAAATTGTAAGTGGTTTTTTAAATTCAGGTAAAACATCCTTTATAAATGCTTATTTAAATACAGAAAGTTGCTTAGGAAAAGAGATATTAATAATTCTTCTAGAAGAGGGCGTAAAAGCTATTAGGAGGGATTTAAAAAATATAAAAGTTATATACTTAGAAGATATTGATAAGCTTAAAGAGTTATTACTTAAAGAAATAATTAAAAAAGAGTATTCTAGAGTAATAATTGAGTTTAATGGAACAATGAACTTAAGTGCTATAAGTAAAGTTTTACAAGATATAGAAATAAGGAAAAAGTTTAATTTTTATGGAAACTATTATGTAGGTGATAGTAAGAATTTAAAAGTATATCTTAAAAATTTAGGAGAAATAATAATACCCTTTATTCAATCAAGTAAACTTATTATTCTAAATAATTATTCCTTATTATCTTTAGATAATCAAAAAGATTTGATTAAGTTTATAGAAAATATAAATACTACAGCACCCATATTAATTTCTAAGTCATTAGATAATTTAGAAGAGGATATAAAATCATCTAAATATTTTAAAGAAGGTACAGCAATTAAAAAAATAAAAGCTATGATTTACAAAAAGGAGATAGTGCAATGATAAAGTGGGCTAATGTTTTTATAAGTATGATATTAGAAGCACTACCTTTTATATTAATTGGATCTATAGCATCTTCTGTTATTCAAATATATGTATCAGAGAATGTTGTAAAAAGAATTTTACCTAAAAGTAGAATTATATCTATAATTTTTGCAGCCTTTATGGGAGTTTTTATTCCAATTTGTGAATGTGCTATTGTTCCTATTGCAAGAAGTTTAATAAAAAAGGGAATTCCTATTTCAGTTGCTGTGGTTTTTATGCTTACAGTACCAATAGTAAATCCAATAGTTGTTGCTTCTACTTTTTATGCTTTTAAAGATATCAATATAGTATTAATAAGAGTTTTTGGAGGAATTATTTGTGCTATTATAATAGGATTATTAGTTGAGGTATTTACTAAAAAAAATAATCAGGTTATTAGTAATAAAAATGAATATGAAAATATCTGCGATTGTGGATGTGAAACAAGAGATTATTTTTATAATAAAACAAAGCTTAGATTATGTTTAGAACATGCAAATAAAGAGTTTTTTAATATATTAAGATACTACATAGTTGGATCATTTTTATCTAGCTTGTTTGTTGTATTAGTTAAGGAAGAGTTTATAGGTAAATATTCTAAGGGGGTAATACTTCCTATAATTATAATGATGTTATTAGCATTTTTATTATCCTTATGTTCGGAGGCTGATGCTTTTATTGCTAAGGGGTTTTTAGATTACTTTGGTATTCCTGCTGTTTCAGCATTTTTAATTTTAGGTCCTATGTTAGATTTAAAAAATGCTATAATTATTTCCTCATACTTCAAAAGGAAATTTGCAGTTAAAATAATTTCAATAATAGTATTAATTGTACTAGCTTTTTCAGTAAGCTTAAGCTTTATATTTTAGGAGGTTAGTATGAGAAAATTTAATGTTGAAGAATTTATATGGTTACTTATATTAATTTTATTAACTACTTATATAGGTTATTTAATGCTATCTAAAGAAGTTTATAATTATTTAAGTATAAAAACTGCAAAAAATTTATATATAGTACTTGTGATTTTACCTATATTAATTATTGTTCAAGCTATGAAGGTTATAAGCTTTAATTCTCGAACAGATACATCATTAAAATTTATACCAGTAATATTTACATTAATAATAGGGGTTTTGCTTTTATTAAGAGGGTATATCTATAAGGATAATAACAATAATTTATCAAGCTTTAATAATTTATTTGCCAAGGATGCCATAGAAATTAATCATGAAACACATCATATTTTAGAAGATTTAGAAGTAGAAGGTGAAGAATATTTAGATAAACGTATTATTTTTACTGGGGTTGTTTATAAGTATGAAGGAGATAAATTTATATTAGGCAGAGAAGAAATGAATTGTTGTGCAGCAGATTCATATATTATAGGAGTTAAAACCTTATCAAAAGATAAGTTTAAAGAAGGTCAATGGATAAAGGTTGTTGGAAAAATATCCTTTGATGGTGAGTATTATTTACAAGTAGAAGAATATATAAAAATTAACCCACCAAGTAATATATACTTCTAATAAAGATATTAAATAAAGTAAGATAAAGTAAAGGAGCTGCTTAGGCAGCTCTATTTTATATTAGGCTCAACATGAATAATTAAATCTACTTTTTTATCTAGCTTAGTATTTAATGTACTTTCGATTTCATGAACAAGGGTATGAGCTTCATCCACATTCAAATTTGAATCTACTTTTATATGCATATCTAAGAAAATATAATCATTATAACCTCTAGATCTTATATTATGGACATCTTCAATAGCCTTAAATTCTTTAAGAATATTAGTTATTACATCTTCTTCTATAATAACCTTATCTGTTAAAGCTGAAATATTATTTTTTATTATTTCATAGGATGCATGGAAAATAAAAAAGGATACTATAAAGGATGCTAATATATCTACTATTGGGGGAAGTCCTAGCTTTATTGTAAGTAATGCTAGTAAAACACCTATTGATATAAAAATATCACTTTTAGTATGAAGAGAATCTGCTATTAAAAGATTACTATTAAGTTTGTGACCTTGATTATTTTCGTATATTGCAACAAAGATATTGATAATTAATGTTATTAATATTATAACTAAGCTTTCTATAGTAATATTCATTTCAGAGGTTACAAATATCTTTACTATTGAGGTTTTAATAACATTAAAGCCTAAAACTAGTAACATTAATCCAATGATAATACTAGATATAGTTTCAAATTTTTTATGACCATAAGGATGTTCTGTATCTTTAGGCTTTGAAGCTAGAGTAATACCTATTATACCTACTATATTTGATGCACTATCAGAAATAGAATGAAAGCCATCAGCCATAACACTAGAGCTATTAATTACAAAGCCCACTAAAACTTTAGAGATTGCAACAAATAAATTAGCTAATAAAAGAATAGCTAGAATTTTTTTTACTTTTATATAGGTAGCTTCGATTTTAATCTCTCCTTTTAAGTAATATATTCTATAGTATTCTTAGAGAGTTTAAAAGTTACTATATAGAATAAAATGTATTTATGAATACTAATTGGATAAACTAATGATGAAATTTACTAAAGGTTGGTGTTTTAAAATGACGATGATAAATTTTACTATATTTAATTTTATTCTATATTCTATAATAGGCTATTATATTGAAGGAATTTATAGTTATATTATTAGTGGAAAATTTAAAAAGGAAGGTTTTTTAAAGGGGCCTTATAAGCCAATGTATGGAATAGCTTTTACTATTTTAATTTTAATAGATTATTATTATAATTTAAGTATTTTAAGTAGATTTACTTTATATTTAATTGTACCAACATCTGTAGAATTTATTACTGGATATTTACTTCTAAAAGTATTTAATGAAAGATATTGGGATTATTCAAGCTTAAAATTCAATTATAAAGGGTTAATAACTTTAAAATTTTCAATCTATTGGTCTATTTTATGCTATATAGGTATAAGGTTAATAGCACCAATTATTAATAACTTTTATTTAAGCTTAGAAAATTTATTTAGAATATCTAATATTTTTATATTATTAATTATGACTATAGATTTTATTTATACTATAAATATTAAGTTTAATATTAAAAAAACAAGGTTGCTTAATTCATAGTATTTTTATATGATATAGTTAAGAAATTAATTTATAAAAGGAGAGTAATATGTCATTTGAATTATTAGATACAAAAGAAACAAAAGCTGATGAGGGAAGAAGTTGCATAATTTTATGTAATTTTAATGTGAAAGAAGTTAAAACTTTAAGCAATTTAGCAGGAATGCTTGGAATAAGAGACAAGGTTGTAATTAACTATAAAAATGGAAATACCTTAGTTAAAGAGATTATTAATGGAAACATATTAAATGATGCTGAAGATGGAATAAAAAATAAAGCTATAATTTTCAATAATATTCCAGGTGCAAAAATTGGATTACTTATAAATAACCTGAAAAAATTTAGACTTAATAATGTTTTAAAGGCTACAGTTACAGAAACATCAAAGGAATGGACAGTAGATGTATTATTAAAGAACTTAGTAGCAGAAAAGATAGCAATGCAATCAGGTAAAGAATACGAACACGAAGAATAATTAAGAAATAACATAGTGTGTGGACCTTAATACCTAGTATATCTGAACATAGCTATTAGAAATTGAGAAATTAATTATATTTAAATTACAAAAAGATACATACTATCTTATGACAACTTTGAGTGTTAGGCGGAGTAAGTAAGATAGTATGTATCTTTTTTAGATTTCCTTCATTACAGCTACAGCTAATAATCTAGGACCTGAATGTATACCAACGGCAGGAGTAATTGTACCTTTATAAATAAAAGTGATGTTTTTATGTTCTTGCAAGGTAGCTTTAAGTTTTTCTGCTTCTTCATGCATAGTACCAGTCATTATAATAACTTTACTTTTACCCTTATCTAAGATATTAGATGCTAAAGAAATAAGTTTATTAAAGGCTTGTTTTGATCCTCTGGCTTTAGTAAAAGTTGTATAAGTACCATCTTCATCCATAGTGATTATAGGCTTTAAATTAAGCAGTTGCCCAATACCACCAGAAACCTTTCCGATTCTTCCACCTTTTATTAAATATTCTAAGGTATCTACTGTGAAATACATCCATAAGTTTTCTCTTATCTTTGGAATCTTATTACAAATATATTCGAAGCTTTTATTAGCTTCTATCATTTTACCAACTTCAATTACAATTAGTCCAACAGCCATAGATAATACTTTTGTATCAAAAATGAATGTATTAATACTATTGTAATTTTCACTTGCAAGTCTAAAGCTATTTATAGTTCCAGATAAGCCTGAAGAAACAGGCAAAACAATTGCATGAGTATAGCCATCTCTAACTAATTCATCATATAAAATAGAAACATCATCAACAGAAGGCATTGAGGTAGTAGGTAGTTCATCTGGTAATTTAGCATAAACCTCTTCAGGTGTAATATTAATTCCATCAATATATTCTTTAGTTTTATATAGTATTTTTAAAGAAACTATTTTAACATTGTATTTTTGTATATATTCTTTAGGTAATCCACAAGTACTATCTGTAATCAAAGCAATTTTATTCATATTAACATTCCTTTCTATTGAGTATATTAATAAGATATCATAAAATTATTGTATATACAATATATAGTTTTTAAAACTAGATGATATTTTATTTGTGTAACAGTATCATAAAAGTAACTTATTCTATTAATATGAATGTTATGATATATTAATAAAAAAGGAAAGGAGTGGTTTAGTGAATTATTTTATACTTTTCTTAGAGGGAATACTAACCTTTATTTCACCTTGTATATTGCCTATGCTTCCTATATATATTTCATATTTTATTGGGGAAGATGAAAGTAAAAATAATAAAGCTTTAATTAATTCTATAGGCTTTGTAGTTGGATTTTCAATGATATTTACTGTTTTAGGGGCTGCTGCAGGAAGCTTTGGAGTTTTTATACAAAACTATATGAAACTATTTAATATAATAGCAGGTATATTATTAATAGTTTTTGGATTAAATTATATTGGTATATTTAAAATTACTTTTTTAGAAAGGAGCTTTAAATTAAATAATAAAGCCAATTTAAATAAATTAAATTTAATATCATCTACTTTATTTGGTATTATATTTGCAATTGGCTGGACTCCATGTGTAGGAACTTTTCTAGGTGCTGCTTTAATGATTGCAGCTAATTCACAAGATACTATGAAGGGAATATTAATGCTTATATCCTATAGTTTAGGACTTGGAATACCATTTATAATATCAGCTCTGTTAATTGAGAATTTAAAGAGTGCCTTTAAGTTTATTAAAAGAAATTATAAGATAATAAATACTATATCAGGAATATTGCTTATAGTAATTGGATTAATGATGATGACTGGATATTTAAACTTATTATTATCTTGGTTAACATTTAATTAGGAGGTAAATTTTATGAAGGATAAAATGAAAATAGTTGTACTTATAGTTTCCTTAGTGTTATTAGTAGTTATAGTGAAGTTTGGATATGGATACTTATCAGGTAAATACTTACCTAATGATAGTGATTCATTACAAACAGTGATAAAAGAAGCAAAAGATTTTACTGTATATGATGAAGATGGTAATAAGGTTAAATTATCAGATTTTAAGAATAAAAAGCCAGTAGTAATAAACATATGGGCTAGTTGGTGTGGACCTTGTCAAGAAGAAATGCCATATTTTGAAGAAGCAATAAAGAAATATGGTGATGAGGTTGAAATACTTATGATTAATTTAACTGATGGAAAGAGAGAGACAAAGGATAAAGCATTAAAGTTTTTAAAGGACAACAACTTAGAAATGAATATACTATTTGATGAAGACCTTAATGCTTCCAATACTTATAATATTAAAGGGATACCTAGAACCATATTTGTAAATGTAGATGGTGAAATAACCTATGATAGAGAAGGCTTAATAGATAAAGATTTGTTATTTAAAAATATTGAAAAACTTATAGAGTAATAAAATAAGAAGGATTTGAAGGAATTTGAAGTAGATTAATTATCTACCAAAATAATATTTCTATCCTTCTATTTTTTTAGTAATATATTAATATAATATTAAATTATGGGGTGAGAGATATGGATAGCAAAAAGTTGCTAGGATTAATAAAAAAAGAAGAAGGTATAAAGTTAGATTTTAAATTAAAGCTATCCTTAGAGCATGAAAGTAGTAAAAAAGAGCTAGCAAAGGATGTTTGTGCTATAGCTAATTCAAGAGGTGGGAGAGGTTATATAGTAATAGGAATTGAAGATAAATCTAAAAGAATAGTTGGTTTAGAAGATAATGAAATTATTATTGAAGAGCAAGTACAACAAATAATTACATCAAGGTGTGAGCCACCAATTCCAATTTCAGTAGATAATTTATTAATAGAAAATAAAAAGCTTTCTGTAATTACAATTTATGATGGAGAACAAAAACCATATCAGGTAAGAGAAAATGGTGCATTTTACATAAGAAGAGGCTCTACTACTGATACAATGAGAAAGCAAGAGTTATTGGAAGCCTTTGAAGAAAATTTAGATTTCTTTATAGAAACATCAATGATAGTTAAAAGCAATATAAGCTTTTTAGATGGTGAAATATACAAAACTTATTTTCAAAAAAAGGGTATAGAAATAAATGAAGAAAACAAGGAATTTTTGCTTGAAACCTCTAGAATTATTTCAAGAGATAAGGACAGTGGAGAATTAAATTGCACTTTAGGAGGATTATTAATTTTTTCAAATGTTAATAGTCTGTGGTTGCCTCATAATATTATTAGAATAAATAATAAAGTGAACCCTCACAAAAATGAAGTGATAATAATTCAAGGGAATGTACTAAATATGATTGATAAAGCTACAAAGGAAATCTCAGAGATTGTACCAAGTGATTATCCTATAAATGCAATAAATGAAGCTGTTAATAATGCAGTGTTATATAGAGATTATTCTGCTTTTGATAAAATTATTGATATTTATATTGGGATTAAAGAAATAATTATTACAAGTCCAGGAGCTATAACGAGAAAGAATAGATCAATTAATGATATGAATCAAAGTAAGAGGAATATGTGGTTATATGAAAAGTTAATAACACTAGATGATAATAAAAGATTTTTAAATAATGGACAAGGCTTATTAAGAATAAAAAAGTCTTTCAATAATAAAAAAGTTAGATTTGTTAATTCGGCCAAAGAAGATTATTTTAAAGTAGTTTTACCTGGTATAATGAATTTTAATAAATAAATATGCTAGGTTTGTGACTTTATCACAAACCTAGCATATTTATTATTTTATAATAATGGAGAGGTGATGATATTGAAAAAATTATATGTTATAGTGATTATGATTTTAAGCGTTTTTATAATTTCAGGTTGTTCTACAGTAATGAAGGAGGATGTCACAAAAAGTACTGAAAATAGTAGCGTGATGAAAATGACTGCAAAAGAAGCAAAAGCAGAAATAGATAAAGGTGATGTTATAATATTAGATGTTAGAACTAATGAGGAGTATATTAGTGGACATATAGAAAATAGCATATTAATTCCAGTTAATGAAATAGAAAAAGAAGTAGAAAATATACTTAAAGACAAGGAACAAAAAGTATTAATTTATTGTAGAAGTGGAAATAGAAGTAGCCAAGCAGCTAAATTGTTAGTGAAGATGGGATATACTAATGTTTATGATTTTGGTGGTATAAAAGATTGGCCATATGAAATAGTAAAATAAATATATTATTTAAATATCTTTCATATTATGATATAATAATCATTACTAAATAATAATATATAGTTATAGAAGTAAGGAGTTTAGTTATGAATAGTAAAGTGGAATTAGTATATGAAAACAATGAGTATGTAGTTAAAGTAAATAATTCAATTATAAATAAGGGAAATGATTTAGAAAAGGCATACGAGCAATTTAAAACTGTAATAAGTAATAATAAATCATCAGAAGCAAGAGCCTGGGATGATATAGTTGAAAAGTTTACAGGTTTAAATAATAAGGATTTAGAAATTAATAATGAATATAGAACTATGACTTATGGAAATATGAAGTATTTTTATAATATGGGAAAAGTGTTTTACATGGCTAATGGACAAATGGTACCTTTAATTGGAGGGTATGGCCTATTTAAGTTTACTTTACATGAAGTATGCAAAGGTGATTTAGAAAAAGCAAATGAATTTATAGAGTTTTGTAAGGATGTTATGTTAACAGATGTAAATTATAGAGTTACTGATTCAAGTATAATAGTTTCCAGTGCAAGCTTTAACTATGGTTCAGCAGAATATAATTTTTCAAGTGGAAAAATTAATAAAGGAGCATCTATAACAAAAGGGACTTTTGAAGAGTTTAAGACTTATGTATTAGATATTATTAGAAAAAAATAATGATAAGCTAAAAAGAATCATTTAACATGATTCTTCAGACTGTAGACAAAAAGGATATTTTCAAGAGTGAAAATATCCTTTT
>ERZ857998.2463-NODE-2463-length-17228-cov-3.332848_pt1 | contig 17228 bp, 19 predicted proteins | sample MGYA00519954_ERZ857998 | MGnify/ENA primary metagenome ERZ857998 (study PRJEB31778, sample SAMEA3449424) | human gut metagenome | biome: human gut; feature: human-associated habitat; material: faeces | place: United Kingdom | collected 2010/2012 ...
CCACACGATACTTACCATCAAAATGATTACTGAGTTCCATATCGTATGCTATGCTACCAAATGCTTTGTGGATAAAGCCAAGCTGAGGCACTTTACTCAACAAACAGAGAGTCGGATTGAAGATGCGAGTCTGCCACATCTTGTTGCCAACAGCCTTAGCGATATCAGCTACAATCTTGCTTGTCTCAATATAGCACTCCTGCTGAGGATAATAAATACCGCCCTTATTATTCTCGATGATCAAATAAATCAGTTCACACAAATTATCTACATACACCATGCTCTGTTTATTCTCTATCTTCGGGAAGACAGGTACCTTCTTAGCGAAGTTCACCAGACGAGGGAAATTATCGCGTGCATATTCGCTGTAAATCAAAGGCGGACGCATGATGGCCACCTGGAATATATCATCTACCAATTCCTGCAAGCCTCTCTCTGCCATCATCTTGCTTTTGCCATATACTGTAGACTCAGAAGGAACAGTCTCAGCAGTAATCAGTTTTTCCTCGCCCAATCCACTCATATCGCCATATACAATTTGGCTGCTCATCTGGACAAACAATGGTACACCTTCTGCCTTTGCCTTAGCAGCAATATTAATCGGAAGCTGACCATTGACCGCATAGTATAATTCTTCAGAACCCTGTCGCGCATTGGCATGAGCAAGTCCGCTCACATTATATACAGCATCATAACCGTAGAAATCAGCTTCCGCCCATTTACTGTTCATGCTATCCACTGCATCAATCTGCCAGTCAGGATAGTTCTTATTGATATATTCAGTGAACTTACCACCGATATAACCTCCGACGCCAACGAGTATTACTTTCTTCATAACTACCGATTACTTAAAGTTCTCCCAATTCTTAATCACTTCATCCCAAGGGCCACGGTCTTCCTTGTCGTAGATATACACACACTTAGCATCTTTGAAGTCGCGAAGCCACTCAGCGATAGAGCACATACCGCCCTCTACACGCTTTGCGTAATCGATCACCTCACTCATACTGGTGAACGGTTCAAACTCCTTGCGGTCAGCAGGGTCGATGCAACCGCTCTCCATACCCTTGATCCAAAGATAAGGAAGAGGCATACCGGCAAATTTGCAGGTAGGATTCCAAGCAGAAGCACGGAAATTAGTCTCCATGAAGTAGAGAGTGCCATCCTTGTCAATCAGGAACTCCACTTCAAATACGCCCTCAAAGCCAATCTCCTCGAACATTGCCTGAAGCTTCTTCTCCATCTCCTTGTCCTCGAACATCTTCACATCATGATAAGGGCTGTAGTAACCCTGAATGAGATACTTCCACTTCATCTCAGTGATAATCTGCATCTCTTTACCCTTGTTGATGGTGTAACCTTCCAAAGCTATCTCGTTCTGCTTATCCACGAAGTGCTGAACCATCACGAGCGGAGAGGTGATCTTTTCCATAGCGTCTTTTAGCTCCTGCTCATTTAGGCAAACGAATACGTCAAATTTCCAGCTGCCGGAGTTAGGCGAAATATCCTTGGTGATGATGGGATACCAAAGATCAGCAGGAATAGGATCTCCCTTCTTGATGACATATGAATCCAGCACGTTAAATCCATGCCGCTTTGCACATTGCTGAATCTCGTACTTGTCCATGAACTCATTGATGCGACCATTGCGACCAGCATTGTAAGTTATGAACTTATCCTTCCACTCATCAAAGTGGAGATCGAAGTAACCTACCGACTTATCGTCAGAGAATACGATATAAGGCTTAATTTCCTCATCACCGTACTTCTCCATAAGGAGTTCATAACCTTCCTCTACCGAATTCACACGATGAAGTTCAGAGATATACTTGCTCTTGGCAGCTACTTCATAGCGACGCTTTACTGAAATATACACTGGATTCACGTCATTCTCACCAAGGGCGCGAATCATGTTCAGCGGATTGTAGTGCTCTAATGCGAACACGATGACCAAATGGCCATTGTATCTGTTATTCATTGCTGTATATTTTTATCTTATTTACCATCTTTGTACACATTTTTCCCAAGGACAACAGTAGAGATAATACTAAAGAAAGTCTTCACATCAAGTACAAGAGACATTCTGTCCACATACTCTACATCCATCTCAAACTGAGTTTCGCGATCTGCAGTAGCCCTCAAGTCAAGATCCACTGTACAGAATATTCCAGGAAGCACATCATAGCGCTCGCAGAAGCGAGCATTGTCCTTGTATGGTTCAAACTCAAAATCAAGAATAGGACGAGGACCAATGATTGCCATCGTTCCGTTTAGAATATTGAACATCTGAGGAAGCTCATCGAGAGAGGTTCTGCGGAGAAACGCACCCACCTTAGTGATACGGAAGTCTGTTTCAGATGTAGCCACACCACCCTTCTCAAAAGCTCCCTGACACATGGTACGAAACTTGTATACAGTGAATGTCTTCTGGTTCTTACCAAGGCGTTTCTGCTTGAAGAGTGCAGGCCCCTTACTATCACACCTGATGACGATAACGATAATAATCATCGGAATGGCACACACGGTCAAGCCACAAAGTGCCAAGATGATCGAAATCAGTTTCTTGAAAAAATGTCTGTACATATATCATTTAAATTTAATAATTATTCAAGTACTAAAATGAGGCTATCATTCAAGAAATTGTAGTACTTGAAGACCATCAAAGGTAGCAGATCTAAAGCGCTAAAGCACTAGCAAAACTGAGTTCCACTTTGCTCTTTATTTCATTATCAAATATTTATCCACATGAAATTAGCATAACGTCAAAGAGGACTAAAGCAAAGGACGGTTTCCTGTTCATATAGAGCAGATAGCTCACTACAAGCAGGAATCCATTCCTTACCTTATTGAATTTGGCTAGTACCACCCAATACAACAGAAAGATGAAAGGGAATATCAACGAGAAATTGAAACTATCAAATACCATAGGTTATGTACAATTACTTCTTCTCTACTCCCCACTCGGTAAGTATCTCTTCAATCCTCTTTGGTATAGTGCACTCGAAGTCATTTGATCGTGGAACAAATCCGTCAAGTTTATCCCATGCATCCACGATAGAATATGTACCATCAAGTATATAACCTCCTTCTGTCAGTTTACGCACAAGCTCTGTCTGATGATCATCATCCATCTCACTGTACTTATACAGACGCGCTACAGCAATAGTTTTCTTTCCCTTTTTGATACTACTGAAGAGTGCGCCACTACCTGCATGGGTTATGATTACATCAGCTTCCTGAATGTATTTTTGGTAATCTACCTCCAATACATACTCGAAGCACTTAACGCCTTTCGGTCTGTAGCGGGAGTTACCTACCTGAGCTATCACCTCATCGGTAATACCTCTTTTTTCAATCAACTGCTCCACCATCTTGAGGCAACGGGAGAAATCGTTACCCTGAGTACCCAATGTTATGTATATCATATCCTATCAGTTTTATACAAGGGTTCCACAATACTCCGCATTCGGATAGACAGTCTTCATTTCTGGCCACTGAACAAAAATCCAGTCAGCTACCTTACCCACAATCTTGCCAGTCAATGTCTTACTATAGACCTTTGCTCTCGTCTCAATAAAAATGAGTTTCGATCCTCTGAGTTTACCATAAAGAAAGAATGGCACAGCAATATTACTACCCGTTGAGATAATTACTGCTGGCCTATATTTTTTCCACAGCTTAATGCACTCTGCAAACAGAACCACATAACTGGTCAGAGCTTGGATTTTCAAGATCTCATTCTTTCCTTTCTTCCTCTGCTCCTCTCTACGGTTAGCCATGCTCATTGCATAGTCCACTACCCCTACGTTTTTGAGAGCAGGTGTATTTTCCTTTTTGGCGAGTATGTTATCAGAGATAAGTACTGTGTCGTACTCGTCAAAGAGTTGCTTTAATGCCATCACTTGGCTGAAATGTCCGCCTTGGTTGCAAGCGAACATTACTGTATTACTTAGTTTTGACATATATAGTTATTTATCTTATTCTCAATGAAATACATTTACATTCTCAATCTCTAACAGTTCGTAACCCTTGCAGCAGAGATAGCAATGCCTATCTTATCAATGCAGTACTGAGCGAGTTCTTTGCTCACATATATTTTACAGATAAATGGCCCACATACATTATAAAGATTCTCACCAATTTATCCTCAGAGCGCTCGAACTCATTCTCGGAATCACATACGCTATTAAATACATCTAAATAGAATTCAAACTCCATCCCCTTTTGCATAGCGGATAAAGGAAACGACAACAATATCGTTCCAATAAAGATAACATATGCAAATACTTATCTCATAAAATGTTTATTTCGACTGCTGCATCTTATTGAAAGTATCTCATTATAATTCCGGTTTATCGTAGGCAACAATATGTTTTCTCTTCTTGACAAGGTCATCAAAATTGCCTATCACCTTATATGGAAAACCTGCAACTACACTATTATCAAGAATGCCCTTCGTAACAATGGGACCGGCTCCAATGATGACGTTTACCCCAATCTTCACGTTGAATAGAATCTGCATACCACTTCCAATCATCACATTGTCTCCAATTTCAATATATCCAAGAGTGCGTTGGAACTTATTGGTACCATACTTTCGATTGAGCATGTACGGATTGTATCATGATTCACAAAGGTCATATCAACCGTAACAAATACATTATTGCCTATTGAAATCAATTTAGGATCAGCGTAATAGCATCTTGATTTCCCCAAAAACTCATCCCCAATATGACTATTTTTTTGCATGTTTCTGAATAAAACGCGAGCGCATCAATTGCGTTGGCAAACAAAAGAAATACAGTTTTTTCAGAACCCTTTTAATACCAACTTCGTTCATTAGATTTATATTTTTAGAGTTTAACAATCTTGCCCATATCTAGGAGAACCTTAGGAGCAAGATAATCCATAAAGCCTCCAAGAGATGTAAAAGTCAGTTCTCCGAAATATATCTTGCCATCTACCTCATATAAATCAACTCGAAGGATTGAAAATTCTGCAGAAAGTTTAGATGCCACCTCAAGCATATATTCGAAACTTTTTGGCTTTGGTAAAGATTCCTTACCCTGTCTGTAGTGTTCAGTAAAAACTGACCATTCAGGATGATAATTCCAGCTTAAGTCATATATGCCAGTATCAGTTCCATGACTATTTCTGTTCCATGCGCACCATACACAATATGGTTTGCCATTTAGACACCATATCTTATAGTCTATCAACGAGGAAGTCTTGATAGATTGCTTGTTGATATTTAGAAGTTCTTCAGCAATAACGCAAGGCTGAATTTTGGCATAGTGAGGTTCACCGGTTACGTCTCCATATTTAGTTGAGACAAGCTTATCGTATGTATCCACAACAGCGGCCTTGTCGAGCTTATCTTTATCACGACAAATCAAGATATCGCCACATCCATTGTTCACCTTCAATACAAACTGATTAGGTAGTGTGTTCCAATCGATATCACTTGCCTTATCCCAACGGCCATATAACTTCACCAGCGTATCTTCGAGTCCTAAGGACTCAACATACTCACGCACCTTGTACTTATCAGCCAAATCTGTCCATCGGCTGGTGTCGCCATAAAATTTAATCCAATTGATCTTTTCATTGATATCGGTAGGATGCTCGTAGTCCGGCATCTTGTGAAACTTATAGAAGTGCTTCAAGCGAGCCACCTGAATGGGTTTCAGCAGATGAAGTTTGCAAAGCAAATCCACAACTGCAAGAATAATTTTCTTCTTCATAACCGGAAATTATAAAATATTTATCTCTTTCAATAATTCTGTTGTAATGACGTTCTTTACATCATAGTCATATGCAGCTTTTTGGCACTCTTTGGACATAGCATAAAGATCAAATTCACCATTGATGCAGGATTTCATCTTCTCAGCCAAAGCCGCCGAATCATGAACTGGGATAAAGATCGCAGTCTTGCCTTCTTTCAGGAAGTACTTATTGTGCATCCAATCCGTAGCAATCATTGGCAGCCCACTAATTTGAGCATCGATAAAAATGCCTGCAAAACCTTCTCCTAACCAAAATGTAGGAAATAGCATCATGTCGTATTTGCTCAACGTATCGTATCCCGCATTCTCTCGCAAATTGAGGAAGCCTGCATATTGCACATTGTCCAATTCTGAAACAGAGCTTAGGTAGTGCTCCTTGTATTCGTCATCTATCTTTCCATAGAAGTCTATCTCGAATCGATTCTGCAGCCTCTGAACATTCAGTTGACGTGCTGCCTCCAAAATGTAATCACAGCCCTTCTGTGGTATGATTCGGCTCAAATAAACGAAGCGTATCTTCCTGTCCAAATACACATCTTTTTTCCAGTTAATGTTCGGATAGTAGGCGATTGGCTTGAAGTTCGGCACCACTCTCACATCCCTAATACCACACTCATCAAGCTGCTGCTTCATGAGGGGACTTTCTACTAAAGTATGATCGATGATTTTGATTACCTCTCTATCAAAAAATCCGTTCTTAACTCTCTCTCCGAACAAGCCACCGATCACCCAATGAACCGTCTTCTGCTTCCAACCAACAAAGTACATCATCCTCATCATTGGATAAGTATTAGTCGCTGTAGAAGAAAATAGAATGGTATCTTTCTTATGAGCGATCAGATTCCACGCAAGCTGCAGAAATACCCATGGGCGTTTTCGCCAACCTTTGATATCAATAATACGACACTTGACTCCAAGTTCTATCAATCTCTGAATCATCAATTGGTTCTTCATGGTCTCACCGCAGTCAGCGGATCTTCCATGATTGATCCAGCCAATTACTATGGCTCCATTTGTTGCTTTGTTACGTCCCATATTTTAAGCTGCTAATCGATACAGGATGAAATTTAAGTTATTAGCGCATTTTACCCCACCAAAGCTTATATTACTGATATTCGGCATATTATATTTTTCATCAATTCTTCTTTAATTGTATCTTGCAAATAGTCTTGACTGATTTTGTAACCAACTTCACCATATTGACATCTGACAGTATCATTATAAACCATTGTCCTGATATCTCTTCACTACTAACAGGAGTAATGTACAATCCAGTCTCGTGATCTTTTACGATGGACAGTATAGCATCGACATTTGTCACAATCACAGGTTTGTGATAAGACTCAGCTTCAAGGATAGAGATAGGCACAGCTTCAATAAATGAAGGAAGAATATATACATCTACTAATGTTCAACAAATACTACTTCTTTTCCTTGTCAACCTATCCCTCAAACTTAACGAACGTCTCAATTTCTATTTTTTAACAATAGAACATTTTCAAATATATTGTTGTAAATCATACAAACACTTACTCATTAAAGTACTCCACATATTTCCTTGCACACTCTGCTATCATATAAGGACTGTTATCCTTCATACTCATAGCATTCGCCTTTATCTTATCGTAATTATCAATAGCTCTAGACAGAGCATCTTTGTAATCCTCCAAGCTATGCGCCTTACTAAGGAATCCATTGACACCATTCTTTATTAAATCAACAGCACCACAAACAGAAGTGCTCACAGCAGGTACTCCTGCTAGGCTTGCTTCAAGAAGCGTAATAGGCATTCCTTCAAAATCAGAGGACAAGCAGAAAATGTCGGCATTCAGCATATAGTCTGCCACATTCTTCCTTGACCCAATAAAATGAATCCTATCACAAGCCATGGATACAAATGACTGACCTTCTGGAGTATCAAATCCTACACCTATGACAACTAAATCAATGTTGCGTCCTTCTTGAACGAGTGCATTCACAGATTCTATCAATAGCTTCTGATTCTTTACCGGATGACATCTTGCTACATGAATCAATAGTCGGGAAGACTCATTGCTTTTAAGATGGTTCATCTCATTATTTACCGATTCAAATAGACACGTAGCAATGATAGGAGCTCGTCCATTTGTAATGCAACGAATAGGTGTATGCGGATAGAAGACCTTGAAATCATTGTAGTTCTTCTCTGAGAGACAAGACAACTTAAATCTGCCCAATCTACCTAAAGAATTACAGTAAAACTTAAGCAATCCTTTATCGTATCCATTATGCAGATCACTATGTACAGAGAAATAAACTTTTTTTAAGAGAGAATGTAAACCTATTGCTAATGCACTATATTCCAGTGTTGGTATCATATGTACATGAATTACATCCGGATTGATTTTCCTCAATGCAGTATAAACCTTCCACTGGCTTGATAATTTCGGACCATTGGGAAGCCCTAAATTCACATAGTGAACACAATCAGAAACCTCTGACTTATAAAAGTTTCTGACCTCTGAATCCTTCTGATCATCTAAAATGGTGACAAGGTACACATCATTCTCTTTTGCCAGCTGATTGCTCAAATCAACCACAAAGCGTTCAGCACCTCCACCAGCTAAGAATGTTATGAGTTCTACTATTTTCATTATTACTCTTTCTCCACTATTTTAATCACTTTTGCAGGAACACCTGCAGCAACAGAATAGGGCGGAATATCTTTTGTAACTACAGCCCCTGCACCAATCTTAGAGCGTGATCCTATTCTTACATTCTCAACAAGGCAAACATTGGGACCAATATATACGTTATCTTCAATTATTGCAGGAGTTCCAAAATTAGAACCAATCGTCAAGAATTGACTAATATTCACATTCTCTCCTATGATAGTTTTAGGATGTATTATAATCCCAACACCATGGCCAATATAGAGGCCTCCTCCAATCTTAGTGCATGAATGAATCTGGATTCCGAATTTTGACTGCAAATGGTGAAGTACTAATTTAGGTACAATTCCTAAAATTCCTGATATACTTGCCAATCGTAGCCAAACTGTATAACGGAACCCTCGTTCTAAATAATATATCTTCATGAATCTCAAGAATTTACTCCCTATTTGATTTCCATTCACATAGCGCCTATAATCGGCCTTCATCAAAGCTATGCATTCATTAAAATTCATAACATATCAGTTTACCAATAAATAATTGATTTAATTAGATTCTTGAGAATCTCAAGATAATCAGAAAACTTCAATCGCTTGCGTTCTTTCATCTTGCTAATGTATTCAAACCCCAATTTATATTGTCTATGTGCCAAAGCCTGACGTACAATCCAAAGATACCTAAAAGCATAAACTTCGTTCTTTCTTGGCATGGCTTCAATATCCTGTGCCATTTCATTGATATAGAACTCCATATTAGTGGCTAACTTCTTTGGATTAACAGCATTGAAATTAGGGGTATTGTACTTACCTATCAAGCAAGAGTTCGGTTCTGCTACAGCTATCTCATATTGTCTAAAGAATCGTATACAGAACTCCCAATCTTGATGTCTCAAAAAACGCTCATCCCATCCATTTAAAGCCTCATAGGCATATCTATAAATAAGTAACGTAGATGAATTAAATGATACTTCTTCCAGCATCAATTTTTCAGCTAGATTCCCTTCTAGCTGACTGACATATTGAAAACTCTTCTTCGCATATCCAGTTTTTTCTGTATTGCAATATACTCCTGCCACCTTAGGGTTCGCAGAATGTGCTTCTTGCAAGCGAGCCACCTGCTTCTCAATCTTCGTGGGGAAGAACACATCATCGTCATCAAGATAACCAATGAACTCGCCGTTAGAAGCACGGGATCCAGTATTTCTAGCAGCAGATCCATTCTTGTTGACTTCGTGCTTGAGATAAATAATTTGGTTCTCCTCCAAATACGGAGCCAACACTTTCTCTGTTTCAAGCTGGTGCTCTGTGCCGATACCATTATCGTCAACTATGAGAATTTCTATTGGAGAATAAGTCTGTACAAGGACACTATCAATTGCGCGACATAAGTTACCGGGACGCGAATATGTAGGAATAATAATACTTACAAGTGGATTCATAAGAACATTATTTATATCTAAGATGTATATTGAGATATTCTTTAGCTGTTTTATTCAGTCCACAAACGGCAGCATTTACTCTTGCATAATTAATCTCACCTATTGCGGGGATTGTTGACATAGGAACTAACAACCTTTCGGAGATTCCTAATAACTTGAGGAGAGTAGCTGCTCTGTCAGAGTTCTTCGGAAAGGCAGTAAAAAATTGCTTATTATATATAATCGAGAAAGCCATTCCGTGGAAAGAGGAGGTAAACACAAATTCAGCACTACGAATCAAATCAACGAACTCTACAGGACTGGCATACGGATATGTATTCTTTCTTGCCCGTGACGTTACTGAGCCCACAATAGTTTTTAGTTCTAATCCTCGAGACTTTGCAAACTTCTTGATCTCCTCCAAATCAAAGGAGTTTTTATTCAAATCGTAGAAAAGTACGTATGGTTTTTTTGGTTCTAAGTTGATAGGAAAGACATAATTCCACTGTTTTGCTGATAGCAACAGCGTCGGATCGATATGTTTCTCTGCGTGAAAGCCAATGTTCTTCACGAGTTCAAACAAATCGTCCTCACGAACTGAGATTGCCCCCAATGATGCCAATAGAGTCTGCAACTGCTTCTTATCACTTTCTGAATTAGGCATGAGCCCCATGCTGGCTGCATATGATATATGGACAGGTGAATGGAAAGAGTTCTTTCCGAAATATACCGGATTATATGTATTCCCTAATCCTTTCTGCTTACGCCATATCTGGTCACTACCATAGATGATTGCATCGAAGTGATCAGAAACAGGTCTGCAGTAAATTTGGATGTAATCCTTGATGAATTTCTCGAATACAGTTTGACGTCTTCGAATCCTATGATAATTCTTCAGTTGATTCAATACGTAACAAAGCTTTCCTCGAAGGTTGTAGCTTTTGATTGTATCACGAGAGAATACTTTATACATCTTCGAATGGTACTCAGGCCAGTAATCTATAAAATAGGCTTCGTACCCCATATAGTGTAGAGCAACACGTGTAGCTGCAGCCTGAAGAAGAGCTCCATAATTATGAGCACGATGATATGTTACAATTCCGATTTTCATTTACTGAAGCTTAGAATATAATCATAGAATGTTGTAGTATCGTTACCGCCCAGTTTATACTTATAGCTCAACTTGAATATTTTTGTATCAGCAGTCATTTCATCCCACTTAACCTGTTCAAATGGTTCATTGATTACTAAGAAGAGATCATAAAGATGAGTATTGCTTACTGGGATAGAATCAATAATTTGTTTTACTGCGGGGATATTCTCATAACCAATGCGGATGATATGTTGTTGGGTGAAATAGTCAATAGTGAAATCGTACAACTCATAATATTTACACATTGCATCAAAAACGAAGCTATTAACGATATTTCCCTTCTTTCCATATTGGATAAAGCTTGACCACTTACAACCTGAAATGACCTGTCCTATCTGAAACGGCTTTACTATACGTCCAAGATTTGCAGACCAATAGTCATTTTCTATAGTTATAGAATCATAATAACCTGATATAGTAAAAATGGTAGCATCCATCCAAAGACCTCCTTGCTGAGCTAATAGCCCTTGTCTAAGAATATCTGTAAACTGCTGAATTGGAATGATTCCCTTCTGTTTCTTTTTCAAGATGACATCCGGAATTCGTACATATTGCAGAAAGTTATCTTCAGTAATCAGTATCACCTCACAGTTTTCAGGCGAGTTTGCCTTAAGTTGCAGAAAGCAAAACTTACAAAAATCAGGCATATTATCGTAGCCTTGCCACCAGCAAACCCATATTTTGTTATTCCCATCATTACAAACTTCAGGAATATGATTCTGATAATGCTCAACAATAAATAAAAGTTTCTTCTTGAGGAATCTGGAAACGATAGTTATAAAAGAGTTTGAGTTGTTATGATAACGATCCCAAATCTCAAAATTTACAAGCAAGCAAGTTGCAAAAATGAGGTTAGTGTCTTTAATTGCAGATTTATAAAAAACCCAATGTTTTTTGATTTTTTCTTTATCCATATGAATAACTTATTTCTGTGATTGTTCGTGATTACGGTTTTGTGACTCTATCTCGTCACGACCTTTTGTACTGATATCCCTTGCAGGAACACCTGCAATACAGATATTTGGTTCAGTGAAGCTTCTTCCTACAACTGCGTTTGCTCCTATTACAATATTAGAAGCAATCTCAATATTGCCATAAATCTTTGCTCCCGGACCTATATATACATTGTCTCCGATACGTGGCGCAAGGTATGAACTCCCAGGAAGAGTACCGATATTTACGCATGTATGCAAACGGCAGTTCTTTCCTATTCTTGCAGATCCGTTGACTACAATAGTGCCTTTGTGTGCTATAGACAGTCCCTCTTCGAAGTTATTGGGGTGAATCTCAAAGCCACAAATGAGACCAAGTATCTGATATTTGCAGTAATAGTACTTTCTAACAATCCCCCCCCCAGTATTGATATAATACTCCAATTTACGCAAACAAATTTGATATTTCCAAATGAAATCAAAAAGATCAGGTTTGCGTCTCTTTCGTCCGAGGGCCTTCTTGTCAGCCTCCAAATATCTGTTTAAAGAATTCTTGTCTGTTATCATATTGCTTATCTCTTTATTATAGATTTCATTTTAGTCATAACCATATTCCTTTCATCATTTGTCAAGCCTATGAAATACACCGATAGTCCAACAGAAATAACTGAAAGGAATCCAACAATGAAGAATCGAAAATTCTCATTAGATAGGCAGAAGTGAGCCGCCAAAGGAGCAATAGTCGAAAGCAATGTAACCGTCAGAATAGAAAAAAGCGTATGGTGGACGAAATCTGCAAAAGTTAATCCTAAAATCTTCTCAACCATGATAATACGGCATACCATCGCTACAGCAGCTAAAACTATATGAACAATAAAGACTGAATATGCAGGTGCGCCTAACTTTAACACGACATAGGCTACAGGAACAATTATCAGCAGTATTGTTGAGCACAATAATTGATAATTGCGAATGCGTCCGGTAGCATGAATGGCTTTTGCGTAAGGATTGGAGATGGAATCAAAAATTGTGCTGATACATATAAGACGGAAAAAAACTGCAGTATTGTCTGGTACCTCTACCAACCACCAACCAAGAAGTGTCTCAGCCTCACACAAAATCGGTAGTGAGATAAATAACAGCATAAAATATGAAAAGCGAGCGCTGTTGCTTACCAGCTTTGCCATATAGCTGACATCACCTCGAACATATGATTTGATAATCTGAGGGTCAACAGCCATTTGGAAATTGCTGACGAATTGGATAATCATTCCTTGTACCTGAACAGCTACACCACGGGCTGCATTAATGACAGGCGTAAAAAACATACCGAGGAGCATATTTAACCCCTGGGTAAATCCCATATGGGCAAGCCCTCCCATCATTGACCATCCGGCAAAGGAGTAAATTTCTCCGACCTTCTTCCAATTAAGTTTCCATACAAAGTTGGTCTCTTCGCGGAAATTACGCCGGCAATATGCCCAATAAAGTATTGGTACAGTAGACTGAACAAAACACAAAAGGATTGCATATACCACCAACTTATCATAGGTGGTCATGTAAATCAGATAGGCCACTGCAAGTTTAGCAAAATTCTCATATATCGATATATAAGCAAATGCCTTCATACGCTCATGTGCAATAATAAGGGCATTGTAAGGGCTGCTGACAAGAGTAACTACGAGTGTTATAAGAGATAAATGAAATACCCAACGAGCAGCATCCATTCGTTCTGCGGGAATAGTAAGCTTTGACTCGATGAACCAAACGCCACCCAACTCGGCCATGATAAGTACCAAAGTACATAACACCATATATATCAACACAATGGTAGAGAAGGTCTGACGGAGTTTCTGCGTATCGCCAGTACCAAGATCAAAAGTAATGAACCTTTGTGTAGAAGATACCAAACCGGACCTCACAATGGCAAACATTGCCACAAATCCTCCAACGACATTATAGATACCAAAATCCTCAACTCCAAGAACGTCAAGAACGACACGCGAGGTGAAAAGCCCCACAGCCATAGTGACAAACATACGGATGTAGAGCATGGTGGTATTGATAACTATGCGCTTGCTATTATTTGTCTGATTAGCCATTTAGAAAGTAATCTGTTTATTCTTCAATACTGACACACAATATCCTATAAATAGAAAGAATTCGGGCTTATTAATCCAAGTACCAGAGAACTGGAGTGACATAAAGCCAAAGCAGAACAAACTGAACCAGAAGAGCAATGTATAAGTTCCGCGAGTCTTCATCACACATCTAAAAAACATATAGAAGATCAGAAGCAACAATGCTCCACCGAGATACAATCCGAAGGAAGTCAAAAACTCCACCTCGAAGTTATGAGAGTAAGCATGATCAGTAAAAAGGCGATCTCCACCGAGTCCGTATCCCAAACCTCTATCGTCTCGCTGAACAGCAGTGAGGATCTCTGTGAAGATTTCGTCTCGTCCGTTAGATTCGCTCAAATTAATCATCTGATTGGCAAGAATACTGTCAAATACTCGCGTGCTCAAACCGACATATTCTGCAATCATACTGAGAAAAAGCAGAAGAGGGGCAAGGAACTGGTATACAATAAAGCTTGCAGCTATAATAAGACATTTCTTTAATCCTGCATGTGCCTTATAACTGTGGAATAATAAGAAGTAGCCTATAATGAATGTCATCATCACGACTACAGGACCTCGTGTACCCATAAATAATAGCAAAACAATGCCAAAGAACGACAGATAGAGATCGAACTTTGATTTGAATTCAATGCCACAAATGAAGGTGTACATTATGCAGAAAAGGAATCCGTATGCTACTCCCATTTGTTCACCGCCTGCTTCCACTCCATCCTCCGCCATACCGAAATACCCCTTGGTAGCAAGGAACTGATAGGCAAGCTGCACGACAAAACCTAATCTGGCTATCAAGAGAAGCGTCAGCTTGTCTTGATCAAAATCTATAGTCCTTCCTACAAAATAAAACGACATGGTCATCCATACGAAGGATGTATAATTTTCTTGTATGAAGAGGTCTGACCGAGGATAAAGCAGAGGTGATACATATAGCAGAACTGCTACGAGTAAGTAGATAAACCAGTCAATGAAAGCAATCTTCTTAAAGAACGCGCTACCTGCCAGCAAAGCCCCAAACAGGGCCAAATAAAACTCAGCATTAGTATTCAGAAAATCCAGATGGAGCCTGTTGAAGATAGGCATGAAGAACATGGTTATGAAGGGCATCAGCGCCACCAACTTACTGAAAGATAGTGCTAACTCTCGGAATCGCAAGCTCTTCACATACGGAATAATGCGGAATTTATTGATCGTATAACTATTATCAGAATACATTTATAAACTTATTTCTTGATAATATCTTCGTCCTTTATAGGCTGAAAGCAACCTGTCTTTACTCCACACGCTACTTCCTGCTCATCAGTTGCCTCAAAAGAATGATATCTACCCATCTCTACAATAACTCCAGGAGTATGACTTCCTATCTCTATTCTCACAAATGCAACTTCATCTTCAGAGTCGCGCAAATCATACGCTTTTCTCGGACGGGAGGCCCCCACAGCCTCCTTTGCTAATTGCTCAAATAGTTCTTTGTCGAGTATCATTAAATATTTAAATCACTATTTAACCTAAATTCGGCAGGCACATCAACCTAATCTTTTTTTAAATAAAAATTCACACATAAAGATAAGACAAATCCTGCTATTGTGTATAAAATCCACCAATATCCCATTTTACAAGGAATGGGATACTTGGATAGAATATGACACTAATCTCTGTGGAACACGTCGCGCGTATATACCTTTTCCTCAACATCCTTCAAACAGTCATCAAAGCGGTTTGCAACGATGGCGTTACTCATCCTCTTGAACTTGACGAGATCATTCACTACGAGCGAACCAAAGAAACTATCACCATCAGAAAGAGTTGGCTCGTAGATAACTACATTAGCACCCTTGGCCTTAATTCGCTTCATGATACCTTGGATGGCCGACTGACGGAAATTATCAGAGTTACTCTTCATCGTGAGTCGATATACACCAATAGTTACAAGTTCTTTCTGACCGTCATATTGATTATTAGAACTGTAATCATACCAACCAGCTTTACGGAGTATAGCATCAGCAATATAGTCTTTTCTTGTACGGTTACTTTCTACAATAGCAGTCATCATGTTTTGAGGTACATCCTGATAATTGGCTAACAGTTGTTTCGTATCTTTCGGCAAACAATAACCGCCATAACCAAACGATGGATTATTATAATGTGTACCAATACGAGGATCCAAACCAACCCCCTGTATTATCGACTGAGAATCCAGACCTTTCATCTCCGCATAAGTATCAAGTTCATTAAAATAGCTAACACGTAAAGCAAGATAGGTATTAGCAAACAGTTTAACAGCTTCCGCCTCCTTCAAACCCATAAAAAGGGTAGGAATGTCTTTCTTGATCGCTCCTTCCTGAAGCAATGCAGCAAAAGTATGTGCAGCCTTTTCAAGGGCAGGAATATCCGCAACAGACTTAATTACTTCGTTTTCCTCACTAAACTGTACATTATCTATTAACTTTGGATAACCAACAATGATACGACTTGGATAAAGGTTGTCGTAAAGAGCCATGCTCTCACGAAGAAACTCTGGAGAAAAAAGCAAATTAAGCTTCTTGACTCCCTTACGGGCATACTTTAAATAAAGTCCACGGCAATATCCTACAGGAATAGTAGACTTGATAACCATTACTGCATCAGGATTGACATTTAAAACCAGGTCAATGACATCCTCTATATGATGAGTATCGAAATAATTCTCCACCGGATCATAGTTAGTAGGAGCCGCAATGACCACAAAATCAGCGTCACTGTATGCTTTGGCGCCGTCAAGCGTAGCCGTTAGGTTCAATTCCTTTTCAGACAAATATTTCTCTATATACTCATCCTGAATAGGCGATTGTTTACGATTAAGCATATCTACTTTCTCAGGAATCACATCGACTGCCGTCACCTGGTGATGCTGCGACAAAAGCGTTGCTATGCTAAGACCAACATAGCCAGTACCTGCAACAGCAATCTTCAAATCTTTCATATCCATTGTTGATTTATGTTAGTGTTATAGATTATTCTGATTATTTATCTAGGACCTCAAACCGAGGTGAATTCTTTGACTTAAATTCCGGTACCACTTTCTTCATCAACCTCACTGTATCCATGATCTTTACTGTACGCGACAACTTCTCAAACTCCGCATAAGTGTCAAGAATATCAGCATATTCAT